>Ga0070730_10001295_pt1 | contig 24349 bp, 22 predicted proteins | sample Coa_R1_3_FD_66447 | JGI IMG/M metagenome (GOLD analysis project Ga0070730, IMG submission 66447) | Surface soil microbial communities from Centralia Pennsylvania, which are recovering from an underground coalmine fire - Coalmine... | ecosystem: Environmental > Terrestrial > Soil > Unclassified ... | reverse complement strand
AGGCGAGTATTTCGAGGGCAGAGCCCTCTCCCACAGACGCTTCAGGCGCAGGCCCCGGCCCATCACCTACGCCCCGTTGCATCCACGATCTGTCCGCGCCTTTACCCTGTTGTCGGGGGGGTCAGAAGAGGCGTAATCCCCGCAAGGGGGCTGAAAGCCTCACGGCAGTTGGGGAGTGATCGTCCCCAAGGAGTGTCAGAAGAGGCGTAATCCCCGCGAGGGGACCTTTGCCGCATGAGGGGCTGACGGTTGCTGGCCGCTTTGGGCAGCGACCTTGCGGATCTATTTTGTGCGGGGCGGTTGTGTAGGATTAGGAGCGGGAGGCGGTTATGCGCGTCAGCGTACCTGCTCCAACGAGCACTGCCTATTTTGAATGGGGCAAAGATCCGATTGACGATGAGATCACCGATGCCTCGGTCAATTTGGATCGCTACCTCCAGCACTTCACGCAGGCGGGCTTCACCCTGGCGCCGTGAACGCCGTACACAGCACACACGACCGCGATCGTATAGCAGGGAAGGGGCAGCACATGGCGCGGCGGGGCGGTGCCTGCGGTATCTGGGTGGCTGGGCTGGGGCTGCTGCTGGTCCTGGGGGTCGGGTGCGACTCCCCGGCGCCTACCCCCGACCGCGCGCCCGCCCCGGCCCCCACCGAACGGGGTGGGCCCACCCCGTCGATCGCGCCCCTGCCCACGCCGGCGGCCGCGATCGTCTTGACCGGCCCCACCGGGCCGGTGACCACCCTGGCCTGGGCGCCCGATGGCCGCCTGCTGGCCGCCGGGGCCGGCGATTTGGCGGCGGCCCCGGACCCGCTCGTGTACCTGTGGCGGGCCGACGGCGGCTTCGTCGCCGCTTTGCGGGGTTCGGCCAGCGCCGTGTTCAGCCTGGCCTGGTCGCCCGACGGCCAGACGTTAGCTACCGGCTCCCAGGACCAGATGATCCGGCTCTGGGGCGCCGACGGCACGCTGGAGCGGACGCTCGCCGGGCAGGCCGGCACGGTGTTTGCCCTGGCCTGGTCGCCCGACGGGCATACACTCGCTGCGGCGAGCATCAGGGATCTGGCCCCGACCGTGCAGCTCTGGCAGCCCACCGGCACCTTGCTCCAGACTCTGCATACCGACGGCAGCGGCGGCAAATTCTTCAACCTGGCCTGGTCCCCGGATGGCCGGTGGCTGGCGGGCGGGGCCACCGACTACAAGCTGTGGCGGGCCGATGGGCGGGAGGTGGCCCACCAGCGCGACAGCACCCCGGCCTGGGGCCTGGCCTGGGCCCCCGACAGCCGCCACTGGGCCACCGGGGACGAGAGCGGGGGAGTGGTCATTTACGATACGGCGGGCACGGTCGTCACGCGCCTGTACAACAGCGGCAATGTGGACAGCCTGGCCTGGTCGCCCGACGGCACGATCCTGGCCGGCGGGGATGGGGTGACCTTCTGGCGGGTTGTGGACGGGACGCGCCTGGCGACGCATGACCCGAGCGGCCGGCGGGCCAACAGCGTGGCCTGGTCGCCCGACGGCACGCTGTTGGCCTCCGGGGGCGCGGACCCCGGGGTCCGGCTCTGGCAGGCCGGCGGCCAGGCGGCGGGAGTCCTCAGCGGCCACACGGCCCCCGTGACCAAAGTCGCCTGGTCGCCCGATGGTCGCATCCTGGCCTCGGCGGCCGAGGATCGGACGGTGCGCCTCTGGCGGGTGGCTGCCGCCCGGGCCCCGTAAGGCCGGCGGGGTCGTCGTGCGGAAGCTGGACGTGGGTGGGCGTGATCACCAGGGCGACAAGCAAGCCGTGGGGTGGTAGGGCGACCTTGCATCACCCAGAGGCAAAGCTGCTTATTGGTCCGAGGCTGGACACACCCGAACCAAGTGGTAAGGCGACCTTGCCCCACCCAGAGGCAAAGCCCCCGGGGAGCCGGCCCCCGCCGCGCGGGGGCCGGCTCCCCGGCCGGAGCTTATCCTGCTAGCTCGTTGAGGCGCCGCAGACCCTCGTCGACCGACATGGCGCCGCTCTCGATGGCGGCGAGAATGACCATCTCGGGCGACTGGCGGGGGGCGGAGCGGTCGCCGGCGTCGAGCCGCTGGGTGGGGGGCGGCTCGCCGGCCGCCGCCGGGTCGCCATGGAAGATCGCGTCCGCGCCGACCGCGGCCCGCGCGACGTCCACCTCGCCCGGCGAGAAGCGGCGGGTCTCGGCCGGGACAATCTCCTCGTCGCCGGCCGGGGTGCTAGCAGTACCGGCGGCCGCGGGTGCTCCGCTCTGCAGTTGGACGTCGCCGCTGGTCGTCTGCAGGCGGAGGTAGGCTTCCCCGCCGCCGTTGATCGCCACCCGCCGCTGGCGCCGGCCCTGCCGGTCCACCTGGTGCGGGAGCTGGCAGCTGAAGTCGCCGCTGACCGTCTGGAAGTCGACCGTCGCCCGGCGGTTGGCCGGCAATTCCAGCGCCACATCGCCGCTCACGGTCTGGATCTCATAGTCCTCGGCCGGGTGCAAGGCCCCGGCCAGCTGGATATCGCCGCTGACCGTCTTGAGATTGAGCGCGGCCAACTCGGCGCCGGTGACTATCAGATCGCCGCTCATCGTATGCACGCCCAGGCGGCCCCGTAAGCGCGCGATCGTGACGTCCGTGGAGGCGCCGCGGATCAGCACGCTGCCCTCGATTTCCTGCAGCTGGACATCGCCGGAGGCGCTCTGGACCGAGAGCTTGCCCTGGATCTGGCGCACGGTGATGTCGCCGGTGGCCGTGCGCACCGTGATCTCGGCGCGGTGCGGCAGGTGGATCTGCAGGTCCAGGTGGCGGCCGAGGTGCTGGAGCAGGCGGGCGACCTCGGCCAGGTCCCGTGCGTTGTGCGCCTCGTCCCGCAGGCGGTGCCGGCGCCCGGCCATAGTCAGGTTGAGCGCGATCTGGTTGCCCTGCTGGCGGACCTCGACCACCTCGGCCAGGGCGACATCGGCGTCCAGGTCGTCCGCGGTGATCTGCACCACGGGCTGCGCCCAGCCCTGGATGGTGAGGTCGCCGTTGATCTGCTCGATCGTCAGGCTCGTCGGCTGGGCCGCGTCTACGGCCAGCTCGATGCCGTTTTCGTTCGTCGTTGCATTCATTAGAATGTCTCCTTTATCGCTGCTACTATGTGCCGGCCGGCGCGTCGCTTTACGCCTGATGGCCGGCCGGCACGTCTCTTTACGCCTTACGCATTTCGCCTTACGCACCCTCACTCGACGCTGATTTCGACACGGGTGCCGGCGTGCTCCCCCTCATTTTCCTGGATGTCGACGATCTTGCCGATGGCGCCCTGGGCGATGGCTTCGCTGATCGCTTCCAGGTCGATGCCGGTATCTTCGGGAATATAGCGGCTGGCGAGCTTCAGCCCGAAGTTGATCAGGCCCACCGGCAAACTGACGTTGACCGTCGCCTGATTCTTCCCCCCCTCGGTGACCCGCACCCGGAAGAAGCGGTTGCCCCCGCCGCGGCGGGGCTCGCCCTCAAAGGGCTCGGTATCCCGGCGCCGGCGCCGCGCTTCGCGGTCGCGCTCGCGGGCATCGCGATCCCGCTCGCGGGCGTCGCGGTCGCGCTCTTCGCGGGCCCGGCCGCCCCGGCCGAAGGCGAATTCAAAGGGATCGAAGCCCACGTTCGGCGGGATCGGGGGGATCGGGGGGATCGGCGGGATGGGCGGGATGGGGGGCTCAGGGGCGCCCCAGGCCCAGCCCCCGGCGTTCCAGCGGCCGCGCTCGGCCTGGGCCGCCTGGCTGGCCCGTTCCCGGGCCGCGTTAGCGGCGTTCAGCGCGTTCAGCAGCTTGGATCCATCCTCGGCGGTGATCTTCCTTTCCTCAATCATTTTGAGGATACGTAATTGTTCTTCACTCATCGTCTTGCTCCTTATCGTATTGCGTGTATCGTATTGCGTGTATCGTATTGCGTGTATCGTATTGCGTGTATCGTGCTTCGTGCTTTAAGAGATTTCCTACGCGGGGGCGCGGATGATCAGGCCGCGCCCGATTCGCTGGGCACCGGGGTGGGGCGCGAGGCCGGGACGGCGTTCAACAGGACCGCCGCGACGCCGGCCGCCGCCACGACAAACAGCCCCCCGCCGACGAACACCTGGGCCACGCCGAACACGGCCCCGGCGACGCCCGCCAGGCTCATCGACAGCAGGTTGGCGCTGACAATGATCGTGTTCATGCCGGCGCCGACCCGGCCCCGCTGGGCATCGGGGACGGCCGTCTGTTGCAAGGTCGATGCGACCGCCTCCACCGGGGCGATGGCCAGGCCAATGACCAGGCCGAGGGCCAGGACGACCAGGTAGCTGGGGGCAAAGGCCAGGCCGACCAGGCAGAAGCCGACGATCGCCATCCCCCCGCTGATCACGGCGGCCGGCCGGGCGCCGGCGAGCCACTGCCCGACGACTATACTGCCCAGGATCATGCCGATCGCCTGCGCCGTCTGGAGCAGGCCCAGCCCGCTGGGGCCCACCCCGAAGCTACGGGTGAGGTAGGCGACGGCCAGGACGTTGATCGCGCCCAATCCGAGCATGGCCACGGCAAACACCAGGGCCACGGCCCGCACCTCGCGGATGCCGAACAGGGCGCGCACGCCCTCGGTCGCCTCGGCCAGCACCGTGCGCACGGCCGCGCCGGGGCCGGCCGCCGGCACGCGGGGGCGGGCCAGCACCGGCACCGCGATCCGGGCAATGAAGGCGGCCGAGATGCCGAACGAGACGGCGTCGATCACGAAGGCGATCGACGGGGCGGTCGCTTCCAGAATCACCCCGGCCAGCAGCGGGCCGACCAGCAGCGCCAGCATCATCGTGGCCTGAGAAAAGGCGTTCGTGCGGGTCAAGTCCTGCTCCGGCACCAGCTGGGGCAATAAGGCGCTCTTGGCCGGGTCGAACAGGGTGCTCACCGCCGAGGTGGCGAACCCACAGAGATAGAAGATCCAGACCTGGTCCGGCCGGTGGACGAGCGCCATCGGCAACACCAGCAGCATGCGCAGCAGGTCGGCCACGATCATCAGCTGCCGGCGATCCAGGCGATCGACGAACACGCCGGCCAGCAGGCTGAAGAGCAGCCGGGGCAAGGTCAAGGCGATCGCCATCCCGGCCAGGGCCAGCGTGCTGCCCGTGATCTGGTTGACCAGGACCAGCTGGGCCATCATGGTAAAGTTGTCGCCCACATTCGAGATGACCTGGCCGATCCAGAGCTTGCGGAAATTGCTATAGCCCAGCACGCTGTAGAATTTAGGGCCCGGCGCCCGCGTAACACTCATCACAGACTCCTTGCTTGCTTATCGTCAGCTTGCTTAACCCGCTGGCTCGGCGGGCCCGGCGCCGTCGGCCTTGGGCCGGGCCGGCAGGTCCTGGCCCTGCAAGAGGGCCAGGGCTTCCGCCGAGGTGAGCCGGCCCGCGCCGAGCTCGTCGAGGATCAGCTGGCGCTGCTCGCCGCTGATCGCCGCCAGCGCCCCCCCCCCGGCCGCTGCCGGCCCTGGTGCCGCCGCCAGGTCAAAGCCGAGCGCGGCGATCACCTCGTCGAGCCGGCTGACGACCGTCGGATACGAGATCCCCAGCTCTTCTTCCACATCTTTGATCTTGCCCCGGCACTTGACAAAGATGGCGATGAACTGCTGCTGCTCGCGGCTCAGGTAGTAGAACCGCCCCAGGCTGAACAGGCCTTCCAGGGTCGTGGCGCAGCGGCCGCAGCGCAGGCGGGTGACGGTGAGCTCCTCGCCACAGACCGGGCAGGTGCCGGGCACCGGGTAGCGGACGTTGTCCGGCGCCATGCCTAATGCCCCCCGTGCAGGGCGAACCACTCCTGGGCCTGCTCGCGCTGGCGGGCGACCGCCTGGAGCTGGCGTTCGCGCTGCACCTGCTGCGCGAGCCGTGTGCCGTCCGTCTCATCCTGGTGGGCGAGCTGGCCGCGGCCCCGGCTCGACTCGCTGCGCTGTACGCTGATGTGCCATTTGGCGATAGTGAGGTCCATTTTGTGTCTCCTTGTGGGGGCCGGGCGGCCTCGCGGCGTCCCGGCTCAATAATCTTAACTGCTTACTTGATTATATTAATACAACTCCGCAGAAAAGTCAATAGGTAAAGCCTACGACTTTTGATGTATTCACCAGGAAATTAATAAAATCAATGATGGGCTTGAAGAATTTAATTCAAGCGGGGAGAGTGGTGGTGTGGGAGGTACTGGAGGGCGGCGGGGGCGGGTCGCTGCCTTGTTTGGCAGTCGTAGGGGCACGGCGTGCCGTGCCGCGGTGGGGAGCCCGGCGCCCCCCCAGGCGGCGCGGCAGCCTAACCAGCAGGCTCCCGCCCAGGGCACGGCACGCCGTGCCCCTACGATCCCCGACCGCCGTCGTACGCACCAGGGCGGACTAGGCATCGGCCCTCGCGCTGCACAACAATGCCGCGCACCCGGCGGCGGGCCACGCCTTGTCATGATATCGGGTACAAGTGTAGGATGTAGAGGCGGCCTGGCGTATCGACAAGCGCGCGGAACCCTGCTGGAGCGCCGCGGCCGGTGTAGGGGTGGGCCGCGGACCCGCCACGAGGAGCCTATGCCCCTTCCCCGTCTCTTCGACGCCTACCTGGCGGTCGATTGGAGCGCGCGTAGCACGCCGAGCCCGGCGGCCCCCAGCCGGGACGCTCTTTGGGTGGGCGAGGCGCTGGCCGCTGGGGAGAGCGATCCAGGCCGGCCGGCGGAAACCTACTGGCGGACCCGCCAGGCGTGCGTGGCCTACATCCGCACCCGGCTCCTGCATCATCTACAGGCCGGGCGCCGGGTGTTGCTCGGCTGCGATTTTCCTTATGGCTACCCGGCCGGGTATGCCGCGGCCCTCGGCTTGCCGGGGCCGGCCCCGCCCTGGCGCCGGGTGTGGGACGCGCTGGCGCGTCTGGTGGTCGACGATGCGGCGAACGGCAACAACCGGTTTGCCGTCGCGGCCGCCCTGAACGCCCGCTGCGGCGCCGCGACCCCCGGCCCGCTCTGGGGCTGTCCCCGCGGCCAGAACACGGCTCTGCTGGCGCCGACCAGTCCGGGCTTTCCGTATCCCCTCGGCCCAGGACAGGCGCTGGCCCGCATACGCTGGGTGGAGCGCCGGGTGCGGGGGGTCCAACCTTGCTGGAAGCTCTACGGCCAGGGCAGCGTCGGCGGCCAGGCGCTCGTCGGCATCCCAGCCGTCGCCCGGCTGCGCGACGACTCGGCGCTCGCCGCGGTTAGCCGGGTCTGGCCTTTCGAGACCGGCTTCACGCCGGCGCCGACACCCCCGCATGGCCCCTGGCTCGTCCATGCCGAGATCTGGCCGGGGATCGTCCCGGCGCTGCTGGACCCGGCCATCCCGATCCGCGACCAGGCCCAGGTGCGCGCCGTGGTCTGCTGGCTGGCCGATCTCGACGCGGCCGGCCGGCTAGGCGCGCTCTTCGCGTGCCCCGCCGATCTGGATACGGCAGGGCACGCGGCGTGTGTGGATGAGGAGGGCTGGCTGCTTGGGGGCTAGCGGCCAGGCGGGTGCTTAGCGCGCCCAGAGCGGGACGCCCAGCGCCTGCCCATCCCCCAACACAGCCTGGGCGCCGGCCGGCAAACAGACGATCGCGCGGGCGGGGGTGCCGGCCCGGTTCGCCACTTGCAGCAGCGCCCCGGCCGGGGCGGCCAGGGCGTCGCCGGCGTCGAGGATGGCCTCCTGGCCGTCGACCGCCACCGTCAGCGTCCCTTCGAGCAGGATAAAGACCTCCTCATGGTCCAGGCGGTGTGGATCGCTCGCCGCCCCGGGCGCCGCGTGGAGACGCCAGGTGCAGAGCTCCTGTGCTCCCCGGCTCGGCGCGGTCAAACCCTGGATCTGAAAGCCGGGCACCGCGAACGCGGGGGCCTCGGCAGCACGTGTAATAGCCATGGGGTATGCTCCTTCTGTCTATAGCTTTAAACCAACCGCCGGACGGCGATCAGGCTCCCGTCAAATAGTCAATTGCATTGACTATATCGACCCTGGTATAATTATAATCAGAAAGGGAAATTTGTCAAGTAGGTTGACTAGTTTGCGAGAGCGGTAATGATCGACGGGAGGGCCTCGAATGGTGGACGATCGACCGATCGGCACGGATGACCTGGTCACGCTGCTGGGCCTGGCGTTCCGGGCGGCGGTGGACGAGTTGCATAGCCACCTCGCGGCGGCGGGGTACGGCGACATCCGGCCGGCGCACGGCTTTGCCTTCAAATGCCTGGCGCCCGACGGCGCGAGCGGCAATGAGTTGGCCGCCTACCTGGGGATCAGCAAGCAGGCGGCCAGCCAGATGGTGGACTACCTGGTGCAGCACGGCTACGTGGTCCGCCAGCCGCATCCGCGGGACGGCCGGGGCCGCATCGTCGTGCTGACAGCGCGAGGCTGGGCCTGTATCCGCACGGTCGAGGCGATCTTTGCCACGCTGGAGCAGGAATGGGCGCAGCAGCTCGGCGCCGGCCGGATGGCGACCTTGCGCGCGGACCTGTATCGCCTGGGGGCGCAAGAGGAGGGCGGGCCGCGCCGGCTGCGCCCGGTGTGGTGACGCGCGCCCGCCGGCTAAACCCTTGCTGCGGCCCGCGAAAGCGTGTACGATCAGAGCGAACCGAGGTAGGCCGCCGAAATGGATGAACGAGCACAACTGGAACAAGCGATCGCCGGGCTGGACGCCCAACGCACTCAGCTGGGTGAGGCCGTGGTCGCGCCGGCCCTGGCCGCCCTGCGCCGGCAGCTCGCCCGGCTGCCGGCGCTCCCGGTGGCCGGCGCCAGCCTGGCCCGGCTGGAGGACGCCGGGCTGATCCGCCGGGCAGTGGCCCAGCCGGACCTGGAGTACCTGTTCCGCCACGCCCTCGTCCAGGATGCGGCCTATGGCACCCTCCTGCGGGGTGACCGGGTCCGGCTGCACCAGGTGGTGGCCGAGGTCCTGGAACAGCAGCACGCCGGGCGGCTCGACGAAATCGCCGCGGTGGTCGGCTCTCATTTCCTGGCCGCGGGCGACGACGGGCGCGCCCTCCACTATCTGCAGCGGGCCGGCGATCGGGCCCTGGCCGTCTACGCCGGCCCCGAGGCCGAAGCCCATTTCCGGGCCGCCCTGCCCCTGGCCCGCGACCTCGACACACAAGCCGCCCTGCTGACCGGGCTGGCCGGAGCCCTCGCCACCCAGAGCCGCTTCGCCGCGATGATCCCGCTGCTGCGCGAAGCCGCCGCGCGCTACCAGGAGCTGGGCGACCTGGCACAGGTCGCCCGGGCGTACCAGGGCCTGGTGCAGGCGGCCGCGAGCGGCGGCGACTGGCCGCTCGCCTTCGCGCTGGGGCAGGAAGGCCTGGCGCTCACGGCGAGTGGCGGGGATAGTGTGGCCCGCGCCGCCCTGATGCAGGCAACCGCCCGGCGCGCGCTTTTCAACGGGCGGCTCGCCGAGGCCCGCGCCCTGGCCGAGCAGGCGCTGCTCATGGCGCGGCGCCTGGGCTCGCCCTACACGCTCATGCTGACCCTGATGACCCGCGGGTTGCTCCCGGACGATCCCGCGGCGGAGGCCCGGGCGCTGATGGAAGAGGCCGCCGCCGTGGCCCGCGCCGCGGGTATCGTCAATCCCGTGCTGGACAACAACCTGGGCACGATCTTGTTGGAAATCTGGGGCGAAGCCGCGCCCGCCCTGGCCTGTTTTGAGCGCGCTGTAGCCACGGCTCAGCAAACCCGGAGCGTCTACGGGATGTTTTTCTCGCTGGCCAACGTCGCCTCCGCCTGGCTCTTTACCGGCGACCTGGCGCGGGTTTCCGCCCACCTGCCGGAGCTGCGGGCGCTGGAGGCGGCCGTGCCGCAGCGGGGCTGGACGACGCCCCGCCTGTACGGTCTGGAGGGGCTACTGGACCGCTACCGCGGCGCCCTGCCGGCCGCCGCGGCGCGGCTGGAAACCGGCCTGGCGCTGGCCCGGGAGCGCGGCTATACCGATCTTTGTGCCGAGTTGGCCACCGCCCTCGGCGATTTGCTGCTGGAGACCGGCCACCTGGCCCTGGCGCGCGCCGTCCTGGAGGAGACGCTGGCGATCATCGATCGCGCGGTGGGCGTCAACCGTGTGCTGCCCCGCTGTTTGCTGAGCACGGTGGCCGCGGCCGAAGGGGACCTCACCGGGGCGGCCCACCTGCTGGCCGAAGCGCGCCGCGTGGCCGGCCCGGCGCCGCTGCCGCTGGATGCCGCCCCGATCGCGCTGGCCGCCGCCGCCCTGGCGGCAGCACAGCATGACGCGGCCGCGGTCGCGCGCTGGCTCGAGCAGGCGGCCGCCCAGCAACGGGCGCTGGGCCGGCGCTGGTACCTGGCGCGCACTCTGTCCGACCTCGCCCGGTGGCTCACCCAGACGGGCGATGCGGCGCGGGCCACCGCCTGCCGGCAGGAGGCCGGCCAGTTGTTCATCGCGACCGGGGCCGCCCACTACGCGGCCGCCCTGCTCGCCCCCGAAATCTCCTGACGATCCCGTTCTCCTAACCCTTGACATGTCATCATTTACATGCTATAGTGATGACACAACATCAATGATTAATCATGCATGACCGATCATTAACACGGAGGTGATGGCGCTATGGCCCGGAATGGTGAGCTGCGGTATTTGATCCTGGCGGCGCAGCGGGAAGGGAGCCGCCTGTTTGCCGACCAGGTGCGGCCGTTAGGGCTGACGCCGTCGCAGGCCGAGGTGCTCCGCGTGCTGCACGAGGCCCAGCCCCTGTCGCTGATCGCGCTCGGCGAGCGGCTCGTGTGTGAGACGGGCAGCCCGAGCCGGCTCGTGGACGGGCTGGTCAAAGCGGGCCTCGTCACGCGGCGGCCGTCGGCCACCGATCAGCGCAAGGTGACTCTCTCGCTCACGCCGGCCGGCGCGGCCCGTTACCAGCAACTGGCGGCGGTCGAGCAACGTTTCGACGCGCTGATCACCCAGTTCACCAGCGGCGGTGATCCGGCCACGCTGGCCGTGATCACGGCGGCACTCTGGCAGTTTGTGCAGGACAAGCCATCCGGGCGCGCGCTGGCCCGGCGGTTTCCTAATAATGGCCCAGATATCGGCAATAGCGAGGACGATACGCGAGGACGATAAGCGAGGGCGATACACGAGGACGATACACGAGGACGATACACGAGGACGATACACGAGGACGATAAGGAGGCAACCCCATGATCCGTATCCATGCGATTCAAACCGGCACCGTCACGATCAAAGCCAGCCAGCCGATCGGCCGCGGGCGCGGGTTCCAGCGCCAGCTCAATATCCTGACCGACCCCCAATGGACCGCCCCACTGCCCATTTACGCCTGGGTCGTCGAGCATCCGGAGGGCGTGATCGTGGTCGATACCGGCGAAACGGCCCGCACCGCGGACCCGGGCTACTTTACGCGCTGGTCTCCCTACTTCCGGCTGGCGGTGCGCGCCGCGGTGCGGCCGGAAGATGAGATCGGCCCCCAGCTGCAGCGCCTGGGGATCGCGCCGCGCGACGTCCGCTGGGTTGTTCTGACGCATTTGCACACCGACCACGCGGGCGGGCTGGCCCATTTTCCGCAATCCGAGATCCTGGTGGCGCGGGAAGAGTACCAGGCCGCCCACGGCGTCGGGGGGCAACTGCGGGGCTACCTGCCGCAGCGTTGGCCGGCCTGGTTTCAGCCGCGCTTTGTCGACTTCGCCCCCCGGGCCGTCGGCCCCTTTCCCGAGAGCTTCGCGCTCACCCGGGCGGACGATGTATTTGTGCTGCCGACGCCGGGCCACACGCCGCACCATCTGTCGGTGGTCGTGCGCGCAGGCGAGGCGACGATCTTCCTGGCCGGGGATACCTCCTATAACGAAGCGTTGATGGTCGCCCAGACGGTCGACGGCGTCTCCCCGGATGTGGCGGTGGCCCAGCAGACCCTGGCCCGCATCCGGGCCTATGCCCAAAGCACGCCGCTGGTCTACCTGCCCAGCCATGACCCGGCCGGGGCGCAGCGCCTCGCGGCCCGCACGCCGGTGGCCGGGCCGGCCGCGCGCCCCCCGCTGGAGAGCGCGCCGGCGCTAGTGCGGGCCTAACCGCGATCACTCAGCCGGCGCGCCCAGCGTCGCCGCGGCGGCGAGGAGGGCGGCGCGGCGGCCGGCCACGGTCGCGGCGACCGCCTGGCCCAGGGCGGGCTCCTGGGCGAGGAGGGCGGCGAAGTCGGCCTGGGCCAGGCTATAGAACTCGGTGGGCTGGGTGGTGCGCACCGTCGCCGAGCGGGGCTCGCCCGCCAGCAGAGCCATCTCGCCGAAATAGTCGCCTTCGTCGAGGGTATTCACCCGCCGCGCGCCCATGCCGTCGGCCACCCGGACCTCGGCCTGGCCGCGACGGATGATGTAGAGCTTATCGCCGGGCTCGCCCTGGCGCACGACGTCGGCGCCCGCCGGGTAATGCTCGCGCATCACCCCGTCCGCCAGGGCGGCCAGCGCCGCGCCGTGTAGGCCGGCGAACAGCGGGATGGTCCGCAGCCGCGCCGCGTCCACCCCCACGCGCAGCCGCCCGGCGCTCGCCGGGTCCGTCTGCTCCGCGTAGAGCCGGGCGTAAAGGCCTCCGGCCTGCACGAGCCGGGCATGCGCGCCTTGCTCCACCACGCGCCCGCCGTCCAGGACGACGATGTTATCGGCCAGGGCAGCCAGAGTCAGCCGGTGCGTGATGCTGATCGTGGTCCGGCCGGCGGTCACGGCGGCGAGCGTGTCCAGGATCTCGCGCTCCGTCTGGGCGTCCAGGGCGCTGGTGGCCTCGTCGAGGATCAGGATCGGCGCGTCGCGCAGCAGCACGCGGGCCAGCGCCAGGCGCTGGCGCTGGCCGCCGCTCATGCGCACGCCGCGCTCGCCGAGCACCGTATCGTAGCCGGCCGGCAAGCCGGCAATATAGTGATCGAGCCGGGCGCTCCGGGCGGCGGCGACGATCTCGGCCTCGGTGGCGTCCGGCCGGCCGATGGCGATATTCTCGCGCACGGTCGTGTCGAAGATAAAGGTCTCCTGGAAGACGAGGCCGATCTGGCCGCGCAACGAGTCGCGCGTGATGGTGCGCAGGTCCTGGTTGTCAAAGCAGACCCGGCCACCCTCGGGGTCCCAGAACCGCAGCAAGAGGTTGGCGATTGTGCTTTTGCCGGAGCCGGATGGGCCGACGATGGCCAGATGGGCGCCGGCCGGAATCACCAGGCTCAGATCCTGTAAGACGGGCCGGGGGCCGCCATAGCCGAAAGTGACCGCGTCGAGGGTCATGGCCCGGGTCAGGGGCGCCAACGCCGGGGCGCCGGGCGCGTCCGCGATGGTGACCGGCGCCTCCAGCAGTTCCGTGATGCGGTCGAGGGCGCCTGCGGCACTTTCGACGGTCTGCCCCACCCCGGCCAGGGCGGCGACCGGCAGGAAGAGTGTGGGCAGCAGGCCAATAAACGCCAGGAGCGTGCCAACCGTGAGCTGGTGTTGCATGACCAGGAGCCCGCCCGCGCCGAAGACGACGAGCTGGCCCAGTGTGACGGCCAGCGCGGTGCTCGTCTCGAAGAGGGTGCCGGTCACCGTGGCCCGCAGCCCGGCCCGCAGCATGCGCAACATGCGGCCATGGTAGGCGTTGATCGCCCGCTCCTCCATGGCGAACGCCTTCACCACCGTGTGGGCCGCGAGGTTTTCCTGGATGGCCGCCACGAGCTCGCCGACGAGCTTCTGGCGGATGGCACTCGATTCCTGGAAGCGGGTGCGCAACGCCAGATAGATCACGGCGAACAGCGGCACGACGCCCAGCACCAGCGCGCCGAGGAGGGGCTGGAGCACCAGCAAGATGATCGCGGCCGCCACCGCGTTCAGCGCCATATACGGGCCGACGCTGGCTACCTGCGCCAGCGCCTGCTGCACCAGGTAGAGGTCGGCGCCGAAGCGGGCCATGATGTCGCCGACTTTGGCCTCGGCATAAAAATTGTGTGCCAGTTGCTGCAGATGGGCGAACATGCGCTCTTGCAAGGCAATCAGCACGCGCTGGGTAATGGCCGCGGTGACGTAGGCGCGCCGGGCCGCCAGGCCCGCGTTGAGCACGAAGAGGACGAAGAGGGCGAGGATGAAGCCGCCCACCGGGCCCAGGGTGCCGGCGGGGATGATCGTGTCGACCAGGTACTTGCCGGCGAGGGGCATGATCAGGGTATACACGAGGCCGCCAAGCATATAGATCAGGACTTCGATCGCGCCACGCCGGTAGGGGTGCAGCAGCGGCCCCAGGTGGCGGAAGAAGGTGCGGAAGGCCGTGCCGCGCGGGGGCGGTCGCCGCAGCCCTCCCCGCCAGGCTTCCTCTAGTGCCCCGAGGGGCCGCTGAAAGGCGGCGACCGCAGCCTGGTCGCGCCGGTCGGGATCATACATGGCCAGGAACGCGCGCACGGCGTCCAGGCCGAAAGTCTCGATCAGAAAGGCGACAAAAGAGGTGGCGGCCCGCCGGGCCCCGGCTGGACTCTCCATGGGCGCGGAGAGGGCGGGCGCCAGGCGGGCCAGCACGGTCACCGGACGGCCGGCGGCCGTCTCGCTGCGCACCCAGGCGTGGGCATCGGGCACGCTCGGCCCGACTCCGAGGCGCGCCGCGGCCACGCCCGCGATCCCGTCGATCAGCAAGGGGGCGGCGGCCGCCCGCGACCCGTACCAGGCCGCGACCAGCTGGCGGGTGAGCGGCCAGATAAGCGGCTCGCCCGGCGCCTCCGGCTGGACCACCCGCACGATCGCGGTCGCCGCCATCTGCGCCAGGACGCCGTCCGGGCCGCTGGCCGCGCCGAGGGCCGGCGCGGCTGGGGCCGCCAGGGGATCGCTCAGGTAAATGGCGACGGAGGCGTCCCGGCGGGCGGGTGGGGGGGCCAGCAGCTTTTCCAGGGTGTCCGCCGCCTGCTCGGCGGCATGGAGCTCCGCGGGGGCCCGCTTGCCGGCGTACGATCCTTCGGGCGCATACACCGTCACATGCTTCCCGGGATAGCGGCGCCAGGCCGGCGCCACCGGGCGCGCAACCCCCAGGTCGATGCTGGCATCCATCGCGCCCCACCTCCTCCCCATCCGCTCGCGGCGCCATTATACCACGCCCGGGGGCAGGTGGCCCGATTCTTGCTCTCGAACGGCCGAAAGTCCGGCGTTAGAAAGCGAGGTTGGCAGCGTATGGGTACGGCACAGCAGCGGGGAAGGCGGCGGCGCTTGGCGCTCCTGGTGATCGGGTTAGGAGTCTGCGTGTGCGCGCTGATCGGGGGGCCCAGCGCCGCCCCGGCCGCGGCCCAGGCCCCGGGCCGAACGACGGCGGCACCCTCCCAGGCCGCCGCGCCCCCCGTCAGCGCGCCGCTCGCCTTTGGCGGGCCGGCGAGCAAAGCCCACCTGGCCGCCCCGGCGGCCGGCGCCCCGGCGGCAGCCTCGGCGGCGAGCCCTGATGGTAACAACATTGTCTGGATTCTGGTGGTGGGCTGCGGGCTGCTGCTGATCCTCGAAGGGGGCGCCCTGACCCTGGCCACGCGCGCCGGGCAGTAACCCCCGGCCGCCCGGGGGACCCCCAGCGGCTGAAGCCGCGGCAACGCCGGGCGAAGCCCGCCTGCGCGGGCTGGTCGGATCTTCGCCGTCAGCAGTGATTACTATTTCATTTCAGATGCGCAACGACTCTGAAATTTCAGTCATACTTGTATCCCGTGTTAGCTAATTCCCATAAGAACCCCTCAACTCCGTGTCGGACGTACTCGGAAGGGTCGTTCCTCATTTGCACTAATTCAGCATAAGCCTTCCTGGAGAGAGAATCATCACCCGAGGAATCCACTATGTGCTCTAACCCATGACTTACCCACGACCTCTGCACTTCATCTTCAACACTCCGGAGACGGCGTAGCGCCTGGAATGCTTCTTCATTCTTGTATTGCTCTCCTAGCAATACGCTGATCATGACCCAAGACATGTGGTCCTTAAATCTCGCGTAGCTACTTTCCAGCGAGGGCAGGAGCCGCTCTTTTTGTCGCTCCGATAGATCCTCCCACTGGAAGTCCAAAACGTTAAGCAGGTGATATGATCCCTCCAGGTCCAGGAAGTCTTGGCGATTCATCAAGTCCAGAAGCGAATCAAAGCTGCGCTCCGGAAAATGGCCCCTTTCTATCGACAATGTACCCAGTTGGTAACCAGCCGCTTCCAGCTGTTCACCATCGCCAGCAGCGATGGTGTGATTGATCATCGCCCAGAGGTCTGCTTCGTCTATTTCCTTCATTGTAGACTCCTTCCTGCCACCCACCCAAGCCAGAGATATTTCCTGCCGTTTGGTAGGGCCCTCGGCCAAGAGACCATGCTCAACCCGAGGTTTAACATGCCCGTTCACGGCAGGCCAAAGTTAGAAGTGCCCCCATAGTAGAGGCCTGGACAAAGAGCAAGGGGGGCCGGCAGCGCGCTGCCGGCCCCCCTTGCTCTTTGTCTCACTGGAGCTCCCTGACGAGGATTCGAACCTCGAACCTAGCGGTTAACAGCCGCCCGCTCTACCGTTGAGCTATCAGGGAAAATCGTCTAATCGTTGCGATTATACCCCAGGCGGGGCCAATATGTCAAGGTCACCGAAATTTGCTATACTACGGGGGGCCCGCGCTCAGGGCCCGAGGAGGAGCAGGGAGTTGCCGGATAGTGCGCACACCGCGGGCCCGTGGGGCTGCGTTTGGGACCTGGATGGGGTGCTGGTGGACAGCACGGTCGCGCACAAGGGCGCCTGGCAGGCCCTGGCGGCGGAGCTGGGCTATACCTATCCCGACGAGCTCCACACCCAGACGTTTGGCCTGCGCAACCCCGACATCATCCGCATCGCCTGGGGCGTGACCGCGCCGGCCGACCGGGTGGCGGCCTGGGGCGACCGCAAAGAATCGCTCTTCCGCGCCCAGGCGCAGACCTTGCAGCCGTTGCCCGGCGCGGCCGCGCTGGCGCGTGACCTGCACGCCCACGGCTGGCGGCAGGCGATTGGCTCGTCCGCCCCCCAGGCCAACATCGCGGTCTTGCTGGACGTGCTCGGCCTGGCCGGTCTGTTCGCGGCCTGCGTCTCGGGCGACGAGGTGCCGCACGGCAAGCCGGACCCGGCGATCTTCCGCACCGGCCTGGAGCGGCTGGGGGTGGCGCCGAGCCACGGCGTCGTGATCGAAGATGCCGTCGCCGGGGTGCAGGCGGGAGTCGCGGCCGGCGCCTTCACCGTCGGCGTGACCAACACCCGCGCCCGCGCCGACCTGGTCGCCGCGGGCGCCCACCTGGTCGTCGACAGCCTGGCCGAGCTGAGCGCCGCGCGGCTGGAAGCGCACGTGCGCCGGCGTAATGCGTGATGCCCTACGTCTATCTCTTGCTCTGTGCCGACGGCAGTTATTACACCGGGTGGACGACGGACCTGGTCCGGCGGCTGGCGGCCCACCAGCGGGGGCGCGGCGCCCGGTATACGCGGGCGCGCCGGCCGGTGCGCCTGGCCTATGTGGAAGAGCTGGCCGCGGCCCGCGCCGCCCGCCAGCGCGAATACCAGCTGCGCCACCAGAGCCACGCCGCCAAGCGCGCCCTGGCCGCAGCCCATCCGCCCCCGGCGATCGGGCCGGGGACCGCAGTGAAGGAGACCCCCCTGATGAGTGGACTGACCGAGTTGACCGTCACCGGCTTTCTGGACGCCCTGGCCTCCAGCACGCCCACGCCGGGCGGCGGCAGCGCCAGCGCGTTGGCCGCGGCCATGGGCGCCGCGATGGTCGCCATGGCCTGCAACCTGACTGTGGGCCGCGAGAAGTTCCAGGCGGTCGAGGCCGATCTGCGCGCCGTGCTCACGCAGGCCACGGCGCTGCAGGCCCAGCTGACGGCCGCGGTCGACGAGGATACGCGGGCCTACGACGCCGTCAGCCAGGCCTATAAGCTGCCCAAAGCGAGCGACGCCGAGAAGCAGGCGCGCACGGCGGCCATCCAGCAGGCCCTGCAAGGGGCGAGCGAGGTGCCGTTGCGCGTGGCCCAGGCGGCCGCCGACGTTGCCCGGCTGGCCCAGGTGGCCCAGGCGAAGGCCAACCCCAACGTGGCCAGCGACGCCTACGTGGCCGAGCTGCTGGCGCGGGCCGGCCGCGACGGGGCGATCGCCAATGTCGAGATCAACCTGAGCGCGATCGCCGATCCCGCGTTCGTCACGCGCCTGCGGGACGCCGTCGGCCGGCTGCGGGGCTGAGCCCGGTGCCCGACACGCTGATTATTGGCGGCGGCTGCCATGGCGCCAGCCTGGCCTATCATCTCTGCGTCCGCGGGCTGCACGATGTTGCCCTGGTCGAGCGGCGGGGCCTGGCCGGCGGCAATACCGGCAAATCGGGTGCCATCGTCCGCCAGCATTATTCCACGCCGGCCACCGCCGCGCTGGCCCACCGCGCCCTGCACGTCTTCCAGCACTTCGCCACGATCGTCGGCGGGCCGATCGACCCCGGCTTCCGCCAGACCGGCCTGCTGGTGCTGGCCGGGCCGGACGAGGCGGAGGCCTTACGGGCCAACGTCGCGATGCAGCAGGGCCTGGGCATCGGCACGGAGCTCGTCGATGGGGAGACGGTGCGGGCGATCGAGCCGCGGCTGGCGCCGGGGGCGGCGACGGCCTACTGCTGGGAGCCCGAGGCCGGCTATGCCGACCCGGTCGCGACTACCGCGGCCTATGCCCAGGCCGCCGTGGACCGCGGCGCCACCCTGCACCTGGACACCACCGTGACCGCGATCCGGGTGGCCGGGGATCGGGTGCAGGGGGTCGAGACGAGCCGCGGCTTCCTGCCGGCTGCGCGGGTGGTCGTGGCAGCCAACGTCTGGGGCCCCGCCTTGCTGGCGCCGCTCGGCGTCGCGGTGCCGATCGTGCCCAGCCGCCACCCGATCGTACAGCTGCGCCAGCCCGCCGACTTCGGCGCTCCCCACCCCGTCGTCATCGACCTGCGTCGCAAAGTCTATCTGCGCCCCGACGGGGCCACCAGGACCTGGGTCGGCTCGGTGGACGACGCCGACGCGGCGACCCCGGCCGTGCCCGACCGCTACCACGAGGGCGTGACCCAGGATGAGATCGTCCAGTTGAGCGGGGCCGCGGCCGGGATGCTGCCGGCCCTGGGCCCGGCCATCCGGAAGGGCGGCTGGGCCGGCCTCTACGACGTGACCCCCGATTGGCAGCCCGTACTGGGCGCGGCCCTGGGCCCGGCCGGCCTGTATCTGGCGCTCGGCTTCAGCGGCCATGGCTTCAAGCTCTGCCCGGTGGTCGGCGACCTGCTGGCCCAGCTGATCACCACCGGCGAAGCCCCCGACCTGCATCCTTATCGCCCCACGCGCTTCGCCGAAGGCCAGCTCACCCAGGGGCTGTACGCGGGCGTCGTCGGGTAGGGGGCGAGGGACTTCGCTATGGGCAGCAGGAGATTACAGGACCGTGTCGCCCTCGTGACCGGCGCGTCGAGCGGCATCGGGTGGGCGACGGCGCATGCCCTCGCGCGCGAGGGCGCGCGCCTGGCGCTGGTGGCGCGGCGCGCGGCGGCGCTGGAGGCGTGCGCCACGGCGATCCGGGCGCGGGGTGGCGCGGCGCTCGTGCTGCCCGCCGATGTGACCCAGCCGGACGAGGTCGCGCGGGCGGTCGACGCCACGTTGGCGCGTTGGGGCCGGGTGGACATCCTGGTCACGAGCGCCGGGGCCTACATCCGCAGCCCCATCGCCACCATGACGGCTGCCACGGTCGAGCGGTCCCTGGCCGTCAACTTCTACGGCACCCTCTACCCGGTGCTCGCCGTGCTGCCCCACATGCGCGCGCAGCGGCGCGGGCACCTGGTGCTGGTCAGCTCGATGGACGGCAAGAAGGGTTTGCCCCGCGACGCTCCGTATGTGGTCGCCAAGTTCGCCGTCGCGGGCTTCGGCGATGTCCTGCGCCAGGAGTTGCACGGCAGCGGCGTTTACGCCACCACCGTCTTCCCCGGCCGGGTGGATACGCCGCTGATCGCCACGCTCCGGGTGCCCTGGATCTCGCCCAAGATCCCGGCCACGGCGGTGGCGCGGGCCATCATCCGCGCGATCGACCGGCGCCAGGCCGAGGTGATCCTGCCCTTCCCGGCGCGCGCCCTGCTCTATGCCCACACCCTGTCGCCGCGCCTGGCCGATTGGGCGACCCGCCTGCTGCACCTGGAGGGCTGGGAAACGCCGGCGCCCGGCGCGACTACGCAAGGAGACCTGGTCAAATGACTATTCCGCTGCCCACCGCTCCAGCGCGGCCCACGCACGCCTGGCTGCGCCGCACGCACATCGCGTTCGTGCCGGGTCCGAGTACCCCGCTCCTCGACGCGACCGTGGCGACGATCCTGCGCTGTTTCGACGCGCAGGGTCACCAGATCCAGGCCGCGCCCGAGGCGACGACCGACGCGATCCTGACCACGGCCCGCTTCGGCGAGCCGCTCGACTGGCGCACCGCGTTGATGTTCGCCGCCCGCCGGCGGTTCGGCCTGCCCGCCACGCCCCCCGTCTATACGCTCGTCCACGTCCACCCGGCGGTGCTGGACGAAATGCTCGGCCGGCTCGCGGCGGCGCTGGCGAAAGACCCGCCCGACCCGGCCGACTTTGCCTTTCCGGGCCTGGCGCCGACGGCCCACCAGGTACTCGTGGAACACGGGCGCCGGGGCGGGCCGATCCTGGCCCTGGAGCGGATCATGCAGGCCTGGACCAAAGGCTTCCGCGTCCTGCTGGTCGTGGGCGACGACCGGCCCTTGTACGCCTACCACTTCGACCTGGTGGGTGCCTACCCGGTCAGCGATGGCGCCGACCCCGCCGCCTTCTACGCCGATGTTGTGCTCCGCATCGCCACCACGGTCAGCACCAGCGATGTGACGGACCATGCTCTCGGCGGCCCGCCGATCCCCCAGGCCGCCTGGCGGGAACTGGCCACGCCGCCGGCGATGTGCCGGGCGGGGCGGGAGTTCGGCGCGCGCGACTTCTTCACCGACCCGGTGCGCATCGCGGAGCTGGTCCATGTGCCGGCGGTGCCCGGCGCCGTCGCCAGCCAGTACAGCGAAGGCTGTTTCGCCACCTGGGAGCCGGCCCTCGGCGCCCTGCTCACCACCATCACCGGCAGCGTGCGCGCCGTCGACAAAGGGAAGATCACCGAGGACGAAATCGCCGTGATCGTGGGCCTGCGGCCTGACCGGACCGGCGCCCTGGTCCGCCACGTCGAAGGCAAGCGCAACGACCCGCCGTCGTCCGAGGCGGTGGAGCTCTTCGATCTCGGCACCGCCCTGCCGCGCGTGGCCCTCCCCGGCGGGAACCCGGCGGCGCGCGTGCCCGTGGTGCGTTCTAGCCTCCACGGCCATCGGGGCATCGCCGCCTACGATCCGCGCCGGGTTGAGTTCGCGCCGCTCGACCCCCCGTACTACCATTACCTGGTGTCCTGCGCCACGGCCGGCCAGGCCCAGGGGGTCACGGCCGCCTTCGCCCGCGCCGTCGCGCTCCGGGACCCGGCGGACCCGCGCCAGGTGGTGTTCACCGTCCTGCCCGGCCACGGCGTGATCTTCGCCGAAAAGTGGGTGCCGGGGACGGCGCCCTACCAGACGATCTGGGAATATATGGACGCCGGCTACATCCAGACCGCGAGCCGGGTGCCGCAGGGCGTGATGGGCTACATCCCCGGCCCGGACGGGATGATGGTGCTGCGCACGGGAGCTTAGATCCGCTCGAAGACGGCCGCGATGCCCTGGCCGCCGCCGATGCAGAGCGCGGCCACGCCGAAGCGGCCCCCGCGGCGGCGCAGCTCATAGAGGAGGGTCAGCGCCAGGCGGGTGCCGCTGGCCGCGAGCGGGTGGCCGAGGGCGATCGCCCCGCCGTTGACGTTCACGCGCTCCCGATCCAGGTGCAGCTCTTGCTCGACGGCCAGGTATTGCGCGGCGAAGGCCTCGTTGATCTCGATCAGGTCGATCTCGCCCAGGGTCAGGTCGGCCCGCTTCAGCGCGGCGCGGATGGCCGGGGCGGGGCCGATGCCCATGACCGCCGGATCCACCCCGACGACGGCCCAGGAGACCAATCGGCCGAGCGGCTGGAGCTTGTGCGCCGCGGCAAAGGAGTGGCTGCTGACCACGACGGCCGCCGCGGCGTCGTTGATGCCGCTGGCGTTGCCCGGGGTTACCGTGCCGCCCTCTTTGAAGCGCGGCTTGAGGCGGGCCAGGCTCTCCAGCGTCACTTCCGGCCGCGGGTGCTCGTCGGCGGTGACCTCGATCGCCGCCCCGCGCTTGTCGTGGCCCGGCGCCGGCACGATCTCGGCGGCTAGCCGGCCCGCCCGGATCGCGGCGCCCGCCAGCTGCTGGCTGCGCAGGGCAAACGCGTCCTGCGCGGGCCGGGAGATCGCGTAACGCTCGGCCAGATTCTCGGCGGTCAGGGCCATGCTCAGCCCGCTGTAGCTGTCGGTGAGCGCGGACCAGAGCGAGTCCTGCAGGCGCCCATCCTGGCCGAGATCCAGCCCCCAGCGCCCGCCATACAGCACATGCGGCGCCTGGCTCAGGTTCTCGGTGCCGCCCGCGAGCGCACATTGCGACTCGTCGAGCAGGATACTCTGGCCGGCGGTCAAGATCGCCTGGAGGCCGCTGCCGCAGAGCCGGTTGACCGTCAGGGCCGGCACTTCCCGGGGGATGCCGCACCGCAGGCCGATATGGCGCGCCTGGTAGACCGCGTCGGCGCTGGTCTGCAACACGTTGCCGAAGACGACATTGTCGACCTCGGTGGGCGCCACCCCGGCCCGGGCCAGCGCGGCAGTGCCGGCCACGACCCCGAGCTGGGTGGCCGTCACCTGGCGGAAGGCGCCCCCGAAGGTGCCCACGGGGGTGCGCGCCCCGTCGAGAATCACGATATCTTTATTGAACCCCATGGATCGCTCCTATACTGGCTGGATGATTAATTCTGGCACCATTATACCACCAGCAGCCAGGGCCCGGCCCTCGCCCGTGAAATTTCACAGATCTGGGTAAGGCGGGTAATTAAACAGATCAGGTATTGACGGGTCTTATACCCGGTGCTATAGTAAAAGAGCATCGGCGCACACCACTCAGATCCAAACTTTGGTGAAATTTCATATAATAGCTACGGTACGCTATAAGGAGACGGCAATGAAGTCAGTACATCTCTGGTCGCCCGGCCGCGGGCGCCGCCCAGTAGCCCAGTTGTTGGCGATCTTGGCGCTGGTCCTGAGTGTGTCTCTCGGCTACCTTGCGGCCTCCCGGCCGGCGCCCACCTATGCGGCGTTTCCATCCGCGGCCTCGACGAACGCCTATAGCTGGCTGCAGATGCAGCAGCGGCCCACGGGGCTGGTGGAGAGCTTCGAGAACGGCGGCAGCGCAGCCAATATGGCCGTCGTCTACGACGAGGCCGTGGCCGCGGAAGCTTTCCTACTGATGAACGATGTTGCCCGCGCCAAGCAGGTGCTGACGGCCCTGCGAGGGCTCCAGCAGCCGGACGGGGGCTGGTATAACATCTACAACTGCAACGACTTGAGCGTGATCGAGTGGCACCGCGACGTCGGCCCGGCCGTCTGGGTCGCGCTGGCCGTCGCCAAGTATGAGCAGCAGACCGGCGACATCACCTCGTATCGTCAGATGGGCAGCAGTGCGCTAAGTTTCGCTTACGGGTTCCAGCAGAGCGATGGCGGGATCAACGGCGGCTTCGAGGCCGAGACGGTCGGCGTCGGCTACCACTCCTGGGGCTCGACCGAGCATAACATCGACGTCTATGCCGCCTCCCTCTATTACCCGGGCTTTGCCGCGCAGGCGGCGCAGGTGCGCTGGTTCCTGGACAATACGGTCTGGGACGGGGTGAACAACCGCTGGGACGGGGGTCGGGCCGATCCGCGCGACCCGCTGGACGTCAACGCCTGGGGCGTGAGCGCCCTGGGGGCCAGTGGCGTGCATAATTACGGGGCAGCGCTGGACTACGTGCTGACCCATCACCGCAACACGCAGAACGGTATCGACGCCTTCGACTTCGACAGCGACCGCAACGACATCTGGTTCGAGGGCACCGGGCAGATGATCGTGGCCTTCAAGGAGGTCGGGCGCACCAGCGACGCGAGCTATTTCTTCAGCCAGCTGCTCAAGGGGCAGGCGGCGAACGGGGGGGTGCCGTACTCGCTGCTGGGCACCAGCAACGGCTACTGGACGATGTCGGCGGCCCATGCCGTGTCGAGCGCCAGCTGGCTGATCTTCGCCGATGCCGGCTTCAACCCGCTGAAGCCGGGCCCCGGCAACATCAGCACGGCCACGCCCACGCCGGCCCCGGGCACCGCGACTTCGACGGCGACGAACACCCCGCTGGCGCCGGCGACGGCGACGGCGACGGCGATAGCCACGGCGACCCGCACGCCGACCGCGCCGCTCGCCACGGCCACGCGGACCAGCACCCCGCCGCCCAATACGCCGACCGCCGCGC
>Ga0070730_10001294_pt1 | contig 24349 bp, 31 predicted proteins | sample Coa_R1_3_FD_66447 | JGI IMG/M metagenome (GOLD analysis project Ga0070730, IMG submission 66447) | Surface soil microbial communities from Centralia Pennsylvania, which are recovering from an underground coalmine fire - Coalmine... | ecosystem: Environmental > Terrestrial > Soil > Unclassified ... | reverse complement strand
TTCACCAATAAAAAAATTATCAATAATCACACGCATCACTTCGTGCCAGAAATCGCCGTACAAAATGAGTGGTTTGTGGTGACCATAATAGAGATGAGCGAGCAACCAGGCCGTTGTCCACTCACTCAATGTGCCGGTGCCACCTTGAAAAATGACAAACGCGTCAGCGTGGTACATGAGTTGGAACATGCGTTCAATATAGTTGGCGGTGTGAATTTCTTTGTCAACGTGATTTTCGCGAAAACGACCTTCAAACTCCGGCATATCTTTGGGGTAAAACGTGATGCCAATCGTTTCGCCACCCGCAGATTTTGCGCCCTCAGTCGCAGCGCTCATGACACCCGGCCCACCACCATCGATCACGACGCGATTGTGGTACGCGAGGTAGCGAGCCACGATAAAAACTTCCCGATATAGTGGATGATGGCGGTCAATATCTGCGCTGCCAAACATCGCGACATACTTGATGCCACAATGCTGTTTGGCGTGCGGGATGGCGATCTGGGTTTTCATATGGGCAGTATGAATAGAATACAAGATTTGGAATCTATTTGAAAGATCTTACGACTGGTAAAACTCCTCAATCGTCCCTGCGGGGTCCACACTTTTCCAAATGGCGCTACCGACGTTGAGTTCATTCACGCCAGCTTCGATGAGCGCAGCGGCGTTACTGAGTTTGATGCCACCATCAACAGTGATGTGCAAACGCTCCGATGGTAGTTGCTCACGAAGTTGTTTTACTTTTTCCAAAACTTGTTTATGGAAGGTTTGGTTTTGTTCTCCAGCTTCAACAGCCATCAATAAGATATGGTCAAGCTCTGACCACGTCTCTTCGTTGATCGCTTCCAGCGGCGTGAATAAATTCACCGCCAAACCGGCTTCCCAATTATTTGAGCGTACTTCGCGCAGAAAATCCTGTTGGTGGCTCATGCGTTCAACCTGACCGTAAATGCGGCGGATTGGCAAATAATCTTTAACGCCTTCACACTCATACACGAAGTCCATTGGTTCTTCCGTCATAAAATGAAAATCGATGTGGAGAGGATCAAAATCCGCTACGGTCAGATCAAGCGGTGTGACGGTTAAGTTATCAACAAAGTGGCCATCGATGACATCAATTTGCACCGTTTCAATCGCTGAAATATACCGAACGAGATCAAGTTGTTGCTGGAGTGTTGTAAATGAATCAGTGAGAATGGCGGGGACGATGTGCATATATTAATACGTTAATATTTTTAATGTGCAGTTTCGTAGGCTGCAATTTTTGCTAAGCGACGCACGTGCCGTTCGTCATTGGAAAATGGCGTTTCTAAAAATGCAAAAACCATGCGTTTTGCTTCTTCATCGTCCTTCAACCACTCACCGGACAAACCTAAAATATTGATGTCGTTGTGGTCACGCGCATGTTCTGTAGAAATTAAATCGCGCGGACCGGCCGCACGAATGCCTTTGACTTTATTCGCCGCAATCACCACTCCGGCACTTGAGCGACACGCCAAAATTCCCACACTTTCTCCGCTGGAATCTGCGGCCACTTTTTCTGCAACAGGAAATGCAAAATCCGGATAGTCATCTTTTTCGTCGTACGAAAAAGGCCCACAGTCTTCAAACTCATATCCTTTTTCACTCAGCCACGTTTTTACTTTTTCTTTTAATTCGAAACCGCCATGGTCGGCACCCAAATAAATTTTCATGAAAATCCTAGTTCCGCCCGTGCCTCTTCATCCATCATGTCCGGCACCCATGGCGGGTCAAATGTCAGTTCTAAAGATAGGTCGTGGTCGGGATCAAAGTTTGGCAAACCATACAGCGCATCACGAACCATACTATCAAATACCGCAGCAAGTGGACAACCGGGTGTCGTTAAAGTCATAATCACATGCACTTTTTCTCGCCCCTCCACTTTCGACACAGAAACATCGTACACCAAACCTAATTTTACAATGTTTATGCCCAATTCGGGATCGATAACTTTTTCTAAATGTTGACGCACAAGTTTCGGTGTGAGAGTTGAAGACATTTTGCTCTAGTATAGCAAATATACCAAAATCCCCCCAGCTGAACTGAGGGGATTCCGTTTACAATGTACAAAAACTACATCTTTGGAGTTGAGCGTTTCAACACTGGCATACCTGTGCGCTCAGTTTCCATGACCATCATACCAGCTGGCACAGCTGCCAAAGCCATTGCTGGACGGACATCGCGAGCAAAGAAATAAATCGTTTGTTTGCGACCATTCTTTAACGTCACCGCACGAGTGTGCAGATAGTACGTCTGTCCTTTTTTGTTTGTGTAGCTGTACGCGTTTGCGTCTGCCATGATTGCTCCTTTTCCCTAAATAGGGCAACAATTAGTAATTAATGAGCCTGTTAAGCGTACCACACTCGAGTACTCTATCAAGAAGGAAAAGCCCCTTCTTTTGCACTCTTACCATATCAAACTACTTCACTTCTTTCTCGATTGTCCCACTGAGCAAGGTGGAACTCATGTTGTCATCACTTACACTTTGTTGCTTGGTGACCACGACATCAAATGGTAACGTGTCCATAGAAATTGCGGCACCGCCAGTGTATCCGCTCTTTGTGTTTTCCAACGTGAATGCTTTGCGCTTCTGGTCACCATTCACTTGTTTCAACCATACTTGGTACACACCCTCTCCGTCTTTGAGTTCAGGAAGGTCTGCAAAAACACTAAAGTAGACTTTGCCGTCTTTGAGTTCGTAACGAATTTGGCCTTTGGCATTGTCCGAGCCACTCATGTCCACCGTTTTTTCGTCTTTGGCTGGAGTTTTTAATTGACTAGAAGTACTAGCAGAGAGATCTTCAATTTTTGCGCCATCGGCAAACTGCGCCGGCTTTTTATCTGCCGTGTTACGGCTAGTTTCCGTGCGATACCAACGCATACCCAAGTACACAACAATCAACAATGCTAAAAGTGGAAAAACAAATGGAAGAAATTTGCGCATGTTGCCCCTTATTAAAACAAGTAATTAATTTTCTTTTTAACTGCTTACTACTTACTAGCAAGCAGAGACTCAACAGTTGCGAGCAACTGTGGGGCGGCGGTCTTTTGTCCGTTGACGTAGAAAGTTGGTGTTGCGTCTACTCCAGCTTTTGTTCCATCAGCGATATCTTCTGTCACTTGATCGTGAACTGCTTGAGAATCTATTCTCTTCCCGAATTCAGTTTTGTCAATCTGTAGTTTCGTCAAGTATTCGGTAAATTTTGCTTTGACTGCATCACCCGACAACTCTGCCCACTCATCTTGGTGGTCATATAAGTAGTCATGCATTTCCCAAAACTTGCCCATTGCGCCAGCGGCCTGTGCGGTGAGTGCGGCTTGTTGTGCGTTTTGGTGAATTTCCGTTAAAGGAAAGTTGCGAAATACAAAGCGAACTTGGTTTGGATATTTTTGCAACACTTGGCGCACCAGTGGTTCAGTCGCGCCACATGCAGGACACTGGAAGTCACCAAACTCCACTACTGTTACTTTCGCATTTTCCGGTCCTTTGACATCTTGCGTTTTGTTAATGAGCAACGTCGGGTCAACTGGTTTTGATTGCGTCTGGTTTGAGTTTGAAAAGAAAAGCGAAAGCGCAACGACGAGTACAACAGTAATCACTAAAGTACCAATGAGAAGCGGAAGATTTTTCATATGTGAACTTTCTATGTCAGATATCGTATCACTACCTCGGCCAAACTTGTTCACCGGTTTCGGTGTCTGTCACAATGATGGCCATGGTGGGGCAACTCTGGGCGGCGAGTAATTTTGTATCATCGTCTTCTCCATCTTGTGAAATAACACGCGCGATATCTTCTTCATCCAAATCAAAAACTTTTGGCGCAATTGCGACGCAGCTTGCGGCGCTGATGCATTTTTCGCGAATGACCTCTACTTTGTAGCGGCCAATTTGTTTAGTTTGGGTTGGTGGTTTTTGCTGATCTGCCATTTTATCAATGCATTAACATGTTAACTTAATAAAACAATTCGCGATGAATTTTTTCCTTTGGCACATTTTTTTCGTGGAGCAATTTTATGACGTCGTCGATCATTGCAGAACTCCCGCACAAAAAATAATCAGCGTCTGTTGGTTGCTGGTGAACACTCAAACAATTTGTCACGCGGCCACGGCAAAGCGTCCATTCTGGAACGGGTTGCGAAATGGTGGGATGGAACTGAAAGTTTGGAAACGCTGTTTCCATTTCTTCAAATTCTTCTTCCCAAAATAATTCTTGGACGTAGCGCAAGCCCCAGTACAAAATAATTTTGGCGCCATTCCTTTTTTGTTGCAGTTGGTCAGCCAGCATACTGCGGTACGGTGCGATGCCCGAACCAGTTGCCACAAAAATGAGTGGCTGTTGTTTCTTTTCTAGTTCAGGACTGATGGTGAAAAGTCCCAACGGCGCGAGGAATTGTATCTCCTCACCAAATTTGAGGTTATTTAAGTATTGGGTCGCTTTGCCCATCGGTGTTATGTCCAACAAAATTTCAAAACCGTGGTCGTTTTCGGGACTACTACAAATGGAGTATGAGCGTCGCTCCCCTTTTTCATTCGGTAGTGCAAGCGAAATATATTGACCTGCCGAAAACTCCAAACGATGAGGCTGTGCCAGTTCAAAAGAAAACTGCGTGAATTTTTCATTCAGCACAGTTTTGTCTGAAAGTTTTGCAGTGAGCTGTTGGGGACGAGTCATGGAGTCGATGATACTTGATTGCTACGGGATTGTCGAGAATTTCTTCCAACTAGATAGGCTTGCCTGAGCATTTCACCTAAGTACATGAGAAGAATAATGGAAATCGCAGAGTTTTGATCTTTGAGCAAACCTCCACCTACAAGTGTAGTAAAAATCATGAAGGTGTCGATAAATATTTTTTTGGTGTGTTCTGTTGTTTGCCATCTGTGGTAATACTCGTATTGTATGTTTCTCTCTATGTCTTCCATGAACACATTATAGCGCTTAGATTCTTTTCAAGGCCTGGACGCCGAGCATTAAACACTTCACCCGTCCAATCGAGATTTCATCGAGCCCTAGCAGCTCTTCTATTTCACTTTGTGAAAGTTTTTTTAACTGAGCAATTGCTGGCTTGGTTACTTTTATTTTTGCCGACAATACACTCATCGCGGCCATACTGATCGCGCACCCGTTTCCTTCCCAGCGAATATCAATAACTTTTTGACCGGCTTCATCAAGTTTTACATAAATTGTTAATACGTCTCCGCATGATGCGTTTCGCTCGCGAATAATTTTATGCGCATCACTCATTTGCCCGAAATTTTGTGGGTTACGAAATTCTTCGATAATTATTTCTTGGTAAAGGTCAGACATGAAATATTTTTTCCACTTTGCGAAGTGCGTTTACAAAAGCATCAATATCTTCGCGCGTATTATAGAGTTGGAAACTCACGCGCACCGTCGCTTGCCAATGAAACTTTGTGTGTAGAGGCATCGTGCAGTGATGTCCGCTGCGCACCGCGACTCCTTCGGAATCCAAAATTTGTCCCACGTCGTGTGCATGGACTCCGTCGTAAATAAAAGCGACTGAACCAATGCGGTCATTAGCACTTAACGGCCCCACAATTTTTATTTGTGGAAACTCGTGCAATTTTTCAAGTACATACGCCACTAAATCGTAGTCATATTCGGCCAATTTTTCCATGCCAATGGTACGTAAATACTCGCACGCGGCGGCCCACCCCACCAATCCCGCGACATCGGGCGTACCTGCGGTAAAGCGCTCTTCTAAATCTTCCGCATATGTCGTTTTTTCTTTCGTGACTTCATTAATCATGCCACCACCAAACAAAAACGGCGGCAAAGTTTCCAGAATTTTTTGGCGAACAAATAAACCACCGATGCCCATTGGTCCTAGCATTTTGTGAGCTGAAACGACGTAAAAATCGACATTCAATTTATGGAAGTCCACTGGAATATGCGGTGCGGCCTGTGCTCCATCAATCAAAATTTTTGTCGACGGGGAAGTTTTGCGCACCAACTCCACAATTTTTTCAACTGGATTGCGAGTGCCTAAAGTATTTGAAATGTGCGTCACAGCGAGCAACGTGATTTTTTTCGCGGCGAGCTGTTGCGCCAAATTTTGCAAATCAATTTTGCCTTCATCATTTACATTTGCAAACTCTAACCGCACGCCTTTGCGCTTTGCCAATTCTTGCCACGGCACAATATTACTGTGGTGCTCCATCTCAGTTGTGAGAATAGTATCACCAGCCGCAACATGTTTTTCGCCCCACGTATAGGCGATTTGGTTAATCGCTTCAGTGGTATTACGCACTGCAATAAATTCCGTTGGCTCAGCACCAAAAAATTCCGCAATTGTGTGGCGCGATTCGTGAAAAAGTTTTGTACTCTCATCACCCAATTGGTGGACACCGCGATGAACGTTAGCGTTGTGTTGTTCGTAGTAATTACTAATCGCTGCAATAACTGCACGCGGCTTTTGCGAGGTCGCGGCATTATCTAGATACACCAAACGCTTATCGCTATGAATTTTGCGTTGCAGAATTGGAAAATCTTTTTGGATTTTTTGTGGATTGAAAGTGGTGACGGACATGGGAGTATTATAACAGCGGCTATGCCGCTAGTAGATAAACGATTCCTATAGTTACAAGAAAACCGGCTAACGAGCCGCGTTTTCTTATACCAGGCATTCACTAGATAAAAGAAATTTTGCAAATTTTGTCAGCAAAATGTCAAGCCGTGTTATAACCGAAGTGTACAGTAAGTTACTGTTCGGCGATTTTGCCAGAATAAAAAAGGAGTTTATGCCAGTAATAGAAGTAAAAACAGGAAAAAAAGTTAATGTCAGAGACTTAGTTTTTCAAGTTAGAGAAGCAACGAGAGGAATAAATGATCCGATGGAAAGATTAGATGCTGTTATTGATAATATTCCTGTAGCCGACAATGGGATTATATATGAATCGACTGGCTCTCTTCATGAGAGACACGCTTTCAGAGAAAGTCTTGGTGAAGAAATTCTTGGCCAATCACAAGATGCGGGTTTGTGGAGAATCTTTTACACATTTTATCAAACCCTAGAGGTTCAAGAAATTAGCGATCAAATGCTTCCTTCTTGGTTGATGAAAGACCCCTCTCCCCAAGAACCAGCAAAAGAAGTTACTGCTTTTCCAGAAACCCCTCTACAACCAGGTTCTCTGCAACCTGCGGCGTGAGTCCACGGCTCTGGAGATAAAACAAATGCTCTTCCGGAATGCGGCTGATGCTGGCGGCGTGGGAACACTTCACATCGTCACTGAGAATTTCGAGCTCGGGAATCGTTTCTGCTTTTGCATTGTCAGAAAGTAGTAGCACGCGCTCCTCCAAAAATGACTGCGTGTTTGGGCAGTTTGGTGCAATGCCAATTCGGCCAAAAAAACGGATGTGGCTGTGGTCTTTTGCCACACCCTTGAGTGTCGTTTGCGCAGAAGTGTGCGGCGCTTTGTGCAAAATGTACAGGTTAACTTCGCACTCATCTTTCCCAGTCGTGAGAAACGCGCCGTGAATGTTGGCGTGTGCACCGGGACCAATCAGCTCAATGTGATATGTGCCAGGTTTTTCTAAAACAATTTCGCGGCGTTCATTTTCGTGGATTTGAATTGCGGCTAGTGTTGGCGCTTCGGCGGCTGTCATCCCACACTTCCTTCCATCTCGTGGTCAATCAACCGATTCATTTCTACTGCGTATTCGAGCGGCAATTTTTTGACCACGTCGTCTATGAAACCATTCACAATCATTTTGCGTGCCATTTCTTCCGTGAGGCCGCGGCTCATTAAGTAAAAAAGTTGCTCCTCACCAATTTTGGAGACGGTCGCTTCGTGCTGGATCTGCACTTGTGAGTTAAGGATGCGGTCAGTCGGGTACGTATCGGAACGCGATTGTGGATCCAAAAGCAACGCGTCACAGATCACAGTATTTTTGCTGTCGTAAGCATTTGGCGCCACGTGGACGAGGCCGCGATAACTCGTGCGGCCGCCATTTTTGCTAATGGATTTGGAAATAATTATCGAGCTCGTGTGTGGCGCGAGATGAAATGCTTTCGAGCCGGTGTCTTGGTGTTGGCCGGAGCCAGCAAGAGCCATAGACAGGGTTTCGCCACGGGCACCTTTACCGACGAGAAGAAAGCCCGGGTACTTCATTGTGAGTTTGCTACCCATGTTAAAATCTGTCCAAATCATTTCCCCTTCTTCCTCAACTCGTGCCCGCTTTGTAACAAGGTTGTAAATATTTTTGTACCAATTTTGGATTGTGGTGTATTGGCACCGCGCACCTTTTTTGACAAAAATTTCCACAACAGCGGAATGGAGAGAGTTGGAGGAAAAACTTGGTGCAGTGCAGCCTTCTTCGTAATGCACCTTCGCACCCTCATCAACGATTATTAATGTCCGTTCAAACTGGCCGGCATTGGGCGCATTGATACGAAAATATGTTTGCAAAGGCATTTTGACTTCGACACCTTTTGGCACATACACAAACGACCCTCCCGACCACACCGCAGTATTCAACGCTGCAAATTTGTTGTCACCACTCGGAATGAGTTTGCCAAAATACTCACGCACTAAATCGGGGTACTTTGCCAAACCCTCATCCATCGACAAAAAAATGACACCATCTTTTTCCCACGTTTTCTTAAGAGAACCATACACAACCTCACTGTCGTACTGCATCTTCACACCAGCTAAATATTTTTTTTCCGCTTCAGGAACACCAATGCGATCAAATGTTTCCTGAATTTCTTTTGGCACATCCGCCCACGACTTTTCTTGTCTGTCAGTTGGCCGTAAGTAGTAACGAATTTGGTCGTAGTTAATTTCTGATAAGTTGCCACCCCACGTGGGTGTCGGTTTTGCTTCAAACTGTTTTAGCGCTTCAAGCCGTAACTTCAACATCCATTCCGGCTCATTTTTAATGTGCGAAATTTCGCGCACAACGTGTTCATTCAAACCAGGTTTAATAATGTGCTTATATTGATCCGTGGAAAATGCAAAGCCGTGTTGATAGCTCTCGTCTTTGAGCGAGTCGTCAAGTGCGGTGGTGTGTTTGGCGGCAAAACGGGACATATTTAAGTAAAGACGAGAAATTATCTAAAGAGTTTCTTTTTTTCGTTCTCATCTTTTATTATCTTTAATTTTTCTTCCAGTTGCGATTTAGTAAAGTCAATCTCAAGTATATGAGCAGCCAGAAAATTTTGTAGTTCATTGTAAGCGGCTTCCCATTTTGCCGTAGTAAGGTCTGTCAACCTAAACCTCAAGTGATAAATAAGTATGTCAACCATACCTACTGCTACCTCTGTAGGTGCGGCTGGAGAAGTTTCTTCCCCTCCTTGAGTTTTTTTTATCCAAGCCTGCATTCCTTCAACCAACTGTCTTTCCGGCATGTCTTTCTCCTTTACAAATTTTCGTATCCAGTACTTTCTAATTTTTTTGCCAACTCCTGCTTTCCACTCTGCACAATTTTGCCAGCCTTCATGACATGCACAAAATCGGGTTGTAGATATTTTAGAATTCGTTGATAGTGCGTGATGACAATGACACCAGTGTGGTATTTTTCCAAAATTTTCTGGACGCCCTGCGCGACTGCTTTCATTGCATCGACATCAAGGCCTGAATCGGTTTCATCCAAGATCGCATACTTCGGTTCGAGCACAGCCATTTGTAAAATTTCCACGCGTTTTTTTTCACCACCACTAAAACCTTCATTGAGGCCGCGGCGCAAAAGTTCAGGATGTACTTTGAGCTCTCTTGCGAGTGCTTCCAAATGTTTGCGGAATGCTAAAACAGTGGGAAATAATTTTTTTGGTTCATTTGCAAAGCGTGCATTATATGCGAGACGCAAAAAGTTTTGGACTTTGACACCGGGAACTTCTACAGGATATTGAAAAGCCAAAAACAAACCAAGCGCGGCACGCTCATCAGGGGATTTTTCTAAAAGATTTTCCCCATCAATTGTAATTGCCGAATCGCCGGTGACTTCGTAAAACGGATGACCGGCAAGCGTATATGCGAGCGTTGATTTTCCCGAACCGTTTGGACCCATAATCGCATGCACTTCGCCGGGTTTCACGACGAGCTCAACACCTTTGAGGATTGGTGTACGCGCATCAGTTTGGTGGTCGATGACCGCGACTTGGAGATTTTTGAGTGTGAGTGCGTTGTGTGTTTTGTTTGGCATGGTTTTCCCTTTTTGCAATTTCCACAATTTCAAAAGCAGTCAAAATTTCCGCGCGAATGTCTTCATATGTTTCCAGCTGCGCAATTTCTTCCCTATTATACCAGGCTATGCCATCACACTCCTTTGTGTTTTCTGTGTATTCAACACCAGCCAGCGGCTCCACTAAATAGAGAAAACCCAGGTGCTGCTCGCAGCCGCGGTGCCAGATGGAGTCGCGCTGCGTTTCGTTGTTTTGCGTACGTGCGGCGAAATTCTTCCGCGAAACCCAATGCATGTTTGTGAGAAATGGCGAAGGGATAAATTCTGTATCACTGTTCGTGATTTTTGGCGGTTTTGGGAAAAGTTGGACTGCTTTTACCCTGATTCCCGTCTCTTCCCAGAATTCCCGCTCTGCGGCGAGGTGCGGCAGCTCGTCTGGCTCAATGTGCCCGCCCGGACTCAACCAAATTTGCGCGCGACGGTGTTTCACCAGCAAAGCTTTTCCTTCGTGGATGAGCAGGCCGATTGCAACGAAACAAATTTTGGGAGAGGGGGTACTCATCTTTATTCCAAAACAAATTTTTCTCTATGTTTGATTTCGTCAATAATTTTTTCAATCATTTGCGAATATGAATACTGTGGCAGATCTAGTTCTTTCAATTTTTGTAAATTATTTTTGAAGTGCGGCAACGTACTTTTACTATCAACAGCACTCACTTGCACACCAAACTTTTCCAAAATATCTTTCGCTGTTTCATAACGTGACTTCATTTCTGGTACTGCAATGGGAATCATTTCTTTGTCGATCTTCTTTTTTATGACCGCTTCAATAACTTCTGAAATATGGCCTAGATATGTTGGTTGGAATTTCCAAGAAGTATCGTAAATTGCTTCAGTATGCTCATCCAAATTTTTTAAAATACGGTTGAACGGCCGATCATTTGTCGTGTTCGGACTAAAACCTAAAATAAAGGACGGGCGAAGAATGACAAACCCAGCTTTTGTGTTTTTCACTAACTCCTCACTCGCTAATTTCGTCCCGCCGTAAATGTCGACGGGCTCAAAAGCGGCAAAAGAGGAAATGTAAATGATTTTTGCGGCAATGGAATTCGCGGCTGCAACAATATTTTTCGTTCCTTCTTCATTGAGCTGAATCGCCAATTCTGGATTTGCTTCGCACCATCGTGAGTTTGCATTTGCCGCAACATGAATAATGAGATCGGGTTTTATTAACGAGAGAATTTTTTGGACTGCATTTTTATCAGTGATATCCAACCTTACAAAATCTTTTGATAATTTTGTGTCGTGACAACTGCCGACAACCTCAAAATTTTTCCGCAAGTCAAAATATAACCGTGCGCCCACATAACTACTCGCACCAGTGATAAAAATTTTCATATGTTGCTCCATTCTACATCTAACACACTTTTCTTACTGGCGAAGACGCACTGCCCATATTATAATAGGATCTACTAAATAGTTTGTTGTAATTGCACTTTAATTTGGGGTTGAAAGACAGAAAGGCTCTACTGCGGAATGTGAGTAGACCCGTAAGGGCATCAAAAACATTACGATGAGGGAACGCCGCCCCTCCAATTCCAAATTAGGGTGCAATTTTTCAAATAATTTACATCGGTCTCAAAAGCAGTTGCCACATATATTTCTTTTAGACCATCTTCAAGTGTAACTTTCTCAAGTGAACTGAAAAGAAGCTCCTCTCCAATTTTCTTACAGAAACCCATGCTGCCTCTTTTACCAGATTTATTTTGGTAAACATCATCGGGAAACTTCACAACTTCGTGAAGATGATCCAAGATGAGCGAGTACTCAACTGCTGGCCTTTTGTCATATAAATGTTTGAGCACTCTTGTGGTGACAAACACTTTATTTGTGTCCACACCGCAGCCAACCATAACTGCTTTGGTAAGGTTGCAGAGAAGCATTGTCTTCTCTTGAACAATTGCCTTCTTCATCGTCCCCTTGATGTATTTTTTGTGCAAAACTTGCAACGTTTTACAAGATAAATCCACGGAGTCGGGCATAGTACCTTTCTGGTATTTGCCAACGCAAAAAAATAATTTTAGGAAAAATAGTTGCTTTACTGTTTGGGGATCGAAATTTTAAGAAATTTTGTGGGTGCGACTATTGTTGCAATTATACACTTTGATTTAAAAAATCCTCACAACAAACTCATCTGCACCCCTGCATCTTTTTTAGGGGTAAAGGTAAAGTCCACAGGGCACTCCACCAACCGATTCCATTTGTTTTTAAACTTTACTTTGCCGTGTTTGAGACCGTAGTCGTAGACATCGCGCGTCACAGCTACGTCCTGCAAACAATACTTTTGCAACTCGTCCCACATTTGGTGCTTAAAATACTTAATCGCGTCCAAGCCATCGCCGGTTTTTCCAGTGCCCAACGTTTCAGTCGCTACGGCGTCTAAACCAATCCGGTGCCCCACGCTATCTTTAATCCTCAACATGAGATCAAGCGTCGCGATCCGCGCAATGTCAGCGGAGTAATACGGGACAAGCGTTTGCATGTCGAAATTATCCACATTGAAACCAATCACCACATCGGCCGATTCAAGCAAAGGAAATAAATTGTCCAAATCTTTTTCAAAAAAACTTTTCATTTCGCCGGCACCGCTGAAACCTTCACGTACGCAAACACCCACAAAAGAAATACCTAAACGATCGGGGAAATACCCACCGACTTCGTCAAACGTTTTTTTCGTTTCAACGTCGAGTATCACTTGTTTCATATGCTTAGGATTTGGCGGCTGCAAACCGCTTTTCTACTTCTGGCCAATTCACAATATTCCAAAAAGCTTTAATGTAATCTGGTCGGCGATTTTGGTAATTCAAGTAGTATGCATGCTCCCACACATCAAGCCCCAGCAACGGCGTGTGGCCTTCCATTAATGGCGAGTCTTGGTTGGCAGTGGAAATCACGGCGAGCTTACCGTCTTTACTCATCACGAGCCATGCCCAACCGGAACCAAAACGGTTTGTCGCGGCGGTCGTAAATTCTTCTGTAAATTTTTCATAACTAGAAAAAGTTTTTTCGATTTCTGCGAGGAGTGCACCTGCGGGTTTGCCGCTAGATTTTGGCGTGAGAACTGTCCAGAACAATGAATGATTTGCGTGGCCACCGCCGTGATTTTGTACTGCCGTTTTAATTTCCGCCGGCACCTTTGACATATTTTTTAATAAATCTTCGACAGTCATCGCTTGCAAATCAGGATATTTTTCCAGCGCAGCATTGAGTTTATCGACGTATGTTTGGTGATGTTTTGTATAGTGGATTTCCATCGTGCGCGCGTCGATGTTTGGCTCGAGCGCGTTATACTCATACGGAAGTTTGGGAAGTGTGTACATAAGGGTCCTTTTTCGTAATTATTAATGACCTTTCCGCACCAAAATTTCTAACACTTGTTCAATTAAGTATCCCACAAATGCATACGCAAACAAAGCGAAAAGTGTCGTGAACTCCAGCACGTACCCACCGCGCACTGACGGCGTTGGGAACACGAGTAGAAATGGCTGCAAAAGTGGCTGCGTGCTGTCGTAAATCCAGGTCACAAACGACGCAGTGGGGTTTGCACCGAGCAACTTGAGCACAAATCGCACCGTCAACAACACTTCAACGAGTGTAAAAATAAAAATCAATAGGTCTTTGAGGAGTTTGAACATGAGCATCGTCTATCATTATGCTTTTAGCCAATTTTGACAAGACCTTTTGTTTTTTGGATGATACCTTCTTTTTCTAAAGCCGTGATAAGGCGAAGGAAACGCGGTTTGTCACTCAAGCCAAACTCATCTTCCATCATTTTTTCTAATTTTTTTACTGTGAATTGGCGGTGCCTCAAAGTATCAACAATGCGGCCGCGAAAAAATCTATCTGTATCTTCAAAACGGATTTTCTTTTTGACGGCCGGTTTTTGTGTTGTTAAAAATTCTGCAAAATTTGCAAAACCATTTTTCTTTGCCTTTGCATTTACTTCACAGATTTTTTGTAAAGGGCAAACGGTACATTGTGGCGTCCGCGCTGTGCATAGCAGAGCACCAAAATCCATGAGCGCTTGGTTCCATGGGTCAGCTTGGTCGGGTGGCAAAACTTCATCGGCTAGTGCAAAGTAATTTCCAGAATCGGCCACACCCAAAACCCGTTCCAAAACTCGCTTCACATTTGTATCCACAACTCCCACCTGTTGGCCAAATGCAAACGACTGCAGCGCCCGCGCTGTGTAGCGACCAATCCCCGGCAACTGCATAAGCTCAACTTCAGTCGTCGGCCACACACCATTTCTTTTGCCGGTAATTTCCTTTGCAAGCAACCATAGAAACCGTGCGCGGCGATTGTAGCCCAGGCCCTGCCAAAAAATCAATACTTCGGCAAGAGTTGCGGTGGCCAAATCACTCAGTTGTGGCCAACACTCCATCCACGCTTCGTACTTTGGCAAAACGCGTTCAACCTGCGTTTGCTGCAACATGACTTCCGCAACAACAATTTTGTAAGGATCGCGTTGGAGTGAGCTGGCAAAATAGGTTTTGAAGGCTCGCTCACGAAGTTCACCTTGAGATAAATCACCTTCCACAACAACTTTCTCACCAAGTTTTTCCCGCCACGGCAATACACGACCGTTTTGGCGCCACCATACAAAAAGTTCATCGTGAAATTTAGGTACTTTTCTTTGCAAAACTGTTTGTGATTTCAATGAGTTCCTGCAGCCGTTCTTTTCCCGTAGTATGCAAGAATTTTTGAATTGCATCAAGGTCTGGCGATTTGTCTGGCAGACGCAAGCTGGCGATTTCTTGCCAAACAGCACGGCCCGCGGCAAAACCACGTGCGCCGTTTTCGATGCAGACTTTTAAGGCATTTTTAAACTTGTCGAACGGCATGCCGCGCGACAACAAAATCCACGGAATATCCAGCTCGGCGGTAATTGTTGCACACGCCAGCGCATCTCCCGGATATTGGATTTTAATCACGTCACAACTTCCCTGAAATTCTTGGACTGTTTGCAACTGCGCTGCTTGAAATTCCGTTTTGCCCAATTCTTCTTTTCCAAATGGATTAAACACCACCGGTTCAATCAAAAACGCGATATTTTCGTGGTGGCAAAATTCGTATAGCTCCATTGCCAATTTTCTTTTCGCAATCGCATTCGCTTCCGCCGGATGATAATACGTGAGCAACTTTGCCACAGCGTAGTTATTTTTCACGTTCTCCACACCCCAATTTGGAATCATCGTGGGTACGGCACTGTGCTCGTCAGTGTAGCCAGAACTTTCCAAACTTAAAATTAAGCCGGTATTTTTGGCTTTTCGCGCAATTGCCGGAAAACCATATACCGGATCAACCAAAACACCAGAACACATCGGCGAAAATGCTTCCATGAACATAATTTTTAATTTTGTGACGAGCTCTTCAGCGGCTGGATTGTCGAGCTTTACATCGAACATTTGCGCCAGCGATCCACGATGGTCAAACGCTGCAATCGTAAAAAAGCCGGTGGGTGTTTCGATGGAAGAAAGATTCATAGAACCTCACTTTCAGTATATAGTAAACGTGATGAGTAATTCTTGCCAATATCTCTCTCAAACACTCACTGAATCACTGCGCGAGATTTCAGCCTTTGAAAAATCGATTGAGAAGTTTGTCAGAAATCCTTCTGCAGATTTGCAACAAGAGATTTCTGCACGGTTCGACTTAGTCGAAAAGAACATTGAGAATTTCTCTCAAATGTATAAAAAAGAGGTCACTCACCTCATTCTTCACTGGCTGGGTTATGAAAGTATTGACCAGTTGATCAATCCGACCGACGGCATAGAAATTGATGAAAACGGTATGGTGACTGTAAATATTGGTGGAAAGAATGAGAATAAATATTGGCCAAGTTTAGTAAAAACGTTTAACGGAGACGTTGAACTTTCCGACGAGGCCAATTCGTTAAAAAACACACACATTATTCATGGATTCCTGACCATTAGAGACTGCAGTAATTTTGCTGCTCCAGAGTTGCAGTACGTGAGAAAGGTACTAGGAATTGATCGTGTCGACGGAGCAGAGTTTCCGAAATTGGAAACAAGCTCAAATTCAGTAAGGATTTCCCAATCAGGAAATATCATTTTTTCTTCATTGAAAGATATTGGCCATGGATTGCAGTTGAGTCGACTTACCCCAAAAATGCTTGGTTTATTCAGGAAATTTTTTCCCGTACTCGAAAAAGTGGGGTCATATGTCAATCATGTTTCCGTTTATGTAGACAACGAAGAACTTTTACAGGAAATCGAGAACGACAAACAACTTAGAAGAGATGGGGTGATGGGAATGAGTATTTAGCTATATCTTGCAATATTTCGCAACTTCTGGCAGCATTAAGCAACAATGACTCAACCCACTCAAAATTTTGCTCCACTGCCCCGACGGGAAGAAATTATTAACATAATTAAAGACCATCCATACGCTTCCGCGGATATGATCGCGCGACGTTTTCCCCGAACTCCAAGAAGAACAATTGCGTATGATTTACAGTGGCTGGTGCGAAGTAACTACATCACCAAACACGGCAACACGCGCGGGGTGCGTTATTCATCACTGCCGAAAATTGCTATGGAGTAATCGTCTCTTCGGAAAATTAAAATTATCTATAACCTCGGGAGCCACCGCGATCCCCGCCTCGGCGATCACCATCACGACCACCGCGGAACGGAGGTCGGCCACCACTGGATCCACCGCCGAAACTGCCGCGGCTGCCAAAGCCAGTGCCACCTCTGCGCTCTCCTCCTCGGTCACCACCGTGGTCTCCCCCTCCTCGTGGACCTGCGCCACCGCTGCGACCTCGGCGAGATGCTTCTTCTTGTTCAGGAGTTAACATTGTTAACTTAATCTTGCCATCATCTTGGATTTCACTGACACGAACGTGGACAGTGTCACCAAGCTTCACAATATCGCCAGCGTCTTGGACGTACTCAGTGGACATACCAGAAACGTGGACCAATCCATCTTTATTTGGTGAGATGTTTACAAAAGCGCCGTAACTTTCCACGCGCGTCACGACTCCATCAAATTCATCGCCGATATTAATCGTACGCATCATGTCGCTAATAAATTTGTACGCATGGTCAACTTTGGCTTGGTCAGATGAACCGATGTTCACAATGCCCAGCGTTTTGTCATCATTTTCTTCAACTTCAATTTCAGCACCCGTCATTTCGATGATGCTCTTAATCATCTTGCCGCCCGGGCCAATCAACTCACCAATGCGGTCTGCAGGAATGGTTAATTGTTGGATCTTTGGCGCAAATGGTGACAACGTCTTGCGTGGCTCTGGAATAGCAGCCAGCATTTTACCCATGATGTGCATGCGGCCAACGCGCGCTTGTGTCAGGGCTTGCTTCATGACCTCAGCTGGAATGCCTTTGACCTTAATATCCATTTGTAAAGCCGTCACACCTTCTTCTGTTCCCGCCACTTTGAAGTCCATGTCACCAATATGGTCTTCAAGTCCTTGGATGTCAGAAAGTACAACGTAGTTTTTGCCATCAGTCATCAAACCCATCGCAATTCCCGCCACTGGGCGTTTAATCGGCACACCTGCGGCCATGAGCGACATCGTGGAGCCACAGACAGAACCTTGTGAAGTAGAGCCGTTCGAGCTCACAACTTCTGAAACAACGTGGATCGTGTACGGAAAATCAATTTGGGATGGGATCACGGGCAGCAACGCGCGTTCTGCGAGTGCACCGTGGCCAATCTCACGACGTTTTGGATACCCAACACGGCCAGCTTCACCAGAAGCAAATGGCGGCATGTTGTAGTGGTGGATGTAGTGGCGAGTTTCTTCGCCAGTCATGTCTTCGATGAGTTGGCCACGCGCCGGAGAGCCAAGCGTTGTCACCGTAATGACTTGCGTAGCACCGCGCTTGAACATTGCGGAACCGTGCGTGCTAGGGAATAAATCGACTTCGCACCAAATCGGTCGGATCTCGTCGGTCTTGCGACCGTCCGGACGCTCTTTGTCTTCCATAATCATCCGGCGGCCTTCGGCCGCCATCAACTCATGGAACACTCCACCTAAAACTTTGGCGTCAGCCATTGGGCTTGCTTCTTTTGTTTCTTTCCCCTCTGCTGGTTTATTTTCTTCCACAATTTTGGCGATCAATTCATCCAAGCCAGTTGGCTCCAACACACCCTCCAGTTTCACCATCTTTAGAATTTCTTTTTTGTACTTTTTGAGGATTTTTTCTTTGAGTTCTGCCAACGGATCTTCACCCTTTGCCGGCACCAACTCAAGTTTTGGTTTGCCAAGTTCTTTGGCAATGTCTAGAATCTCGCCACAAATGCGGCCGAGTTCTTTTTGCGCCAACGCAAAGGCATTCAAAATCACTTCCTCGCTCACTTCATTTGAGCCGGACTCGACCATCACGATCGCATCACCATTTCCCGACACAATTAAATCCATATCAAGTTCATCGCGTTCTGTATTTGTTGGATTAATGGAAAACTTTTGTGTTTCCTTTTTGTAGCCCACGCGCAAGCCACTTACCGGTCCATCAAAAGGAATTTGCGAGATTTGCAGACCAATTGAGGTGGCGAGCATGCCTAACATATCTGCATCGTTTTCTTTATCTGTCGAAAACACTGTGATGATAATCTGCACTTCATTCGTCATGCCCTCTGGGAACATCGGCCGTAAGGTGCGGTCAATCAGGCGGGCTTTGAGCACCGCGTCGTCGGTGGGTCTGCCATCGCGCTTCACCCAACGGGAACCCTTAATGATTCCGCCGGCAAAAAGTTTTTCGATAAACTCTACTGACAACGGGAAATACCCAAGATTGGTTGGTTTGCCCAACGCAATCGTCGAGAGCACCACTGTACCACCACATGTAGCGGTTACGGCTGCAGCAGCTTGCTCAGCGAACTTCCCAATTTCGATCGTGACGGTTTTGTCGCCGACCAAAATATCTTTTTTATATGTTTTCCCGTATTGAGGATGTAACATAAAACACTCCATTAGAGGGAGATCGAACGATTGGTCGAACGTGAGGGTCCAGCTTTTAGGGGATAAATTCCAAAATTTTTTTGAAACTTAATTCCTACAACCTGGAGCGTCGCGTCTGCGAGCTTTTATAAACTTTATTAAGAAAGCTCTCGGGTCCAACCCGATTTCCCACAAATTAAAATATATGTGAAGGATTATATCATAAAGCCTGGAATCTAGAGTGCGCTGATCCCAATAACACCGATGATCGTTATCACTAGACCTAATAAATCTTTCTTGGCAATTTTTTCTTTCAAAAACAGCACCGCGAAAAGAATCATCATACTTGGATAAGAGGCACCGATCGGTGACGCAATTGACGCCAACGTAAACTGGAAAGCCAAAAACAAACACAAAACGTTCACAATATTCAACAAACCGCCATAGGCGGCAAACTGGTAATTCTTAAAATGATGGAAAATTTTTGCAAACTGGCTCAGTGATTGTTTTTCTAAAAATAAGTACACAATCGCGACTGGAATTTGCGCAAATGCGAGCGCAAACAAAAATGTCCCAGCAGATGTTTGGTTAATCGCATGCTTGGTTAAAGAATCAGAGAGACCGACGGCAATAGCTCCCGCTAAAGCCCACAAAATAGCGCCGTTTCGCGTCGCTTTTACCAGTGTTTTTTCTTTCAATTTTTTTGGCAAAGAAAGAATGATAATTCCCAAAATTGTGAGCCCAATAAAAAATCCCTGCACTAGAGAAAGATGTTCATGGTTAATGAATGCGGAAAACAAAATCACAAACAACGGGTATGTCCCGATCACCGTGCCAGTGATACTCAGCTCCCCTTTCGACAAAACATAAAAATAAAACGCCTCAGCAAGAATTGCGCTGACAAACGCATAGAGAAAAGTTGTAGGCAAACCAGAAAAGTGCAAACCACTCAACAATCCAAACGGCACATAAATGATGAGCCCAAACACCATGCTCAGAAAAAACGCGATCGACGGCGGAAAATCTTCGTAGCTCTTTTTTGCTGACGTGTACGCAAGCGCGGCGAGAACTGCAGCTAGGAGAGCAAAAAAGATGCCCATAATGTTTCTACTCCGGGTTTAACACATTGTGAAACCATTAATCAATTTCTTTTCGAACTTTCATGGCAAACTGGTTGCCATACAGCTCTGTTAATACTTTGTTAATTCTCGGCAACTGACTCTGCATGTACTGGACAAGTTTGTGTTTATCTTCATCACTATCAGTATCTGGGTAAACAGAGAATAAAAAGCGGAGCACGTCAGCTATTTCAAGCGTTTCAAATTGTGCATCAGCGTGTTCGGGATCTATTTTTTCTAAGTCTTCGCGAAACTGCGCTTTTTCAAAGTCAATTGCGACAACTCCATGATATGGGTCACTAGGATTTTCTGCTTGTCTTTTCGTTAAAATGGAAAAGTTTCTCGGTAATGCATCTCCGTGAATAACACCTTGCCCGTGAATAAAATTGAGCAAACGCAGAGTGCCTTCAATCATTTTTGCTTCATCTCCACTCGCCTCGCCTCGAAAAGCACTCGTCAAACTATCTGAATCTGGCAAAGTTTCCGTAACGAGCATGTAGTGTTCGGTAGAGAAACCAAGCACGTGATATGTGATGTCTCGACCAGTTGTATGTAGTTTTTCTAGGGCTCGCAGTTCGTTTTCGAGTTTCGTAAAAGCTGCGCCGCTCGCTACACCAGAAAAAACCTTCACGAAAACTGCCAACCGTTTTCCCTCTTTGGTTGCGCCAACGTATTGGCGCACATTATTGCTATAGTCACCCATGACGAAGTTTGCCCTCTCCTCTTTGAGATCAAACAACTCAACACCACTTTCTTCCAGCAACTGTGAAATAGGAGTTGGAGATTCTTTCCTGGGTTCGTTATGTATGGACATTTAATCGAAAAAAATTGGAACAAGTTTGCCCCTGGCAATCATCCAGTTTTCATCACCTTGCAGAAGATTTTTATTGAGGTGGGGATTTCTAGTAAAGAAATCTGCGCGGATTTGATCAACATTAAATGGAACTATCTGTTGTGAGCTAGTTCGGAAGTTCATCGCTTCTAAAGCTTTACTCAGGTAGGGAATTTTGTATGTATATGAGCCAGGGTCTCCGATCGTCGGCAAAACTAGTTCAGGCAAAATAATTTCTTCTGTGACGACAATATTTTCAAGATGCAAAGGTTTTGGAGATACGACAAAACGACTTTCATGTGTCGGGTCAAGTTCTTCGTAAGCGCCTACTTCTGTGGCCCGGCGTGAGAGGGCTCTCCCTGGTTGGCCTCTATCAATGCGTTGATATGCGGTCTCAACTGTTGCTATATTCATTCCTTAATTATAGCACTAATATTTTCTCTTCCCAATTTGTAACGATACAGTAGAATAGGGAAAAGTAAAATGAAGCAATCGAAGCACTACACAGAAACTTTTGACTGGAAAAATGTGGCAATCTTTGCCATTTTCGTTCTTTTCTTAAGTGCGTTTTTAACCGCTGCGCTATTTGAGTCTACCCATCCATTTATTGTGGGAGGTTTTCTGGCCGCAGAAGTTTTACTTTTCTTTGGCTTGCTTTCCCTCTTTGAAAAAATTGAAGTGCAACCCCTACGCGTTCAGTTTTACAGCATCGTTTTTTCCGCAATCGTCGGCGCCGGCGCAACATACTTTTTAGCGAACAACATGAAGTTGGGCACGGTTATTGCCGCTTCATTTGTGGGAGTCACAGCAGCCTACTTGTTGCCAAAATTGAAGTTACCAAATTTTCCCAATTTTTCTGATTTGGCCGGTCCTGTGTACTGCGGCGCATTTGTGGGTATGACTTCGCCACTCATTTTTGCGAACATGGGCATTTTCCCTATACTGCTCGCCGGCACAATCGCCGGTATCGTGTACGCGCGAGCCCAAAATCTGTACGTTGGAGTTGGTGGGAAAATGGGCACCATGGCGTTTATCGGCACAGCTACAGCAGCATTTCTCTTTTCTATTTTAGGACTACGATGAGCACAAATCTTCTACTTTTACTGGTGAGTGTTCTGGGTGCGGTGAGCACCTATGTCTTTAATGTGCAGTTCAAACAGGGACCTGTAAGAGCTTCTGCGCTATTGTCTTTAGTTGTTGCTCTCGTTTTCCATTTTCTGCCACCAATTTTTCCAAGTATCTTAATGACCAAAATCCCGCTGATTTTTTTCGGTGCTTCGTTTGTTGGGATGAGTGCGCCGAAAATTCTTGGACACAAAAGTTGGTCGGTTCTTGCTGGTCTCTTTTTCGGTTTTATTTTCCTGAACACCAGTAAATTCTTTACCGGATTCGGTGGCGGATTAGGGACGACGGCGTGTTTGTCCGTGGCAATGACGGTGGGAGTAAACAGTTTATTGCAAAAACTTACTTTGAAAGTTCCAGTCGGTCGATGAGTTTGCGGTAACGCTCTTCGCTCTTCTGCAACAAGAAGTTGAGCAAGCGGCGACGCTTTGCGACTTGTTTCAAAAGACCGCGGCGGGAGTGGTTGTCCTTTTTGTGTTTTTTCAAGTGCTCGGTCAACTCGGTAATCGAGTTGGTCAAAAGCGCAACTTGCACCTCGGGAGAACCTGTGTCGCCGGGAAACAGCGCATAGTCCGTAATGATTTGTGATTTACTGGCCTTTGAAAGTGCCATAGTGGTATACCTTCCAGTGAAAAACTGGAAGTCCTTCCTTTATCCCCGAAGTTATACTGCAGGGAAAAGTAACCGTGTTAATAGGTCGTATTGTACCACAACTACTCTTCCACATGGTACGCAACCAACTTGTCACCTACTTGGAAATCAACTTTCTTTTGTTTGAAGGTCATACCGAACTCGTTTTTGGCTTTCACAGACTCGATCACTTCCTTGCCGTGCATGAGGCCTTTGATTTCGGGGTTGGCGATAATTTCTTCGCCGCGTTTTAGGTGCAACAAGTCAGTTTTTTTCACTTCGCCGCTAATGACACGACAACCCGCGATGCGTTCGCCGCGCATATCAAAAATTTGGAGAATTTCGGCTTCGCCGGTGACGATTTCATCAATCGTCGGCTCAATGAGCTTCAGCATTTGCTTCTGCAAATCTTCAAGCAGTTTATAAATCACGTCGTATTTTTTGAGCTTCACGCCCATTTCTCTGGCTTTTTCTTCCAAACCGCGCGGGATTTTGGTATGGAAAACGAGGATCATCGCGCCGGTTGTTTCTGCAAAAATCAGGTCGTCTTCAGTGAGCTCGCCCACACCAGAACGCAGCAACTCAGTGCTTTCGTCATCCAGGTTTTGTTCGATAGCTTCCAGAGTGCCTTGGACATCAGTTTTGATAATTAACTTCAATTTTGGTTTTTGGTCAAAGAGATCGGCAAATTCGTCGCCGGCTGTTCCAGCAGGAGCACTGGCGGCCACTTCTTCAGCGAGCTCGTCAGCAGCTTCGGTTGGCTCTGCATATTCTTTGCCAATTTCTTTCACGATCGAACCCACAGAAGGCACATCTGCAAAACCAATAATTTCGGCTGGGCTGCCAGGAGTCACAGATTGTAAAGGCTTCCCATTTTCATCAACTAATTGGCGCACACGACCAGTGGCATCATCGGCAAAAATATCTTGGCGAGTTTGCAAGGTGCCTTGCTGGACAATCACTGTGGCCAGCGGGCCACGCTGCGGATTTTTGGTAGACTCAATCACTACAGCTTCTAAATTTGCGGCGGGATCGGCTTGATAGTTGTTGAGTTCGGCCATAGTGACTAACAATTCGAGCAGCTTATCAACACCCTTACCAGTTTTTGCTGAAACCTCCACTGCGTCGACGTCGCCACCAAAGCCATGGACAAGAATTCCATGCTCAGCAAGCTGCGCCTTTGCGATATCCGGATAGACATCAGGAAGATCAATTTTATTTATTGCGACCACAACTGGTACACTTGCTTCTTTTATGTGACGTATTGATTCAATAGTTTGTGGTTTGACGCCATCATTTGCTGCAACCACCAGAATCACGATGTCGGTGACGCGGGCGCCACGGGCACGCATTTTGTTAAAGGCCGCGTGTCCCGGCGTATCAATAAACGTGATTTTTTTCTTTTGGAACTCAATTTGGTAGGCGCCGATGTGCTGTGTGATGCCGCCAGCTTCACGATCAACGACATGTGTTTTGCGGATGTAGTCCAACAACG
>Ga0070730_10001293_pt1 | contig 24365 bp, 18 predicted proteins | sample Coa_R1_3_FD_66447 | JGI IMG/M metagenome (GOLD analysis project Ga0070730, IMG submission 66447) | Surface soil microbial communities from Centralia Pennsylvania, which are recovering from an underground coalmine fire - Coalmine... | ecosystem: Environmental > Terrestrial > Soil > Unclassified ... | reverse complement strand
GGAGGAATAACGATCTCCATGGCGATTTTTTCGTCGATGGGCGTGACATAGTTGTACTTGTGGCCGTAGTGAAAAAGGCCGACCACGGTCTCCTGTTCACGCTCCATCACGCGGACGATGTGCCCTTCCGCCCGGCCATCGTGGCGAAGCTTGACCAGTTCGACCAGCACCTGGTCGCCGTGCATGGCATTGCCGATGGCGGGTGGGGGTACAAAGATATCGCCATGCAGTTTGCCGCGGAGCTGAGCGGGCACGGAATCCTGCTCGGGGATGACAAAGCCGAAGCCATCGCGATGCATGCGCAGCCGGCCCATCAGCAGGTCCTGTTTGGCTGCCGAGGAGGGAAGACTCCAGCGGTCTTTGCCGATGGCCATCAGCTTCCTGCCGCGCGTAAGGGCCAGGAGAACCTGCTGGAGCTGGCGGCGCCCACGGCCACGCACCGCGAAATCCTGGGCAATCTGTTTGAAGGTGGCAACATGTTTGGTCTGCCTGCCGATATAGCGAAGAATTTCCTGCTCAGTGGCCATCGTTCTCTTATCGTACGCTGCCGTAACCCCCTTATAAGCGCGAATCGTTTTTTTGCCTAAGGGGCTTGCCCGATATAAGAAGTGCCAGCCACGGGGGAATAATTACATCGTCCGTGCAGGTCCGGTTATCTGGCTATGAAAGGCGTAGAGCGGTGTAAAGCACGCCAATTCAGCAGTTCTGACCTTGAGTGCACGGGGCATGGCGTTTGGCGGTTTGCGTGCCACTGACGAAGGCGGTACCCCCAGATTCCAAGGAGACGCGCGGTTAGAAGGCGCGCCTTGCAAGCCATTCGAAAGTACCCGAAAGGAATTTTATCTACATGTGGAAGCCCGCCAATCCCGCTAACAGCAACCCGAAACCCTCAACCCCGGAACTGGAGAAACCACAAACTATGAGCACTACAACCACAACACCAACCATCGAGCCAACACCCGTTTCCGCTCCCCGAAACGCGGTCCTCAACAATCAGGAACAGGCCACCATCGGCAAGTCACTGATAATTAAGGGCGAAGTCACCGGCTCGGAATCGCTTTACATTGATGGCCGAGTGGAAGGCTCCATTAACCTTCCCGGCAATCGCGTGACCGTGGGACGCAACGGCCAGGTCACGGCCAACGTGAATGCCCGCGAAGTGGTGGTGCTGGGCAAGGTCAAGGGCAATGTGGTGACCAGCGACCGCGTCGATATCCGCAATGAAGGCTCGCTGAACGGAGACGTGGTGTGCCAGCGCATCAGTATTGAAGATGGCGCTTACTTCAAGGGCAGCATCGATATTCGCAAGGGCAATGTCAGCGGCAAAGAAACGCCCTCCGGCAAAATGGAAAGCACCCAGTCTGCCGATACGCCCCGCTTGAGCGCCATTACGGCCTAAAGTTTTCCGGAGAGAGGCCGATAAAAGAGTTGTTCCTTTTCGTTTCTCTCCTTTTGTCACAGGGTGCTTCCTCAGCAGGAAGCACCCAAATTTTCCCCAGTGCAAGGTTTTAAGAGTGTCTTCTATGGTCCACAAACTTCTTCAATTTTTGTCGATTCGCTGCGCGCACAAAAAAATTTCCCAGCCTTTTGCCGCCGCAACCACGCCTGTTCGCCGCGCCGCGAATACCGACTGGGACGTGCCCGCGCCACCCACGCAGCACTATGTGGTGTGTCTGGAGTGCGGACATAAATTCGAGTATGACTGGTCCCGGATGCGAGTGATCGGGGACTAGGACGTCCCGATAGCTTCCTTACAGGAATCTTAAAAATTAACAGGCTGATGGCCTGCGAGTTCTGCCATTTTGCTTTTGACTGAAGGCTTTTTTTGGCTCAATCAGCGTGCCCTCAATAGCCGTTTGGTGAGCGTGCGCGCCTGGTCGAGGCCAAAAAGCATGGTCATGCCCAAATAGACCATGCCGTATGGCGCCAGCAGGAGCACGGCTGCAATGCGTGGGTCGTCCATAAGATGAAAGCGGGGGCGAAGCGTCCAGCGTATGCCCCAGGCCATACCCGCCGCTACCACTGCCGAGAACCAAAGGCGGGCAAAATAGGCGGCGGGGAACTTCATTTGGCCAATACGCTGCTCCATGCCGCGCCGCAGCAGGAGAAATTCAAGCCATGCGGCGATGCCTGCCGAGGCTGACAAGCCAGCGACTCCCCATTTGGGGTCGAGCCCCAGAAGTTTGGGCAAAGGCAGCGCCGCCAGATAGCCGATAACCGTGGTCAGCACCACGCGCATGACGGCAAAGCGCAGCGGGGTGCGCGTATCGCGCAATGCGTAGTAAGCGGAAGAATAGAGCCGTCCCACGGTGGAGGCCACCAGTCCCACGGCCGAGCCGGCCAGAATGCCCCAAACGTAGAGAGAGTCGGCGCGTCCGAACTTTCCAGTCTGATAGATGGCCCCGGCGACAACATCGCCCAGGGCAAGAAAGGCCATGGCCGAGGGGACGACAAAGAAGGCGATGCGCAGGGTGCTGGCTGAAATTCGTGCACGCAGGGTTTCCGCTACTTGTTGCTCATTGCCCAGGGTGCGGGACATGGCTGGCAGTTCGGCAGCGGAGACAGCCATGCCAAACAGGCTCACGGGCAAAAGATAAATGGTCTGCGCGTAGCCCAGCGCGGAAACGGCGCCGGTGGGCAGAGGGCTGGCGAGGACGGTGTCCACGTAGGCGCTGAGCTGGGCCACGCCACGAGACACAAAAACCGGCACGAAATTGCGCACCACCGTGCGCACATTCTGGCTGGCCATGCCCCACCCCAGGCGAATATGGGGCGCGAGGCGCAGCACAACCGGAAGCTGGACGAGAAGCTGCAACAGACTTCCGGCCACCGAGCCCCAGATGCCATACACCGCGAGGCTCGAGAGCGTAGACTTTCCGCCATACCAAAGCAGGGCGGCAACGATCACCGCGTTCCAGATCACCGGCGAAGCATAGGAAAGAAAAAATTTGCCGTGGCTGTTCAGAATTCCCAGGCACCAGGAAGACAGAACCAAAAGTCCGACTCCGGGAAACAGGATGCGCACCAGCAAAATAGTGAGCTGGCGTTTTTCTCCATGAAAGCCGGGCGCTATAGCGGCAATGAGCCACGGCGTGGTCAGCACGCCCAATAGAACTACCAGCGAGGTTACAACCGCAAGCAGCGATAAAATCGCGCCCGCCACGCGCCCGGCTTCTTCTTTTTCTCCCTCGGCCTGCAGCTTGGCATATACAGGAATGAACGAGGCCGAAAGCACGCCTTCTCCGAAGAGATTTTGCAGGAAGTTGGGAATTTTCAGGGCGGCGCGGAATGCGTCGGCGGCGAAGGTGTTGCCGAAATAGTGCGCCAGAATGCGCTCCCGTACCAGTCCGGCGATGCGGCTTAGAAATATGCCGGCGGCGACCAGAAAGGCGGAGCGTCCGGCGCTCGCATGTGCTGGAGCAGAAGCAGAACGAGTTGCAGATTGGTCGCTTTGGGCCGTGGGTGAGGGAGTGTGACTGGGCATCCAAAGCAACCTTATCACTGATTGATTACGGATGGCGCGAACTGGCAAATGCGTGGGAGCAGGTCTCCAATCATAGGTGAGATAGTTTCTTTTGCGAAACCCTGCCTTCGCCCACCAGCAGTTGCACAATCTCATCGATGGCCGCCGCGGCTTTGTACGAGGGCGCGTTGATCTTGTTGCAGAAGATCGAGAAGACAAAGCGTTTGCCGCTGCGCGTTTGGCCATATCCGGAGAGCGCGCTGGCATGACTGAGCGTGCCGGTTTTGGCATGGACCCGGCCGCCTGCCGGAGTGTTCACAAAGCGTTCGGCCAAAGAGCCATCCACGCCGGCCACGGGCAGCGTTTCTTCGAAGGCCGGTCCCCAGGGCTGCGCGGCGTCATACATCAGGAGCCGCACCATAGCCGAGGGGGTAATCAGGTCCTTGCGGGAGAGGCCGGAGCCATCGGTAAGAAAATACTCCTCGTCTTTTACGCCTGCGCCGAGCAGAAACTTTTTCATCGCCGCCAGGCCGCCTTCGTAAGAAGGATTGCTTTCGGTTTTCTGCCCGAGCAGACGGAGCGCGAGTTCGGCGTGGAGGTTCTGGCTGGTCTTGTTGGTGACGCGGACATCCTCAATCAGCGGCAGGGAAATATGAAGCGCCAGCACTTTTGGAGAATTTCCGGTAGATGGTGGGGCGCCAGAGTCGCCGTTTGTGCCGGGCGGCGGAAGCTGATCAAAGAAGCGGGCCGCATCGCCATGCACCGCTCGGGCCGCGCCGGTGACGGTGATGCCGCGCTGTTCCAAAAGTGAGCGAAAGATGCCGGCGGTGAACTCCGCCGGATCTTCAATGGAAACCGCTTCGGCCAGCCCGGCATCCTCGAGCGGAAGCGTGCCCCAGAGGACAATTTTGCGCGAGCCGGGATCGCGGTGCATGCCGATTTTTCGCTCTGACTTTGGCGGGCCGGTGAGGATGCGATTATCGAGCTCGTAGTAATTCGCCGCCGGCTCGAAGGTGACCAAAGCTTTGTCGCCCATTTGCGCTGCCGGCTGGATCTTGACGAAGACAACATTGTCGTTGAAGGTGAGGGCCGAGACCGGAGCGCCATCGAGCCACTGCACGTCGTCGAGCGACCAGCCTTCGGGCTGGCGCTGCGGCACATAGAACGTGTCGTCGCCGACTATGTCACCCGTCACGGTTTTGATTCCGCTGCGCGCCACCTGGTCGGCCATTTCCTCGAGTATTTGGGTGTGTGGTGGAATGCGCTGGCTCTTGAGCTGATAGGGCAGCGCGCGTCCGGATATGTTGGGGTCGCCACGGCCCACAATGACCAGATCGCCGCTCAGGCGTCCTGTGGAATCGATGGCTCCGGTGGTTTCCACCGTGGTGCGAAAGCGGTAGTCCGGCCCGACGAGCGCGAGTACGGCGGAGGTGGTCAGCAGCTTGGCATTGGAGCCAGGCACAAAAAGACGGTCCGCATTGCGGGCATAAATGACTTTGCCGGTCGCAAGATCCACTGCTTCCACACCCCAGTCGGCGCGGGCCAGCAGCGGCTGGGCCAAAATCGCGTCAATGCGCGCGGCCAAAGTTTTGGCGGCAGGAGCTTTTTTCGGCTCTGCGGCAGGGAACGAAGAGATATGCAGCCAAAGCAGCAGCAGCGCGAGCAGAGCAGATGATCGAGGCATGAGACGGGTAGGCATGGTTTTGGCGTGATTATACAATCGCGCCATGAAGAGGCCTTTTTATACCTGGGCGCTGCGGAGCCGCACGCTGGAGCTGGGGCAGCGCACGCTGGTAATGGGAGTTCTGAACGTAACCCCGGATTCGTTTTCGGATGGCGGCAGATTCCTGTCGCAGGATCACGCCCTTGGCCATGCGCTGCGCTTGCTGGACGAGGGCGCGGACATACTGGATATTGGCGGAGAGTCCACCCGCCCTGGAGCCATGACCGGTCAGGCGGGCGTGTCCGCCGAAGAGGAGTTGAGCCGAGTGCTGCCAGTAGTGGAGGGCGTGCTGCGCGAACGTCCGCAGGCGATTCTCTCCGTGGACACCTATAAAGCCAAAGTGGCTCGGGCGGCGGTGAACGCGGGCGCGGAGATCGTGAACGACATCAGCTCTCTGCGCTGGGACCATGAGATGCCCGGCACGGTGGCGGAGCTGAACTGCGGCGCGATTCTGATGCACACCCGAGGCCGCCCCGACCAGTGGCGCAGCCAGGCGCCCTCACCCGATATTGTGGCGGAGGTGAAAAATGGATTGCGCGGATGGGCCGAGGCAGCCATGAATGCCGGCATTGCCCGCAACCGGATCATGGTGGATCCGGGCTTTGGCTTCGGCAAGCGTTTTGAGGAGAATTATCCCCTGCTCGCCGGGCTGGGCGAACTGCACAAACTGGGATTTCCGCTGCTTTCCGGCACATCGCGCAAATCATTTATCGGGCGAACGCTGGCGCGAGATGGCCAGGACGCGCCGCTGGAAGAGCGGCTTTACGGTACACTGGCGACCGTGGCGGTTTCGGTGCTTTTGGGCGCGCATATGGTACGCGTCCACGATGTGAAGGCGGCGGTGGAGGCGGTGCGAGTGGCGGACGCAATCCTGAATGCGGACTAAAAAAGCTTTTCTGAATCCAGCAGAATGGTTACTGGTCCGGCGTTTACCAGTTCAACATCCATCGTGGCCTGAAATTCTCCGGTAGCGCAGGTCAGACCAGCCTGGCGGACCTTTTCCACGAAGTATTCGTACAAGCGCCGGGCTTCCTCGGGACGGGCCGCATGATCGAAGGATGGCCGCTTGCCCCGGCGCACGTCGCCATACAGGGTGAACTGGGAGACAACGAGAATTTCGTGCTTCATATCCTGTGCGGAAAGATTCATTTTGCCCGCGTCGTCCTCAAAAATGCGCAGGCCCAGTATTTTTTCGACCAGATAATCGGCCGCGGTTTCCGTGTCGCCTTTGGCCACGCCCAGCAGCACCAGCAACCCGACGCCGATTTCGCCGGTGACTCTGCCCTCCACCGTGACCCGGCAGCGGCTGACTCTTTGCACTACAGCTCTCATGGATTTCGATCATAAATTGTCCGGCTTTCCTGCTGGCGCTCGCGGAATGTGTGTGGCCGTGGTTCCAGGATGGCATGGGCTTTCCGCGACTAAAATGAATCTATGAGCGACATGGGCAAACTGCTGCTGTTACTGGGCGGCGTGATTGCAGTTATGGGTGCGGTATTGCTGTTTGCGGGCAAGTTCAACCTGCCGATTGGACGGCTGCCGGGCGATTTCACCTGGCGTGGCAGGAACACAATCGTTTATTTTCCATTCGCGACCAGCATTGTCATCAGCATTGTGCTTTCATTGGTTCTGTGGCTGATCCAGCGCATACGGCACTAATTCAATGGGTAAACATTGAAGCGGCGGCCACTCAGCGACTCTATTGTGAATCTCTGCATCCAGATTCTCTTGCAGCGCATTGATTCTTTCTTCTGCCCCCAGGGGCAATCGCAAAAAAATTGACTGTATCTGTCTGTGCTCATATAGAATCGCGCTTCTTCGAATTAACAAGGAGAACAGTCATGATGCATCGCTCTTATTTTCATCCCGGCTGGAAGGTGTTGTGGTGGACCGTGGCGTTCCTTACGTTGTCGGCGTTTGCGTTCGCACAGCAGCCTGGTGCGGCCGCAATCCATAACGATGTTGTCATCCGCGGGGGAACCCTGCTTACGGTGACCCACGGCAGGATCGAAAACGGCAGCATTTACATACACGACGGCAAGATCGCGGCGATTGGCCAAAGCGTGAACGCGCCGGCCAGCGCGACTATCATTGATGCCGCCGGAAAGTGGGTGATGCCCGGCATTATTGATTCCCATTCGCACATTGCGCTGGGTGACGACACCAATGAGGCCACCAGCCCGGTGACGCCGCACATGATGATGAAGGACGCCTTCGATTACAAGGACAAATTTATCTATTTTGCGCTGGCCGGCGGCGTGACCACTTCTCTGCTGCTGCACGGATCGGCCAATGTGATCGGCGGGCAGGCGGTCGTGATCAAGCACAAGTACGGTTTGGGCCGCGATGAAATGCTCTTCCCGGGCGCGCCGCAGTCGATCAAGTTTGCCACCGGTGAAAATCCCAAGCGCGTTTACGGCGGGCGAAACCAGCTACCTTCCACGCGCATGGGCAACTTTGCCGTGATGCGCCAGGCATTTGTGGAAGCCCGCGACTACATGAAGCAGTGGGACAACTACAACGCGAAGGTCCAAAAAGGCGATAAAGATGCTGATCCGCCGAAGAAAGACCTGCGCCTCGAAGCTTTGGCCGATGTGCTTCGCGGCAAACTGCTGGTGCAGATCCATTGCTACCGCGCCGACGAGTTTCTGAACGAGATGGCGATTGCCGAGGAGTTTGGCTACAAGATTCGCGCCTTCCATCACGCGCTGGAAGCTTATAAGGTTGCCGACAAAATCGCCGCCAGCGGCATTGCCATCGCCACCTGGCCGGACTGGTGGGGCTTTAAACAGGAGGCATGGGACGGCATTCCGTGGAATGCGGCCATATCCATGCGCAAGGGCGTACGTGTGGCGATCAAGAGCGATTCCTGGGACCACACGCGCCGCCTGAACCAGGAAGCAGGCAAGATCATGCGCTACGGCAATGTGAGCGAAGAAGATGCGCTGAAGATGATCACCCTCAATGCCGCATGGATCATTGGCGTGGAGGACCGCGTTGGCTCGCTGGACGTGGGCAAGGATGCGGACATCGGCATCTGGAACAGCTATCCGCTTTCTTCCGCCGCCGTGGTGGACCAGGTCCTGATTGATGGCGACGTTTATTTTGACCGTTCTGCTCCGGGGCTGGGTATGCCTCGCTTTAAGGAGGGCCAGTAACCATGTGTAGAAACATTATTCTTGCTCTTGGCCTCATTGCTGCCTGCTGCGCACAGCAGCCCGCGAAAAATAAAACATCGGCACCCGCTGCAGCCGGGACCATTGTGCTGCGCGGAGGAACGCTGCTGACCATCACGCATGGAGTTATCGAACATGGCGTACTGGTCATGCAAAACGGGCGCATCACCGCCATTGGCGGGGCTTCCACGCAGGTCCCGCGCGATGCCAAAGTGATTGACGTTACCGGAATGACGGTCTATCCCGGCCTGATTGATTCGGAAACGCATCTGGGGCTGGTGGAGATTAGCGCCGAACGCGACACAGTGGACACCCTGGAACAGAGCGACGAAATCATGCCGCACATGCATGTCTATGACGCGTTCCACGCGGAAACCGCGCTCATTCCCGTGGCGCGCATCAATGGCATTACCAATGCGATTGTTGCGCCGGCCAACGGCGATACTCTGCCGGGACAGGACACTTTCATACAGCTGGCCGGGGATTCCGCTGAAGAAATGCTGAAGGTCCGCGACATCGCCATGCCGCTCAACTTTACCGGCATCCAGCGGCGCAACCCGACGTTTGAGACTTCCAAATATCCCTCCACGCGCATGGGCCTGGCGGCCCAGCTGCGGCAGGCTTTTCTGGATGCGCAGGAATACGCCGGGAAATGGGCGCGTTATGAAAAGAAAAAAGCGGGCACGGAAGATAAAGACAAGTCACCCGAGCCGCCCAAAAGAGACCTTAAACTCGAAGCGCTGCAGCCCTATCTTCGCGGCGAGAAGCCGGTAGTGCTGGCTGCCGAAGAACCGAATGACCTGCGGACCGCGCTGGACCTGGCGCAGGAGTTCCATCTCAAAGTAATTCTGAACCATGTGTCGCACTCTGCAAGTCTGCTGGATCTGATTGCGTCCACCGGGTTCCCGGTAATCGTTGGTCCGATTTATGAGCGACCCAAAGAATGGGAGCGCTATGACGCCGTTTTCAAGTTGCCGGCTGAACTGGCGAAGCGCGGGGTGAAGATCGCGTTTGCCTCGTACGAGGCTCACCGCGTTCGGGACCTGCCCTATGCTGCTGGATATTCCGTGGGGTTCGGGCTGCCACATGACGAAGCACTGAAGGCCCTCACCCTGAATCCCGCGCAAATCTGGGGCGTGGATAAAGATCTGGGATCACTGGACCCAGGCAAGATCGCCAATGTGGTGGTAGCGAACGGAGATCCTCTGGACGTGAAGACGGATGTGAAGCACGTCTTTATTGCCGGGCGGGAGATTCCGCTGACCAGCAGACAGACGGAGTTGCGCGACCGGTACTCACAGTAAACATCGGGCCGCGAAGGAACACAGTTTCCTTCGCGGCTGACTGCCCTGTGACTCAATGTGAACTATTAACGACATGGGCAAACTGTTGCTGTTTTCCGGTCATCAATTTTGATTCGTTCGCTGATCCAGCATATACGGCACTCATTCGCTGCTTGAATCTCTCCGACCCTGCCACTGGCGATGTATTTTGTCCCAATATGGGGCTGACTTGTTATCAGTATTGAAAAAATTCCAATCAATCCATTCCTGCTCGCGTATCTGTCTCGGCTAGTCTAAATTAGGGCCAATTAAAATATTTTATTATAGGTTTTTAACCTTAGTGGTTTAGACTGGCTTGCGTCATTTAGTGACATAAATGAGGGTCAGACAAAATTATGATCAAAATATCCGGATTTTATTGTCCAATTGCTCCAGCAGAGTCACCCTATACGGCGAGGGCAGATGCGGAAGTAATGGCGTGGCTTTCCAGGTTCGAGATCTACAAAAGCAAGGCACAGTGTAATTACTTTGCCCAATCCCGGTTTACCGCTTTCCCTGGTAAGTCCTTACCGAATGCCAGAGAGCATCTGCTTGCTCTGCCCGGCAAAGAGGTGACATGGCTATGGTCCTTCGACGATGTGCATAACGATGAAAGCTCCGAAGAAATGCCAATCAACGAAAAGATTATATTGCTGGGCAAGCTTACGCGGATCATGGAAGACCCGAACAGCCGCCTTCTGATGGATAACCCATGGGCCAATGCGCTGCGCGATCTCAGGCTGGAAGTGGCCAAATATGCTACACCGGTTCAGGTGGAGCGATGGGTCCAGGCGAATATCGAGTACTTTACAGGGTCGCTGTGGGAGGCAGTCAACCGGATGGAAGGGGAGGTGCCCTCGCTGGACGACTACGTCACCATGTATCTGAAGCAGTGCGCGATCTACCCGACGATTGTGTTTACCGATATTGCCTGCGGCTACGAGCTTCCCGCGGCGGAGTGGAGCGATCCCAGAGTGCGCTTGCTGCGTGAAATGGCTTCGGTGATGATTGGCTGGGACAATGATCTGACCTCCTACGACAAAGAGGTATATCGCGCCTCGATGAGAGGGTACCCCGAGATCCAGAATATGATCTCCATTCTGCAGAGCAATCTTCAGTGTTGTCTCGAGGAAGCGGTGTCCATTACCGAAGGCATGCGCGATCGCACTATGGTCAAGTTCCTTAAATTGCGCGACGAACTGGTGGCGGAAGGCAGTGAAACGCTTACGGCTTACGCCAAAGGCATCGGCCAATGGATCCGCGGCTACCTGGACTACAGCACGGATTCCCCGCGATACACGGACCCCTGCAATTCAGACGATGCATCCATCCGGCACCCGGTAACGGCGACCTGGAAGATAACGGATACGCCTGGAAGCCAGCGTAATGACCTGCCGGACCTGCCCACTCTCTCCTGGTGGAATTGAACTGCCGGGAAGAGACCAATCGTTCCTCCTGTGACAAAATAAAAGGAAGATACGTTTATGGGCAATCTTCTTAATACTATTAATTCGCCGCTCGATATCAAGCGGATGACGGTTGCGGAATTGCAGCAGCTGGCTGCTGAAATCCGTGAGTGCCTGATTAACGGACTGGCGGTCACGGGCGGACATCTGGGACCGAATCTGGGCGTGGTGGAGCTTACGCTGGCGATGCACTATGTCTTTGACACGCCCAAAGACCATTTCATTTTCGATGTTAGCCACCAGTCGTATATTCACAAGCTGATCACCGGCCGGCGCGCGCAGTTTTCGACCATGCGCCAGCCGGAAGGCATCAGCGGGTTTATGCTGCGCACGGAGAGCGAACACGATTGTTACGGGGCTGGCCACGCCGGTACCGGGCTTTCGGCGGCGCTGGGCATGGCCGTGGCGCGTGATTTGGCCGGTGGCGATGAGCATATAGTCGCGCTCGCCGGAGACGCGGCGTTCACCAACGGAATCACGATGGAAGCCCTGAACAATATTGCGGGCGCGACCAAACGGCTGATCGTGGTGCTCAATGACAACGAATGGTCCATCGACAAAAATGTCGGCGCCATCGCTTCCTATTTCAACAAAATAGCCACGAATGAAAAGTACGCTTCCTTTCACGACCGCGCCGGACGATTGCTCGAAAAATTCGGCGGGAAGGCAGCGCGCAAAGTGGCCCATAAGGCCGAAGAAGCCGCCAAGAGCATGCTCTGGCCGAGCATTATTTTTGAGGAATATGGCCTGAATTACTATGGTCCGCTGGATGGACATGATCTTGAAACGCTGATTGCGACGTTCAAATTTCTCAAGGCGCAGCAAAAACCGGTGCTGCTCCACGTCCTGACGCAAAAAGGCAAAGGTTTCGAGCCCGCGATCCTGAAGCAAAAGAAATTTCATGGTCTGGGACCTTACGATCCGTCCACGGGTGATACCAAGCCCGCCGCGCAAAAGACCTATTCGGAAGTTTTTGGCGAAACTATGGCCAGGATCGCGCAGGACAACGATAAGGTGGTGGCCATTACCGCCGCCATGCCGAGCGGTACAGGGCTGGATTTGTTCCGCATACATCACCCGGCGCGCTATTTCGATGTGGGCATTGCCGAGGAGCATGCGGTCATTTTCGCCGCCGGCATGGCCACCAGGGGATATAAACCATTTTGCGCGATCTACTCGACGTTCCTGCAGCGTTCGCTGGATCCGGTGATCCATGACGTTTGTCTGCAAAATCTGCCGGTGGTGTTTTGCATGGACCGGGGCGGCCTTTCGGGGGACGATGGTCCCACGCATCACGGGCTGTTCGATATCTCTTATCTTCGCGGTGTTCCTAATTTGGTCCACATGAGCCCCAAAGACGAAGAGGAATTTGCGGACATGCTGCATACGGCCATGCTGCACGATGGCCCCATCGCCATCCGTTATCCTCGCGGTGCAGGCACCGGAGCGACGCCCAAAAAATCGCTCTCGGCGATACCGATTGGGAAGTCGGAAGTGATTCAGGATGGAACGCAGGTGGCGATCTTCTCCCTGGGCGCCATGATGCCGGTTGCGCTCGAAACAGCCCGGCGCATGGAAGCGGAGGGAATCTCCGTTGCCGTAGTAAATGCCCGTTTCGCCAAGCCGATTGATGCGCAGGAACTGCAGCATTATGCGCGACGCTGCGGTTTGCTGATCTCTTTTGAAGATCACGTCCTGTATGGCGGCTTTGGCAGTGCTTTGCTGGAGGAATTGAATCAGCTCAATCTCTCCGTTCCGCTGATACGTATTGGCTGGCCCGACCAGTTCATCGAACAGGGCAAGCAGGATGCGCTTCGGGCCAAATATGGTTTGAGCGCCGATGCCGCCATGGAACTGGCACGTCCGTATTTGAGCCGGATCCTGAACAATGAGCCGGTCTCGTAAAGCCATCCCGTGAGCCAGGCTCTTTCGCCACGCAATCGCTGGGCTGCAATTTGCTAAACTTTCGCTGTGGCCCTGCAAAACCAGCTCGGATTCAGCTTTGAACAGCCGGCGACGCGCCGCATGTGGCGCGTGGCCGACCTGGTCAGCGCCGTCCGCACCACGGTGGAGCGCGGCTATGCCGATGTGTGGGTTGAGGGCGAAGTTTCCAATTTTCGCCCGGCGGAATCGGGGCATCTTTATTTCACGCTGAAAGATGGTGACGCTCAGCTTCGTGTGGTGATGTTTCGCAGCCAGGCCCGTTTGCTGCGCTTTCGTCCCGATAATGGCATGCAGATCGCCGCGCGCGGACGAGTAACGATCTACGAGGCGCGCGGAGAATTGCAGCTCTCCGCCGAATTTCTGGAACCGCTGGGCGCGGGCGCTCTGCAGGTTGCCTTTGAGCAACTCCGGAACAAACTGGCCGCTGAAGGTCTGTTTGAGCAGTCGCGCAAAAAGCCGGTGCCGCTGCTGCCGCGCCGCATCGGCATTGTGACTTCGCCGCGCGGGGCCGCACTGCAGGACATGCTGCATGTGCTCGCCCGCCGCCATGAGAATGTGGGCATCCTGATTTATCCCGCGCAGGTGCAGGGCGAATCGGCCGCGGCGGAGGTGGCTGCCGGGGTGAAGTATTTCAATCACGCCGAAAATGTTGACGTCATCGTACTGGCGCGCGGCGGCGGCTCGATTGAAGATCTCGCGGCTTTCAATGACGAAGCCCTGGCCCGCACCATTGCCGCTTCCGGCATTCCGGTCATCTCGGCCATTGGCCATGAGACCGATTTCACTATCGCCGATTTCGTCTCCGATCTCCGTGCGCCCACGCCTTCCGCTGCTGCGGAGATGGTGGTGGAATCCAGGAACAAGCTGGCCGAGCACCTTACGCATCTGCATCAAAGACTGGCCCGCGCCGCCCGCTATCTCCTGCTCATGGCCAAATCGCAACTCGACGATCTGGCGCGTCACGGCGCATTTGCCCGCATTCAGGACCTGTTGGCCCGCCGTGCCCAGCGTCTGGATGAGTGCAAGTACCGCCTGGCTTCGGCTTTTCAGCGCACTCTCCATGACTATGGACAGCGCCTGGAACTGGCTTCGGCGCGTGTACGGCACTTCGATTTTCGCGGTTCGCTGGTGCTGAACCGCACCCGCCTGGATGCAGTCACGGAAACGCTGGCGCGAGCCATGCATGCGCGGCTTCGGCAGCAGAAAAGCATTCTGGATCAGCACGAGGCCCGGCTCCAGGCGCTTTCTCCGGTGAAGATTCTTGACCGAGGATATGCGCTTATTTTTGACGCCGGCGGCGCACTGGTCAAAAATTCCGAGCATCTCAAAGAAGGCGACAGAATCTCTGCCCGCGTTTCCCGCGGCACATTTACCGCAGAGGTGCTCCGGCGTGAGTAAAATATTACTTTTGCCCCTGACGAGGAGCTGAGGTATTGCGAAAACTTTTTGGGACTGACGGTATTCGCGGCGTTGCCGGTGAATTTCCTCTCGACAAGAAAACTATTTATGCAATTGGGCGTGCTCTGGGCGACCATGTGCCCCCCGGGCAGCGCCGAATCGTGATCGGTCAGGACACTCGTGAATCCAGCGGATGGATCGCCGACGTGCTCTCCGGCGGGCTGCGCGATTCCGGCGTTCATGTGGAGAGCGCCGGGGTGATTGCCACGCCGGGCATTGCATATCTCACCCGCACGCGGGGATTCTCCGCCGGTGTCGTGGTTTCCGCGTCGCACAATCCCTGGCAGGACAACGGCATTAAAGTTTTTGGCAGTGATGGCTACAAGCTTGCCGACGAAATAGAGCTGGAGATTGAAACGGAAATTTTTGCTCTGCTCAAAGAGCACCATGCGTTTACGCCGGCCATTCCCAGTGGTTTTTCCATTCCGGGCGACGAACATCTGCGCCACGCTTACGTGCAGTCGCTCGCGCATCCCATTCCCGGTGCTGAGCGTCTCCATGCGGTGATTGACTGCGCCAATGGGGCCGCGAGCGCGCTGGCCGAGAAGGTGTTTGCGGGCGGCGGCCTGCAGCTGCATATGACCCACAGCGCCCCCAATGGACACAATATCAACGAAAAATGCGGCGCACTGCATCCGGATATCGTGGCCGCCGAAGTGGTGGCGCGCAAGGCCGATTTCGGTATCTGCTTCGATGGCGATGCCGACCGCGCGCTCTTCACCGACCATCGCGGACAGGTTGTAAATGGTGACGCCGTAATGCTGCTTTTGGCGCGCCAGCTCAAAGAGCAGGGCCGGCTCGCGGGCGATACGGTTGTGGCCACCACCATGTCCAACATGGGGCTGGAGATTGCCCTGCGCGAAGCCGGCATCAAAATGCTGCGCGCTCCGGTGGGCGACAAATATGTGCTCGAAGAGATGAAGAAGCACGGCGCGGTGCTGGGCGGCGAGCAGTCCGGGCACATTATTCTGGCGCGCGAATCCACCACGGGGGACGGCATGCTTACCGCCGTACACGTCCTCGAAGTGCTGGCGCGCAGCGGCAAACAGCTTTGCGATCTGGTTGCGGGATTGAAAGTGTTTCCGCAAATCATCAAGAACATCCGCGTAAGGGAAAAGCGGCCGCTCGATCAGCTGCCGGAAGTGCTCACGGCAATCGGCGCGGCGGAAAAAGAGCTGGATGGCAATGGCCGGGTCAACGTACGCTACTCGGGGACTGAAACTTTGGCGCGCGTGATGGTGGAAGCTGCGTCGGAGGAGACCATCCACCGGCACGCGAACGCCATTGGCGCGGCGATTCAGAAAGCGCTGGGCGCCTGAAAAATTGGCGGTGTTCCGGACCCTGCCTTTTGTTACAATCAGCCTCCGTCCAAATTCCTTCAGTTCAGGATTTTCTCTATGACACGGCCCTATCCAGGAATGATTCGTTGTGTTGCCCTCTTCCTCTTCGCTTCTTCGGCTCTGCTTTTCGCCGGTGAAGCCACCCCGCCGGCCCCGGCAGCCGACGGCACTCTCAAATCTCTTACTACCATTGCCGGGCAGGGCATGATGAACAGCCACGCCTTCGACTATCTGGAAGAACTGAGTGACCAGATTGGCGGACGCGTGACCGGCTCGCCCGAAGCACAAAGGGCCATAAACTGGGGCATGGCGAAGATGAAAGCCATGGGCCTCGAGAATGTTCGCGCGGAGAAATGGCAGATGTCGCGCGGATGGAAGCGCATTGCGGCCAGCGCAGAAATGGTGTCGCCGTTGCATCGTTCGCTGATCGTCGATTCCATGGGCTGGGTCGGCTCCACGCCCAAAGCCGGCACGGAAGCAGATGTAGTCGCCGTGAACATTAATCAGATCCAGAAAGAGACCAAAGAAAACGCCGCGCAATGGGCGGGAAAAATACTGCTTATTGTGAAGAAGGGCGATCCTCCGCAGGCCGGGGGAGCCAGTGCCTTTGCTGCCTTTGGCGAGTTCCTCAAGGCCGCGTATTCCGCGCATGCGGTTGCGGTCATCGGCGGGCAGGGTGGCGCGGCTGCAGCTGGTATGCACATCACCCATACCGGCGTCCTGGGATACAACGCTTACTATGACATTCCGGTCGTAAGCATGGTCGCGGAAGACCAGCGCCAGATCGAGCGCTTTCTCGACCACGGCCAGACCGTGCACATGAAGATCAATGTGCAGAACGAAGTCACCAGCAGCCCGGTGGATTCGGCCAACGTAGTGGGCGAAATTCGCGGCAGCCAGTATCCGGAGCAGGTCATCGTGGTCGGCGGGCATCTTGATTCCTGGGACCTCGCGCAGGGCACTACCGATGACGGCACTGGCGTGGCCACAACCCTGGGCGCTGCCGAAGCCATTCTCTCCTCCGGCCTCAAACCGAAGCGCACAATTCGCTTCGTGCTCTTTACCGGCGAAGAGCAGGGACTGCTCGGCTCGTTTGCTTACGTCAACACTCATAAATCTGAAATCGCCAGCCATGTCGCGGCGCTGGTGCTCGATAACGGCCAGGGGCCGGTCATCCGGCTGGACCTTGGCGGGCACAAAGACCTGATTTCAGCCGTGCAGCCCTTCGCCGATTCTGTACAGGCCTTTGGCAAACTCAGCGTGGGCGATGGCGCCGATTTCGGCACGGACTGCGGACCCTTTATTCTGGCCGGTTTGCCGGGCATCAATATGAACCAGGATTCTCCCGAATACCGGTACACACATCACTCGGCAGTGGACACCCTCGATAAAGTAGATCGCGATATCCTCACGCGCGATACTACCGTGATGGCGCTCACGGCATTCTGGATCGCCGATCGTCCGGATCGTCTGGCAACTCCATGGCCAGCGGAGCAGACCGCCAGAATGCTCAAAGAGAAAAAGCAGGACGTCATACTGAAAGCCGCCGGAATCTGGCCCTTCGGCGATAGTGACGGCAAAGAAACAAAACAAGGCGGAAATTAAATAATCATCTGGCCCTCCCGCGAACACGGGAGGGCCACGGAGCGGTAGTTTTCGTCAGGCTGCAACTTCCTTGCTTTTCTTCGGGTTTAGCTCAGTGCTGAAGAGCAGGCGCTCCTGGCACTTGGCGTCATTCTTGTCGTAATACGGCTGCCACCAGAGCTTCTTCCCGGCGCCGGGCCCCTGCAGCGTGATGCCGCCGGAACCTGCTTGCTGCTTCATCATACGGAAGTGGTAATGGTCCACCAGGCGAATACCCTCCACCGCATAGCCAATGGCGATGTCGCGGTCGCGGATGGCCAGCAGGTTGTCGCCGTTGGCCTTTTCGCCGCCATCGGCCAGATTGGATGAGCCGGTAAACACCACCGGATTATCGCCGTTAAAATCCACCACCACGAATTTATCGTGGATCACCTGCCCCATGCCGCCGCTGTACTCCGCCTGGAAGGGCTTGGGCACGTCTTTGGTGAGATAAGCAAAGGTGGCAAATTCTCCGTGCTGGTCCGAACCGGGGCTGAACAGCGTGACGCCAGGCGTGCCCTTGCCGCCGGCGGCTTTGGCCGCGTGCTGCGTCATGCCATAAGAGAAGATGTCCTTGCGCTTGTTGAGCGTGCTCAGTTGCTGCAACACGGATCCGCCGCCCTGCAACTCCATTACCGCGAAGATCACCGAGCTCTTCGCGTTCTTAATGGCGTCGGCCACCTCCTTCATGGAAACCGCGGGATTCGCATGAGGAGAGAAAGCAACCTTAAAGTCCGGCAGGCCATGGCCCGAACAGTCAAAATATTGGGAAGCGAGCGGCAGCTTGCTGAACGCAGTGGCTATGCTTGATTTGCCCGCCTTTTGCTGCAGCGAGAAGGCCTGATCGAACACCTGGCCGTACTCGTTGGCCGTTTTAGGATCGTTGATCACGATCACATTGTTGGCTTGAACATAGAGCCCGCGAATGGAAAAGTTCGCCGACCCCGTGAGTACCTTCACCGGCTTGCCGTTTCTGCGCTGAATCATCACTTTGCAGTGGGCAAAGCGGTTGAAGTGTCCGCTGACCACGTTGCTGGCTCCGGCAGCGGAGGTAATGGCTTTTCTGGCCTGCGGTTCAATAGCTCCGGCTTTGGTGTGCAACGGCGCATCGTCTAAAAATGCGCGCAGACGCTTTTCTTTTCCCAGTTGCAGAATTCCCTGAATAAAGTCCGGTTCATCCAGGTCGTAAGCAAACAGGTCCACATGGAGGCTCTTATCGTGCAGGCACTCATTCATGAAATCAAAGACCAGCTTGCGCGCCGAATATCCCAGCCATTCCCACTGCTTCTCGAAAGGCTTGGTATCGAAAGCCATGCTTTTCTTGTCCGGACGAATCGGAGCATTGTGGAAGCCGGTGGCATAGGCCTGTGACGAAAGGTAGCCGCGCGTGAAACCCGGCGTGAAGTTTGCATATTCACTGCTAAAGTCGGCCAGGTTCACCGTCACCCGGTCCGATGCGCCCTTCTTCAGCCCAAAGCCGCTTTGGAAGTACATGGCGGTAACTTCGTAGTCATATTGCTTGATCGTCTCGGCAGTGGATGGAAAGTGCATCCAGTAAAACTTCTGGAACGGGGCCTTGTCCGAGGTAGTCCACGGGCGCTGCTCGGGTGTGGTGTCTTTCGAGACTGAGTGAGTAAAACTCAGGCGGTTCGGGAGGTAGTAAGGCTCCTCGCCTTTGGGAAAACACTGGATAGCAAAACCGGCAAAGGTTTTGTCGGGCTGCGGCATATCGAACGCCAGCAGGACGGAGCCATCGCTGACGCAGGCAGTTACTTTGAGCGCAGAAGCCATGGGAAACTCCACAAACAAGTTTTGAACTGCAAAAACACTGGGCTGGTACAAGAAGGCACAACCAGCACAAGCCTACTGCGAATCTATGCCAGAATCAGGTGTTTACTGCACATTTATTTTTCTTAATATGCATGCAACGTTGACTCACTTCGCGTCACGCCAGTTTGGTCCCGCTCCAGCCTCCACCAGCAGCGGTACTTTCAGCGAATAAACGTTCTCCATGTTCTCCCGCACCAAACGATGCATGGTTTCGAGTTCCGTTTCGGGAACTTCAAACAGCAGATCATCATGTACCTGAAGCAGCATGCGGGATTTCAGCTTGCGCGTTCGCAGCTCTTCATCAATGCGGATCATGGCCAGCTTGATCAGATCGGCGGCCGTGCCCTGCAGCGGTGTATTCACCGCCGTGCGCTCGGCAAAGCCGCGCATGTTGGCGTTCTTGCTGTTGATGTCGGGAATCGGCCTCACGCGGCCAAACAGCGTACGCACTTTTTGCTCGCGCCGCGTCTCTTCGAGAGTTTGGTCGATGAATTTGCGTACGCCCTGGTATTTCTCAAAGTATGCGTCAATGAACTTTTTGGCTTCTTTCTGTTCAATCCCCAGCTGCTGCGAAAGACCGAACGGCGAGAGCCCATACACAATGCCAAAGTTGACTGCCTTCGCCCGCCTGCGGTGCTCCGCATCCACCATTTCCTGCGGAACGCCAAACACCTGGGATGCAGTGAGCGAATGAATGTCATCCCCTCGGCGAAAAGCCTCCACCAGCAGCGGATCTTCGGAAAAGTGCGCCAGCAGCCGCAGCTCGATCTGCGAATAATCGGCGGAGAGCAGCACGCAGCCCGGCGCCGCCACAAAGGCCGCGCGTATCTCCCGGCCCAGTTCGGTGCGAATCGGAATGTTCTGCAGGTTGGGGTTGGTGGAAGAGAGCCGCCCGGTGGCCGTGCCCGTTTGATTGAAAGTGGTGTGCAGGCGCAGAGTGGCGGGGTTCAGCAGGGCCGGCAGCGAGTCCACATACGTGCTCTTGAGCTTTGCCAGCTGGCGATATTCGAGCACCAGCCGAGGGACCTCATGGCTTTCGGAAAGCTCTTCCAGAACATCTACCGCCGTCGAAATAGTCTTGCCTTTGCCGTATTTCATCGGCCTCGGCAGGTTCAGCTTGTTGAACAGCACCTCGCCCAGTTGTTTGGGCGAATTGATGTTGAACTCCACGCCGGATTTTTCATGGATCTCGCGGGCCTTCACCGCGCACTCGCCATCCAGCCGAACCGAGAGTTCATGCAGTATCTCCGTGTTGATTCTTACTCCGGCCTCTTCCATGCGCGCCAGCACCGGAACCAGCGGCAAATCAATGCGCTGATAAAGTTCCAGCAGGCCTGAGTCTGAAGCCTCAATCTCCTGGCGCAGCAGGGCGGAAGCCCGGCCGGTAACATCGGCTGCCTCTGCCAAAGAACCGGAAAGCTTCAGGTTGAAGCTGCGCACCGCAATCTCGCCCAGCGAATGATTGCTGTAAGTGGGATTGATCAGATAGGAGTAGAGCATCGGCTCATCGCGCACCCCGGCCAAAGCCGCGTCGTGGGCCGCCAGCTCGCGCAGCGCCGCTTTGTAATCGTGGACCGCTTTGGGAATCCCCGGATCGCCGACCACGCGCTTTACTTCCGTGCTCAGTTTGTCGCCATCGAGTGACGCCGTGAATGCCTTGCCTGGTCCGGTAGAAAGCCCGACTTGCAGCGGCTTATCGGCGTCGGCATTTGCTTTGCTGGTCTCTTCCGGCGGAGCAAACAGGTTGCCTGTTTTCTGCTCTCGAGGCGCTTCCTGTTCTTCTTCCGCTACGCTGGCCTTCGCGGCGGCGGCAAAATCAAAAGCAATCGCCAAAGGCGTCTGCGCGCCTTCGAGCGCCTTGAGTTCCTCCGCCGAGTTCAGCTCGCGATACTCCGTCTCGTGTACTTCCTGCGCGGGCGCCAGCTCTTTGAGCAGCGTGGTGAATTCGAGTTCGGAAAAAAGCGCGCGCAGCGCGTCCGTGTCCGGCTCGCCGGTGATCATCTGCTTCAGCTCCAGCTCAATGCCTGCATTTTGGTCGATGGTTACCAGTTGCTTGCTCCACAAAATCGTCTCCTGGTTATTGAGCAGCGATTCGCGATACGTCTTGCGCTCCACCTCCGCCGCATGTTCCAGCGTGTTTTCGAGCGTGCCAAAGCGCTTGATCAGCTCGACCGAGCCTTTGTCGCCAATCCCCGGCGCGCCGGGAATGTTGTCGATCGAATCGCCGCGCAGCGCCATCACGTCAATCACCTGTTCCGGACGCACGCCCAACAGCTCCTCGACTTTGGCCGCATCGCAGAGCAGGTTGTCCTTGGGCGGATTCAGCACGCGAATCCGGTCGCTCACCAGCTGCAGCATGTCCTTGTCGTTCGACACCACAAATACCTCATGGCCCTGCTCCGCCGCCTTGCGCGCCAGCGTGCCGATCACATCGTCGGCCTCAAAGCCCGGCAGCTCCAGAATGGGAATGCGGTAAGCCTCCAGCGCCCGCCGGATATAAGGCACCTGCTGCGCCAGGTCCTGCGGCATCTCCGCACGGTTGGCCTTGTAGCCGTGGTAGGCGGTCTCCTGAAAGGTCTGTGTCTTGATGTCGAACTTCTTTATCGACGTAACCGCCTTGGCCTGCTCATCGCGAAACGTCGGGCCGGCCACGTCAAACACCGCGGCCAGATACTCCGGATGAAAGTCCGCGCGCAGCTTGCGCAGCATGTTCACGAACACATAGGTGGCCGCCGTGGGAACGCCGGTTTTCGTGGACATGGGCCGCTGCCGCGTCATCGCGTGATACGCGCGAAAAATGAACGACATCGCGTCCATCAGATAAACCCGGCCCGAGTGTGCTGCCTTGCCGTTTGTGCTCAAATTGCCATCCTTGTCTTAATCGATGCCCTTATCGCTAACATGAATATGAATTTCACTATGCTAGTGTGACACCATGCTGATGTGGCACAGCCGCCGTCGGCTGTGTCCGGAATTTGTCTTGCTGTTGCATTCTCAAAATCCGTGTTCATCTGTGTAAATCAGTGGTAAAGGCCCCAGTCTGTAAGCCCGCTGCCGCCGCCCGAATCTTCTCGAGCATCATCGCCCCCGCCTTTACGTCCAGACGGCCATCCACCAGTGCCTGGGCAATCCGCGAGATCGCGGCCTGCAGGCCGCGTGGGCTGGCAATACGGCTGGAAATCCCCAGACTTTTCACCGCCGCCTCGCGCCGTGCGGCGGTTTCGGCCTGCATGGCATGTTGGTAGCAAAGCTCCTCGCCCTTCACCGCCGGGGCCTTGCACTGCACGCCATTGCGCCGGAACCTCTGGCACCGCCGGTAATAGGCATACCGCGCCTCCGCTACGGCGTCACCCGCGTTCCGGTACGAAGATGCTTCCCTGTCACTCATTCAACCACCTCTGTCATCGCCCTTGCCGCGTGTTTATCAGGCATACTCCCGGTCCATTCTGTCAGCCATCCGCCCGGTCTGTACCCACCATAGGGATACACCCTCCCCAGGCGTCAATTAGGAAAATAAAGGGGTTATCTTATTCGACCCAATGGCCACCCAGCCATTCTCTCCTCATTGCACGACCAACAGAGTGTCCAATTCCTCCTGAAAAGCCAAACGCCGCCACCGGGGAAACCGGCTGCGGCGATGGTATTCAATATAGCAAATAAAAAGCGAATAATCAAGCGTATAATGTATCGGCAAATTTTGTCATTTTGGAATCGACATCGGCCTCGACGCATGGAAGCAGCAAGGCTGTGAAAGGTCGTTGCATTGGCTGATCGCTGACTGCTGAGTGCCAGTTGCTGCTGTGCGCAACAGACTCGCGCTTTTGACGAAAAGCTAACCTGGTTTTACCGTGACTGCCGCTGTATCGTCCCTGTAACAATTTATCGTCCCCTGAATCGAACATGTGCAAATCGACAAAACGGAAAGAGGTAAGCATGTCATTGGATCGCCGTAATTTTGTACGTTTTCTGGCCGCTGGGACGGCCGTAACCGCATTGGCGCCCCAGGGATTCTCCGAAACACTGCTGGCTGGCCCGGCCACCGGGGCCAACCAGTCAGAGACTGGCGTCAGGTCTTTTTCCGCCATCAAGGCACTGGTTTTTGACTCGTATGGAACATTGTTCGATGTATATTCGGTCGCATCTCTTGGCGAGCAACTGTTTCCCGGAAAAGGCAAAGAGCTGAGCCAGCTATGGCGCACCAAACAGATTGACTACACCTGGCTGCGCAGCCTCATGGAAAAACACGTGGACTTCTGGCAGGTGACCCAGGAGGCGCTCGATTACACCTGCAAGGCGCTCAACCTCGAATGCACCCCGGCCCAGCGCGACCAGCTCATGCAGACGTACAATCATTTGACCGCGTTTCCCGACGTGCGGCCCGCGCTCGAAGGCCTGGCGCCATTGCCGCTCGCCATCCTCTCCAACGGTTCACCCCAAATGCTGCAGGCCGTAGCCAAAAATTCCGGCATCGACAAGCTGCTAAAGCACATCATCAGCGTCGAGGAAGCGGGCGTCTTTAAACCCAGCCCCCGGGTGTATCAACTGGCGGTTGATAAATTCAAAATCAAGGACCGCCGCGACATCGGCTTTATCTCCTCGAACTGCTGGGACGCCCTCGGCGCAAAAGCTTTCGGCTTCACTGTTTTCTGGATCAATCGCGGCAACGCCCCCGTGGACGAACTGGGCGTGCAGCCCGACCGCATCCTCAACAAACTGACTGAATTGGTTCCGCTGGTAAAAAGTTAACGGTATTCGTTAACAGTGTTGAACGGGAAAGACTCTTTGCCTCCTGTCATTCTTCGGGGCCGCCCTCTCGGTCCCGAAGAATCCAGCGACCACGCCGGCGGTGGCGCTGCCTTTCCCCACACATCGGCCACGTTTTGCCACTTCGGATTCAGTCCTTCAAAAGAGCGCAATCTTCTTCTTTCTTGTCCACCCTTTAATTTCCTTTTCCCGGCGGATGGCAGCCCATCCTGGCACACAGGCGCTCAATGACGCCCATCATCCCCATCACCACGGA
>Ga0070730_10001291_pt1 | contig 24409 bp, 23 predicted proteins | sample Coa_R1_3_FD_66447 | JGI IMG/M metagenome (GOLD analysis project Ga0070730, IMG submission 66447) | Surface soil microbial communities from Centralia Pennsylvania, which are recovering from an underground coalmine fire - Coalmine... | ecosystem: Environmental > Terrestrial > Soil > Unclassified ... | reverse complement strand
GCGGGCAACTGCAAGATCCTGGAGAGGACACGGCGAATATGATGGGGGGCCTGGGTGCCAGTGCGCACAACCAAATAGTCGTCTTCATCAAAATAGCTGATGACAGTATGGGGTTCAATCGGAGCAGGTTGAGTCAGTGGGAGAAAATATTCGCCTTCAACGATAAGGTCTGACTCCGCGAAGCCACGTTCCAGGTCGCCTGTTTCCTGATGGATGCGGGCGGCAATATTGCGAGGGGCGTCGTAAATACCCTGGGATTCCCCGTCGGTGTGGATGGGAGGTGTGCCAGCTTCCAGGGCCTGGCGTGGATCAAGGATGGCGGGGAGCAGCTCATACTGCACCTCAATCAAACTGAGGGCCTGTTCCGCGATCTCTGGGGTCTCGGCGGCGACGACGGCTACGCGATCGCCAACATAGCGCATAGTATAGTCCAGGATGTATTGATCTTTCAGATCGTTGGTGAGCAATGGTCGTTCGACACTGGAATAGGGGATACGTGCCGCATCTTTGTACGTCAAGACGGAATGGACGCCGGGGAGTGCTCTGGCCTGGGTGACATCGATATGACGTATGATGGCGTGAGCATGCGGGCTGGTTAAGATACGCCCGTAGAGCATGCCTGGTGGGTTATAGTCAGCGGCAAAGGCGCCCTTACCGGTGACCAGTTTCGTGGCATTGATATTGGGTACTGGCTGGCCGATGATGGCTAAGGCGCCAGAGGCGGAGAGATTGGCGCCATTATCCAGCGTGATGGCTGGTATTTTGGTGGTGACAGCCTCTTTGCCGGCTGGCCTGGCTTTCCCGTTAGTGTTAGTGGTTTCGGCAGTCCTGGGCAGGGCCTGATGCCTATCATTCGCCCCAGCAGTGGCAGTTTTGCTGATGTGATATGTTGGCTCAGGCACAGTTTCGCCGCGCAGAATGGCCGCGGCTCGCATGACAGCCTGTACAGGTTTGAGGTAGCCACTACAGCGGCAGAGGTTGCCCGAGAGGGCATCGCGCACCTCATCTTCCGTGGGAGAGGGGTTGCTATTGAGCAGGGCAGAGGCGGAGAGGAGCATACCAGGTGTGCAAAAGCCGCACTGAACAGCGCCGACATCCACGAATGCGCGCTGCAAGGGGTGGAGGTTATGGGAGGACCCAAGACTTTCGGCGGTAGTGACGGTGCAGCCACCAGCCTGGGCGGCCAGCATGACACAACTGGGGCGAGGTACACCATCAACGAGGACAGTGCAGGCCCCACATTCGCCAGTCTCACAGCCCTGTTTAACGCTGCAATGACCTTCGCGACGCAGCAGTGTCAGCAGGGATTCATTGGGTGCCGTGTCCAGACTGGCGACTACCCCATTGATGCGTAATTCAAGTTCCATATCTACTCCCTCTTTCCCCTTTTCAAAAAGCGTTCTAGTGAAGTGGGCGACCAATGTGCTTGATCGCGACCTCCCCTGGGCTCGATCAATCCGCCAGGGATGACCTGCGGCCCTCGGTCCCTACGAGTGGGGAAAACCAAGATAAATCGTGAGTCTATAAAGTATCAGATGACATTGTGCTGCGCCATTGAGCGATATGTGCCGCCTCCTCCAGTGCGCGATAGGCCAGATTGAGGCCGCTTACACGACGAAAGCCACTGCTGGCTCGCGGGTCGTTTGGTGGGCGAAATTCCGCCATAGCCAGGCGCAGGGCCGTGAAGATGCGCTGGCTGTCGAGCGGATCTCCGATGGGCTGACCTTCGAGCTGTCGTTCAAGTGCTTGCAGGCGTATTGGCTCCATATTGATCCCGCCAAATACCAGGCGGACGCGTTGATAGATCCCCTCAGCTATCTCAACCAGCGCGACAGCGTTCAGCAGGGCGGTATCAGTTGGCGTGCGTCCCACGCGCATAAGAGATGCGCCACAGCCGGGAGTGGTGTGGGGAATGAATACCTCGATGATGAGTTCGCTGGGTCGGCGGTCCAGGCTCAGAGTTGCGATGGGAATGCGCCGCTCTTGCTTGCCCTTGTAAACGACACCGGAGAGCGCCAGGCCGGGCCGTTCCAGCGTGCCGCCACTGAGATTGACGTTTGTTTTGGAGCCAGAACGAACCACCACTTCGGCATCAAGGGCAACCAGGGCCGCAAGCAGGTCGGCCTGAGAGGCCGCGCCAGTTGCCAGAGTGCCCCCCACAGTTGCGCTATTACGAATGAGACGCGAGGAAGAGGATGCCTGAGCCGCGAGAGAGAGCAGGCTGGAGGCAAACTCTTTCAAGAGTGGCTCATCAACCAGACTTTGCAGGGTCGCCATCGCACCAAGGTGGATGCCGCGCTGGTCCTGGGTGATATAGGCGAGGTCAAGATCACGCAGATCTACCACCGCCTCGATGGTATTATCCTGTAAGCCGAGCAGGTGGGTGCCGCCGGCCAGCGGCACGGTTTTCGTATCGAGGCGCCCTAGCAGGAGGAGCGCATCATCGATGTGTTCGGCCCAGTGATATTCAACGAGCTTTAGTAGCATAGCAGTTTCCTTACTATTCAGCGCTGCATCGATGCTCACGTATCGGCGGCGCTGAAAGGAGTCAGCTTTATAGCGGCTGAAGTGGCAGCAGGGTGAAGGTTTCAACATCAATCAGGCCCTGGTCTGTCAGTTTCAGCGATGGGATCACAGAGAGCGAGAGAAAGCTCAGTGTCATACAGGGATGGTCAAGGGTGCAGCCAAGCTCAGCGGCGGCGGTATCGAGCAATTGGAGCTGTTGTACCAGTTCGATCGCAGGTAAGGGCGAGACAAGACCCCCAAGCGGAAGCGGCACGCTGGCTCGCACTTCACCATCAACGACGCAGGCGAAGCCGCCACCCATAGACTCCAGGGTATAAGCAGCCTGCAGAATGTCGCTATCGCTAACACCAGCAATCACTAGATTGTGAGCGTCATGCGCCACGCTAGAGGCAATGGCCCCCTTTGTAAGGCCGAAGCCCTTAACAAAGCCCAGCCCCACACGTCCACTGGCATGATGGCGTTCGATGACGACCAGTTTGAGCAAGTCACGATCAGGGTCGGCCACCAGTTCGCCATTGCGGACGCGGGCCTCTTCCTGGAGATGACGGGTGGTAATCTGGCCCGGCTCGATGCCGATCACCTCAACGGGACCTGGCTGGCCGGGTATACGCAAATCGGCCGCCGTGAGGGTGCCGATGTGAACTGTATCCATCACGCCAGTAAAGGTAGTGGTGGGAGCGTCAGCCAGCAAGTGGCCTGCCTGTGCCACCAGATGCCCGTCCTTGTAGACTGATTCGACGCGAAATGTATGTAAATCGTCCAATACAACCAGGTCCGCAACGTAGCCGGGAGCAATGGCGCCGCGGTCGGAGAGCTTAAAGTATTGGGCAGTATTGAAGGATGCCAGACGAATAGCCTCAACCGGGTCAAGGCCGAGTTCAATAGCGCGCCGGACCATTGAATCGATATGACCGCGGGTGGTAAGATCTTGTGGATCGCGATCATCGGTGACGAAGAAGACGCGAGGAGGGTGCAGTTCTTTGACGAGTGGGAGCAGCGTATCGAGATTGCGGGCTGCCGAGCCTTCGCGGATCATCAGCCACATGCCAAGGCGAATGCGTTCGCGGGCTTCTTCCAGCGTTGTACATTCATGATCAGACATCATACCAGCAGTAGCGTAGGCCGAGAGGTCGCGGCGGCTGAGTCCTGGAGCATGTCCATCAACGACCAGACCCTGTTTGAGAGTGGCGATGATCTTGGCCAGCACCTGCTCATCGCCGTAGAGCACCCCGGGCATATTCATCATCTCGGCCAGGCCCAGCACACGCTCCTCTTGTAGGAGGGGGAGCAGATCCTCGGCCAGGAGCACACGTTGAGGGCTTTCAAAGGAGGAGGCGGGAACGCAGGAGGAGAGAGTAACGTAGGCGGAGAGGGGCAGACCATGGCCCGAGTTCAAGACATAGCGGATACCTTCAACGCCCAGCACATTGGCGAATTCGTGAGGATCGAGCATGACTGCCGTCACGCCGCGCGGCACAACCAGGCGCGCGAACTCAGAGAGCACCAGCATCGTGCTTTCGATATGCATATGGCCATCGATGAGGCCGGGCGCCAGCCAGCGGCCCTGGAGATCGCGTTCTTCGCGTCCCTGGTAGGGAGGGGTGGACACGATCAATCCGCCAGGGATGGCCAGCGGACCGCGGTTCCCACGAGTGTCTTTGTGATCGATGCCCACGATGCGGCCATCGGTGATGGCGATATCGGCGGGGTAAGATTCTCCACTACAGACATTGACCAGGGTAGCATTGCGCAGTACAAGATCGGCTGGCAGTTCGCCGCGTGCCACCTGGATACGTCGCCGAAGATCGTCCATTAGAAAACCCTCACTATCTAAAACCGGATGATGAATCCTCTTTATGTCAGTAGCCAATTTTAGCACAAAACCGCTGATTTGCCACGATGCTGGCAGGATTGATGACCCTTATGGGTAGGGTTGTATGCGAAACCATTATAACCTCTGGGTGCAACTTTGGTAACGCGTTTAGCGCGGAATATAGATGGGGCAAAACATGCCATATGTTACACGATGTTACAGCTAGATCTGCTCGTAGAGACGATACAAATCTGGTAGACGGGAATCCCATCAGAGCATCGAAAATGCTTCTTGACGATGTGGTATTTACGGTGGTATTATCTAAGATAATACCACCGTAAATACCATTATCTTTATCAGAAAAAAGATGAGAGAGAAAGGTGTCGTTTTATGCCATCCAGCAAGGATCGTCAGCGTATCGAAATTCCAGTCCATTTCTATGAGCAGCTGGCGCGGATCGCCGAGACGGAGGATCGCACGATCACCAGCGTCCTCAACCAACTGTTGTTTCAAGCTTTACAGAGCTATCAGCCAACATGGATATCCAGTAAACATCTCGGCCGCTTCAATGGGCATGCTCAGCAGGTCCTCTCCCTCGCCCGCGAGGAGGCGCTGTCCTTCAATCACCAGTTTATCGGGACCGAGCATCTATTATCAGGTTTGTTGCGCGAGCGAGAGGGCCTCGCAGCCCTGGCCCTGGAAAAGTTGGGCGTTGCGCTTGATCCTGTCCGAGCTGCGATTGAAGAGAAAATTGGGCGTGGAGACCAACCTGTCGAGGAGGAAATAGACTACGTGCCCCGAGTTCGCAAGGTACTCTCACTTGCGATGGACGAAGCAGAGCGGCAGGGAAGTGCTTACGTTCGCACCGAGCATATCTTGCTGGGAATGGTGCGCGATGGTGGCGGAGTCGGCGCGGATATTCTCGATACACTTGGGGTTTTGGGAAAGGTACGCGCCCAGGTTTTCGAGCTGCTCGGCTAGCTCTTCATCTGCTGAAAAAAGGGCATCGATGATGCTTTGATCAAGCCTATTGCGGTTAAACAAGATGAGCTTGTTGTCTGACTAATAAAAAAGAAGGAGCAAACAGCATGCGTGATTCCAGTGAAATTTGGACGGGCAAAGCCAGCAGCTACGATCGGGCGCGCCCGACGCCGCCACCGGCATTGCTCGATCTGCTGACACAGTTGATTGACCTGCCGCATCCCGCCCTGGTGGTGGATTTGGGCAGCGGGACTGGACTTTCAACCGCGATCTGGGGGGAGCGGGCCGAGCGGGTGATTGGTATCGAGCCTAATGCTGACATGCGTATCCAGGCTGTGCGCAAAGTCGAGGACCATCCCTACGCGGCACACATCGAGTATCGAGAGGGAGTTGCTCATCAGACTGGCCTGCCTGATGGGTGTGCTGACATCGTCACGTGTGCCCAATCGTTCCACTGGATGGAACCAACTTCGACGCTGGCCGAGATCGCTCGGATTCTGCGACCCGGAGGACTCTTTGCGGCTTATGACTATGATTCGCCACCAGCAATCCATTGGGAGCTTGATCGGCTCGCCCAGGAGGTTATTATACGCTTAGTGGAGCTTGTAAAGGCTCGCGGGCTGGCTCAGAGCCTCAAGATCTGGCCGAAGAACAAATCTCTCGACCCCCTGCGCGAGAGCGGCCACTTCCGCTTCATCCGTGAAGTGGCGCTGCATCATATCGAGCAAGGAGACGCGGCGCGGTTTCTTGAGATGACGCGGAGCAATGCGTTCAGCCAGCAGTTCCAGTTCACCGAACAAGAGATCGGTTTTGATCGACTCGGACAGGCCGCATTCCAACATATCGGTTCCGAACCCATCCCCTGGTATGTGAGTTACCGAGTCCGTATCGGTGTCAAGTGAGTGCGAGATGTGAAAAGCGCGACGAAAATGATATGATGGACTGGCAGGCGAGTGACTGTCAAATCCACCATTGTAGTTGGGGGAAAGATGAAAAAGAGTAGGGGGAGAACCCATTGCGTTTAATTGAAGGTGAGACTGTTCTTGAGACGGCACGCCTTTTGCTGGAACCACTTCAGGCCTCTCATGCGCTGGCCTTGTATGAGCCTCTTCAAGCAGAGAGCATCTATGAGTATATACCAGAGGATCCTCCAGCCTCACTAGAGGCGCTCGCCAGCCGCTATCAACGGCTCTCTCGCAGAAGATCTCCCGATGAGCAGGAAGTGTGGCTCAATTGGGCAATGCGGGAGCGGAGAGAGGACAGGTATGTGGGAACCCTGCAAGCGACGGTTTTCCCTGATGCGACCGCCTACCTGGCCTATATCTTGTTTCCAGCATTCTGGAGACAGGGGTATGCGAGAGAAGGATGTGGGCGTATCCTGGATCTGCTGTTTGAGGACTACCAGGTTTACAAGGTCTCGGCTGAGGTTGATACGCGAAATACGGCATCCATCAAATTGATTGAGTCTCTGGGTTTCAAGCGGGTGGCGACCACGGTTGATGCCGATTATTTCAAAGGGGCCAGCAGCAATGAATATAGGTATGAGCATCTGTCCCTCTCTTATGAGAGGGCTAACAAGATGACGTAGCCAGTTGATGAATATCAGGGTTTCCTGAGGGGCCTGGTGGTATACTCGGGTTGAACAACGATGACGAAGTGTTCCTCATATGCCTGTAGAATATTTGCCATCAGCGTTTGTTTCTTTTCATCATCTTTTGTGTACCCATCTTTTTCTCTGGATACAACCGGGTGTGCTTCTCCTGAACAGGCTCTCCATCAACTCGGTCGAAGCGTGTTCGGTGAGATAGACACTTATGAAACTGTTGTGAAGAGCAAAACTGTGCGGTCTGATTTGAGACAGGTGCCTGTGTGGTCGATTTTGTATGAACCAGGTATATTGCGCGTTTATGGAGAGATGGGAGGTGGGGTCAGCGCGCACGATAAATCAGCAGGTCCCACGATAAATCGGGGACCTCTGGGCCTGGCCTCCTGTGAACCGTTATTAGTTCTCGTAGCGGTCGTGGTAGCGGACCCAGTATTGAGGGTCTTCCTGACCGGCCTCGTCGCGTCCCTTGGGGACGAGGTCGAGGTATTGGTAGGTGGCGTTCATCATGTCGATGCCGCGCGCGTAGCATGAGTAGGTGTGATAGATTGCGCCGCTTTCGTCTTTGTAGAAGACGCTGATGCCCTCACGGTCCAGAGGGCCTGGGTCTGTGTGGACATAGTTGTAGAAGGCCGTTCTTGTGCTGGCTTCTTCGGGGGTAAATGATGCCTGAAAGTCAAAGTTGTAGTCGTTGTGGAAGGAGGAGAGCCACTTGAAGCTCCATCCCATGCGCTGTTTGAATGGCTCGATTTTGGAGAGTGGCGCCCGAGAAATGGCCACAAAGCTCACATCACGATGCGGGAGGTGAACACTGCTGCCATTGAACGAATCGGCCCAAAATGAGCAGTGCGGGCAGCCTTCGTCATCTTCGGGTGAGAACATAAACTGATAGACGACGAGCTGACTGTGTTTTCCGAAGAGGTCGGCCAACGTCTCCTGGCCCTGGGGTCCCTCGAAGGTGTAGGGTTTGTCAACCTTCTCCCAGGGGAGTTCGCGGCGCTGGCGGCTCAGTTCAGCGCGCTGCCGAGTGAAGGCCTTTTCCTTTGCCAGAAATGCCGTTCGGGCAGAAATCCACTCCTCGTGCGAGACCACCGAATGATTTTTGATGCTGCTATCGTTGTTTGTCATGCGTATGCCTCTCCTTTTTGAAAATAGTGTTTCATTGATTCCCAATAGAGGAGACTCCAATGGGTGTTGACAATAGAATGCTTGCTTGTGCTTGCTCTGGCCGTCAGGATCAACTCCCGCCGGCCCCAGTGTTTTTTTTCTGCAAAGAAGCTATGAGGAGTTCCAACAAAGGCGTCCAACCAGTAATGTGCTGTTGAACCGCTTCCTCGTCGGGCAATTGCGTCTGAAGTAAAATCAATTCTGTGGCCTCACCACGGGCCAGGAGTTCGAGAGTCACAAGGGATTCCTGGTAACGGGTATGTATGGAGTTCCAGGTAAAGACCAGTTTTTCTGGGGGTACAATTTCGCGGTAGACCCCGGTAATAACCATCTCTCCCTCGTCAGCATGTTGTATTTCGATCCGAAACGCGCCGCCTACCCGCACATCAAGTTCAATAAAAGAAACAGATGAACCTTCAGGGCATATCCATTGCTTCATACTTTCTGCAGTCGTCCAGGCTTCAAATACCTCCTTCTGGGAAACTGGGATGATTCTGGTAAGTTTCAGCGCATGTTGAGGATACCTTTGAAACATAGTATTTCCTTCAATATGGCCCTGCTCGTCACTCATTTGCAGCGAGCATTCTCTACGGTGTTTTGTCGTCCTTTTTCTTTTGTAGAAAACTTTCGAGCGCATCCAACCGTTCTTCCCAAAAGTGACGGTAATACTCAAGCCACTCAGCCACCTCGCGCAGCCGCTCAACCTCCAGGGAACAGTAATGTGTCCGTCCCCGGATTTCGCGATGGATCAGTCCGGCCTGCTCCAATACTTTCAAGTGTTTGGAGACCCCATTGAGCGATAGATCGAACAAGTGAGCCATCTCCAGAACGGTGAAGGGCTTGTGTGTTAAGTGCGCCAGCATTTCCCGACGAATGGGATGGGCAAGCGCGTGAAAGGTCTTGTCCAATGATGTGTCAGTATATTCAACCATTGAGTTGAATATACTTGATAGTGAAGTGTTTGTCAAGTCTCATATTCCATGTTCCCAGATCATGGGAAGCCGTGATCTGGGAACATGGAAGTTGAATGTCATCGACCAGTGATGGTGTGCAGGTAGTCGATGATGGGCTCCTGGCGGATGTTTCCGCCAGTCAAGCCGATGTAGCCGTCAGGTCGGATCAGGATCAGGGCATTGCCTCGAATGCCGTAGGCGCGGTAAGCGTGTCCTGCGCTATCGATGAGGGTGTGGCTGGGGAGCTCGACCGTGTTATCCGGGCGCGCGATAGTATAGACACGAAGAGAGCTGGCGTAGGCAGCGGGCAATGGTGGTAGGGGTTGGCTACCGAAGAGAAGCAGCGTGAAATGTGTGCCACGGAAGAGATCGAAAAGTCGGATCCGTTCGTCGCTGCCAGCACGTACGCAGGTAGCGTCGGGAGCGCGATCCCCGGCGCGGATGCCCGTTGTGTCGTCGAGGTCGCGGGCCAGTGGGCCACCCCGGTATGTGATGCTCAGTTGGCTAGGATCGGCGAAGGTTTCCTTGCCCGAGATGAGAGTGTTGACAGCCTGGCTGAAATCGCGCCGAAACTCTCTATGGCGGAAGGAAGTGGTGGTCAGGATGCCCTCGGCTACGGGCAGGCGTTCGGCCTGGTAGGTATCCAGCAGGGCATCATAGGCTCCATTGAGCACCTGAGCCAGCTTCCAGCCAAGGTTATAGGCATCCTGTACACCAGTGTTCATGCCCTGTCCACCGGCAGCAGAGTTAACGTGTGCGGCATCACCCGCGAGGAAGACACGACCCGCACGATAACGATCAACCATGCGGATATTCGGGCGCCAAACTGAGAGCCAGCGTGGGTTGCTAAAACGTACGCCCGGAATGCCAGCACGCTCGTCGAAGAGGTGTTGGAGGGACTCAAGCGTCGGGGTGGGCAACGATCCTTGCTGGTCTGGTGCAAGAGGAGCGCTGAAGAACCAGGTATTGCTGTGGCCCATCCACTGGAGAGTCAGGCCTTCGTTCAGGTTGCCCCAGTTATATGAGAAGTGGGTGTCCAGCTCGCTTACGCTGACATTGCCCAGGAGGAAATGCTCCTCGTCCCAGGTCTCGCCCAGGAAAGAAATGCCAACAGCCTTGCGCACCGTGCTATGGCCTCCATCGCAGCCAACCAGGTAACGAGCCTGGACCTCTTCGCTCCGACCATCATGGGTGAGGTTGGCTACAACGCCCTCCGCGTTCTGCGTGAAAGTGACGAGCTGGCAGCCCAACTCGACGAACCGATCATACGACGCCAATCGTGCGCGCAACACAGCCTCAGTATGCTCCTGGTTAATCATAAGGATGGGATGATAAGGAGGTGGGACTGGCGGGAAGAACGAGGCCGGATTGGACTCGCTAATGAGTTTGTCGTGGTCATAGGTACGTACAGGCGCCATGCCTTCATCATAGGGCAAAAGGGCATCAAGAATACCCAGATCCTCAAAGACCTGTTGAGTGCGCATGCTAACGCCCCTGCCACGAGTCCCAATCTGGTAGGTTGGCGACTGCTCAATAATGCGGCAGGTCACTCCGTGCCGCGCGAGATCAATAGCGAGCGTCAGACCAACTGGACCAGCTCCAACCACGAGTACATCGATTATCTGTTTATCAATCATGGCAATAGTTTTCCTTTGTATTTGTGTTTATGCTGTTTTCCCATAGTATTGCGGGATCAGGATGTACGATCCTTATTCCTTCTGCTGTGAAGTGTACGGCAATACAGGGCAGCAGCCCTCCCCCTAAAGGAGCATTGCGAGGGAGTAGTTTTTCGTATGCTGACTAGTGCTCTGTCAAAGCAAAACTGAGAAGTAAAAACGATGGGACATTCTTGTATCGTTTAGCAGATAGATGAAAGTTAATCAAGGGGTGCCGGAACGAGAGATCCATTGTCAACCAGAGGTGATGGTGACTCTGTTGGCGTAACTGGTGATTTCGATGTCATAGCACGGAGCAGTTGGATCAAAACCAGGACTTTGCAATTGCGAGATATTGCCTGCAACGCTGAAGGTTTGATCGTCGAAGACCAGTGCGTCTGCCCAGCCCTTGAAGTTGATGCGAGCGGCGACGCCTGCGGGGCGGCGCACGGTAATCTCTGACGCTCCTCCGGCGAGCCTTAGAGGAACCCGGCCCGTGGGCGTGGGGAGATCCAGACGGATCGTGTTAAATCCCCCTTTGACTTCCAGCCCGGCGAGATTGAGCCCGCCCAGTTCGGCGATAGCCTCTGCTGCTCCGCCCTGGATCGCGATCCACCAAGGGATGGCGATGCTGAGTGCTACCTCCGCTGCCCCCTGCTTCTCGCCCAGACCTAGCAGGCGCCGTGGATAGCGGATGGTGACTACCCCATCTTTGACTTTCACGCCCGGTACCGGTCCCTCAAAGCGGGCCTGGTAAAGCCCCGCCATTTCCTCGTCCACGCGCACGGTCAGCCGGGAGATTCCGCAGGAGACAATGAGCCGACCACTCTCCTGACCTTCCAACGGCGCTGAGAAGATCTCCCTTTCGCCCGCTGGCACCTCCTGTTGCAACTGAGCAAGTTCTTTCCTGGATCGCGTGTTGCTATATTTGAGAAACTGCAGGAGGAAAGCGATCTGCTCATCGTCATAACGCGACCCCACCTCATCCCACGTCTTCTCAACGGAATCCAGGATCGAGCGAACCTTGCTCATTTCGTCTCTGCCCCTTTCGAGGCGGACGATAACCTTGCGGCCATCGGTGGGATCGCGCTCACGGTACACAAGCCCGGCTTTCTCCAATCGGTCGAGTATTCTGGTGATCGCCCCGGTCGTCAGTCCCGTGAGATCGGCGAGCTGCCCAGCAGTCGCAGGGCCAATGAGATCAAGGATATCGAGCACCTGCATATCCGTCACGGCAATCCCGATCCGAGTCGCCGCTACTCGAAAGAAGGATGCGTTGATTCCAGTGAATTGCCGGATCTCCCGCGAAAACTCCTCCCGAATGTTCGCACGTTCACCCTGAGAAAAACTTGACAAGGCTCTTTCCTCCATGCTACCATATATTTATCTTACATTATCAGGTAAATATTATGGATTTATTTGATAATGTAAAAATAGACCCTGAACATTCGCTGCTCGTATCAGCGAATATAGGATAGTATAGCATAGCCAGGGTCTGGTGTCACGATGAGGCGAAGCAGGGCGAGCGAGCCTGCTCCACAAGCTACATGTCGTGCCTGGCGACATCAGACTCTTCCACGTTTTAGAGGAGGACAAAGGATGTACGTCATGGCTGTTTCCACGATCTCTGACAACGACAAGTTCTGGGGTTCCCTGAAGAAGGCGTACGGCCAACTACCCAAGGGGGCCAGGTGGACCCTGGCGGTGGGGAGCACCGACGGGACCAGGGCGGTGAACGTCATCGTTCATGACTCGATCGACAACGTCAAGAGCTTCTTCGAGGAGCACGCCGGTCCCTTTGGCACAACGGAGTACTTCGAGGCCGACGCCGCTAACGCGGTCGGCATCCCGAAGAAGTAGCTGCCGACACCAGCACAAGGCGGCACCTCACAAGCCGCTTAGAGCCGGGATGAGGAAGGAGGCCCTCGCGACCACGTTCGCGGGCGCGAAGGCTGTTTGACGATTCAGATTGATCGGCTGAGAGCGCCATGACCAGCGTGAATCTCGCGGCGGATCGCGAGGAACCAGAAGTGAGATAAGGAGAGGCCCTCAATGACAAAAGGGAAAGATGCAATGCAGGTTCAAGCTCGTGTTTCCGAGTTCCTTTCGGAATACGGGATCCCGAGTGCTGCGATCGGTGTTCTTCATGACGGAGAGATCACCGACTTCGCCGTCGGTGTCAAGAACCTGGAAACTGCGGAGCCCGCGACGACCGACACTATCTACCAGTGCGGCTCCATGACCAAGACATGGACTGCTCTTGCCTTTATGCAACTCATCGACGAGGGGAAAGTTGGCCTGGACGAGCCAGTGCAGACCTACCTCCCCGGTTTCAAGGTCGCTGATTCCGAGGTCAGCACCAAAGTCACGCCCCGTCATCTCCTGAACCACACGAACGGGATCGAGGAGGACTTCGGCGATCCCGGCGAAGGCGACGATGTCTACGAGCGAATGGTCGAGAACATCCGCAGCGCACCCCAAGTTCATCCTTTGGGCTACACCCATGCTTACAGCGCAGCCCTGGGCTACGCGATCCTCGCCCGCATCATGGAGGTCATCGACGGCAAGCGGTGGGACGAGAGTATGAAGGATCGTCTCTTCGACCCCCTGGGATTGACCAGCACGAGCAGCTGGCGTGAGCAAGTGGACCAGGACCGGGCTGCGACGGGGTACTTGATCCGGTCTCTTGAAGAGGAACCTATTGTTTCGCCAGTGGCTTACTTGCCGCGTGCTTACGGCCCTGGAGGCAACATCAACTCGACACCTCGGGAAGTGCTCACGATGGCGCATATCTTCCTCAACGGGGGCAAAGCGCCAAACGGGAAACGAATTGTCTCTGCTGAGGCCATTCGCAAGATGATGGAGTCTCGTGTTCCCATACCTGACCCATACCTGCTCGGATCGGAGTGGGCCCTCGGTCTCACGGTGTATCATTGGCACGGCGAGACTGTCTACGCGCACGACGGCAGCACCATCGGTCAGCAGGCTCGTTTGCGGATTCTCCCGGATTCGAATCTCGCTATCACGATGCTGGCGAATGGAGGACCGCGAGACAGCTTCTACAGGAAGGTATTCAATGCAATCCTCACCGAGCTTGGAGCAGTCACGATCCCAGACTTGCCGAAACCCGATCCGACGCTTTCGCTCGACTTGTCCACGTATGAAGGTGCTTACGAGCGGCTTGGCGTCCGTTACGAAGTAGAAGCCGAAAGCGGGAAGCTCTACCTGACGTTCGTTCTCAATCCTCTGCAGGCACAAGTTCTTGGGAAACCGGAACGTATCAAATACGAGCTGCGTCCGATAAGCGAGACGCACTTCTTGATGCAAACGCCTGATCCGCTTGAGGACATACAGACCGTCGCGATTTACGACTTCAAGAACGGAGCCGCGCAGTACCTTCACACCAATGCTCGTGGGATTCCAAGAGTCAGCAACCAGGCCCTAGACTGGAGGGTTGGCCGACCCTGACGATCAGAGGGAGGAGCGAAGCCTTGTGAACAGGTACCCATGCAAGTGAGCGGACCGGGAAATGCCAGGAAGCGGTGAATGTGCTTCCGCTGCACATTCACCGCTTCTTCATAGATTACCTTCATAGAATTATTCATATGTCCTTTCTTCTCATACGGTTGAAGCCGCATAGAGTCACTAGAGCAGATGGAGTTCACGGGCGCGCGCCAGTGCCTGGGTGCGATTCGTGACAACGAGTTTAGCGAGGAGGTGTTTGACGTGGCGCTTGGCTGTGTGAAGGCTGATCACCAGATGGTCCGCGATCTGCTGGTTCGAAAAGCCTCTGGCCAGAAGTTGAAGCACTTCTTGCTCACGAGGACTCAGCGGCTCAGGGAGTGGCTGGCGTACTGCCGGACGAGCTGAGTCAGCGGACGAATGCGGTGCTGGCGTGAGAGCAGCCTGGATCTGCTGGATATAGCCAGGTGAGGCTGTAGTATAGGCTGTGATCTGCGCCAGAAGATGCGCCATAGGGGGACCCTCATCGGCGAAAAGGCGAATATAGCCCTCCGGTTCGGCCTGAGCAAGCACTGTGCCGAGTGTTATCAGCGCCTGTTTGGTTTTGCCCTGCGCTTGCAGCACCAGAGCCAGAAGCATCTCAATCTCTCGCAAGCGACCCAGCCAGTCGTTCTCCATAGAGAGGCCGCGCAGGTGGTTGAGCAGGAAAGCCGTTTGAGAAAGCCTCACGCTGTTGCGGAGGCTTCGCCCCTGTACGAGCAGGACGCGAGCCAGGGTAACATAGTCAAAATGCCAGCTTCCCGCGTGCTGAAGCGATGGGGAATCATCAAAGCGGAGTCCACATGTTTCTCCCCAACGGGAGGCTGATTCAAGTTGATCGCATGCCAGCGCCATACGAGCACGAAGGGCGCCGAGTATCCGTTGTCCTCGCCAGGCGGTTGGCGCCAGTGTCACCTCGGACTCAACATGCTTCAACAGACTCCCTGGCTCCATGCTCTCGCCTCGCGCCAGGGCAATGCGCGTTCGGGTCCAACGGTTGAGGTGGGCTACCGGGGAGGCGATTGGGTGTGTAGCTTCTAGCTTACCGGCGCTCTCCTCGCTCAGGTAAACCATCTGCCCGGCTTCCGTGAGTCGATTCCACTCATACAACAGCAGCGCGTAACGGGCCTGGATCAGCGTGGGGAGCATGGGTGACACAGAGGTAATTCTCCGGGCAAACATCTGGAACAGATCGTCATAGAACTGTCCGAGTTTGTGCAACTGTCCATGGGTTTCGTACAGTTCAGAGAGACTTGCTGCAACAGCAAGATTATGTGGCTGATCAGCACTGCTTAAGCTAGAAGGGGAACCCGCAAAGAAAAGCTGCTCAACGGCTGCCAGATCCCCACCTGTACCATAGGCGATTCCAAGCAGCCCACGTTTGCCCAGGGTGATGAAACGACTCAAAGCGCTTCCAGAGGGAGCGGGCGAGGCGAGGGCTAGAGAGATAGCACGCGCGCTATCGCCCCGGACCAGAGCCGCGATGGCTTGCATAATCGTGAGTCCATCTCGCAGTTCCGCCCAGGCCGATTCTTCCTCCTGCTCATGAGCCTGGATCTGCCGCTCGATCTGCTCGATGATCGACGCCATAGTCTGCTCTGAGGCCCCCTGGATCCCCGTGCGCAGCATCGGTAGAGAGATCAAGGCTACCCAGAGGGTGGGCGAGGCTTCAACTAGGGTGGGAGAGAGTTGAGAGAGAAACTTTTGCATGCGGAAAAACTTTCCCTGCTCAAGGAGATGAGGGATCAGGTTCTCCAACAACGTAGCCGCGCGTGACTGATCCCCTGCGAGCAGAGCGTACTCACAGGCTTCCTCTTCCCGATGCTGCTGCTCATACCAGCAACTGGCTCGGAAGTAGAGTTCAGGCACACATTCAGGCTCGTGTGTGCGGAGATAGGTGCGCAGCGCTTCAGAGAATAAAGGATGATAGCGATACCAGGTCTGAGAGTCGTCCAGCGCGCTCACAAAGAGATTGGCCCGCAACGCTACCGCGAGCCGCTCCTGTCCACCAGCCTCTCTGGTGACGGCATCACAGAGTGGCCCTGTGAGTTGCTCCAGCAGGCATGTGTGGAGGAGAAAGCGCTGCATCTCGTCCGTCTGCTGCGCCAGCACTTCTTCACTCACATAGTCGAGCAGAAAGCGATGAGTGAAGCCTGCGGCCTGGAGAAATGCGATAGCATCAGGATGCTTGCGTAAGGCGAGCGTCAGCAACTGGATGCCAGCGATCCAGCCCTCCGTGCGCGCTTGCAGCAGATTCAGCGCCTCGGCTTCGAGGGTGAGTCCCATCGTGCACACAAACGCTTCGACTTCAGGGGCTGCGAAACGCAACTCCTCTACGCGCAGTTCGCTCAATTGATTGCGAGCCCGCAAGCGCGCCAGAGGCAACGAAGGGTCAACGCGCGTCCCGATCATCAGATGCAGGTGCGTGGGCAAATGATCAAGCAGGAAGAGCAGAGCGGCATGGATCGCATCTGTCGTGATGAGATGATAGTCATCCAGAAGCACGACCGCATCCTGATGAAGCACGTGTGCCAGATCGTTGAGGGGGCTGGTCAGCACTCGTTCGTAATCGTGCGCGTACCAGAACTGATCTACCTGATCTACACGAGAGATGTGCTCATCCAGCCGTGAAAGTAGTGCCACGAGATAGGAGAGGAAGCGCGCCGGGTCGTTGTCCGCCGACTCGCACGAGAGCCAGGCGACCGACAACGACGTCGTGGTTGCCCATTCCGCCAGAAGCGTCGTCTTTCCGGAACCAGCGGGAGCCGAGACCAGGGTTAGTGGTCGTCGCACGCCCTGTTCCAAAAAGGCGAGCAGATGAGGGCGCGGAACGTGGTGTACTGGCAGGCGCGGCGGAGCAAATTTGGTATGCAGCATTGGGGCGGGAATGGAAGCGGCAGACGAAGCCATGGGCTGCGCTGTGGGTCCCTGTTTCTGCTCGGGTACCTCATTCCTGGTAGAGGCACTCTTAGAACGTACCGCCAGACGATAGGCGGCCTCATACAGACAGGACAGCGTCAAATTGGCGGAGACACCCAGGTAATAGCGCGAGAGTCGTCCATGCTGACGGCGGTAGGCGCGCCAATACCAGTCGCCACGGCGGCTTCCAGCCCGCTCCTTGTGGGCGGTAAACGTTCCCTCCGTGCATTCAAAGCGGAAGGTCATCGCAGTTTCCAGCCAGGCATACCAGGGAGGCGTCCCCACAGTTGCCGTCATATGTTGTTGCTCATCTGTGTAGTGCAGCGTCCCGTTCTGGACGACGCCAATTGTTGCTCCCGGCATCTCGATGGTGCATCACTCCGTGAGAAAGATGGCAGATGTTAGGGATCACCCCGAACAGTTCCCTAACAAGGAGTATAGCAGGTTGGTAGGGAAACCTCAAGGAAAGCTTATCATGTTTCGCTGGAATAAAATCGAGGGGTAAAACAGGTTGGCTTTCTCAAACGTATAGGGTATATGAGAGAGTATGTGTGGAATTATCAAGAATAGCAAGGTAGGCGGGCTGTTTAGCAGCGGCCTGAAAAGCGAGGCATTATGACGAATCCGGTTACGATTGCGAAGATCATAGCGCTGCTGGGAGGGGCGGCACTTGGGGCGCTCCTGGCCCGCTGGTATGATGAGTTTGAAGCTAATCGCGCGCAGAAGAGGTCGGAGTATGACCGGGCCCGTTATGGGCAGGGACTGGGACCGATCGCAGAACAGCAGGCATCTACGCGTACGATTCTGACGCCAGAAGATGTGAAGACGAGCAATCCGTTTATGGCGTGGGAGCTGGATGAAGAGAAGGAGCGCTGAAAAGACAAAGCAGCAGGCTGGCAAAAGAGCCAGCCTGCTGCTTTAGCTTATGATACTTTTTCCTGGGTGGGAATTAGTAGCGGGAATTGCGATAGTCGTCGTTGGAGCGGCGATCGCGGCTCTGGTAGCCACGGTTGCCAGACGACTGGCGCTCGCGAGCCTCGTTGACCGTGATGGTGCGGTTCCCGAGAAGGGAGCCATTCAACTGGGCGATAGCGGATTGGGCCTCTTCGTCATTGCTGAGTTCGACGAAGCCAAAGCCTTTGCTGCGGCCAGTTTCGCGATCAGTGATAACGGTGGCGGAAATGACCTGGCCAATTTGACCAAAGAGGTCTGCAAGGTCCTGGTCGTTGGTTTGATAGGGGAGACCCCCTACGTAAAGTCTCATTTAAAGTAACTCCTGTGTGAACATCTCTCAACGTATTGTCGCTCGAAGAAACCATTTCTCACAGAAGCGTAACAATTCTTTTTGATGTCATACACTTATAGAAACACGGGGTGAGAGCAACTTATTCCCATAGTACCATCCACTGATGGATGGAAAGAAGTGGGTTGCTGGCAGCTCTCCCTTATTACAATAACTCAGGGAAGTATATAGGAAAAAGCTGATTATGTCAATTGGGTTGGAGATATGGATGAGCCTCAGATTATGGGTGCGACAGGCCTCGCCTTGTGATCAGACAAGCCAGTTGACGATGGCCTCACATCTGAGAGGGCCATGAGTGAGGCCGATGCTAACTCTCCACAACTAATAGTCCACACAACGGACCAGGGTCCAGGAGCGCGCGAGATCGGGATCTAATGTAGCTGCCTCGATCAACATGCGGAAATGACGATCCAGGCCCCCCTGCGCTTCTATATCCTCCAGACGACACCACAGCAGTTGTGCAATACCAAACTCAGGATCTCCGACGACCAACCTTTGGGTCCACGACGAGCCATGGCTCTCGCTTTCCCATGAGCACGTCAGCATAATGGAGGTCATAGTTGACCAGCAGGTTCCCAGTGGATGCCCCGAGCTGTATTGCCAGGTCGCAGGCTCGGTCCAATAGATGTCGTGGCAGTGGATGGCCGTACCGCTTCCAGCGATCAGGTAGGATTCTGCACAGGTCCTGCATCACGATCTGCAGGGGGCGTAGACCGACCGGAGCCGGAATGGAAAGGCGACGGAGCAAACGACAGGCTACCTCGACGGCCTCCGCAATCCCTACATCATTCAATGACCACCGGTGATCCAGCCGCTCCAACAGCAATGCACCAGGCGCTGGCTGCGAGGTGAGTAGGCGAACCGCGCCCTGCCCATTCCAGGCAGAGAGAGCAATTGCTTCATCTATGGTGGACTCGTCGATCCAGGATACTTTGAGCACACAAGGTTCGGCGGCGCTCCGCACCGGGATGACCAGAGCGAGATATCCATGCATCACAGGCCCATCTACCGTCAGATTCCATTGCTGGCAAAGGTCCTCGATTACGCCTGGGAGTGCATCAATCCACTTGCGACCAGCATTCCCCTCTCTGTTCACGGTCGTGGTGGCAAAAACTTGAGGAACAGTGATCATCGTATTCCTTCTTTGACTTCTCTATAAAGTGGGTGATCCTTACCCAGTTTACCATTTTCGTCTAACTGGTATGAAGCATATATGTATATAAGGCTTTGAGTCGGCTTCCAAATGGTTCGGGAGGGAAAGAATGTGTGGAATAATAAAGCAGGCTAGTGAGGGAGCCAGCCTGCTTGTCGTTTTGAATGTCAGACCACCTGTGCGGGAGGGCAAGGGAGGCTGGCGCCACTTAATTGGTGAAGGTGAATGATTGGAGGATGAGTTGTAAGGAAGTTGTTTTCATCTGATCGAATTGAGCGGCGGGAGCAGAATAAACGAGAAGGTAGGTGCCGCTAGCATGCTGGGTTACCAATATAATCCCCTCGGTTGCCTTGCCAGTTGCATCATCTGCTTTAATGGCTTTTTCTGACCATGTAATGTTGTTGACGGTAATAGTTGGAGGGACAGCGACGTCCTGGGCATTCTTCGTAGTTGACTTCATGCCATTGAGAGCGCCATTAAGGGTGGTATCCGGAGAGGCAGTCCCCGGCAATGCTTCGACCGCGAAAACCTCACCTGTAGAGAGAGAGGTAAAGAAGACAACAGGATCTTTGCCGGAGGATGTCCAACCTTGAGGATAGTTGAAAGAGTAGGTGGAGCCTTTATAGGTTGTACCGGGGACAGGAGTAGGTATTGGCGGAGTAGTAGGAGTAGGTGTTGGTGGTTTGGGAGTAGGTGTTGGAGAGGGAGCGACGCTGCCGAGCGCTGGACTACAGGCAGCAACGAATAGGGCTAGTAAGAGTGTGCTAAGCGCAAGCAAGGAGCGGCGGAGAGTGAGATGTTTCATAATGTTAGACCTCTAAAAATGAGAAGTATGAAAAACAGAGATGCGCGTTCAAGGGGCCGAAATCATATTTCTAGAGAGAAAAGATTCTGGCTAAAGAGAAGCACATCAATAAAGTGCTGAGATTATAGCAGGCAGGCAATTATATGGGAACTCTTAAATGAATTGCGGTGAAATAAGGTGGGTGAGATGCTTGAAAGAAATGTATAACCCGTTAAATTGGTTTTATTCAATGCGATATGCTAGTTTTTCGCATCGTCCGTGCTTCAGGAGGAAGAAGAATCTGGGCCTCGGGGCCGCTCAGAAGAGATGTTGGCCCCCGACCAGAGGCCCACAAGGGGACCTCTTACGCGGGGTGAGAGCCAGTTCCAACCATCTGCACTTTAGAGATTATCGATCAGGCGGCGAGCAGCGTGCAGCCATTGTTCGGGATTATCATCGGGGATGGAGCAGCCATTGGCCAGGATGAGGCGGTGGCCTTTAGTCTGGGAAATGGCGCCCATGATCTCGTTTTCAAGTTCGGTTTCACCGCCATGGGTGAGGGGGCCGCGTTCGGCCAGGCCGCCCATGAGGCATTTATCGGTCATACTCAGGGCTTCACCCAGGCTGGGGCCAGTGAGGCGATCGCTCCAACTGAGAACTGAGATAGGGTAGTCGGTGAAGAGGCTGAAGTAGATCTGATCGTTGATTTGTGAGGGGTCGGCATGCACATGGACGGTATTGAGCCAGCCCCCCTGCGCGCCACCCAGGGCAATCAGATCGTAGGGGCGACCATAGTTCCCATATTCCTCGGGAGTGAAATCCGCAGTAGTCGCGCCCATACAGGAGAAGAAAATACCGCTGGCTCCGGCGTCTATCGCGGCCTCCATTAAATGGTGCAGATTCGAAGCGATCGTGCCCAGGCCTTCCGCGAAGGCGTCAGGGTGTTGGCGAGCTTCCGCGATAGCTTTTTGCTTACCCATGAAGCGCAGGGCGTAGGTGAGAGGACTGAAGAGGGTCAGGAGAAGGGGATAGTCGGGACCAAGGCGGGCGCGAATGGTTCGAATACAGAGGATCTGCTCACGGAACATAGGGGTAGCCAGTTCCAGGCGGGGGAGGAAACGTAACTGGCCCGCATCCTCCAGAGGACTGGCGGGAGCTGGATAGGGGAGATCGGGCATGATTTTGACGATGTCCAGCTTAAACTTATTGACGAAGAAGTCTACGGTCAGACCCGCCAGTTTTTCGCCTGATCCCTCTGGTTTGAAATGGTGCCAGAAGCAGAGAGGAACGCGGTCCACAGTTTCGCCTTTGATTGCTGCACGAACGCGCTCGCCGGGTGTCATCGAGGTCATGGGAGGTTCCTTCCTGGTTGATTAAGATAACGTTTGTATTTTCTGAGAGGAATTATATCACGTTTCAGAGCCTCCCCTTTGGAGCTTGCTTACGAAGTAGCGGCAGAGTTGAGGATGTGCGATTCCCTTTCAGAGAGCCTTCTCATGGTTGTGGAAGCGTAGAGAGAAGTCCCGACAAGTCCTTGACATCCGCCCTCTTTCATGATATAAATTTAGCGTGCTAAATATTAGTGCGCTAAATTTATTGACGCACTGAGGAGGAGACATGACATTTCGTCCAGAGGATGCCATCGGATACTGGCTATCCTATGCTCATCGTAGTGCGTTTCATTCTTTCGCAGAGGCGTTGAAGGCGAGTTGCCAGGAACATGGGAAGCCTTATGTGGTGACGCCGCCGCAATGGGGAGCGCTTGCAGCCCTGGATGAAAGTGATGGGCTTACGGCAGGCATGCTCAGTCAAAGGCGCAGGCTAGATGCTCCAACAGTCACGGGCATTATCACACGGCTGGAGCAGAGCGGATTGGTGGAGAGGAGACGCGACCCGACGGATCGGCGGGTGGTGAAGATCTATCTTACCGCCGAGGGGAGAGAGGCTTTAGTGTTCCTGGAGGAGACGGCGGCAAGACTAAATGAGAGTGTGGCGCGAGGATTTTCTGAGGGCGAGTTAGAGCATTTTCGCGCGACGTTACAGCGCTTCATCAGGAATATCGCAGCCATGAGGGGGGATGAGGGTGAGGACTTTGGACCGTTGCCGGATAACATACGCAATGATCTTGAAAAGTGTCAGTAAAAGCCAAGAAGGAGAGAGGCTACTATGAGCCAGAGAAGTGTATCATCGGTAGAGCGGCAAGGAGTGGGGACGGACGTCCCCGCTATCGAGATGATCGACCTGTGTAAAAGTTTTGGCTCGTTTCGGGCCGTGGATCATCTCTCGTTGACGGTGCAGCGGGGCGAAATATTCGGTCTGCTGGGACCGAACGGATCAGGGAAGACAACGACCATCAACATGGTGAGCGGACTGAGTGTGCCCACGAGCGGCGAGGTACGCGTGCTGGGCTACGATGTACGACGCCAGGCGAGGCAGGTGCGCCAGATACTGGGGGCAGTACCGCAGGAGACCGCCCTTTATGAAGAACTGAGCGCCTGGACCAACATGGATTTTCATGCTGACCTCTTCGGCATTCCGGGTAAAGAGAAGAAGCAGCGAATTACAAATTTGCTGGAACTGGTGCAATTGCTTGATCGCAAAGACTCGCGCGTCGGCACCTTCTCCGGTGGTATGAAACGCCGCCTGGCTCTGGCGCGCGCGCTGCTGCATGATCCCGAATTGATCTACCTGGATGAGCCCACACTTGGCGTCGACGTGCAGGCCCGGCGCGCCATCTGGGACTATGTGCTGGCACTGCGCGACCAGGGAAAGACAGTCCTGATCACCACCAACTACCTCGAAGAGGCGCAGATGCTGTGTGATCGTCTGGCGATTATCGATCATGGCAAATTGATCGTCGTGGATACTCCGGAGAATCTGAAGCGAACGTATGGCGGCAGCGTTGTTGAGTTGGAGACCACACAGCCAATCACCGTGGTTGAGGAGTTGCGCGCCCTGGCGGGAGTGAAAGATGTGGTGCAGGAGGGGAATCGCCTCAAGATCACCACTGAGGGTATCGATCATGTTGTGCCGAAGATCGTGAATATCGTATCGCAAGAGAATGACTTGAAGGATATAGCGGTACGTGAGCCCAATCTGGACGAGATCTTCCTGCAACTTACAGGGACCGCGCTGCGCGATTAATGAAGGAGGGCCAGCATGAACGAAGGACCGAAGACGATAGCCAGCGTCGTCTCTACACACAGGGAGATGCAAGAGGGACCGAAGACGATGGCCAGCGTCGTCTCTACACGCAGAGAGATGTCAAACATGCAACAGATTGCGTATACATTGCGAGTCATCTGGGCCTGTATGAAGAAGGACATCAGAAGCGCGCTGTCGGAGAGAACATTTACGATTATCAGTATTGTGATACCAGTGAATATATTGATACTGCTGAGCCTGTTTGTAGTGGGAGGGGGATATGCGCCCACGGCGGTCGTGATGCAGGATACGGGTCCGTACGCGCAACAATTTTATCAAGCCATGGATGGGGCGCACTCGTTTCGTTTACAGAAGGCGAGCGCAGCGGAGGCAAATGACTTGCTGCAGGCGGGTCAGATCGTCGCAGTAGTGACGATTCCGGCTAATTTTGATACGAGCATCCAGCAGAATCAGCCGGTGCAGGTGCGGGTAGAGATCAATAACCTCAATACGGATTACACCAATGACATCCGGCGCGCGGTCCCGCTCTCCATCACCAGCTTCTATGGCAAAGCCTTTCCTAATGTAGTCACAGTCGTGCCGAAAGAGCATGATAGCTATCAGCAGGACACCGACTATATACCTTACCTGACCGTTTCCATTCTGGTAGTTGGATTGATGTTGGGAGGGACACTGCTCTCGGCGATTGGAGCTGCACGCGAGTGGGAGAGCGAGACGATGAAGGAACTGCTGCTCTCGCCAGCCAGTCGCTGGTCTATCATAGTGGGCAAGATGTTAGGCGCGTTGGTGGTAGGGTTGGCCTCCGTAGTGATTGTGCTGGCGGTCCTCATCTTTGTGATTGGCGTCTGGCCGATACATTGGGGGGAAGTGATTGGTTTCAGTTTGC
>Ga0070730_10001290_pt1 | contig 24420 bp, 18 predicted proteins | sample Coa_R1_3_FD_66447 | JGI IMG/M metagenome (GOLD analysis project Ga0070730, IMG submission 66447) | Surface soil microbial communities from Centralia Pennsylvania, which are recovering from an underground coalmine fire - Coalmine... | ecosystem: Environmental > Terrestrial > Soil > Unclassified ... | reverse complement strand
TACACTGCCAAAGGTGATGTTGTTCGATTTCCAGTTGGAAGGCATACTCTCTTCACCTACCACAGAACCTGGGAGACGGGGTTGGATCTGGTAACGAGGGTCGCCGGTTCCAACCCTTTTTAATTTTCTCCAGGCTTTTCCATAAGCACACAATCTTCAGATTTAGGCTACCTAACCATACAATTGTAGAATTGTGTAACTGCGTAATTGTGTGATTGAAAAACAATTACCCGATTACCCAATTACCAAACTACACAATTCCTCCAAGCATCTACTCTGCTGGTGCGCCGCATCTACCGTAGTAGCCCATTTCGGGCTATTCTCATAACAGATCGAAAATCTCTCCCCGGAAGGGTAGGTGTATGAAAAAAAATCTGCTTCTCTCTCTCGTTGTTCTGGCGTTGCTCGGTTCATGCCTGGCGGACGATCGCGAAAAAGATATCGAACGCATCCAGCAGGCCGGTCAGGTGCTCGATGAAGTCATGGCTGCGCCCGACCACGGCATTCCGCAGCAGGTCATGGATTCGGCCGAATGCGTGGCCGTGGTCCCCTCCATGCTCAAAGCCGGCTTTGGCTTTGGAGCGGAGCTGGGCAAAGGCGTGGTCACCTGCCGCAGCGTCAACGGCTGGAGCGCGCCTGCCTTCTTCCGCATCGAGGGTGGCAGCTTCGGGTTCCAGATCGGTGGGCAGGCTGTGGACCTGGTCATGCTGGTGATGAACCAGCACGGCATGCAGGCCCTGCTCTCAAGCCATTTCAAGCTGGGAGCCGATGCCTCGGCCGCAGCCGGCCCGGTAGGCCGCCTGGCGGAGGGAATGACAGATATCTCGATGCGCGCCGAGATCCTGACCTACTCCCGCGCCCGCGGCCTGTTTGCCGGCGTGAGCCTGAACGGCGCCGTAGTCAAGCAGCATAAAGACGACACCCGCGCCTTCTACGGACGCATGGTTCCATTCCGGATGCTGCTGACCGGCGCCGTCATCGCTCCAGAAGAAGCCCAACCGTTCCTCCAAACCGTAGCCAAATACAACAAGGTCAACACGCCCGCGAGCGCAACCACAACAGCAGGCTCCAGCACATCTACGCCGACCGTATCTAACTCAACGGCCACTTCATTAACTGTCACGCCGGCAACGACAACGTCTTCCGCAACCACAGGCAGCGCAGCATCAAATCAGAATTCAGCAATGCCCGCGCAGCCCGCAAGTAATGCTATGGAAGACAGCAGCAGCCAAAGCCAGGACAAAGACAAACCCGATCCAACGACCCCCAAGATCAGGTGATGATCGCAGCAACTGAGAAAAACTCTTGGCGAGAAGACAAGTATCAGTGTCAGGAGTTTTAGCGCCTGCCCCGGCTAGCCGTGGGAGCTTACAGAAAAACTCGAGTGCAAGAAGACAGATATCAGGGCACGAGTTTACTCGTGCCGTAAGCCGTTCATAATGTTTCGGGCTTTAGCCCCTGCGGCCCTTGGGCGGGCGCATTCTACAGTTTTTCATGATCGATTTCGAAGGGCATCTCAAGAGCCATGAAATCGCAGATCGGCTAGTGTGCAGCTGGTAGATTCGCAGGTCGTATCTGAAAGTTTTCTCCTATTAAAGCGAATCCTTGGTCATGGTTCGGCCTGTCCCAGTACCCGATCACGGTCGGGTTAAATCCCGGCAGGGGACTTTCTTGATACCATAACAGGCCACAATAGGAGCACCTGTACGCAATTTCGTCGGTCTTGCGACGCTCAAGAATCTCTTGTGGAATTCTTCCAGCATAATTGTCTATTCGAAACTGACGCAGAAATGCCTCATGCCCATGACAGGTGCTAGATGGACAATGAGGCTTGTATTTTGGGCGCTTCTTCGTTCTCGTTTTGCGTGCCAAGTTCACTCACCCCTCTGCTTTGGTTTATGCTGCACATTGGAACTATTCTAATGGAGGTGATGCATGAGTTTAGGTTCAACTACCGCCCCCTATTGGAGCAATGCGGAAGAACTGTTGAAGGCGTGGCTGAGGCGCACACGTGAGAGTCAGACAAATCATTACAAAGCTGCAAATCAGCTGATAGCTTTGGATCGATGGCTAGGCGTCCCGGCAATCGTTCTCTCCACTGTCGTTGGAACCAGCGTCTTTGCGAGCTTACAGAAGGATGTAACATTTAGCCATCGTCTGCTCCTTGGACTCCTGAGCATTGGGGCTGCAGTCCTGATGACACTAAACACATCTATGGCTTTTTCTGAGCGCGCAGAAAGACATCGAAAGGCAGGAGCAAGATATGCAGCAATTCGGAGGCACATTGAAGAGATGCTTGCCTCGCCTCAGCAGCTTCGAAATGAAGGCGTTAACAGCCTAGCCTCGATACGGACCTCAATGGACAAACTTGCGGAAGAGTCCCCCGCTCTTCCACATGGACTCTGGAATGAAGGAAAACTTCCGTTACCTTCCTGATTTACCGAGTCCAGTGTCACACAGCCGAAAGGAATCGAGAAAAAAAGCACGCACGCTACTCGTTATCGTATTCGTCAGCGTTTTCAGCGAGATATTCGTAAATGTGATCGGGATGAATCAGTCCATAATAGTCTTCTGGTGAGATTAGCGTTGTTCGAGTATAGTTTCCTCCCAAATTTGCAACCTCAAGCTCGGCGTAGCCTTGAAGTTTGAGTCCGCATGCAGGACAGGCAAAGGTGCGAGGCCAGACCGGCTGTTCGATGATGATGCTATCGTCCTCATGGATCACACGTTCACTACCGAAAGCTTCGCCCTGAACAGTGGCAATAGAACCGCACGCAGGGCAAGTTACTCTATGGTGACGTTCGTGGGCGAGGCGGTCTCCTTCCTCTTTTGCACTTTCTACAGCAGCCCGTTTATCGGCTTCCGGTCTCGCTTCGAACACCTTTCGATGCGCGGCAATAGCGCTCTCTACTCGCTGCTTCACTTCCGTTTGAGTCTCATCCAGAATCTGCTTGGCAACTCTTGCCTCCTCCCTACCAAACAAACTTTCTAGAGACTCTCCCATAGCGCTGGTTAGCGAGCGACAAATGCGGTAGAAGCCTGCCAGCCAATATTTTGACGGGTACTCGTCGAACGCACTGTTACCAGAATGTAATTCGTCGTTTCGTCGATTGACTAGGGCTATAGCGGCGGTAAAGTCGTGCTGAGAAAACTCATCGAAGAGTGTTTTACAGAGAGTGAAGACCTGGATCGTTCCAATCGAACGCCGTGGACCAGAACCACGGTTAAGAGCATGGAGTAGCTGTTTCTGGTTGGGGTCTGGTTCTGCGAGCAGTGTCGGACTTACAGACGCCAATGCGGCACGTGCGAGAAGCTCCAATGCAAGCGAGCACCAAAGCCCGAACAGCGGGTCCTCCCGTGATTGCTCAAACGCACGCTCGAAATAAAGCTGCGCCTTGGCCCACAGCGGATCACGTTCCCAACTCATGGCATCACTCTACGTAGATCCTTTCGACGATCCGGATTTTTTCGTCTGGTGGAGAAGGGCCTCTACCATGAAGAACCTCCCAGTTGCAGAGCACCACTGCCATATCCCCAGTCCAGTTGATCTGGTTTATTCGGTCACACGAGAATAGCGTGCAAAGCATTTCCTGCACTTTAATAGCAGAGTCGTTTGACGGCAACATACACTGGCCATCATACCGCCATCCTGTTGATTTCCCAGAACGAAATCTCATTGAGCAATAGAAGCTCTTCGATGGTGTTCGTACAAGCCAAACGGCACGATCCGCAAGGGCACGCAACTCCTTGGTACCTTCCCGAAAAAGATCTGCAAATGTCAAAACGCTAGTATGGCGCCGCGTATCCCCGCGCGTTCGAAGAACGACATACCTCGCCGGAAGTGGCCAAAAAGCAGTATCCGTGTGCAGGGGAAAGGACCCTGTCCCATAGGTTCCGCTGAGTGTGCCTCTAGCGGCAGCCGACTGGCACTTTGGGATTAGCTCTTTGACGACTTCCCCGGACGGGCTTGGCACTGGACGGCCAATGGATCGCGCCAATTCCAGCAACGCTGATCGACTCGTGATGCCAGCCACAGATCTCCAACCGTAGGTTTCGAGTTCGGAAGAATGAATCATCTTGTGGAGTTAATCACGCAAATCAGTATGGAGCTCATGACATCAGGCGCGCCATGTTTTGTGATATAAGCCACTAACTCGCGGTAGGAGCGCACAACATCCCAACTCGAGTTGGGTGCTTGTCGGGTGTCGTCCAGAAAAAGCTTTCTCACAAGATGGTGATTATAGTTTGCGCTCAATATTTCGGGCTCTTCTCCGTGTCTGCGGGTGCAGGCTTGAAGCTCGAAAGAAGAAGGTCAACGTCCTTACTGATCTCTGGGCGTTTCATGTCCTCGACCGGGCCCCAGATGGTTAATTGGATAATCTTCGCGTCATCGCCGGGCTTGATGGCGATGGTGAAGACCGTGAGGTGTTGTCCTTCTGAGAGCGCCGTCCCGTTGATGCGGCGCGCTGGAGAGCCGGCCTGGTGCATCATTTGGTCCAATTTGCTTGCAAAGTGGTCCAGGTCGATGTGTCGAATTACAGCCTTGTCGGTCAACGGCGTGCTCGCGGGCAGAATGCCGACATTAGCGCCGAGATCCTCGTTGTCGCTTTTGCCGAAAAATTCTTCGGATTTCAGGGCGTCATTGAGTTTCCATCCTTCGGGCAACTTGATGGAGTAATTCAAATTCTTCGATGTATAGACTCGTGTGGCGGGATCGAGCGTGCTTTTATCGTCCTGCGCCCAGCAGCAGCTGGCGGCCAGTGCAAGCAGTATGCAGGTTGCGCACGTGAGCAACTGTCTCGTACGTGTCATGACGTACCCCCTTGTGGATTCGCGTAACGAATCCTGTTGCGGAATTAGCCGCAATTTCCTTTTGGCTTGGAAAACTGCAAGGATTGTACTCCAGAATTACATCGCGTCGTTCATTAGATTCTTTGGACAAAAGCTCTAACAGCTAACAGCTAAGAGCTAAAAGCTGAAAAACTCCCCGCAATCGCGCAATCTGATATCACTTTTCCACTTCGTGACCAAATGCTGCCATCATTGTTCTCAGGTGTCCCTAGGGATAAAAGTCTCTTAGGTCTTTAAAAATTTATCGCCAAGGAAACGCAGCTAGGCCTTCGTGTGTGCCGAACACGACAACAAGCAAATCCGCCCTTGAAGTTGGCAAGCCAAGAGCTTGGAACTGGCTTCCCTATCTCATTAAATCTAAACCGTTTAACTCGCAGACCCTTGCGCGCAAGGGGGTGGGGGGTACACCCTGTTTCCCCCTCAGTGCGCATCCTGATGGTGATGATGTTCCGGCGTTCCGCCCTTTTCCATTTGTTCGTGCTCTTCCTGTTCTTCCTTGAAAATCTCTGGGGCGCCCAGACTGCCTTTGGGCGGCAGGTTGCGTATGTAGAGGACGACCTTCCACATCTCGTCATCTTCCAGGATGCCTTTCCACGCGGGCATGCCGGAGGGGGCGATGCCGTTTTCGACGATCCAGTGAAGTTGTCCGTCCGTGTATTCCTGGACGTCTTTATTTCCTAAATCGGGAACCGGTGGCGACATCTGCGCGGCAAAAGGGACTCCCGTGGCATGGCCGTCGAGACCGTGGCAAATCTGGCAGTGATGTTGAAAGTGCTCTGCGCCTTCTTGGATCAGGTCAGGGGTCGAGGCGAGCGGATTTTTCTTGTCCTTGTCGCCAATCGTGACGGTGCGTTTTATATCTTTCATGAGGGAAGACTCAACTCCCCCCGGCTGGCTGACCTTGCAGGCGGCGAGACATAGAATGCAAAATATGGTGAACGGGCCCAGGATTCTGTTCATTGTGTTTTTCCTCCGTTGTAAAATGACCGCAATCATTTTAACAATCGCGGCTGGAAAGTTGACGTTGGCGGGCATGAGTGCTACCGTCACCCATTCCAGGAGTTCGGCTTTTCCAGTTCGGCTCTCGACCGCATGCGCGCTAATACTGTGAATCCGGAAACGGCGATCTCGGCAGATGATGCTTTGGTGCAGGGCACGTTTCGCCACCGTTTGGAGTACGCGCCGGTTTGGATTCTGGTTCATACCCTGGCGGCGCTGCCTCGTCCGGTGGCGCGTTTTGCCGGCATGAGCCTGGGTTGGGCCGTATGGTTGCTGGCGGGACGCCTGCGCGGGGTCGGCATGCGCAACCAGCAGATCGCCTTTCCGGAAAAAAGCAAACGTGAGCACCGCCGGGTGGTGCGCCGCGTATTCCTGCATCTGGGACGCCAGCTTGCCGAGTTCTGCAAATTTCCCCAGTACACCACGGAAAATGTTTCGGATGTCATTATTTACGACGGCATCGAAAATTTTGAAGCAGCGCGCGCGCGCGGGAAGGGCGTGCTTTTTCTCACCGCCCATCTGGGAGGCTGGGAGCTTTCGTCGTTCATGCATTCCATCCACGGACACGCCATGCACATTGTGGCCCGCGGATTAGATAATCCTTACGTCGACCGCCTGGTCAGGCGCTATCGCACGCTGCATGGAAATAAAATTTTTGATAAAGACGATTACGCGCGCGGCCTGCTGAAAGCAGTGCGCGACGGGGAAACCGTGGGGATTCTTATGGATACCAATATGACTCCGCCGCAGGGAATCTTCGCGGAATTTTTTGGCGTCCCAGCCTGCACCGCCAGCGGACTGGCGCGCGTGGCCTTGCGGACCGACGCGGCTGTGCTGCCCGGCTTCGCCTTCTGGGACCAGCAGATCCGCAAGTACCGTCTGCACATGGCCCCGGCGCTTGCGCTCATTCGCACCGGAGACGATGAAGCCGACGTGGTCGCCAACACCCGGCTCTTCAACCAGACCATTGAAAGCTATGTGCGCAAATATCCCGATCAGTGGCTGTGGGTGCATCGCCGCTGGAAGACCCGCCCTGCAGGAGAGCTTCCGCTATACTGAGTTCGCACCATGACAATGTTGGTTGAAGAAATCGCAAATGCTATTCAGGCCCGTCTGCTGGGCAAGGGAAGCACGGAGATCAGCGGCCTGGCCAGCCTGGAATCCGCCGGTCCCTCTCATATGGTATTCGTGGAAGATGCTGCCCGCCTCGAGCAGGCGCTGGGCGCGCCTGCGGGCGCCATTATCGCGGCCGAATTCGCGGCCAATGCCAAGACGTCGAAGCCCATCTTGATCGTCGGCGACCCGCGCCTGGCGTTCGCGCGCGCCGCCCGGCTGTTGCATCATCGCCGGCGCCAGCATCCCGGCGTGCATTCCACCGCGGAAGTTCATCACTCCGCCCGGCTGGGCAAGGGGGTCTCGATTGGCCCTCACGCCGTTCTGGGAGAAGATTGCGTGATCGGCGAGCATACACGCATCGGCCCGGGAAGCTGCATCGGCAACGGCGTTGTCATAGGGGAAGAATGTTTTATTGACAACAACGTGAGCATCTACGCCGGCACGCGCATCGGCAAGCGGGCGGCCATCCATGCGGGCGCGGTGCTGGGCAGCGATGGCTTCGGGTATGTCCGCGACAAGGCAACAGGGAAGTATGAGCAGTTTCCCCAAATCGGAACGCTGGAGATCGGTGACAACGTGGAAGTGGGCGCCAATACCACTATTGACCGGGGCGCGCTGGATTCCACCGTCATCGGCAGCGGCACCAAGATTGATAATCTCGTCCACATCGGACACAACGTGAAGGTCGGAGAAAATGTGGTTATCGCCGCGCTCACCGGAGTTTCCGGCAGTTCGATCATCGAGAGCAACGCGGTGATTGGAGGGCAGGTGGGGATCGGCGACCACGCCCGCGTAAGCGATGGCGTGATTCTAGGCTCCGGTTCCGGTGTGCTGACCAAAAAGATTGTGCGCGGCAAGGGCGTGGTCTTTTGGGGAAGGCCGGCAAAACCGTTGCGCCAATACCTGAAAGAGCTGGCTGTGCTCGCCAGGCTGGCAAAAAAAGAGTAAAAGAGTAGTTTCTCGCTAACAACAGCCGAATGCCAAAGCCTTGGATCAGGAGAGAATAGGCGCTCGTTATTGCGAATCGCCTTCCAAAAAACTCAAAGACATCCGCGGTCAACGGACAGACAGGGCCACAGTCGTACTTGCCGTCTGCACAGGATTGAAGTTTATGGACGTGCCGGTCACGGTTATTATGTAATCTCCAGGTGTTGTTTTCTGTTTGATCCCCCCGCCGCACCCCTGCAAGGCCATCACGACAAGGAAAAGCACTAACCCTGTAATTGCCGCTAGCCAACGTCTGCGCTTTTTCTGGCTGCAGCTTACCGGGAGCACCAGCCCGAAGATGCCGGCTCCGCCCAGGGAAAGCATAGCGTAAAGCGCTTTATTCGGGTGCGACAAAGGTGCCTGGGAAGGGTCTGCCTTGCCGGTAGCGCCTCCAGCAGAGACAAAGTTGGTTGCCACGCTCATGACCGTGTTTACCGGCCCGTTGCCGGTGTTGACCGTTGGCGGATTAAAGGAGCAAGACGAGGCGGGAATGGAGTCGGTGCAAGAGAATCCGATGAGGGGCGCAGCTGCAGGCCCGGGGGTTAGGGTGATCGTGTAACTAACCAGCGTGCCGGCTTGTGTGAAGGCAGAGGTTGGGCTTGCCGTCAGGGTGAACGGGGTAACGGCCTGTGCCCACCCCACATTGGCAATCAGGCAGAAAAAGACCCCAACCAGGCACGAGACCATCAAACGTCTGTTGATGATAGACAACATTAAGCTTCTCCTAGAAAAGACTAAAATTTAGACTAACGTAGGCCGTTTACACTTGAGGGTCAAGGTAATAATGTTTTGTATGTGTACTAAGGGAGTTCCAGGGCATTTTATCCGGATTTGCTCCGAAGTTATAGGGAAATCTTATGGCCATCTTGGTAGTTGGCGGACATTCACGCAATGTGGGCAAGACCAGCGTGGTCGCCGGCCTGATTGCCGCTCTTGCTGAGCGGCAATGGACTGCGGTCAAAATCACACAGTTCGGGCACGGGATCTGCTCGGTCAATGGTGAGGCCTGTGGCTGCGCGACTGAGGAGCATACCGTAGCCATCAGCGAAGAGCGCGACCGCAGCGGAAAATCTGATACCTCGCGCTTTCTGCTGGCTGGGGCGCAGCGTTCCCTATGGGTGCGCACCAAGCAGGGGTTCCTGGCGGAAGCGATGCCCAGCCTGCGGAAACGGATCGAAGACGCCGGCAATGTGATAATGGAATCGAACTCGGTCATAAAGTTCCTGCGGCCCGACATTTATTTTTCCGTGCTCGATTACGAGACGGCGGATTTCAAAGCGTCAGCCCGCGAGTTTCTCGACCGCGCCGACGCCATTCTGTTGCATACTTCCGGCGCCCAGCCGCAATGGAGCGATGTTTCGCTCAAGCTGCTTGCCGGCAAAACCGTTTTCCGCATCACACCTCCAGACTATGTAACCGCTGAGATTGTGGAGTGGGTGCGGCAAAGGATAAGCTGAGCAAGGGTTCCTCCATGGGTTTATTCGAAGCCATTCCGAAGCCGGGTGCGAGCACGGATTCCGGCCGCCCACTGGCGGATCGTATGAGGCCGCGAACGCTTGAGGAATTCGCCGGACAGCAGCATCTTCTTGCGCCCGGCAAGCCGCTGCGGTTGCAAATTGAGCGCGATGATACCGGTTCGCTCATCTTCTGGGGACCGCCGGGCGTGGGCAAGACCACTCTGGCACAAATTATCGCCCACCGCACGCGGGCCGAGTTTGTGGAGTTTTCCGCCGTGCTCAGCGGCATCAAGGAAATCAAGCAGGTAATGGCGGATGCCGAAAGGGCCCGCCAGTACGGGACGCGCACCATCATCTTTGTGGATGAGATCCATCGCTTCAACAAAGCCCAGCAGGATGCCTTTCTGCCTCACGTGGAGAAGGGCAACATTCGCTTGATTGGGGCCACGACCGAGAACCCTTCCTTCGAGATTATCGGCGCCCTGCTCTCGCGCTGTCGTGTCTATGTGCTGAAGCCGCTTAGGGAAGAAGAACTGGTTACTCTGCTGCGCCGCGCTCTGCAAGACGAGGAGCGCGGTCTGGGCAAATTACAGGTTCAGGTCGAAGACGACGTGCTCAAGCTCATTGCCGCTTACGCCAGCGGCGATGCGCGCAGCGCGCTCAACGTCCTGGAAATTGCGGCCGGCGCCGCAGCCGGGAGCAAGCCGCCTGTCATCACCAACGAGATCGTCAGGGAAGCCCTGCAAAAGCGCGTACTGCTCTACGACAAGCACGGAGAGGAGCATTACAACCTTATCTCCGCGCTGCATAAATCCGTGCGCAACAGTGATGTCGATGCGGCCCTCTACTGGGTCGCGCGTATGCTGGAATCGGGTGAAGACCCGCTTTATATTGCCCGCCGCCTGGTACGCATGGCGGTAGAGGATATTGGCCTGGCTGATCCGGAAGCGCTCACGCAAACCATCGCCGCGCGCGACGCCATGGATTTTCTGGGCATTCCGGAAGGCAACCTGGCGCTGGCCCAGGCGGCCGCGTATCTTGCCCTGGCGCCTAAATCAAACGCGCTTTATACCGCCTATGACGCGGTCAACGAAGACGTGGAGAAAACCGCAGCCGAGCCGGTTCCGCTGCATCTACGCAATGCGCCCACGGGGTTGATGAAGTCCATCGGCTACGGCAAGGGATACCAGTATGCCCACGACCTGCAAGGCAAAGTCGCCGACATGCAGTGTCTGCCCGATAACCTCCGCGACCGCACCTACTACCAGCCAACTTCCGAAGGCCGCGAGAAAGAAATTCAACAGAGATTAGAGCAAATTCGGCGGGCAAGGAAAGCGGCAAAGAAGCAGGAAGAATAACAGCGCAGGTTGAGCATTACTAGGTAATGTTGAATTGTCATTCCGGGAAGCGGAGCGTTTTTAGCTTGCCCCGAGCGGGGCCGAGGCGATGAATCCCTTTAGATTTCGAGAACTCCAGGTAGCGCACCTTCGGCACAATAGGGATTGCTCGGGCGAAACGCCCTCGGAATGACAATTCTAAATATTTTTATTTTCTGAATTTTAATTTAAAAATTTCATATCTCACCCAAAGCGCGAGCGGTGTTCTTTCAGAATGCAACGGTCCATGATTACGAAAATTCCGGCGCGGCGGGCCTTTTCTGCGGCTTGATTGTGGACCACGCCTTCCTGCATCCAGATGGCGCGAACTTTGAGTTGAATGGCCTGGTCTACAACCGGGGGAACATTCTCGGAGCGGCGGAAAATATCTACGATGTCAATTTTTTCCGGAACGTCAAGCAGCGAAGGATAGGCTGTTTCTCCCAGGGCATGAGTGATTTCCGGATTCACTGGAATGATTTTGTAGCCGTGGCTTTGCATATAGGCGGCCACGCCATGACTGGGCCGCAGCGGACTGGAAGAGAGCCCGACAACGGCGATCTTGCGGGCCGATTGCAGCAACTCGGCAATGGTGTCGTCAGGCACTTGCTAACCTCTCTTGGTTTCAGTCTTATCTTTAAACCTCTTGAGCGCCAGCTTGCGCACGGTGTCAGCCACGTTCTTATTTGAGGAGAGGTTCTTCAAATCGCCTACTAATAAATGATTAACCAGGGTCAGGGAGAGGTCGAGCGGGGTGCGCGGGTTGCTGGTCAGGTTGCGAATCACGTTGTAATTTTTTATGAACTTGTGATTGCGCGCAATTTCCCGCAAAACCGTATCCGAAACATTCTTCATGGAAGAAAAATATTCCACCTCGGCCTCGGTAAGCTTGGGGGAGTTCAGCACCGCGGAAGAAACCAGCCTGGCCCCGTCGCGGATCAGGATAAAACGTTCTTCCTTGGTTCCCTTCACTGCCAGTTGTATGCGCTCGCGTACACCCATGCGTGCGATCTTTTGAAAGCTGGTTAAACGCTCCCGTGACTTATTTTGCGCTTCGCGAATCTTTGTCAACCGAACCAGGTCGCTTTTGGCTCCATCCCCTCCGGGAACGGCCTCTGCTGCCGCGGAATCCGCAAGGGCGGCGGTTTCTATGCTGTCCTGCTGGGCGTTTGCCGATGCCGGGACGGCCCCCGCTATGACTTCAGACTCCGCCGTACCGGTCGCTGAGTCTGCCCCTGCCGCTTCTGCTCCGGCTGCTCCTGCATCGGCAGGCACCACCGCTTCCAAGTGCTCGAGGTCGTCCAGTTCATCATCTTGACCGTAGATCTCAAAAGGCAAGTTCTCCGCTTCGGCGGCCGCGATTTCGTCGGCGTGTTCAATTTCGTACTGAGTCCTCTCCTCCGCATCAGCCTCCTTGTAAGCCATAATTTTGGTTGTCTCCTCTCCAAGGGAACGCAGCGCATTATGCACCTGCTGGGTTTCACTCTCTTTGAGATTAGGATTGGTGAGCAGCGCATGCAGAATGTGGGCGGAACGGTTGACACGCTGGCTGCGCAGCATGGTTTCCACAATTTCGCGGGAAGCGGCTTGCGCCCTATCGATGAACACCGCCTCGCGGATGGAGGTGTTCTCCAGCAACGCCGGCAGCAACTTGGGACGTAGGTTCTCCGGTGCGATCATGTAGCTGAGCACCTCCCACGGAGTGGTGGGGTCGGCGGCGGCGGCAATTGAGGAAGTTTCATCCCATCCGGCCAGGGTCATTTTGGCCTGCTCGGCAAAAACCGGATTGGTGGTCAGGTAGACAAGAATTTCAATCATCTCGCCGGTGGGCAGAGAGAGAGCGCCCCGCGCGGCCGAGCGCATGACGTTGGCGGGTACCGCCGATTCACGGATCAGGTCAATCATCTTGGGCATGAAGAACAGTCCTCGTGCCAAATATGTGCAATGTTAGCGAATCATACTACTATAAGGGCAGATTTCCGAACTGCAAGTTACCTTGGGTCGAGCCTGCTTATTCAGTTTTCGGTTTGCGCCGGGCCAGCAGATATCCCCGGATAAACGGCTGCAAATCCCCGTCAAGCACCCGGTCCACATCACCCACCTCAATTTTGGTGCGGTGGTCCTTGATCAGGCGGTAAGGATGCAGGATATAAGAGCGAATCTGCGAGCCGAAATCAATATCGAGTTTGGCGTCTTCAATCTTCTTGGTCGCGGCCTTCTTCTTCTCCAGTTCAAACTCGTATAGCTTGGAACGGAGCATTTTCATGGCCCGTTCCCGGTTCTTATGCTGGGAGCGTTCGTTCTGGCAACTGGCCACGATGCCGGTGGGGATGTGGGTGATGCGCACCGCGGAATCTGTGGTGTTGACGTGCTGGCCGCCGCGGCCGCCGGAGCGGTACGTGTCAGTCCGGATGTCGTCGGGCTTAATTTCGATTTGGATTGAATCGTCAATTTCCGGACTCACAAACACGCTGGCAAACGATGTGTGCCGCCGTTTGGCCTGATCAAAGGGCGAGATGCGCACCAGCCGGTGCACGCCGATTTCACTGGTCAGCAGGCCGTAGGCATACTGGCCGTTGACGGTAAAGGTCGCCGATTTCAGGCCGGCCTCTTCCGCTGGCTGGTAATCGTTGAGCACGGCTTCAAAGCCCTGGCGTTCGGCCCAGCGCAGGTACATGCGCAGCAGCATCTCAGCCCAGTCCTGCGATTCGGTGCCGCCCGCCCCGGGATGGATGGTCACGATAGCGTTGTTCTGGTCGCTCTCGCCGGAGAGAAGAGTCTCGGTCTCGATCCTCTCCACCAACTCGCGCAGGGCATCGAGTTCGCGGCGAATATCCGCGCCTACGTCTTCGCCTTCGCGTGCCAGCTCCAGGTAGGCGCCCACATCGTCTTTGCGGCGGGCGAGGTCGTCGTGCATCGCCAGAGCGCCTTCCAGGCGTTTGCGCTCGCGCATGACCTGTTGCGATTGCTCAGGATTCGACCACAGATTCGGGTCAGAGACTTTCTTTTCTATCTCCTGCAGTTGCAGGCGAAGGCGGGGAGCGTCAAAGATACTCCTGTAGATCGCGGGCTTTGTCGCGCACCGCTGCGTATTCGCGTTCCAGTTCTTCTACCACGGTTTTACTTCCTCTCTCGGTTGCTATCAGGGCTAAAGCCCATCGCATTTTGGACGACTACGGCACGAGTAAACTCGTGCCCTGATACTTGTCTTCTCGTATCCCGAGTTTTCGCAAGTCTAAATTCACCTGATACATGTGTTCACATACGAAGAACCTCAGGAACACATATGAAAAGCCTTGAACGAAAGCTGTATCAGCGCAGAAATTTCATCCGCAGGCTGAAACTGACAAAAAGCGCCAATAAAGAAATTATCGCACACGTCCAGGCAAACCAGTCGCCGTGGCGGGTGTAGAAGGTCTGGGTGGAAATAACTCCGTAGGGCGCCAGCAGGCTGGTGCGCTGGTTGCGAGGGGCTTGCGCCACGATGCGTCCGTAGGGATCAATGCTGGCGGTAATGCCGGTATTGGTGTCGCGCAAGACCCAACGATTGTTTTCAATGGCCCGCATTCGCGCCATGTTCAGGTGCTGGCCGGGGGCGCCGTGCTCTCCGTACCAGCCGTCGTTGGAGATGTTGATGAACACCTGCGCGCCGTTCGCCGCGAATTGACGGATTTCCTCGGGGAAAACCGATTCATAGCAGATAAAAACGGCCACCCGCTGGTCGCCGGCGGGGAAGACGGTGCGCGAGGTTCCAGGACGGAAATCGCCTACCTCACGGGTCAGCTTCTGGGCAAAGCCAAAGATGAATTTATAAGGAACGTATTCCCCGAATGGGACGAGATGGATTTTGTCATAGCGGCCGATCCAATCGCCATTAGGGGCCACTACCACGGCGCGGTTGGCGACCTCGGGTGTTGCCGAATTTGCGCCGGCAACCGTTCCCACCGCGCCGGCAACCACGTAGGCGTTCTGGGCGCGGGCGAGGGAGCTGAGGGGAATGCGAAAGTCGTCGTCGTTGTCAAAAAAAGGAGCGGGCGATTCCGGCCACACAATCAGGTTGGTTTTTTTACCTTGCGCGCCCGGAGGCGCGGCGCTCAACCGCTTGAGTTCAGTTAAAGTCTGGTTAAACGATTCCAAGGTCCAGGATTCATCCAAGGGGATGTTCGACTGTACCAGCACAGCATCATCATCCACAGGGGCCGAGCGCGGCGAGGCCAGCACCCCGAGTTGCAGCATGACAGCCACGGCGAAGGCAATGGCCAATAACTGCCGCCGCTGGCGCTCGGGCGCGAGATAAGCCGCCACGATCCCGGCATTGACCAGGGCGATAAGAAACGAGATGCCGTACACTCCGGTAACCGTAGCAATGCGCGTGAGCGGGATGTTATCTACCTGAGCGGTGCCCAGCAGGTCCCACGGAAATCCTTTGAGAATGCGGGAGCGGAGGAACTCCAACCCTACCCATAGGAAAGGAGTGAGTAGCAAAGCATTTCTGCGCCCATGCGGCCTGGGCCGCGCAGCCATGGCGAGCAGATATCCGAACAGTCCGTGGTAGATCCCGTAGAACAGGCAAAACAGCAACAACACCCCGGCTGCTACCGGCGCATCCAGTCCACCGTAAACATTCATGACGTGATAGACCCAGTAGCAACTGCCGGCATACCACACCACACCGCCGATATACGCCAGCCAAAAGCCCTGCCTGGGCGTGGTTGCGCTCAGATTCCGGCCCAGGCTATCGAGCAACTCTCCACTGCTCAGCTTCCCATTGCTAAAGCTTCGTTGATTGGAATTCGGTTGCAGAATAGCAACCAGCAATGGAGCCAGCGCGACCCAGGAGAAGGCAAAAATCGAGGGCGAAGGAAAAATCAGCACCTGCAGGATGCCCGAGGTTATGGCCAGCAGCCACTGCCGGAGAGTCAGGGTGCGCACGTAATAGTTTAAAACATCTTGAATGTGGCGGAGAGAGCTTCGGCCCAGGGGAAACAAAATTGACCGCGGAGACGCAGAGGCGCGGAGAAAGCAAAAAGATTTCGCCGCGAATGGGATTCCGGTACAATAGTTCTGCAGCGAATTATGGAAATCATAGCAATCTTGATCAGGATTCTTGAGGTGTTGTTCGTAGTCGGCCTGCTCGGCTCCGCGGTGGTAATTCTGTTCAGTGGCTTGGAAGACATTGAAACCGCTCTCGAGCCGGATGAGCCGGAAGCTAGTTAAAATATTGATAGCGTGTATAGATATTACGTATACGCGCCGGATCGGACACAGGCTGTACACTTCTAGCTGTCATTTTCATTTCGCCACTTATAAATAGAGATTTTTAAGAGCAGAGCCAAATCCTCGCAATGTCGTCCACAACCTCTCAGCCCACTTTAAGTTCCAACCGAGTCCGGATCGTCATAGCCAGCTCCGTGATGCTGACGTTCATCAGTTGGTGGCGGGCGGCGGCGATTGTGCTCAACGACCTGGGCTCCTCCGCCTTTTACGCCGGCGCGACTGCCGAGCAGGCGATAGGCAAGGCAGCGCCCTGGTTCATTCTGGGCGTCATGCTGTTTTCTTTCGCGGTGCGCGCGGTCTACGTGGAGAGCTGCTCCATGTTTGTCCGTGGCGGCGTCTACCGCATCGTTAAAGAAGCCTTGGGTGGAACTCTGGCTAAGGTCGGCGTTGCCGCCTTGATGTTTGACTACATCCTAACCGGCCCAATCTCGGGTGTCTCTGCGGGACAATACATCTCGGGTCTGCTCAATGAAACCTTCCTTGCCCTCGATAGTCACGGATGGGTTCCGCGCGCAATTCACCATTTCTTTAACGGCGCGCCTCACGTCAACGAAAACTTCACCTCAGTGATTGTCGCCGTACTGGTGACATTGTACTTCTGGTGGGAGAACATCAAGGGCATCGAAGAATCCAGCGACAAAGCTCTGAAGGTAATGAAAATCACCACTGTGATGGTGGTCCTCCTGCTGGCTTGGGCGATCTTCACGCTGGTGAGCCATCCCCAGCCGCTGCCACCATTGCCCAAGCCCAGCAACCTGCGTTTTACTCCCGAGTCGCTGGGATTCATCAGCGCCAACATACCGCGAATCTTTGGGATCTTTGGAATCATGATGGCTTTTGGCCACTCTGTCCTGGCCATGAGCGGCGAGGAATCGCTGGCGCAGGTCTACCGTGAAATAGGCCATCCCAAGCTGAAGAACCTGAAGAAAACCGCGTTGACCATCGCCATCTATAGCTTGTTGTTCACCGGTCTTTCTTCCATGTTTGCCGTCATGCTGGTTCCCGATGAGGTTCGCGCCCGGCCAGAGGCCATTAATAACGTACTGGGTGTGATGGTGATGTACTTCGTTGGCCCACAGACGCTAAAGCTGCTCTTCCGGGCGTTTGTCGTGGTGGTGGGCTTCCTGATGCTCTCTGGAGCAATCAACACCGCAATCGTAGGCTCGAATGGCGTTTTGAACCGGGTCTCGGAAGACGGTGTACTTACTGATTGGTTCCGCAAGCCACATCACAAATACGGCACCAGCCACCGCGTGATCAATATGGTAGTTGGGCTGCAATTGCTAACCATTTTGTTCAGCCGGGGCGACGTTTATGTGCTGGGCGAGGCCTATGCTTTCGGCGTGATCTGGAGTTTTGTCTTTAACAGCCTCGCCATGCTGGTGCTGCGCTTCAAATACAAAGGCGAGCGGGGATGGAAGGTACCGCCGAATATCACCATCCGCGGAGTTGAAATTCCCCTGGGCCTGGCTTCGGTGCACATGGTTCTGTTGACGGTGGCCATCGTCAACCTGTTTACCAAGTCCACCGCCACTAAGGCCGGCGTTGCTTTTACGTTTGCCTTCTTCATCCTGTTTGCGTTTTCCGAGCGCGTCAACAAACGCAAGTTCGCCAATGTGGAAAAGGCGATGAAAGAGCACTTCCAGCTCCTGCACCACGAAACCGTCGAGCGCGAAAAGGCGGATGTGCGCCCCGGCAACATCCTGGTTACGGTGCGCGATTACAACACGCTCGATCAGCTTCGCTGGGTGCTTTCAAGAGTTGATACCAAAGAGACCGACGTGGTCGTGCTGGCGGCCCGCCTCACCGGCCCGGGCAGCGCGGAATACGACCTCTCTATGGACCAGATTTTCAGCGACTACGAGCAGACCCTGTTCACGCGCGCGGTTTCCATCGCAGAAAGTTTCGGCAAAACCATTTCGCTGATTGTCGTGCCCGCCCGTGATGTGTGGTCAGCCATTGTGCAGACGGCAAACTCGCTGGAATCTTCCACCATTGTGGCCGGCCTCTCCACCAAGATGACCGCGCAGCAGCAGGGCTTCAATTTGGGCCGCGCCTGGGAGGCCATGCCCGAACCCAAGCGTCAGGTCATCTTCCAGGTGATCAAGCCCGACCTGGAAGTCGAAACCTTCCGCCTGGGACCGCACCTGCCCGACATGAAGGCTGAAGACGTGGCCGAAGTGCATCGCATGTGGCTGTGGGCAACACGCGATAAAGGCATTGATCCTCACAAGCTGCATCATTGCGACATTGTTACCGTCGCCCTGGCCCGCCTGGCGGAGGATATGGCCAGCAAGCCCGATGAGATCCTCAAGTCCCTGGACGGCACCAGCGATCATCCGCGTCCCCCGTCCTGCCCGTAGACTACGCAACAAAACAGATTGACAACCCAGGTAGCTGGAACTACCATTCCGGCATTTGGACGCAAATCCCCTGCTCGTCACGGAGCATTTGCATGATTACCGCGAGCGGAATCTGCAAGAAAATCAATTTTTTACTTCCCCTGGTTGTTTTTTCGATCTGTGCCGGCGCACAAACTGCGCACGAAAAATCAATGAACCTGCGCAGCATCGCGGCTCTTCGCGGCAAAGCCGAAGCCGGCGACATTACCGCTCAGTTCAAACTGGCAGAGGCGCTGGAGGACGGCAATGGAGTTCCGCGGGACTATGCCGAGGCAGCTTCCTGGTACCGCAAAGCGGCCAATATGAGTCATGCCGCAGCACAGAATAATCTGGGCGCGATGTACGCGCTCGGCCACGGCGTTCCTCAGGATACAAACGAAGCTTTCCGTTGGTATATGAGAGCGGCGGTGGAAGGTTTTGCGCCCGCTCAGAACAACGTCGGATATCTGTATTCCACCGGCGGCGGCATGCCCAAAGACGAGCTGCAAGCGCTGTACTGGTATCAGAAGAGCGCGGCGCAGGCATATCCTCCGGCGCTGTCGAACCTGGCCCACTTCTATGGAGAGGGTCTGGCGGTGCAAAAAGATGAGCAGCATGCCCTGAAGCTTTACCGGCAAGCGGCGGAACTTGGATACGCTCCTGCACAAGAGATGCTGGGGCTGCTCTATTTTCAGGGCCGCGGAACGCAAAAGAACATGGCTGAGGCGGCAAGATGGATACGCAAAGCCGCCGAGCAAGGGTTCCCATTAGCGGAAAATCATATGGGCTTTCTCTACGAGCATGGATACGGCGTCGAACAAGACCTCAAGGAGGCAACCAAGTGGTATGGTGAAGCCGCCGCCCAGGGAGTGCCGGAAGCTGTGCAAAACCTTCAAACTGTTTCCACTAATCTGCAATCGCAGAAATAAAGTTGCCAGCGGCCAGTCGCCAGTTTTGAAGAAGACTAGCTCTGTTGAGGTAGCGCCGGTCTCGCCGGCTGTCCGGGTGGGCATCTTGAGCCGTTTTGCGGGCGTCTGAGCCCGCAGGCGAAATCCTGAGCGAGCGCAGCGAGTCGAAGGATCTCTCTTGCCCACACCTTCCTGTGCAGGATCTTCAAACTGTGCCACTATCTACAAAAAAAGGGGAGCCCGATACAACGGGCTCCCTCTTAGCTTTTGGTGAGTGGAATTAGAAGTTCAGCTTAATTGCGAACTGCATATTGCGATGCTCGTGCGTGTTAGTGGCATTTGAAAGCACCCCTGCGATTCCCCCCTTCTTGGCCTGCACCACCGGGCAAACGTTGGTTCCGGCGGCGGCGCCGGGTACGACTGGACATCCTGCCGTGCCAAGATCGGCAAAGCTGGTTGACGGATCGGCCGACGAGCCCACCACCCATAGGTTCGGATGATTGGTGATATTGTAGGCCTCGCCGCGCAGTTGCAATCCGACACGCTCGGTGACCTTGAAATTCTTGTAAAGACCGAAGTCCAGCCACCAATGGTTGGGTCCACGGAACGCGTTTCTACTGGTCATGTTCGCAGGGAATGGGCCCAGATCAGAGAATCCAAGTGCGGGGTTGTTGAAATCCTGCCTGGGGGGCAATACCAGATAAGAAAAGATATTGGGGCTCGTAGCTCTCGGACTATCGCTGCCCCGGAAGCTGGTTATTGTCCCGAGCGGCGCGTAACGTGGTGTAAGCTCTTGCGCAAAGGTGCCATCGAACACAGTGAACGGAGTACCGGTCTGTGCATTGAAGATAGGAGCAACTTCCCAGCCTCGGAAAATCTGCTCCACGAAGCCGTTCTGATTCTTGGGAAACGGCACTTCGTAGAGCGGGGCTACGACCACCCGGTGGCGGATGTCGAAGTCAGCATTGCCCCGATCCAGCCTTGGGTTAAAGGGACTGAGGAAGCCCAGGTTGAAGTTGTTGCTGCTTTCGCTGAAGGTCGAGCTCAGGTCATCAATGGCATGCGACCAAGTGTAGTTGGCGGTCACCGACAGGCCATAATTTTGGAAGTTCCTGCTGTCTAGCCTGATGTTGAGGGCGTTATAGTACGAGTCGCCATTGCTGCCGCGGAAGTTAATGTTTGAGTACTGGTGGTTCAAACGGGTTGTGGGCACAACTACGCTTGGGTCCAGGCCTCCGAAAACTGGACCCGAGCCGAGCGGGCTGATGTCTGAAATGGAATACTGGTGAAGTCCGCGTGAGCCGGAATACTCGACCGCAAACACCGTATTTCGGACCACCTCGCGCTCAAGTGACAGGCTGTAAAAGTGAGCATAAGCAGTCTTGATGCCTTGATCTATCGCGCGCAAACTGGTGCGCAACAGAGGAGCGGTGCCGGAAGGCGCGCCCAGCGGTCCGAAGTTGCTGGTAGAGAGCGGAATGGGAGTTGAGACATCGCCCGGAGACCGCAAAGAGATCACCGCATAGGCGGGCGGATTCTGGATGACGTTGAATGTGACGTTGCCAAAATTGCGCTCGTAGCTGATGCCGTAACCCCCGCGCAAGCTGCTCCTGCCATCGCCAAACAGATCATAGGCAAAGCCAACGCGCGGCTCAAAATTGTGCCACTGCGGGCTCCACAGCTTGTGGTGGGGGGACTGCGGTGTTGGGGACGCAAAGCCGTTTGTAATCTGCTGGAATGGAGTGGCGCCGGTTCCGAAATAGAAATTCGAATCAAGTTCGCGGTTGCGGTTGCGCTGCACGCCGAAGTAGTCCCATCGTAGACCGATGTTGGCGGTAAACCTGGGGGTGACCTTCCAGCTGTCTTGCACGTAGGCAGCCCAGTCGTTGAACAGATTGTTGCGGGTGAACAACGGTGGAACTACAGGAAGGGTTACCAAACACGACGGAGTTGTGATCGGCTTATTGGTTACCGGATCAACCAGGCACGGAAACTTGCCCTGGGGATTGACCGCTCCCTGGAACTGGAACACGTTGCCCGCCAGCAGGCTATCCAGACTCCCGCTTGCGCTGCCGTTTCTGGTTAAAGTGTAGAAGCCGGTCTCAAAGGCACCAAAGGTGCGATTGTCGCGGGTTTGTATGTATTGTCCACCCAATTTGAGGGAGTGGGCTCCTTTGTTAATGGTGACGTCCTCGTTCGCCTGGTAAAGATTTTGCGGTCCGCCGAAGGGAAGGGCATTGCCCGGCGAGAGCGGCAGGTAACCGGGGAACAGCAGGTTGATTCCATTCAGGGAAACTGGGACCGTGCCTCGAGGAGCGACGCCGGGAACAACTCCAGCGGTTCCCAGGGGCTGGAACAAATTAAAGCGATTGTAGTCAACTTTCGTTTGCGAGATTATTGACGGCGAAAAGATATGGGTCAGGTTGAGCAAAGCATTTTGGTTCAGCGTCTTCTGCGTGGTTTCAAAGCCGTTGTAGGGGCTGGTGCTCACGAATCCAGGGAAGAAAATGTCATGATCGCCGGCATAGCGGCCATACAACTGGGTTTTATCGTTAATGTTGTAGTCGATGCGGATCACGCCAAAATACCTGTTTTGTGGATCGCCGCCTCCGGTATCCTGGGCAGTTGAGAAATTCACCAGATCGAAGATTGGGGTCGATGCCGGCAAGGCCGCCAGGAGCGGTCCGGGAGTGCTTATGATCGGAGTAGCTCCTGCCATTGCCTGCCCCAGCGTTACTACCCGGCTGATTCGGTTCCCGGGCCTTAGTTGCCCTTCTGCATTGAAGAATGCCTTCGTATTAGCAGTAGTGGCGGCGAGAAACTGAGGCGTTACAATAAAAGCCTGGTTATTGAGCGAGCCGCGTACCCGATGCCACTCCGTGCTCTGGAAGAAGAAGAGCCTGTTCTTGACGATAGGGCCGCCGACTGCATATCCAAATTGATTGCGCACAAAGTGGTCCCGGGGCTGGCCGGTGGCCAGGTTCTGGTAGTTGTTGGCCGCGAATCTTGAAATTCGATTGAATTCGTAAACGGAGCCATGGAAATCATTGCTCCCGGAGCGCGTAGCTACGTTGACCACCCCTCCGGAGGCGCGCCCATACTCGGCGGTGAAGCTGTTGGTAAGCACCCGGAACTCCTGCACAGAATCCAATGGCACGATAACTCCCACATTGGCATTGAACTCGTCAACGTTTTCACCGCCGTCAAGCAGGATATCCGTGCTGGCCGCGCGCTGGCCATTGATCGAAAAACCGCCAACTCCACGGACGTTGTTTGCGTTGTTGCTTGCCTCTGAGGTCGCGACGTTCCCGGAAAGCTGCACCAGATCATACGGATTGCGGGTAATCGTCGGCAGCTCGCGAACCTGGGTTCCCGTCACCACCTGCGAAATCGTCTGGTCCTCGGTGTTCACCTGGGCGCCGCCTTGGGCTTGCACTTCAACCGTGGTTCCCGTGCCGGCAACCGCAAGTTTCGCGTCCACAGTCAGGTGACCGGCGACCGTGACCTGCACTCTCCTTTTGAATGTTCCAAAGCCCGAGTGTTCAATCGTGACGTCGTAATTCCCCGGCGCCAGGTTCGTAATAATGTATTCACCTTTGCCGCCGGAGGTGGCCGAGCGGGTATTCTGTTTTTCGACAGATGTAATCGTGATCGTGGCTCCCGGCACGACGGCGCCACTGGGGTCAGTGACCACTCCAACGATGCTCCCGGTCTCTGTCTGAGCGCTTATGAAGATTGGAAAAAGAATAAGAACGAATGCGAGCAGCGCGATAATGTACTTGGCTTTCACTTTGTAAACCCCCTTCAAGCAAAGTGGCTGCAAGGATGGAAACAGACCACTTGCTGAAATGGCTGCAAGCAGCGGGCCAAGTGTTTACTAAGTAGTAATACTAGAATTTCAGAGAGAGCGGCTGTGCAAGGGCCTGGAATGAGAGTTAAGGCGAATACCCGGATACTGAATTTCGAACGCTTCAGCTCTGATTATCCGGAGTTCTTGATCAGCTCTCGAAAAGAAAGACAGGGGTGATCGCACCGGGCTGAAGCGATTTGTGGATCGCTACAGCCGCAATCCGTAGAGACGCAGCGAATGCTACGTTTCTACACTGAAATACAGCGTTGGTACTTGCTTCAGCATCTCGGTCAGGATGCAACCTCTTCCAACCCCGGGACCTCGGCTTCGATGTCGCCTTCCTCCACAGCGAGTGCCTTATGTCTGCGCGCGACGAGCACATAGATTGACGGCACCACGAACAACGTAAACATGGTTCCGATGATCATGCCGCTGACCAGCATGATTCCTATGCTGTTACGGGCGCCGGCCCCAGGACCTTTGGCCAGCACAAGCGGGAAGTGGCCGACCACGGTAGCGGCCGTGGTCATGAGGATCGGGCGCAGCCGGGTGGATGCGGCCTCAATGACCGCAGCCAGCTTTTCTCTTCCTTTTTCCTGGAGATGGTTGGCAAACTCCACGATGAGGATGCCATTCTTCGACACCAAACCCACCAAAGTAATCAGTCCCACCTGGCTGTAGATATTCAGCGTCGTCAAACCCAGGAAGGAGAACATCAGCGCGCCGGAGATGGCCAGCGGTACCGAGCCGGCAAGAATGATGAAGGGATCGCGGAAGCTCTCGAACTGCGCGGCCAGCACCAGGTAAATCAGGACCGCCGACAGCATGAAGACGCCGAGAAACTTGCTGCCTTCGGTGCGGAGCTGACGCGACTCACCAGCGTAGTCAACCGTGAAACCCTGCGGCAAAATGATCTTGGCCTGCTCTTCCAGGAAGCGCAATGCCTGGTCTAACGGGACCCCAGGCGGGATCACGCCCTGAATGCGCACCGCGTTGAGCTGCTGAAATTTGTTCAGTTGCCGCGGTTCGGTGGTGGTCTTCAGGCTGGCAAAAGTGGACAGTGGGACAAGTTTGTCATTCGATCCTTTGATGTAGATTTGCGACAGTTGATCGGGCGTGAGGCGTTCCACACGCTTGACCTGGGGAATGACCTTGTAACTCCGGCCCTGGATGCTGAAGCGGTTGACATAGTTTCCGCCGAACAGGGTTGAAAGATCC
>Ga0070730_10001288_pt1 | contig 24429 bp, 22 predicted proteins | sample Coa_R1_3_FD_66447 | JGI IMG/M metagenome (GOLD analysis project Ga0070730, IMG submission 66447) | Surface soil microbial communities from Centralia Pennsylvania, which are recovering from an underground coalmine fire - Coalmine... | ecosystem: Environmental > Terrestrial > Soil > Unclassified ... | reverse complement strand
TCGGAATCACGGGTACGGAGCACGTAGCGGGTACGACGTCCGCACGCGATGTATTCGCGGCTGCTCAGCAGGCCGTCAAGGCGAAAGGCCATTCCGTTTGAACGGCTGCGATGCCGACGTCAGCTCGTTGGGCACAGGCCTGAGCCCGTTCCGCGAAGTCAGCCTGCAGACCGTCGCAACACGCGCCATAGTCACGGCGATGACGCGCAACGGCGTGCGCCGTCTGGTTTCCATCAGCGCCGTGGCGGTGGGGGGACAGCCGTCACGGCGGCTTCGTGTTCGCCAGCTCACTCGATTCCGTCGTCGTCCGGGCCGCCCATGCTTACCAATGACCCAGCTCGTGGGAGCGTCAGGGCCGTCACCGACCTCGCAGGCGTCCAAGGCGGCAAGCTCGCACGCGCCGGTGTCGCTCGGTTCGTGGTGGACCAACCTACGACCGACACGTGGTTGAGGCGAACACCTGTTCTCTCGTGGTGAAGGCTGCAGAAAACCCTCGTTTAATCTGCGGGTTTGTTGCCCACCAGCGTCGTAACGATTCTGTGTAACTCAGTCGAATTATTGAAGACCCCAACGCCCGAGTTTGTTGCAGCTTTCGAAGGAGAAAAGTCAAATGAGACGATTCGGGAAAGGGTTTCTCATCGCATTAGGTTCGTTGGTCGTCCTGTTGGCTATCGTCATCACGTTGACCATCGGGTGGAGTCCGTTTTTCGGCCCCAAGGCGCGTGCTCTCACGAACCGCACCTTCGAGCGTACGCCGCAACGGCTCGAGAGAGGCCGCTATATCACGACGGGCTTGAGCAGCTGCGTCTATTGTCACAGCCCGCATGACTGGACCAGCCCGGGCACACCCATGGTGGCTGGCAAAGAAGCTTCCGGCGAGGTGCTGCCCTACGCCGGTCTGCCTGGCCGCATCGTGGCCCCGAACCTTACGCCCGACCCGGAAACCGGAGTGGGCAGTTGGACCGATGATCAACTAGCCCGCGCCATACGCGAAGGCGTCGGCCACGATGGCCGCGCTCTTTTTCCCATCATGCCTTACCAACACTACCGCAATATGTCAGATGAAGATTTGGCATCCGTTGTGGTCTACCTGCGGTCCCTAGCTGCTGTCCACAACCAGCTTCCGGCCACCGAAATCATTTTCCCCGTAAAGTACCTGATCCGCAGCGCTCCCGAGCCGATTGCCGCGCCGGTCGCCGGCGTTGTCTCGTCCGACCATCTCCGATACGGAACCTACCTTGCCGACCAGGCCGGTTGTGTCGACTGCCATACTCCTCAAGTGCGAGGACAAAACGTCCCTGGTATGGACTTTGCCGGAGGCTTTCCCTTCACGGGCCCCTGGGGTACTGTTGCCAGTTCGAATATCACGCCCGATCCATCCGGAATCCCATATTACGACGAGGCTCTTTTCTTGGACGTGATGCGCACCGGACAGGTTAAGGGCCGCAAGCTAAGCCCGGTCATGCCCGCGATGGTATACAAGAATCTAACCGATCACGACCTTAAGGCGATCTTCGCTTTCCTTCGTACAACAAAACCTGTGAAGCATCGCGTTGACAACTCCGAGCCGCCAACCGAATGCAAGGTCTGCAACCAGAAACACGGTGCCGGTAATGAAAACAAGTAGTGCGAGTGCGAGCGTCAGAGAACGTGAACTTCGCGACTTCGATATTCGCTTTCCTGCTCAAGGACGGCTATCTAAGGTTCCGCGTATCCTGGCACTTCAAAGATTTCTAGTGTTGGATTCGCACCTCCCGATCCGTCATGTTGCCGGATGGGTGCGATCGGTGTTGAACTGCGGATTTACCTGCTCGTTGCCTCTAGAGTGTGACGTCACGGGCAAGCTTGAAGTCATAGCGTGGTCCATCGGATTAGTACCGAGAAACCTGTTTGTGGAAAGTTATCTCTTTCTGGTGAAGTAAGTGTTTTCTCTTCTGCTAGGTACGGTCAGCTACATCAGCTTTGCAACTTCAGATTTTGCGGCGTTAATGGTGGGAGGGGCGGCGTTTTTCCAGAGCGAGAAGAAATCGTTTTAGGGGGCTCGGGCTGTTGCTTGTCGCCCTTCTGGTTATCGCGCCGCCATCTTCTGCGCGCCCCGGACAGGTTTATTTGTGCGCCTTCAGAGGTTATTTCAAATCGCGGCAGGGGGTTCGTCAACCGTCGCTTGTAACGAGAAGGGGCTGGCGATATTGCCAGCCCCTTGCTACTTCGTCTTCGGTCCGGGTCTCCTCAGCGAGACCCTGCCGCGACCGCCAAGGCCGGCTTTCCGACATTCACCTTGATCTGCTTCGGCTTTGCTTCCTCGCGCTTCGGGATGCTTAGCGTCAGCACCCCATTCTGATAGTTGGCTTTGATCGCCTCCGAATTCACGGAGTTCGCCAGCGAGAAGCTCCGGCTAAACGAGCCATAGGCGCGTTCGACACGCAGGTAATTTTCATCTTTCACCTCATTCTCAAACTTGCGTTCGCCGCGAATTGTGAGGATGTTGTTCTCGACGTGGATGTCCAGGTCCTGCGGATTCACATCCGGCAGGTCCGCCTTCACGACCAGCTCATGCTCTGTCTCGTAGATGTCGACGGCCGGTGCCCAAGGGGTCAAGTTCGACTCCTCGGCCGTACGTCCCACCATATCGCCAAACACGCGATTGATCTGTTCCTGCAGGGTCGTAGCCCCACGGAAAGGTTGTTCCCAGCGATTCATTGTTCTCATTTTAGCTACCTCATTAAACGTTTACGGATCTGTCTTGGCCCGGATAATTTCAGATAACTCATGTCAGTTCACATTGGCGTCGATCATAATACGCAGTGACTGTGTTCACTCTTCAGGGTTCGCTCGGAATCCGGTGCAAATTAGACTCGCGTTTAGTACGATCCTCCCATACCTCCGCCGTAGCCTGCGCCAGCCGCAGCCACCTTTTCTTCTCCCTTAAAGTCGGCGATTAAGACTTCCGTGGTCAGCATCAACGAGACGATCGACGCAGCGTTCTGGAGTGCGAGACGGGTGAGCGATCTGAATGCACAACTGCGCGAGTGGATTTGGGGTGTAGCGAACCAACGCGTGCACGGAACAACGCATGAGCAAATGATGGTGCGCTGGGATGTCGAGCAGTTCAGTTTGCAGTCACTGGCGGGGCAGCCGCCGTATCCGTACGTGGATGGCGAGCTGCGCAAAGTGGCGCGGGATGCGTATGTGGACTGGCAAGGCAGCCGGTATTCGGTGCCCTGGCAGGATGCCGGCCAGGAAGTGTGGGTACGGGAAATGATGGAGGAAGTGGAGATCCGCACGGGCCGCGAGCGGATTGCGATGCACGGCAAAGCGCCGCGCAAACACAGTGTGCTGACGTTTCCGCCGCATCACCAGGGAATCCCACTGGGAGTGCGAAAAGCGGAAGGCAAGATCCTGATTCACCTGCGGCAAAGCGCGCCAGAAGTAGAGAAGCGTTCATTGGCAGCGTACGAGCGGGTGGCCAACGGAGGTGGGCGATGAACACCCCGATCGAGCGGTTGCAGACGGCGTTGGAGACGCTGGGATTGAAAGCGGTGGAAGCCAGGCTCGAGAACTTGCTGGAACAAGCGTCGAAGAAAGAGCCGAGCTACGCGGACTTTCTCGATGAGTTGCTGAACTGCGAGGTGGAAGCACGAAGGACTCGGTATCTGCGGGCGCGACTGCAGTTGGCACATTTCCCATTCGTTAAGACCTTCGAGCAGTTCGATTTCGGTTTTAACCCTCGCTGGATGATCGGCAGATTCGGGAGTTGCGTTCACTGCGGTTCATTCACGAAGCCAGCAACGTGATTTTCCTGGGGCCACCGGGAGTGGGGAAAACGCATTTGAGCGTGGCGCTGGCCGAAGAGGCGAATCCGGAGCGCAACGTCATTAGGAACGCTGAAGCCCGGGTTTGACCCAAATAGGAGATATACAGTAACCATGATTAGCGCCAGAAGCACCCCTCCGCTCCGTGCTGAGGGTTGAGACTCTGATTTTGAAAGACGATTGCGCACAAATGCCACTTCAACCTCCCGCGAAATTCGCTTTCCTACGATAGGAGCGTTGCATCTAGTGTGGTGTCCCGTAAGTTCCTTCGCTGCGCGGAACGCAATAAGTAGAATCGCTGCACACGATTGGCAGAAACGAGTTTGTCAATTCGGGTTGAAAATTCCCTATTGTATCGGTCGAAAATTCCCCACCCCTGAGCTTCATGAATGGCCTCCTTGGCCTCGGACGGAGTGGAGCCCAGCGCCGTCTTTTGGCGCGCTTTGGACGTAACGGAGTCCGAGGCCAAGGAACGAGCCGCGGCCTCCGCCCCTTCCTGTCCTCGCGGTGGCACCAGGCCGGCCTTGCGGCGATCCTTCAAGCGGTAGCTCTCACCGCGAATGTTGATGGTCGTCGAGTGATGCAGCAGCCGGTCCAGGGTCGCCGTGGCGATGATCGAATCGCCGAAGATCGATCCCCAGTCCCCGTAGCTTTTGTTGGAGGTCAGAATGATGCTCCCACGTTCATATCGCGCGCTCACCAGCTGAAAGAAAATCGTCGCTCCCAGATCGTCCAGCGGCAGATAGCCCACTTCGTCGATCACCAATACTTTCGGCGCCAGGTACACGCGCATCCGGCGATCCAACCGGCCTTCCCGATACGCGCGCCCCAGGTCCGCCGCCAGATCGTGCGCGGTGATGAAATACGCGCCCAGTCCCGAACGGATCGCCTCGACGACACGCTGTCCAGCACCGACTCTCAGGTCGGTCATATTGGGGGCGGCGTCGAGTTACTCTGGACTCTCTACCAGACGGCCTTGTGCGCTTATTTCTGATGGTTCCAATTGGAATTTTGCGTTTGCCTTCTTGCTGTCTTTGCCCCAGTCTTTGCTAACTGTTTGATTGGAATTTGGCTGTTAAGCCGCTTCAACGGCGACCAGCCTATCGTTCTTTCGACGCTTGAAAGAACCAAACTCGTTGGTTTGCAGTTCAATCGATTCGGATACCAAGTAGTGTCCGCTAAATAAGACCTAAGCCCTCGTAAGAGCTGAGGTCGAGGTGTCGCGGACAACTCATGGTTCTACCGCTCCTAAAACGCGCAAGAGAACAAAGCGCAACCTTTCTGCTCACCCCTAAGAATGGCAAGGGCTCCGCTAGCGGGCCGCACTGCTCGAACGCGATGGAAAGAGTTGCGCCGAAAATTCCGCAGCGCGCTCTCGAGGAGGGTGAACAGTACCGATTTCATTTCGACATGACGAAGTGCATCGGCTGCAAATGCTGCGTGGTGGCTTGCAACGAGCAGAACGGGAATCCCGCAGAGATTAACTGGCGCAGAGTTGGAGAAATCGAGGGCGGCTGGTATCCGAATACGCAACGACTTCATTTGTCGATGGGTTGTAACCACTGTCTGGAACCAACGTGCCTGGCCGGCTGTCCAGTGGATGCGTACTCGAAGGACCCGAAAACGGGAGTGGTGATTCACAGCGCGGATACTTGCATTGGATGTCAGTACTGCACGTGGAATTGTTCCTACGGAGTTCCCCAATACAACAAAGAACGAGGTGTCGTCGGCAAATGCGATATGTGCCACTACCGGCTGGCGGAGGAGCGCGAACCGGCGTGCGCGGGAGCATGTCCCGAAGGGGCCATCCAAATCGAAATTGTGAACATCGCCGAGTGGAGACGCGATTATTCGGCGAGCGCGAACGCCCCCGGTCTTCCGTCCGCTGACGACAGTCTATCCACGACTCGAATTACTCTCCCCAAAAACCTGCCTCCCGATACAAAAAAAGTGGACATGAACCGCGTGCGGCCCGAGCACCCGCACTGGCCATTGGTCGTGATGACTGTGCTGACGCAGTTATCGGTTGGCGCGTTTGCCACGACCTGGCTGCTGCAAATATTCGGTCAGCAGGCGCGGTTGAACATTGCGGCTCTGGTCTCATTGACGTTGGGTTGTTTGGCCCTCGGTGCTTCGACTATGCATTTAGGACGGCCCGTTCACGCGTATCGCGCTTTGAAGATGTGGAAACGCTCTTGGCTGAGCCGGGAGGTTTTGCTCTTTGGATGTTTTTCACAAGTTTCGTTTTTGTACGCTGCGCTGTTGTGGCTTGCTCTTCCGGGAAGCAAACTCGCGGGCGCAATGACGGTGCTCGCGGGCTTTGCGGGTGTCACCGCAAGCGCTTGTATCTACCTTGTGCGCCCAAGGCCGGCATGGAACAGCAAGCACACCGTCGCTGAGTTCTACCTGACCGGAACGCTGCTGGGACCACTGCTGGCGGCAACCATGCAACTGGGCTCGCGGCGTTGGCTAACGATGCTGATCGTCAGTATTGCAAGCGTGCAATTGCTGAACCTAACCCTGAAATTCGTGTGGCTAGTCAGCTCCGACACTTTCGAGCTGAAAGCTACGGGACGGCTACTTTCTACGCAGTTACGTTCTCTAGTGGCGTGTAGGAGCGCGCTTCTCGTACTAGGAGGCATCGTCCTGCCGCTATTGTCCACGAGCATGATCACGACGGCCGCGGCTCTCGGCGCGGTTTTCTGCAGTGAGCTCGTTGGGCGTTATCTCTTCTTCGTCAGCGTGGTTCCCAAGAACATGGCTGCGTCCTATTTGACCGCCGGAAAGGCGGCGGCATGACTCTCAAGAGAGAACTCGGCCTGGACATCCTCGCAGAAAAGTACGCCTACGCGTCTGACCCGGTGATGGGGTTCACGTCCGCGCAAAAAATCCCGGATCGCTGGGTGGCGACGACCTGTGGCTATTGTTCCGTGGGGTGCGGGATGTTTGTCGGCGTGAAAGGTGGCAAAGCGGTCAGCGTCCGGGGAAACCCCGAACATCCGGTAAACCGGGGCCTGCTTTGCCCCAAGGGGCTTTCTGAACACCACACGATCGAGGCGGAAACGCGCGCGAAATATCCGCTGTTAAAGAAGAACGGGAAACTCGTCCGCGTGGGATGGGACGAGGCGCTCGATACGATGGTGGAGAGATTTCGCGGTGTGCAGCAGAAACACGGCCCACAGGCGCTCGGCATCCTCAGCACCGGCCAGTTGGTAACAGAAGAGTTCTACACACTCGGAAAGCTGGCGCAACTTGGATTTGAAACGAAGAATTACGACGGCAACACCACACTGTGCATGGCCAGCGCGGTATCCGGGTACAAGCGGTCGTTTGGCAGCGACGGTCCCCCGGGAGCATATGAGGATCTCGAGAAAGCGGATGTGATTCTCCTGCTGGGCGCGAATATCGCGGATAACCAGCCAATCCTTTGCCAGCGGCTGGAAGAAAACAAAAACAAAATACTGATCGTCGCCGATCCTCGCATAACGAAGACCGCGATGATGGCCGATATCTATCTGCCACTGAAGCCGAGATCGGATATCGCGCTGGTGAATGGATTGATTTACCTGCTGATCGAGAACGAATTGGTGGATCGTGACTATATCGCACAGCACACCACGGGATTTGCAGCATTGCAAGAATCCATCCGCAAATACACGCCGGAATATGTCGCGCAAATCACAGGGCTCTCCCAGGAAATGCTGGTCAAGGTTGCCTTGTTGTACGGTCACGCGCAAGCGCCCTTCGTGGGTTGGACAATGGGGGTGAACCACAGCACCAAAGGCACGGAGACGGTCAATGCTATCAACAATCTCGCATTGGTGACGGGGAATGTAGGCCGCCCGGGCGCGTCACCTTTTTCCATCACGGGCCAATGCAACGCGATGGGGACGCGAGAAGCTGGATTCACATCATCCCTGCCGGGGTACCGCAAATTTGAGAACGCTACGGATCGCCAAGAACTGGCGGCACTTTGGGGTATTGCTCCGGAGCGGATCCCCACAGCTCGTGGGCTGGCATATCCAGACATCGTCGAAGCGGCGCTAGCGAAGAAAATTCACGCCTTGTGGGTGATCGCGACAAATCCAATCGTGTCGTTTCCGAATCTCGGTGTCCTGCAACAGAGCCTGGAAAACTTGGATTTTTTTGTGGTTCAAGACGGTTTCCATCCAACACCTACCTCGGAACTTGCCGATCTGGTGCTGCCTGCAGCGATCTGGGGAGAAAAAGAAGGAACGTATACAAATTCCGAAAGGCGCGTCAGCAAGGTGAACGCAGCGGTGGCGCCACCGGGAGAAGCACGCTCGGATTTCGACATCTTTCTGTCGGTGGCCGAAAAGCTGGGCTGCCGCCAGGAGCTATTCCCAGGCTGGAAGGAGCCCAAGGATGCGTTTGAAGAGTGGAAGCGAGTCTCGGCTAGGCGCCTCTGTGATTACTCGGGTATGGACTACGCACGCATCGAGAGCGAAGGCGGCATCCAGTGGCCGTTTCCTGTGGGAGCGACCGACCTGATGCCATCCAGGCTCTACTCAGATGGGGAATTTCCGACGGAGGACGGCAAAGCACGGCTGCTGCCAATCCAGTGGGAACCGTTCCCGGAGCAGCCAACGGAAGACTATCCGTTTGTCCTGAATACGGGACGCACGGTCGAGCACTGGCACACCCGGACGAAAACCTCGCAAGTTCCCATCCTGGAGCGACTCGCCCCTAACGCATGGTTGGAAATGAACCCACGGGATGCTGAAGCGGCAAAGCTCGAGCCGCACATGCACGTGGACATCGTCTCCAAGAGGGGAAGAACCAGCGGCGTGGAACTTCGCGTAACCGAAATGATCGCGCCAGGCCAGGTATTCATGCCGTTCCATTTTGCGGAGACCAACGTCAATCAAGTGACTCAGAGCGCGTTCGACCCTATTTCCCGCGAGCCGAATTACAAGCAGTGCGCTGTGCGCATTGAAAGACCGGCGGCTACGGCTAGTACTTCCGGGGGCAAGAGTTTCTTCGGGCGCAAACACCTCTCGGCAAAGGATACAGGACGATGAACAAGCTCGTAGTAGTCGGGAACGGAATGGCCGGGGTCGGCTGCGTGGAACAGATCCTGAAACACGCGTCGAAGTTTGCCATCACGATCTTCGGAGAAGAAACGCACGTCAATTACAACCGCATTTTGCTCTCGTCGGTGCTGGCCGGAGAAAAGGCTGCTGACGGCATCTCCTTGAACTCGCTCGAATGGTACGAGCAGAACCAAATCGAGTTGCGATTGGGAGTCCGAATCACAGACATAGACGCGGATAGGAAAACCATCACCGGCGACGACGGCTCCATCACGCCATTCGACAAACTGTTGCTGGCAACGGGCAGTAATCCGCTGATTCCGCCAATAGAGGGAGTGAAGAAGGATGCCGTTTATGTCTTTCGCAACCTGGACGACACGCGCGCCTTGCTCGATCGTACTCGAAAGGGACTAAAAGCCGTCGTCATCGGTGGGGGCCTACTGGGACTGGAGGCGGCGCGAGGATTGCAGGTGCAGGGATGCGACGTAACCGTCGTTCACCTAATGGACAGATTGATGGAGCGGCAACTTGACCTGATCGGTGGGGGTTACCTGAAGTCGAAGATGGAATGTCTTGGGATGAAGGTGCTTTTGGAGAAAAACACAACGGCGATCCTCGGCAACGGAAAGGTCGAAGGCATTGCCTTCAAGGACGGCAGCAGCATCGAAGCTGAAATCGTGGTGATCGCGGCGGGGATTCGTCCGAACGTCGAACTAGGAAGAAAAGCTGGGCTGCAAGTAAATCGCGCAATTGTTGTCAACGACTATATGGAGACGTCCCATCCGGATATTTTTGCGGTTGGCGAATGCGTCGAACACAAGGGCATTTGCTACGGGCTGGTGGCGCCCTTGCTCGAACAAGGCAAGGTCTTGGCCGCGACCATCTCGGGCAACAAAGGACCACGTTACGAAGGCTCCGTTACCGCGGCAAAGCTCAAGATCATGGGCGTGGATGTTTTTTCCGCCGGCGATTTTTCGGAGGGCGCATCTGGAACCGACGTGGTGAGGTACGAAGACGCTGCTCTGGGAGTCTACAAAAAGCTCACGTTGCGGGATGGCAAGTTGGCCGGTGCGATTCTGGTGGGGGATACCGCAGACAGCCATCGCTACATGGATTGGCTACGGGCGCAGACGGATTTGAGTTCACAGCGCCGCCAATTGCTATTCCCCGCGCCCGTAGAAGATACGGGCCTCGACATCGCCGAGATGCCAGACACCAAAGTTGTCTGTGGGTGCATGGGAGTGACGAAGGGCGCCATTATCGAGGCCATTCTTCAGAGAGGTGTAAACACTCTCGCTCAATTGAAAGAATGCGCGCGCGCATCCACGGGGTGCGGCAGTTGCACGGAGCACTGCCAAGAACTGCTCAAAGCGGTGGTGCCTGAGTTTCAGGAGGACACGGAAAAGTTCTTATGCAAGTGTGTTCCCTTCAGCGAAGAACAGTTGCGCGAGATTTTGCGCAGCCAACGCCTGCGATCCGTGCAGGAGGTTTTGGACATCTACGGTAACGGCCACGGTTGCGAGGTTTGCAAGCCCGCCCTCAGTTACATGATGGACATGCTGTGGTGCGGCGATCATGACGAGGATCGCTCGGCGCGATTCATCAACGACCGGGTGCACGCCAACATCCAGAAGGACGGAACCTTCTCCGTTGTGCCGCGGATGCGCGGAGGAGTCACCTCGGCGAAAGAACTGCGCTGTATCGCTGATGTCGCCAAGAAATACCGCGTGCCGATGGTGAAGATCACGGGCAGCCAGCGCATCGATCTGCTTGGCGTAAAGAAATCAGATTTGCCGAAAATCTGGGCTGACCTCGGCATGCCCTCGGGTCAGGCATACACAAAAGGCGTGCGCATGGTGAAAACGTGCGTGGGCACGGACTTCTGCCGCTTTGGCGTGCAGGACTCCACGCGCGCGGGCATCGAACTCGAGCGCCGGTTGGAACATCTGTACAGCCCACACAAAGTGAAGATGGGCGCAGTGGGCTGCCCGCGAAACTGCGCAGAGGCAACGGTCAAGGACATCGGTCTGATCGGGCAGGACGGCACCTGGCAAGTTGTGGTCGGAGGTGCTGCGGGGAAGAAAGTCCGGAAAGCTGATCTGCTCATCACTGTTGAATCTATGGAAGAAGCGCTCCAGGCAGCGACGCTGTTCTTCCAGTACTACCGGGAAAATGCCAACTACTTGGAACGAACCTACGACTTCGTGGAACGCGTGGGTATTGGAAAGGTTCGCCGCGACACCGTGTACGCGCCGCTGGCTGTTCAGCAGGGTCTGCGCGAACGGCTTCGCAAATCGAAACGGCTGGCGCGCGATGCGTGGCTGGAAGGTGACGAGCCTCGCCACCCGACACAATTCGTGCAGATCGAACCATTGGAGCAGATCAATCAATGAAAGAAGCGAAAAGATGGATACGCGTCACCAACGTCGAAAATATTCCATTGCGAGAAGGCAGAGCCGTGGAGGTGGGCGGCCACATAGTGGCGATCTTCAATTTGGGCGACCGTTTCCTCGCGGTGGGAAATCGCTGTCCACACCGTGGAGGCCCGCTAGCCGACGGCATCGTTTCGGCCGCCACGGTGGTATGCCCGTTGCACGGGTGGAAGGTTGACCTTACCACAGGCAGCGTTACAAACCAGCCCGAGAATCCCCAATGCGCCAAGACCTTCCCGACTCGCATGGAAGCCGGCATGGTTTTCGTCGAAGTCAGTTTCGCCAATCCCTCAGTAGACAGTACGCAGCCTGGTTGTCTTGCTTCAATCGCCCAGGATTTGTCGCTCAATCGTATTTCAGGGGAGGCATGAGATGAACGCAAAGGGCTTCTTCAAGTCCGGTCATTTCCCAACATTGATGGCTGCGTTTCTCTACTTTGACGTGAGCTTCATGGTTTGGGTTTTGCTGGGCCCCCTGGCGCCTTTTCTTGGCGAGCAACTTCGTCTCACCGCTACGAAAAAGGGGTTTCTTACTGCCATCCCCCTTCTCGGTGGGTCGCTTTTTCGACCAGTGCTCGGGGTCCTCGGCGACCGCTTGGGCGGAAGGCGAACGGGGTTGCTCGGCTTGTTGTTGACGCTGGTACCTCTGCTACTCGGCTGGCGTTTCGCTCATACGCCGGGACAGTTCTATTTTATGGGTCTACTACTGGGAATCGGCGGCGCGAGCTTTGCCGTTGCCTTGCCTCTTGCCGGCCGCTGGTACCCTCCGGAATATCAAGGACTCGTCATGGGGATTGCCGGTGCCGGCAATTCCGGAACGCTGATTGCCACTCTCTTCGCGCCGCGTCTGGCGCAGAAATTCGGTTACGCCAACACATTTGGTCTGGCCATGCTGCCGGTTCTTTTGGTGTTGGTAGCCTTTACGCTGCTTGCGAAAGACAGTCCGAGGCAAGGAAAAGCTTTCGTCTGGCGCGACTTCGCATCTGTTCTACGAGAAGGGGACACGGCTTGGTTTTGCTTCTTCTACTGTTTCACCTTCGGCGGCTTCGTCGGTCTCGCCAGCTTCCTCACCGTTTTCTTTCACGACCAGTATGGCCTTGCTAAAGTGCGCGCTGGAGACTTCACCACCATCGTTGTTCTTGCCGGAAGCTTTTTGCGTCCCTTGGGTGGCTGGCTCTCTGACAAAATCGGAGGCTATCGCCTGCTCTTGGTACTTCTCGCCACCCTGTCCATCTGTCTTTTCACCGTCGGGACGCTGCCTCCCTTATCGTTCGAGGTTGGTCTATTGTTTGTGAGCATGGGCATGCTTGGCATGGGCAACGGCGCAGTGTTCCAACTCGTTCCTCAGCGGTTTCCGGAGCGCATCGGTATTCTCACAGGTCTGGTTGGCGCAGCTGGCGGCTTCGGCGGATTTCTTCTGCCATCTCTTCTGGGAACCATCAGGGACCGCACAGGTCAGTATTCCTGGGGTTTGTACATCATAGCCGCGGGCTTTCTGGTCGCGGCTCTAGCGCTCCTGCAAATCGGAACACAGTGGTCTACAGAGTGGCACGAAGCCAGTGCTGGCCGGGCCGGCATCTTCTCGTACAGGCGGCTCTTTCGAAGTCCTGTTCAAGAGGTTGTTGAATGAATCCTAACAGAGCATGGAAGGGTCGGAGACCTCGCATGTTTGAATGAGAGTTTGGTAGCGACGATTTATAATGGTACAAACAGCTCGTTTGGATACGCAGAGACCAACTTCCACTTCTAGGAAGGACCGCATGGCCGGCACAGGTTTCGGCGGTTTGCGAGTGCTGGCTCTGGAGAGCCGGCATGCCAAAGAAATGGCGAAATTGATCGCTTCCTATGGAGGCGTGCCAACGGTCGCGCCCGCCATGCGCGAAGTGTCTCTTGAATCACCCGAGTCTCTCGATTTCGCTGCTGGATTGGTTGCTGGAAAATTCGACATGGTCATTTTTTTGACCGGCGCTGGCATCCGCGCTCTCGTGGGTGCTGTGGAACAAGCTTATCCTCGTGAACAACTCGTAGATGCATTACAGCGAGTGCAAGTGGTCGCGCGCGGATCAAAGCCAGTCTCAGCCTTGCGCGAACTCGGTGTGAAACCGAATTTGGTTGCCCCCGAACCGAATACGTGGCGAGAACTGCTTCGCGTGCTAGATGACGCTGCTCCATCACAGCCCCTCAAAGGTCTGCAGGTTGCCGTACAAGAATACGGTGTACCTCCCCAGGAGTTGTTGGCCGGTCTGCGCGAGCGGGGCGCGTGTGTCACTGCTGTTCCTGTCTATCAATGGACTTTGCCGGAAGACATTGCCCCACTGCAGGCAGCGGCGAAGTCTATCGCGAACAAGCAAGTGGACGTTCTGCTCCTCACTTCGGCCATGCAGATCACTCATCTACTGCAAATTGCCGCGGAGATGAAGCTTGAAGAATCCTTACGCCATGGTCTGGAACGGATGGTCATTGCTTCGATTGGTCCATCCACTTCAGAGCGGTTACGGTCTCTCGGATTGCAGGCTGACTTCGAGCCCTCACATCCCCGCATGGGCTTTCTGGTCAAGGAAGCGGCGGAACGCGCCAGAGAAATACTTCAGGATAAGCATAAGGACCCTGCGCTCAGTTTTCTGCATCAACTTAGCGCCCGGATGGCGACCGCCAACCCACTCGGCGAAGTGCTTGAGCGTGTCATCGAATTTGTTTCCGCCGTTGCGAAATGTGATTCCTGTTTCGTTTTTGTGCTTGAAGACGACGAACTCGTGCTGCGCGCGTCGAAGAATCCGCATCCTGACGAAGTGGGGCGCCTGACTCTATCTCTGGGTGAGGGCATCACCGGCTGGGTGGCGCAGCACCGCCAACCGGTCGCGATCGGACAGAACGCCTTCCATGACCCACGCTTTCAGTTCTTCAACGAACTACCCGAAGATCGCTTTGAGTCCTTTTTGTCGGTGCCTGTGCTGTGCCGCAGCAGGCTCGTAGGCGTAATCAATCTGCAAAATCGCGAGCCGCACTCCTATACCAAACAAGAGATTCGCTTGATTTCGACAATGGGGTACCTCGTGGGCGCTGAGATCGAAATGGCCCGTCTTGAAGAGAAGAGCTCGCAGTTATCCGAGGAGCTCGAGACCCGCAAAGTCGTCGAACGAGCAAAGGGCATACTGCAACGTAAGGCGCGGCTCAGTGAAGAAGAAGCCTACCTAAACCTGCGCCGGCAGAGTCGCCAGCAACGTAAATCTATGAAGGAAGTTGCGGAGGCCATCATCTCCGCTGATCAGAAGCGTAGCCAGAAGCAACTCAGAAATTGATCAGACAGCTTGCTAGGCAAACTCCATACCTGTGAGTTCGATGTTTTTCGCCGCGGACTGTTCTGCATGCTTGGAGGTCTCGCCTGGTGCTTCCCATACTGCCGCTCGTTCGTTTGCCAACGCAAATTCAAACACCGACGCGGGAAGACCAGCCGAATCATCTAGCGTGCGTAGGTCGATTGATTCCACGGTATATTTTGCCGCAACTGCGCCGACAATCAGCAGGGCCGGCGCGGGATAGTGCGGTGCATCTGCCAGGTTGGCAAGGGTTGTCGGATACACTCTTTGCCTAGTTGTTGCCTGAGATATGACAAGACACGGCGTTTCGGGTGCTAACCCATTTGCGCAAAGTCTGGTAGCAAGAGCCTCGTAGTCGGTCCCCGGCATATAAATCAACGCCGTCGTGTCATCTGAAAGCGTGCCTTTCCAATCGAACAGCGGTTTGCCTGCGCACTGGTGATTGCTCAAGAAAACAATCCGCGAGGCCAGTCGACGATCGGTCAACGGAATTCCGGCGCGCGCCGCCGCTCCGAGTGCGGCGGTAATCCCCGGCACGATCGCATATTCAATCCCCGCACTGCGCAGTGCTTCAATCTCTTCTCCAGCACGTCCATAAATCAAAGGATCCCCGGACTTCAGCCGCACCACTTTCCATCCTTTTTTCGCGGCATTAACGAGGAGCGAATGGATTTGCTGTTGTGTCACAGTAGCGTGGCCACGTCGCTTCCCAACGCTCTGCACATACGTTTCCGAAGGGATTAGGGCAAGAATTTCCGGAGAGACCAGATCATCATGAAAGACGGCATCGGCCGTTCGCAGAAGACGCAGGGCCTCGACCGTCAAAAGACCCGGATCACCCGGTCCCGCCCCGACCAAATAGACTTTTCCGACCTTCTTCATCTTTTTCGGCGATAGCCGACAGGAAGCCAGCTACCTCAGACTAAAATCCCTTAGCCGCAGATGCTAGCACTTGGGAACACTGTGCAATCACGAAAGAACGCATACATTGAATTAAAACTCTTCATGGTGGACTGGGCTGAAATCACGAATTTCGCGCAGTATAACTGCGAGTCACTTCGGCGTTACTTATTGTGTCGTTTCAGGAATTCTTGGAAGGATGCTTCACTGGCCAATTCGTGAAGTGCTGCCTTCTGGTCTGCGGCCTCGACGGACTCGCCACGAATTCTCTTGCGTGCTTCACCTAGCTCGGCAAGCCAATCTTCGTACTCCGGGCCAAATTGCGCTTCCAATTCCTTTCGTAGGCGCTGCGCAAGTGCCGGACTCTCTCCGCCCGTTGAAATTGCAATTTGCAGCGACCCGCGCTTCACCACGGCGGGATAATAGAAGTCGCACAGTTCTGGGACATCGACGACGTTGCAGAGCACTCCTCGCTGTCTCGCGAGACGATGGATTCTTTCCTGCAATTCACGCCAGGATGTTGCGACTATCACCAAAAGACAGTCGTCCAAATCCGAATCGTTGAATTCCCTCTTACGCCATTGAATTTTCCCATCGCGCGCCCAGTCCTCTACCCTTCGAGTTCCATGAGGTGCTACCACTCCCACGATACCTTTGGTCTCGAGCAGGCTAGCGATTTTCGGTTCGCCAATTTCACCAGCCCCCACAACCAAACATCGGCGCCCCTTAAGTCTGAGAAAAAGTGGAAATAGGGCTTGCATCACGTTATTAGCTTATCGTATGGAGGCATTGGGTGTAGTCGTTTCATTGACTCTGAATATCGACTTGGTGCTTCTTGGGTGTTGCCCGGCTTGTTTTTCCGCGGGTTACATGGGAGCGGCGTTGGTTCCGATGGTCATAAAATCGTAATACTAACAGCGGTGAATGGCGGCGAAATGCGAACGAAAGGTGAATAAAGAAGGAGAAAGTGATTCGTCGAGTTTCATCGCAACTTGCTGAATTCCTTCGATTAGCACCAACTCCGGCAAGTTTTGATTAAAATTGGTGGTTCGGCTGTTAACCAAGGGTTTAGACTCCAAATTTTCGGGCTACGTACAAGTTGCGGACAACTAGGAGGGGGGAAATAAGGCTTCTCGTCCCGTAAGCGACGCCAGATAAAACGTTTATGGGATCTTGATCTTTGGTTCGGGACCACGAGGTGGGTGGTTCAAGTCCGTCCCGACCACGCCTTCCTTAAAATCGACGACTTGCTGTGACGAACCCGCTGAAAGCATGAAAAGAGGGGGCCACGCAAGCAATCCGGGATCCTGATGCGCGCCCAGATTCCAACCAGGGGGTCGAAATGGCCGGGTGAATCAATCGCTTGGGCCGAGCCCAAAACAGAGGGAGTCACCCTCAGTGCTAAATGGATGCTTCTTTTTCGCATATCAAACATCTAACTATTTTGACTACTTGTGCGCAATTCTACACAGGCTGTTCCAATACGGAAGCTCCTCTGGCGGGAAAATTTGATAAAAAGACGTTGCACGTGATTAAACAAGACCTGTATTATCAATGCTTTGCGCGTCGCTTTACCGCAATGCTGTTTTTCGCAACTTTGGACCCAATCTTGCGTTCTTATTAAGTGCCAAGAGGGGGTTTAACTCGAGGGGGCAGGTACCGATGTTCCCTTGACGGTGGTTTGAGGCGTTATCTAGAATCGCTTGAAATTGAACGCATGAAAGGCTTACCATGTTTGACTTAAGAATCTCGAAATTGATGAAGGATAGCGACGTGTCTAGCCAACTTACCGATCCTAGGCAAATTCAGGTATTTAATGCCATCGCAAGACATAGATCTATTCCTTTTCTCGAACTCCTTGATGTTACGGACCTCGATGAATCGAGCCTGCAAACAATCCTCACGGACCTTGAAAAGTTGAATTTGGTGAAGGTTAGCGGACGAGGAGATGTGGTCAAAGAGTTTGTGACGCTGTCTGGCGCGGCAACAATGTCAGCATATCGCTGACTATTTTTTCGACTCAATCAGAATTTTTGCAGCATCTTCCCCGAGTTCCCTCACCAGCGTGTGACAGAGCCTGTAGTTGTATTTCAGATTTATCTGAGCCACAGTCTGTTGCCCAGGATTTGCTAATTCCTTCTCGCAGGGCTTTGAATAACCTTCAACTAGGCTCTGCACTTTGGTTTTCGTATCCTCGTTGCTCCAAGCAGACAGCCCATCCATAACCCGGTTAGCTAACTCGGAATACGTAAGTCCCTCTTCCAAATTTGCCTTCGCAAACGCAATCTTTCGCTTTGCAAAGTGGGGATCTATGGCTTTCAAAAACAGGGTTTGGTACGCACGCACGAGATCCAGCGGACCCTTGTAAAGGTCTTCAAGCTCCTTGCCTCCGCCAGGAATCTTCTTAACATACCATTTGCTCCGAACGAAAAGCTCCCAACTGCTGCCACAGATCGCTGATTGAAGCCAGAGATTGTGCGCGATTAACCCGTATCCGTAGAGGATTGAGAATGCCAGCGCAGGGAATGCACCTCGACTTAAGAGGTACGCGACTCCCGGAACCAACACTAGGGCTTTCTTGGACTGAGGGCCATAAAAGTCATAAATCCCTTGGTAGCCTGCAAGCGCTCCGAACGCAAACGCTATGCCTGCCCAGAGATAGTTGAAGTCGAGTCCGGAGAGCAAATTATCCCCCATACTTTTGGGATTCTTGTTTTCGCCGAAACGAACCAGCGCACGATGGTTTCGTAATTATCGGGGAAATGCCGTCTGTTGCCTCACTGTGCCCTATATCATTACCAGACTATACCGTCAAGGCAACACCTGTGGGGGTAAGTGGGTCAGTTTGAGCTGCTCTTTCGTTTGGGTGTTACAGCGTTATAGATTCAAACTGACCCACCACCTAATTTCGACAGGTTTTGGTCACGCAGGTGAGCGCGATGATAGACGGTGGCCACCCCACCCAGATAGGCAGAGTTGCACATAGCCATGCCCGGATAACTGGAGCCGTGGTACCGGACCAAAAACCTATCAAAAGCGAGGAGGGTGTTGGATATTTTGTTGATGGGAGGGGCACAGTTTGACCTGAATCGTAAACTCGCTGACACAGGTCTGCGCCTAATTGCGCAAGTTCACAGTCACCCGGGGGAGGCATATCACTCAAAGGCTCCGTCGCAGTTGTTGGTTCAAACGAATTAGGTCTTTCGGTACACGCGCCGCCAGCAATAATTCGGTTTGAAATCTGCCGAGGGTGTGAACCCAACCTGTTTTGTGTGGTGAAGCACGCCAAATACATTGCGCTGCATCGGCGGTTTTCCCGTGGATGCCGCGAAGACGAAGACCGCTTTCCTGCCGCGTGGTTTTGTAAAACCCACACCTGAAATTCCGATGCTTCCACTCCGAGCGCGCCCCTACCATTGGAAAGACGAAGCGGAACAGGGACCGAAGGCAGCGCTTGGGGGAGAAGCGCTGCGGGCGGCGCGGACGAAGAGCAAGCCAAACGCGTGAAGCAACTGGAGATCGAAATCCTAAAAAACGTGTTGTGGGAGTGAGCTGCGGTATGGCGCACTCCCAGGCACGAGAACTGGTCACGTAGGGTTACACCGCGACGTTGGTGGCGCACATACTGATGCTCAATCAAGAGTGAGCCGACCAGACTTTTACACAATGAGTTGACTGCCGATTGTGTTGTTAACCCTGGAATCAACGCTTGCGTCCGAGCCTAGCGATCTTCCAACTTCACGATTTGAAAACGGTGAAGACCGCAAGACCAGAATCAGATTCACCCGATCAGTTAAGAAGCGATGGTTATGTTGAATTCTAGCGATCCCTTATTATTTGCTTTATCGGAAACCTGCGCGGTGAACTTTGCCGGAGTCCCCGGTGTTGTGGCCGCCTTAGGTATACCCGTGATCTGGCCACTGGAGCCGTCCAACTGAAGGTCGTTAGGCAGGGTGCCGGAGGTGATCGACCAGGAATACGGAGGAGTTCCACCCAAGGCTTCGAGCTTCACATTTTGATCTTTATAATCTTGTCCAACCTTACTATCTTTGAGCTTCGACCCAGTAGTAATCTTCAGCGTGACTGGTGCCACCGCTCCCGTCGCAGGCGAAGGCACAATACTTTCACCAAGTTTATCCAGAACCTTATTGAAGAGTGTCTCAGCAAATCCCAGCGCAAAAGCCAAGCCTAGCGCTGCGGGTGCATAGGGTTCTTTCCAATCCAATTTCAGCGCACTTCCCAAAATATTAAGTTGTCCCATGGCGACGATCACAAGCACGCCCGACCATCCGCAAATAGCTCCCAATACCGGGCTAAGAAACAGGGTAGCCCAGGAGGCTCCGTAGTCCGAGGGTACATCCGGCTGTTTGAGTTGACGCATCAGACGGCTGAGGAAGCCAGCGGTCGCTCCTACCGCGAAGTAAACACCGTTAGGCAGGACAGCGGTAAGAGTTACGATGAGGAGCACCCCACAGCCAACGAGCCACATGGCCTTGTTCTGCCACACACTCAAATTATTATAGGCAGTGTCCTGAAAACCGTAATTTAAGATTGTCGCTTCGAACAACAACGCCCTCCATCTATTAAGAGGCTGTTGGATGACGGCGTGAAGTCCATCGATCTTCTGGGCTAACCCTTTCGATGCATCGCTCTCTCTCCCGACAAGGTCTCTAGCTTTAGACAGTGCCGCTTTGTTGTTGACATCACTGAATGGCTTTTTCGGATCTACCTCGGAATTCAGGATGTTCTGAATTTGAGTGCCACAAGATGCGAGGCGATCGAGAGCGGCCAATGCCTCCGGCAGAACGACTTTCCATTCGTCCGGACATCCTGTGTTCGCTTGCAACTGCCGCTTGATCATGGGTACGCGTATGAGAAACCATCCAACTCCATTTTTCAAGGCATCGAGATCCGGAGGGGCCGTGGCAGGCGTTGGGAGTGAGCTCGCCAACTCCAACGCAGTGGCCAACGCGGCTGTATCTGACAGGAGTCTGACAAAATCCTCCAGAAGCGCGCCGCAATATTGCAAAAGATTTGAAGGACCGGATTCCAAAGCTTTGCTGATCTTGTCGGCGAGCGCCAAAGCGGCTGAAGAACCGTTTTGACGCAGGATTTGCTCGGCCATTTCCATACTTGCACGAGCAGGCTCGACGAGCAGTCTCGTGGCCAATTGAAATTCGACTTCGTGAACCCTAGCCCAAGCGGCCGCCTCTTGGCCTCGTGTCCAGAAAAGGAAATCCCAGAGATCGAACCGTGCATTAACTGCCGTTTCGGTGTCTCTCAGCTGGTTGTTCAGGGTCCTTCTCAAACCATCTGGGACATCCGGTTGAACGTCAACGCGGGTTCGCAGGGAACTGATTTTCGCCCTTAGTTCATCCCGCGCGGGCCTCGCGACCATGTGCAACCGAGTGAGCAGGAGCCCAAAAAAGTAGAAAAGTGCCACAAACGAGGCCACCAACCACTGGCGGTGATCCGTCCAAACCTCGCGAATCCAACACGACTCTGCCGGAGCAGATCCATATAAGCCGATGACCTTAGGTGTGGACAAAATTGGAGAATCAGCCGTAAGCCCCCCGTAATCCACAGTCAACTTTCCGGTGAGATTTCCTGAGCACTTTGGGGAGAAACTTACGTTGGCAATACAAAAGGATTTATCGTTAAGAGATGCGCAGTCAGAAGATACATCCGTAAAGTTTTCACTTCCCACGACGCTGGTGATTTTGACAGTGGAGCCTAGGTTGTTGGTCAACTTAAAGGAATGAACGTGACTTGTCGTTCCGACGTCTTGAGGTTCGAAGGTGAAACTGTCCGAGGAAGCGGCCAGGGCCGGATAACCTTCGCCAGAGAGGTTGAGCTTGACACTTCCTCCAGTGTCGTCACTGAGGGTCATAGCGAAATCACGCTTCCCCTTCGCAGAAGGCTTAAAGGCGGCGGTAATGGTGCAACGCTGGCCACGATCCAGCGATTCGGGGCAGTCAGTGCTCAATTCGAAATCGCCACTGGCAGTGTCCTCGCCAGGCAGACCGGCAATTTTCACCGCCTTCTGGCTTATGTTGGTGAGAGAGACAGACTGTGAGGCAGTACGCGTACCAATGTCGTGGACCCCAAAGAAGACATCCGTGGACGACAAACTGAGGGACTGGGCCCTGGCAGAAAGGCAGAAAACGGAAAGAACGACCGCAAGAAACAAAATGTTGCAAGAATGTCTCATCCGTTCCATGAACACCTCCGTGCCGGGTCGGTCCTTAACCACCACCCAGGATCCGAAGCCGTTTGGCCTGCTCTTTAACGGCGGCCGGGAATTTGAGAGTGGCTTGGACAACAGAGCGATCGGTGATGGCCGCGCTCAAGTTGCTTGTTGACCGGATTTTCTTGTCAAACTCTGTCTTCGCGTCGCCAGCAAAGGAAGAGATCGCGCTGATATCGTCCTTGAGCGACGGTTTTTGCGATAGAGCAGCGGGTACGCTGATCGATTGCGCCGCTACCAGGAGGGGGAACACGATGAGGATGAACAGCAGAAATTGTTTCACGCTGAACCTCCAAAAGGATTCATCATTCTCTATACAAATGGGCCAATGGTTTTGATGAGGGAGGTAACCTCATCCAGAAAAGTGCCGATATTTGTGAGCACTGTTACGATTTGGTTGACCTGCTGAATGCTGCCTTTAATTTGGTCGTTTACAGCTTTTAATTTCTGGGCCGCATCCTGAAACTGCTGTGTGCCGTCGTCAAACGTTGCTTTGGACAGCTTGCGTTGGCGGTCATCGAGTAAAACGCGCAAGTCGTCCAGTCGATGCCGGTTAGGGTCGTCGGGCAGCAAACTTCCCCGCGCGACATCGATCTCTGTTATCACGTCACCGAGCATCTTTATGATATCCAGGCGATTCATTCCGACCTCCAACAATCACTTCCCGGACAATGCTTGCACCGCACGGCCAACCCTGACGGCGGTAGCTGCAAACGAATCCATCGCGTCGACGAACCTCGCGATATCGCTTACGCTGGGTTTGGAAGTCCCCGCGAATTGAACAAGGGCTTGATTGGCGCTTTTCATGGCTTCGAGTCCATCCGTCGGCTGGGCGGTCAGGAAAGCCTCCCAGCGGTCTTCCTCAGCAGAAATGGCATCGGCGTACGCCTTCAGTTTTTCGGGTTCAGCGTTCTTTCCTTTTTCAAATTCCCGGTTATATTGATCAATGAGCATGACGCGCATTGCCGAAAACCGATTTCGTTTGCGTTCATAGGCCACGGTGGCGTCCTGCTCGATGGCCTGAATCAATTGATTTACCGGTCCAGCCCCAACCGTAATTGCTTTTTTGAGTGCGTTCTCAATGGCTTGGTCAGCGAACGCTTGCAGTACATCACCAATAATAGGAAGTACGGTTCCCGCAACATTCTTGAACTGTTTATCGTCCTCGCCACTTAAAGTCTTGATCTGCCCCGAGAGGTTAGTGAGGGAGGTTTGGAGGTCGGAAGCTTTCGTCTTGATCGTTTCAGGCGCGGTGCTGTTCGCAAGCTGATTGAGCAAGTCCACATAGCTCGAAAGCTGGTCCAAAGCGTTTAGCCTGGCGGCGATTCCCTCTTTGCTGAATACCTGGACTTGTTCGATCTCATTCAATTTGATCTGTTCGGGTTTGCTGGCCTGGGAGTAGATGTACTGGTCGCGCTCAACCTTATTTAGCTCCGTCAGATAAACCTTGGTGGATTGAATTACAACCATCGAAGCGTCCCGGAACTTCCCGACGGGAGCTTTGTAAGCGGACGGTTTTGCGCACCCGCTAACAACGGCAAGGATCAGTAACGTCAGAAGATGGAGTCGCAGTCTATAGCTCTTTTCGACCTTGCCCGGCATCAGAGAGGGAACTTCGTTTCTAGCAATCGGCATCAAACCGCTGGAGACACACGTCTTGGTGCTGCTGAATTCCTGATTCATGGAAATTCCGTCTCTTTCGGCAATATTCGGAAGCTCTCGTATATATAGTGTTGGAAACTGACATTCCGTTTCGCCAAGAGGAATAAACGCCCTCTAGAATCTTGATTCTCTAAGCGTCGGCGGCTGCTAGTTATTCGGCACTGTGACGACGAGCAGCCGAAGGAAGGTAAAGGAGATCGGGAAGTTTCTGCATGCCAGCGACGATCGGCAGGATTAAGTAGTGAAAAACTCTGGGAATTCGCTCCCTCATCGCCCACATGTGGTTCGATTGTCGTTCTCACTTTCAGTCGCAAATATCGGATTGATTGTGATTGGCCGATGCCTTTTCCGAACGGAGATTGACTGGCCAGGGCACCTCCATAGTTTCGTTCTAGGCTCGCGAAAGAAGGAAGGGCGGGTTTTTGTCAGGTCAGGAAGATTGGCTTCAGTTGATGCTACCCCTATTTATTGCTGCTACCCTTACTTGCTAGCAGCTTCTTTCTCATTGCCTACCCGCAATTAACGCCGGCAGCAAATGCAAAAACCGCAAGTACTGTAAGGACATTTCTGTTGCGAGCGGCATAGCGATCTCTTACGAGAGAATTAAAGATCGAGAGGGCGTGAATTGCGGGGATAAAGCAGCCGTTTAACCTCGGCCTGGATGGTCGGAAGGCTTGATCGCCCAGTGGCCTCTCCCATGGCCCGGTAATTCTCGAAATGTGATTCATCAAACCATTGGTTTGCTGTCGAATCATTCGGAAAGGCCGAATTTCGACTTGCATAACCTAGTACATCAGCGGCATCAGTGGCAACGAGCGCAGGTTTGAGGTAGATGAGCGTCCCGTCCTGTTCGGGAACCCCCGGGCAATAGTGAATCGCACCCACCGCATAATGGGCCGTCGCCCTCGGCGGCTCCCCCGTGGGTCTCATCTTCCCGATTTCATCGAGCTTCATTTCGATCTCGATACCGAAATCAGCCCGGCAGCGCTCCATGGCGTTGTGCAGA
>Ga0070730_10001287_pt1 | contig 24437 bp, 20 predicted proteins | sample Coa_R1_3_FD_66447 | JGI IMG/M metagenome (GOLD analysis project Ga0070730, IMG submission 66447) | Surface soil microbial communities from Centralia Pennsylvania, which are recovering from an underground coalmine fire - Coalmine... | ecosystem: Environmental > Terrestrial > Soil > Unclassified ... | reverse complement strand
CCGAGTCGCGCTTCATGCCGCTCCCTTCGTCGGAAAGCGTCATGATGCGACCCCCGCCACAGCCCTGCGAGCGGCCAGTCTAGTTGTCGAGGGTCGGACAACCTAATTCTCTCTGAACAGATACCGGCCTACTGTCCAGGTGGCCAACGCGCTTCTCGCTCGTCGTACGCGCCGATTGACCTGGTTGCACCTCCCCGTTCCGCACAACCGCTCGGATACTGCTTACTTCGTGCCCATGCGCAAGTTGCGCCTACCTGACACTGCCGAGCTTTACCTTGGCCTGGTGCACCATACTGATGCCGTCAAGGGTGCGCTCGAGCGCGTGGCCGCGGCTCGACAGGTCGCACTGTCTTCGGGATTGCGACGGAGTGCGGATTGGGTCGCCGGCCTCCGGAAACCGTGCCGGACCTTCTGCGCATCCATGCCGAAGTGCTGGCGGAATACAGAGACTGACGCGCGGACTCTACGAAAACGGCTATTCGCAATCGCCGCCAACCGCGGTCCAGAGCCGGAAGCTGGCTCTTGTTTCGCACCAGCGGCCACAGCGCCCGACTGATCAACTTGTAACCACGGCGCAGCCCCCATCCCGACGGTGTGGAAGTGATAGTGATATGCTCGCCGCGCGCACGATGCCAGGCGAGCGTGGATCCGGTCGCACCGCTGGAGGACCCGACGAGCCCTCCGAATTCGGAATGTTGTTGCGACAGTACCGCGTTGCCGCCAGCCTGACGCAGGCAGCGCTCGCTGAAAAGTCCGGTCTCAGCGTGCGTGGCATTGCTGATCTCGAACGCGGCGCGCGGCGCTTTCCCCACGTGCACACAATCGCGCGACTGGCGAGCGCGCTCGAGCTGAGCCCATCCCACCTGACCGCGGGGACAAACACACGACGCCGGTCTCCTGGCCGAGTCTCCCCGCCGTCCGACGCAGATAACGCAGATAACGCGGTGCTGAGCCAGCGATCAATAGTGCCCTTTGTTGGCCGTGACGGCGAAATGGAACAGTTGCGCGATGCTTTTCATGCCGCCGTCGCCGGGCGCGGCCGCACAGGGATGGTCGTCGGCGAGCCGGGCATCGGCAAGACCGCATTGTGCGAGCGATTCGCGGCACTGGTCAGTGAGGAAGGCGGTCTACCATTGGTCGGCCATTGCTTTGAGGAAGGCTCGCTCAGTCTGCCGTATCTGCCGTTCCTGGAGGTGCTGCGGGCTTACATGCGAACCACGAACCCGGCGAACCTCCGCCGCGACCTTGGATCGGCAGCGTCGGATCTGGCGCGGCTCCTACCGGAGCTCTGCGAGCTGTTCGATCTTCGGCTCAGACCAGCCGGTGATCCGAGGGAAGACCGCTGGCGGCTGTTATCAGCCGTATCGGACTTCCTGAGGGCTGCCGCTACTCGCAAGCCACTCGTGCTCATCCTCGAAGATTTGCATGATGCCGACCACGCCACGCTCGACTTGTTGATGCACCTCGCACGCACGCTCCAGAGCGGTCGGGTATTGATGGTCGGCACCTATCGGGACATTGAAGTGGATCGCGCGCATCCCCTCTCAAGCGCGCTTGCGGATCTGCGAAGGATTGCGCCCGTCCTCCGGCTGGCGCTGCGCGGCCTGAGCGCCGAAGACGTTCAGGTCCTGGTGGAACGCATGTCGTTCCCAGGGGCAACCCCTCAGCTGGCGCGAGCGATCCAGCACCAGACCGAAGGCAATCCACTGTTTGTGCACGAAGTCACCCGCTATTTGAGCGAGCAATCGGGTGCGGGTGGTCCATCGGCGATGCTGGCTCACGTTCCAGAAGGCCTTCGAGATGTGATCGGCAAGCGCCTGTCGGGCCTGAGTGGACCGACCAACCGGTTGCTCGGCACCGCGGCGGTGATCGGACGTGATTTCCGCCTGGATGTAGTCGGGCAGCTGGCTACGATGATGGATGACGATCTGTACATCGCGCTGGAGGAGGCGGTGGCTGGGGGAGTCCTCGAAGACTCAAGCGTGGGTGCGACAGCCAGCTACCGGTTCAAACACGCATTGTTCCGACAGGCACTCTATGAGGAGCTGATTGCTCCGCGTCGGATTCGACTCCATCAGCAGGTCGCACGGGCACTGGAACAGGTCCACGCGCGTCATACTCAAGAACACGCTGCTGAGCTCGCCGAGCACTTTGCGTTCTGTTCAGAACCGGAGGACCTCGCCAAAGCCGTGAGCTACGGGCAGGCAGCCGCAAGGCATGCCATGGACGTCTTTGCGTACGGCGAGGCCGCACGGTTGCTGAAGCGCGCACTGCAGGTCCAGGACGTCCTGGACCCGGAGGACATCAGGCGGTGCGATCTGTTGCTCCAGTTGGGCGAGGCGATGCTGCCAATGGAGCAACCAGGGCAGGTCGCGCGTATTGTGGCGGGGGAAGCCTTCAACCGGGCGACAAACAGTGCGGACAGACGGCGCGCATTTGGAGCCTGCATTCTAGCGCTGCGGGCACTCTGGCGAGATGCAGGCAACACAAGCGGCTTTGCCAGTCAGGAGGTGCGCGGGTGGCTCGAACGGGCGGAAATCGCGGCGGATGCTAGCTCAGAACGCATACACGTCGACTGCTACTGGGGTCAGTATCACATCGACGCGGGGGACCCTGCGCGTGGCCAGGACTATCTGCGCGACGCGCTGCATCGAGCACAGGCGCTAGGTGACACCGACGTCTACGTCGTCGCCGCTAGCTTCGCGGTGGGGCTGCTGCAAACCGTGGATGACCAGGCCCTTGTCGAACAATTGGCATTGGATCTGTACGCCCGGCAGCTGTGGATGCGACTTGCCACGGACCGGACAGTGCTCGCATATCTGGCAGTGGGATTCTTCGGGCGAGGCGATCGCGAGCGGGGCACCCAGATCTTGCGGCAACTATGGGACCTTGCGCAGACAACGAACGATCTCACCGTCACCATCGTCGGCCGGTTTCTTTCGGCCTGGCAGGCCCTCCTGGATGGCAGGCTTGAGGAAGCCGCGCGGCTGGGTTCCTCGGCAGATGAGGAAGCCGAGCGGACCGGAGCGCGACTCGCATCGTCAGCATCGTTGGCGCGCGCTATTTCCGCCCGAGCGCTCTTCTATATGGGACGGACCACAGAGCTCGATTTGAATGTTTTCGGATCAACGCGCTCGAGCTTGGCGAAGAAGGCGGGCGTCCTCGCGTTCCTCGGCAGGTGTCAGGAAGTGGCAGCTATCCGTGAGCGGTTTGGAGCCATCGGTGACATTCACGACCAGACAAGCTGCTATATCCTTGGCGACCTGCTGGAGGCATGTACTCGATGTCGCGACCGGACGACCGCCGAACAGCTGGTTGCGCGCCTGTCGCCGCTGGCCAACCGACTCCAACCTTTACAGGTTGTGAGCTACGGTCGGTTGCTCGGAGACGCTTCAGTGTTGCTGGAGCGACCGGACGACGCAAGGGCGTACTACCAGCAGGCGCTGGAGGTTTCCCGCGCCGCGAGGTGCCTGCCGGAGCTGGCTCTCACCCAGCTGGCGCTGGCGGACCTGCTGCTCATGCGCGGCAGTTCAACAGAGCAAACGCAGGCGCTCGCTCTGCTGGATGCAGCCATCGCCGCATTCGGCGAGATGCATATGCAGCCGAGTCTCGAACGGGCGCTGAGTCTCGCGAACTCGGCGCGCGAGCGTCGTCAACCTACTCACGCCGCCAGGGGCCTGCCGAGGAACGGCTCAGTGCTGAACTCGTCGGGCTCGTAGACATTTCGCTGCGGGCGCCGCGCTCATTGCGGCCACGGAGGAGCTCCGGCCGTTCATTCGGGACCGTCAGCTCCAGATCGAGCGTGCTGAGGACGATTTGGCCCACGGCCGAGATGCGGAAGGCAGGGGACGACCCCATGCGTTGCATGGGATGTCAAGATTTTCGGGCGCAGCTTGCACCGCAGCCGAACATTCCGGTAAGCCGATCCGGCCTTGGCGGATCGCTTGGCCACGCAGAAGCTGGACGGTGGGTCCGCAGGTGCTACTGCCGACGGGTGCCGGGCTCAGGAGGTGCTCGGATCTAAGCTCGGCGCGATCGAAGGTCTCTACACTGTTTGGTTCCACTTGAGGCTGGCAGTCGTTAGCCAAAGCGCTGCCAGTGTGGGCATAGCGCGGCCGGTGCGAGTTCCGGTCGTCGAGCAACAGCTGGCGGTAACGTGACACCGACGAGGGCTCGGTCGGCAACGGCGGACACTAATCTTGGAGGGAGACGGATGAGCCAGGAAATCCACAACGAACAACTAATCCAGGGGCCCGAAACATACACGCATGGATACGGTGAAGAGTTCCAGCGTTTCCACACCGCTCGGCGAGCGGTCGACGAAGCCGCCTTCCTTGTACCCCACTTGCGGCCGGGGATGAGGCTGCTTGATTGTGGCTGCGGGCCCGGCTCCATCACCGTCGACCTGGCCGAAATTATCGCGCCGGGTGAGACGGTTGGTATCGATCTCGCGAAGGCTCAGCTTGACCACGCGCAGGACCTGGCCGCCCAACGCGGCGTCAACAACGTTCGCTTCGAGCTGGCGAACGTCCACGATCTGCCGTTCCCGACGGCCTCGTTTGACGCCGTCTTCGCCCACAACCTGCTGGAGCACCTGCGGGAGCCGGGGCAAGCCTTGCGCGAGACGCGGCGCGTGCTCAAGCCTGGCGGCGTGATCGGGGTCCAAGATGACGATTGGGGAACGCAGCTCCTGGAGCCAATGACGCCAGTGCTGGAGAAGGCGCTTGAATTGCTCCTGCGGGTGGCGGCGCGCAACGGCGGCGACTTCTTCTACGCACGGCATCAGAAGCGGCTCCTACGCGAGGCCGGGTTCGTGCGCGTCGAAGGACACGCGATGGCCCGCTACTACGGGACCCCCGAGCGCGTCCAGCTGTTCGCAGCGACGGCGGCCAGGCAGCTCCGGGAACCGGCGCTAGTGACCCCCGCGCTGGAGCAGGGGTGGGCCGATCAGGACACGCTGCAGGTGATGATCGACGCGTTCGTTGCCTGGGTCCAGCATCCAGACGCCTTCCGAGCCGTTCTCTGCCCTGCCGCTCTTGGATGGGCCGCCGAGTAGGGCACATAGTTCTTCGCCTTTTGCAACTGAGCTATCGCCACACCTGCCACCGTCATCACTCGCAACCTCGCCCACCTCCACAGTTCGTCCAGTGTGGCGTTTATGCCGGAGTTGAGCGCCGCGGGAAGGCCCGCCGTGACAAGCATGGGTCTCACTCTCGCTGTGGTTCAGGCGCCTGCGCGATGACTTGCACAAACAGCCAACCAAGAACGCTGCGAAACTCACCCCCTTGCGCGGCTGCCAGTGCTTCTGCCAGAGCGTCAACGACCGCATCCGTCGCCAACTCAAAGGCGACGATGGCTTTGCGGGCGCTCAGCAGCAGCAGGCGTGTAATTTCCACGAGCTCCGATGCGGGCGTAGTGAGGGAAAAGCCTCCACGGGCATCGAGCACCCGCAGGCCGGCTTCCTCGCACAGCCGCGGCAAACGACGCGCCGAATCAACCCCGGCGCCATGATGGCGCATCGCGGCAAACACCAACTCCCGAGCAGTCTGGCAGGCAGGCACAGGCGGGTCGAACGTCGGATAGCGAGGGTCCTCGACGGCCTCGAACAGAAGCATCCGACCACCTGGGCGCAACAGCGCCATCACTCGTTGCAGGGTCCCGACGGAATCGGTCTGGTGTGCGAGCATGAGCCGCACGTGGGCGGCGTCAAATAGACCATCACTAGCGATAGTCTTCGGGTCGGCCGCATGGATATCGCCATGCATGACACTGACGTTGGACAGCCCGCGGGTCGAGACGATCGCCCGCGCCGTCTCGACCGCTTCGGTGCTACTGTCGAGGCCCACCACCGTCCCTTCCGGGCCGGTGAGCTCAGCGAGCTCCAGTAGCGCCCCAACCGGCCCGCAACCGATGTCGATCACCCGTGCGCCCATCCCCACACCAGCGCGGGCGCACATCTCGCGTACGTGGAGGCCGGTCCTACGCGCGGACGAGATGAGCCGCTGGTGCTCAGCGAGGCTCGCCTCCAGCACATACGACTGCACTTCGTTTCCGCCACTCACGTCCGTGTTACCTCCGGTAACGCGATGTCGTCAGTCAACCCAACGTAGTGTGGTCGTGTTACTGTTAGGCCCCGACGGCGATGGGCACGCCTCGTCCCGGGCCGAAAGGGCATCACAACCTGCCCGCGCATCGCATATGCCTGATCATGACGAGCGCGCCGCGCGTCGCCGAAGCGGACGATTGCCTTCCCGAGCCACCACGCGCACTCGAAGCCGCCGATTGGACTTCCGTAGGCGCGGATTGCCGAGTCTCACGTTGACGCAGTTACGGTCGGTGTAGAGGAAAGGCTCGATGTGCCCTGGTGACAGCTTCCCTAACCCGAGGGCCTAGCTGGATGCTCGCAGCGCTTCCCACCATCCCGTGGAGTCCCAGCGCAGCGAAAACGCGCGGTTTTCTTCGTCGAACACTAAGCGCTCGAGCCGGCTGAAGTCGTAGCCCTTCCGTACCTGGTCCGGGAACCCTGCCATCCGCAGGACCCACACTGTTCCGCGCGCACCCTGCCCGCGGTACCCGGCCCCCACACCCCTCAGTTCCAGGATCTGACCGCGGTCATCATGCAGACGGAGTCGGGGCCTGTCATCGAGGTGGCGCATCGTGGCTGCCATGAAGGCGCCAAAGCGGTAGCGCTGGTAGCAGTAAAACGCTTCCGAGGCCCGCGTATCTCCACGGATGGGATCGCGCAGAATGGGGTCCCAGTGGGCCTCCCGCAGCCGATTTGGAAAGTCCAGATGGGATGCGTACCGCCCTAGCACGAGTCTGAGTTCGGTGTGCAGACCCCGATGAAGCGCATCCCGCCAACGCGCCAATGACCGGTGTTTTCAGCCGCGACACCCGTCCGTTCGAGTTCCGCCACCGCCAGCGTGAGCTCCTCGCACACAACGCAGTCGCGCTCGGGATCGTTGATCGGAACCGGCACGTCCGACTGAATCCACTCCACCAGCAGCCGTGTGCCTTCCAGGCTGGTCTCGAACGGATCGGCTTGAACTGGCTGAGAGGCCGCACTCTGGCGTTGCGCTTCAGCTGCGCCCTCCGCCTCGGTCAGCACGGCCACGTCTCTGGGACTCGCACCGTGGACGCGCAGCGTGAACTCTCCCGGCACCCAGGTCAGCTGATTGTTTGTGGGATCGAGCTGCCAGAGGTCCCTCACCCGGAGTTCGTAGCCGCCGGTGGCCGAGATGGAGAATATTCGCGCGACACGCCACCTCTCAGTCGCGGCGACGCGATCGGTCTGGACGACCAGCGGCGCCACCGCGCCAACCAGTGCGACCGCGGTTTCGGGCTGGAGGCCCTCGAGGCGCAGGAGCAACAGCAGCGTGTCCGCGAGCGTGCGCGGCTCGCACATCGACTCCGTTGGCGGCGCACAGGCCAGCACGCTGAGCCGACGGCTCGTGATCGCGGTGAACACGTCGACGATTTCGCGGTCGAGGACCTCATTCAGAACCAGCCGCGCGACGTCAGCGCGCACTGCCGCCTCCACCAGACGGCGCTCGCGACCGTCGTCGTCGAATTCGAGGGGAAGCTTGACCAGACCGGGTCGGCGCCGCAGCGTTAGCTCTCGGCGGTCGTCGATGAATGCGGTCGGCTCATCGCCTGCTACTTCGCCGGCGATGACGTTGAGAAGCGTCGTACGTCCTGACCGAGGCGCGCCGTTGACGAGGATGGTGCCGCGCGCGTGCACGGCTTCCGTCAAAAACTGCGCCACGTCATCGGACAGGACATCCAGGTCGAGCAAGTCAGCCCACCGCTCGGGTCGGGGGGCGGGCCGGGCGATCTTCAAATGCACATACTCGGTGATCGGCGGGAACAGGGCCCGCACCAGCATGTCGCCGGGCAACTCAAAGGTGACGCTGGACTGCCCGGCGCTGGAGTGGCCGCTCAGGCGCTCGACGAGAGCGCGCACCGCTCCGTCATGCTCAAACGCTACGGCCTCCTGGTGGGACCGGCCACGGCGAGTAGCCATCACGCGATTCGGTGCGAACACTTCGATCTCAGCACACAGTGGATCTTCGACGAGCTGCTGAAGTGGCCCAAAGGGGGCGTGCTGCTGTTCAGACCGGTCCACGTCGCCAGTGTAGCTACGGACGGCTCTCGGCTCATCTATCGGGTGTTTGCTTGACGCGTTCGTACGCAGCACGAGTGGAACGTGCCAGTCCCCCGGACGCCTTTGGCACGGCATCGGGACGCTTTTTCCGTCAACCGGTCGACTCGGCACGACTTTGGGACGGCATTGGCACGCCTGGACGTCAGTCTAGAGGCATTCCAACGAGGAGGTCTCAGCCGGTGCTTGCCCTCGATCGTTTCATCCCCTTTCGCGGCGCGCGTCGTCGGGTGCTGGCCCGTGCAAGCACCAGGCCAGCTCGCCATCGACGCCCACTCACCAGACGCGTCGAGCGCGTCCGCACACTGCTCCCCGCGCTCTGCGGCATCGGGATCGCGGCAGTCGCGGGCTGGCTGCTGGCTGGGGGTAGGCTGCCGTCCGCCATAGCGCTCGTTGGCCAACTGGAGCCGGCCGCTGTTGAGACTTTCGCGGGCGGCGCGCCCGTTCACCTCGACAGTACACCGTCGGGCGCATCGGTACGTATCGACGGCACGTCGCGTGGCAAGACCCCGCTGGATATCTGGTTATCGCCTGGCCAGCACTCACTGACCCTGCAGCACCCGGACGCCCTCGATGACGACCAACCACTCCAGGTCGCGGACTCCGGGGCGAGCGTGGATATCGTGTTGTGGCGACGCCGGCCGGAGGTGCTGCCACTACGACCGGTGTATCCGGGCGCCACGCTGGTCGACGCGCGCTTTCTGGACGACGGTCAGGTCGCACTGCTCGTGGATACTCCCGCTCGATCTGGAGCAACGGGTACGAACCGTGAGCTGTGGCGGTTGGACCCGGCCACGACACAGCTCACTCGAGTAAGCCTGCCAGGGAACGGGCCGACGTCGGCCGTCGTCCTGGCGCCCGACGATGAGCAGGTGGCGTATGTCACACCAGGATCAGCGTCGAATCTGTCAGCGAGCCTGTGGCCCGTAAACGGCAACACGCCAGCACGGCCGCAGAACGAGACCCACGCCGAAGCTGTGTGGCTCGCGCCGCTGGACGGGAGCCAGCCGCCGCGGCGCATCTTCGAACTGCCATCCGCAAGCGGACCTGGTGCCGCGAACGATCTCGAGCGGATCGTCGACCTGGTGTGGACACCCGATGGGTCGCAATTGGTAACGATCACGCGCCAGGCCGGCACGCCTGCGCGTTCCCGGGTGTTTGTGGTGAACGTCACTGCGACTGCTGACTCCGATAGCCCCTCGGATGCAGCGCACGAACTGGTGCTCCTGCCGGCCGAGATCGTGCCCGGCTCCGCGGTACCCGATCAAAGCGGCCGGTGGCTCGCGCTGGTGGCCCATGCTGCATCGGCGCCCGCTGGCCACGACATGCTCAACCTGTGCATCCTCGAGCTCCAGTCGGGTGGCGCCTTTCGCGATCTCGCGGACCTGGGCACCGCGGCGACTCCCCTGAGCGCCGCGCCGTTTGCCTGGTTGCCCGCAACCGATAGCACGCCCGATCGCCTGGTGTTCGTCGGACCGGCGCCAACCGCCGCCTCGGGTGGCGGTGGCCTGTTCGGCATTTCCGGTATCTTCAGCGCGCTTCGGGCTTCGACGCCGCCATCAGGGCTCTTCATGGCCAGCCTGGAGGCCTCCGGGCTGCAAGACGCTCAGCCGCGGCGTCTCGGGACCGCGATCAATACCTTCGGTCCGGTCTGGCGTTCGGAGAGCGCACTGCTTGGCTTTGCACGCCAGGACGACGGCACGCTCGCGCTGCGCTCGATCGACGCGACATCAGGTGGGGTAAACGACCTGGGCGTGCGGCTACCAGCTGGCACGGCACAGGGCACCGGGCTGTCCGGTCGATGGGATACACGCCATGGCAATGCGTTGCTGCTGAGCCGCCCGTCAGCCGGCGGGACAATCGGAGCGAGCGCGAGCGGCGGTCCGCTCCAGGCCTGGCTGGTGTCGTTCGTATCGCCGAGCTCGACAGCCGGCGCAGCGCACTGAGAGGCAACTCCATGTCGGTCCACCCGCCCGCGCGCGTGGTCACACCAATGCTGATTGTCGCGGCGATTGCCGTGGCGCTCGCCACTCCGCCCCTCGCCATGGCGCAACCAGCTGGCGATGGTGGCGGCGGAAGTAGCTGTGTCCTCGGGCCCCTGTGCGGGCTCGGAGATCTCGGCCACTGGCTGCAGCAGACGATCACGAACATCCTCACCGACTTCCTGACCGGCCTCGCTTCAAACTTCGGCGACGCCATCGTCGGCTTCATTAACCAGGTCAACTTCCTCCCGCACACACCTGAGGACCTCAGCTACAAAGACGACCTCGTCAAACAGTTCGTCACGGCGACACAAATACTCGCCGATGGCCTGCTCTCCGTGGTGGTGCTGGTGAGCGGCTACAACATCATGCTGCGGCCGCACATGGGCGGGACGTACGCTGGTGCGCTCGAGTTCCTGCCGCGCTTACTGCTGGGCGGCATCCTGATCAACACTGCCGCCTGGTGGTGCCGCCTGGCGATCGACGCCAACAACGCAGCGTGCGGCGCCTTCGGCGCGCCCACCATCGCCGACATGGTCGCGACCATCCTGCGCGTGACGCTCGACCCGACACATCTGTCGGGGCTACTGATGGTCCTGGTCTTCATCGTCATGACCATCTTGCTGGTGGTTCAGCAGTTGATGCGCCTGGCACTGGTGGATGTGCTGTTCATCCTGGCGCCGTTGGCCGCCTTGCTGTGGATCCTGCCGCAGAGCCAGGCCTGGGGTCGGCTCTGGGGTCGCCTGTTTGTCGGGACAGTGTTTGCCCAGGCCGTCCAGGTGCTGACTCTGCGGCTCGGATTCAACCTGGCCACAGGGCTGCCGCAGCTCAACGCGCCCGGCCTACTACAGCCGCTGCTCGGCATCGCGGTCCTGGCGCTGGTGCTCAAGGTCCCGCGTCTGATGGGTGGCGGCGCCGCTGGCGGCAACATCGTCGCGAGTCTGGTCGGGACCGCGGCTGGCGCGGCGGTTGGCTCGGGTGTCGGGGTGGGTGTGCGGGCCGCACTCGGCGCGGGCGCTCGCACCGCGGGCCGCCGGTCATGACGGGATCACTCAACTCCGGCGACCTGCTGGGAGGAGGCCTGGGTCGGGCGGCGCTGGCCGTCTGTATCCTCGCCGCGGTTGCGCTGCTGGTGCCGATCGGGCTTGCCTCGGTCGGCTTCACTGCAATCCTGGGCGTGGCCGGTGGTTTGGGAGCGCCTTCTGTTGCAGGGACCGCTGGGCAGTCCGCGGGCAGTCAGACGATCCCGATGACAGGACTCCAGCCCTTACCGTTTGGAGGTACCCAGGTCCAACCGGTTCTCACTGCCGGGCACGGACTGATCCAGGGGTGGGCAGATCGCGGGCCGCTCAACCAGTACGCACGCTCCAAATACCGTGGTGATGCCAGCTGGCTGACGTGGCGGAACGTGGACTGCTCGGCGGCGGCACTGGACTGGCTGCTCGGCGCGTACGGCCAGCAACTCGGCAGCCTCGACGAGGCGGTGGCGCTGGTCGGGCCGGGCACCGGGATATCAACGAGCCTCGGCCTGCTCGACGCTCGAGGGCCGGCGCTGGCGCGGGCGCTGGCCGTACGCGGCCTTGACCCACGCGAGCCGCGCGCGAGCAACGGACAACTGAGACCGCTCGGCTCAACTGCCGAGTTGGAGGTCTGGCTCAACCAGGGGCCGCTACTGATGGATGGTGCCCGCTGGTTCGGTGAGGGACACTGGTTTGTCGGAATCGGCTACGACGCCGGTGGCATCTACATCCGCGATTCCAGCGGCTGGGACTATCGCTATCTCAGCTGGTCGCGGCTGTATGGCGAGGTGGGCTTCAGCGGTTGGGTCGTCGGCGTTGCCGCCTGAGACCTCAGCGTTCGACTTCGCAGCCGCCTTTGCAGCGCGCGTGCGTGTGCAAGTTGACGGAAAAGGCGTGCTAAAGACGTGCTAAAGGCGTGCCGCCAGTCGGCTTTCGCCCCCAGCACGCCCTTGGCACGGCATTCGGACGGTACTGGCACGGCATTGGGACGGCTCGTCGCGACACTGGTCGCGAGCGGCTGGCCTGAGCACCAGTCGTAGCTCTGGCGCCTCGGCGCCGCATCAATGGAGGTCCCTCTTCAGATGGACACCGCGCCAATCGTCAAGGTCTTCGATTCGCTGCTGACTGCTGGCGCCGCCGTCGGCTTCGCCGCCACCGCGTTCTTCGTCATGCTGGCCGGCTACCAGTACATGTCCGCCGGCGGCAGCGTGCGCGCCGTCGAATCCGCCAAAGGCAGCCTCTACAACGCACTGATCGGCTTCGCCGTCATCATCCTGTGCAAGATCATCGCCGGCCTCGTCGGCAGCGCTCTGGGTGCTCCTGGTGTGAGCACGGGGATGGCGCTTGGGCCGACGACGTTGGCGTTGTGGCTGCTCAACTAGCCACCCACATCGGAGAACAAGCAATGGCTCGCGTCTATGAACTACCCACTCATCTGCAGGTGGAGGACGTGCTGATTGCCGGACTCACGGCCCGGAAACTGTTGCGGCTGATGATCGGCGCATCGCTGGCGTACGGCGTGTGGGATCAGGCGGGCTGGCTGGCACAGGACGTCCGGCTGACTGTCGCCGTGGTCGTGGCCGTCATCGGCGTTCTGTTCGCGCTGCTGCAGCCGGGCGGCCGCCCGCTGGATCAGTGGCTGCTCGCCGGCGTCCTCTTTATCGTCCTGCCGCGGCGTCTGGCCTGGCGACCTGGCGCCGTACTCCTCCGCCAGCGGACCCGCGAGCAGCCAGGTTGGGCCGAGCTCGAGCTCCACCCCGAGTGGCTCGGGACGGAGCCCGACCGCCAGCTGGAGCCACCGCGATCTCTGTCGTGGCGCCTGCCTGTGTTCTGGAGGCCACGGTCATGAGCCAGCTTGACGCCGAAAGGGAGTTGGCGATGGACCACGCCACGGAGCTCAAGAGGGCCGAGCATCACCTGCCGCTGGTGCGATCGTTCGTCGCCGCGACATTGATCGGCCTCGGGCAGGCGACGTTGGTCGTCCTCAATTCGGTCGCGGGACCGCAGCACCTTCTGCACGGGCTCCTGGACGGACCCATCGATGTCCTCGCGAAAGCCGCGCTGTTGCTGTTGGCGCTGGACACGGCAGCCACAGGGTTCACGCTCGTCTTTGCACAGGCAGTATGCGTTCGGTCCCCTTCAGCCGAAGTCAGTACGAAGCGACACACCCGGCCGAGGTGGTTGTCGTGACTGCCGCGGCGTTGCAGACACGCATCGACCTGGTCGCGCTGGAAGGCGGCGTGGCCTGCTTCGGGACGCGGTCGCCGACACACGCCGTGGCGCTGCTCGACGTCGTCGGCGCCGAGGCTGGGATGGCCAGTGCCGACGACGCCACCCAGGAGGAACTGCTCGCCGGCCGCGCCCAGTTCCTGAACGCCCAGACCAGCCCGTTCCAGGTCCTCGTCAGGGCCGAACCCGTCGACCTCGAGGCGCACTTGCGCCGGGTGCAGGCGCGAGCAGAGCGGCTGCCCGAGGCGTTACGGGCGATCGCCCTGGATTACCTCGGCTTTTTGCAGACACTGGCTCACCAGCGCACGTTGCTCGAGCGCCGCTGCTACGTGGTCCTACCCGACCAGCGCGTGGAGACTCCTGCGGCTTCACTGTGGCGCCGGCTCGTGGGTCGTGTGGGTCGGCTCTTGGGCCGCGCTGACCCTGCCGAGCCGTCCGAAGATCCGGAGATGGTCTCGACCTCGGTGGCGCGGCGGCTCCAGGCGCGGACCGACCTGGTCGCGCGCCAACTCGGACGCTCCGGGCTGCGCACGCGGCGCCTCGACAGCCGGCAGGTGGCCGAGCTGTTGCACCGCTGCTGGTCACCCGAGCTGGCCCGCGTGCAGCGGCTGCGCGACGAGCTGAGCGCATACACGAGCCTGGTCGTCGGCTCTCGGCGCCTGGCCCATCCGAAGAGGATGGACGACGAATCGGCGGCAAAGACGCCGCCCACCAACTCGCCTGCAGCTACCGAGGCTGAACGCTTGTTTGCCCTGGGCACGCGCACCCTGGCCGATCTGATCGCCCCCAGCGGCTGCGAGGTCCGAGCCGATCATCTTCGACTCGACGGCCAGTACGCACGCGTGCTGGTGATGACCGCGTACCCGCGGCTGGTCTCGCCTGGCTGGCTGAGCCTGCTGGTCGAGACGGACCTGCCCATAGAGGCGAGCCTGTACGTCCAACCGCTCGCCTCTGCCGAAATGGTGCGCACCCTTGGCGTGCAGATCGCTCGACTCCAGTCGTCGCGCCTGGCAGCCCTGCGGGGCGAACGCGTCGCCGATCCCGAGCAAGAGATCGCGCTCGAAGACGCCGAGCGCCTGCGCGAACGCCTGCAGCGTGGTGAGGAGCGCTTGTTTGCGGTGAGCCTGTATCTGCTCCTACGCGCGAAGGCTGTGAGAGAACTCGATGAGCTGACACGGCGGGTGGAGGAACAACTCGACTCGTTGCTCGCGCATTCGCGGCGGGCGCTCTGGGAGCAGGAGCGCGGCTTTCGGAGCTGTCTGCCTGAAGCTCGCGATCAGCTGCTGGTGCCACGCAACCTGGACACCAGCGCGCTGGCGGCCACACTGCCGTTCGTCGGGCCATCCCTGGCCATGGAGAGCGGCATGCTCGTCGGCCTGGCTCGCACCAGCCAGACGCCCGTGCTGCTCGACCCGTTCGACCGCTCGCTCGACAACGCCAACCTGGCGGTGGTGGCGCCGGCCGGCTCCGGGAAAAGCTTCTTCTGCAAACTGCTGATGTTGCGGCAGCTGTGTAGCGGCACCGACTGCATCGCCGTCGACCCCGAAAACGAGTACAGCCGTGTTGCCGAAGCGGCCGGTGGCCAGGTGGTGCGGCTTGCCGCATCGTCCAGCCATCACATCAACCCCTTCGACCTGCCACTGCCTCCCGAGGATGCCGCAGACGATGGCGATCGTGCCGAAGAGAATCCCCTTGCGGAGCGCGTGACTGCGCTGCTCGGCCTGCTCGAAGTCATGCTGTGTGGCTCGAGCAACGCGTCTGACCGGTCAGGCTCGCTCGACAACCACGAGCGGGCGGTGCTCGACCGCGCGATCTACCGGACATATGCGGAGGTAGGGATCACCTCCGACGTGGCCACCCATCGTCGGCCGGCGCCACTCCTGGAGGACCTGCACATGGTTCTGTGCGATCTGCCTGGGGAGGTGGCCGCCAGTCTGGCCGTGCGTCTCGAGCGCTACGTCGAGGGATCGCTCGGGGCTGGGCTGTTCGCTGGACCGACGAACGTCGATCTGGACCACCGGCTGGTGGTGTTCAACATCCAGCAGCTCGAAGACGAGCTGCGGCAACTGGCCATCCACCTGATCGCCGGCTGGGTGTGGACCCGCGTGCGGCGCGACCGACGCCCGCGGCTGCTGGTCATCGACGAGGCCTGGTCGCTGCTGCGATTCGCCGAAGGCGGCGCGTTCGTGGCCGCGATGGCGCGCCGCGCGCGCAAATACTACCTGGGCCTGGTCACCATCACCCAGCAGGTGGCCGATCTGGCCGACCAGGGGCATGGCGAAACCATCCTGAGCAACGCCGCTCAGGTCCTGCTGTTGAAGCAGAAGGCCGATACCATCGACGCCGCCACCACGCGTTTTCGGCTTACTGCCGAAGAGCGGCAGCTACTGCTGGGCGCGGATAAAGGCGAAGGTCTGCTGCTGGTGCGCGGCAACCGTATCCCGCTGCAGGTCGTCGCCAGCGACGCCGAGTATCGGCTGGCCACCACCAACCCGCGCGACCTCGAAGAGCTGGCCGCGGCGGCAGCGGAGACGCGCGCAGCCACACGCGTGCCGCCACGCAACGGCACCGACCAACCCAACCACGCTTCGGTGGGCGCTGTCCTGGCGTCACGGCGCACGACGGTGCGCAGTGTAAATGCGAGTGGAGCGAGCCATGCTTCGCGCGAGTAACCCCGTGCACCGCATCGACACCGAGGCGCTGAAGCGCGAGCGCCCGCTGGCGGACGTCGTCGCCTCGTACGGCATCGCCCTGCGGCGTGAAAGCGCGGGCACCTACCGCGCGCTCTGCCCGTTTCACCAGGAGCGCACCCCGAGCTTCTGGATCGACGCGCGTGACGGCTCAAACGAGCACTATTTCTGTTTCGGCTGCAGCAGCCATGGCGACACGATTACGTTCGTCATGGAGCGCGAGAGCTGCTCGTTCCAGGAAGCTTGCGAACGTCTGTCGACACGTGGTCGAGCACCCGTGGTCGAGCCGGCGCTGCGAGCGTCGGCAAAGCCAGCCGGGCGCCGTTGGGAGGAGCTTTCGGCTAATTCCATCGAGGCACGCACGCTCGATCTCGCGCTGCAGGTCTACGAGAAAGAACTCTGGCGAGACGCCCGCGCTCAGGGTTACCTGCGCAGGCGGGCCGTGCCCGAGGAAGTCGCACGGACACAGCGGCTCGGCTACGCGGCTGGCCACGCCCTGCTCGGCTGGCTGAGGCAAGAGTCCGGCGCGGAGCTGCTGCCGGTCGCGGTCGAGCTGGGCCTGGTGCTGGAACGACCAGGTGCAGAGGAAGATGACCCACCCACGTATCGCGAGTTCTTCCTGGATCGACTGATTGTCCCCGAGCTGCGGCAGGGACGTCCGATCTGGTGCATCGGACGCACGGTCGAGGACGAAGTGCCGCCACCGGTAGTCAACCTCAAGGACGGGGCATCGGCGCCCGCCACAGGACCCGCGGCGACAACCAGCTCGGCGACCCCGGTCCGGCGACCACGGCCGAAGTACCTGTCGCTGCCGGGCGAAAAACCAGTGATGGGCCTGGAGCACGTCTCTGGTCGTCGTGCGGCGTTCCTCGTCGAGGGCCCGTTCGACCTGCTTGCCGCGATTGGCTGGAAGCTGCCGGCCTTCGCGATCTCCGGCACACACTTTCCACCCGAACGGCTACCCGCGCTAGCCGAGGCGCTCGCCATCTATGGCGTCTTCGATCCAGACCGCGCCGGGCGGAGCGCCGCCGAGCGTTTCGCGCCGCTCTTCGGCAGCCGCTGGCGTCCCGTGCGGCTGCCCAACAGCCTGGACCTGGCCGAGCTTGCCGCCCTCGGCGCCGCCGGTCGCGAGATGTTCGACATCCTGGTTGGTCGCGCCCGCTCTGCCGCCTGGCAGCAAGGGCGCGTGTAGGAACGGAGGCTTTTCAGAAAGGGCCATGTCCACCATCAGACTGAGCGCACGTCCAGCTTCGGTGGCACCCGATGCTGGCACCGCGTTCCGCGAAGACTTTCTCCAATTGGTCGCCAGGATCGGGCTGAGTCCCGACGAGACAGCGCAGCTCGTCGAGGCCTCCAGTGGCCAACCGTTTACGGCATGCGGGCCGGCGGACCTGCTGCCCATCCTCGACGACCTGCTGGCGCTCGCTCACCGCACAACCGGAACTTGTCCGGGGCCGGCGGGCTGCGCGTGAACGGCCATGTGCCTGGCCCCGCCGAGCACGTGCTCGAGGTCGTCACGCCGCGCACCAATGCCGCCCGCCTGAGCTCCGCCGAGCACCTCTTCGGCGCGCTTGTGCCTCGAGGAGAGCGCGCGCCAGAGCCGGTGTCGCTGGAGATCGTCGGCGACGCCGAGAAACGTCGGTTCCTGGCGCGCGCGACGAGCGCCGATGAGCTGCGGCGCGTGGCCGGCCAGCTCGGCGCCGCCTATCCGCAGGCGGTTCTCCGTTCGTTTCATTCGGCCACGTTCCCAACCGGTGATCCCGTTCAACTCGGGCCCGACGAGCAGGTCGCCGCGGCCACGCTCCGGCTGCGGGCCGGCGACCACTTGCCGCTGCACACCTTCGACGACCGTGAGCTCGACGCGCATGGTGACTCCGTCCAGGTCGATCCGCTGCTCGGCGTCCTCGGCGCTCTGGCTGACCTGCCCAGGGGTTGGCGCGCCGTGAGCCAGCTGATCGTGCTGGCGCCGGCTCAACACGACTGGGCGCGCGCCTTCCAGCGCCTGGCGCTCGAACGCCCACAGGACCAGGAGCGGCGCGCCGACACCGACCCCTCACCAGTGGGTCCGCTGGCACTGCTCGGACTCATCGGTCTCTACTTTCTGGGCGCGACCGTGAGCGACGCGTGGGCCCGCGGCGACTGGTTCTTTGGGCTCGCGCTGGTATTTGGAACCTTGGCCGTCATTGTCGGGAGCATCGTCGCCCTGCGCTGGCTGAGGAAACGTGAGCTGGTCGACCCGCGACTGGTCCAGGCCAAGCTCAGCCGTGACGCCTGCGTCGTCGAGCTGCGCCTGACGGTCGTTGCGCCCGCGTTTGCCAACGCGGATCTTGTTCAGGCCAGGCTGGATCGCCTGGTGGCTGCCTATCGGCCGTTTGCGCTTGCGACCGGCAATTCGCTCGTTCCGCGACCAGCTACACGCGGCGCCGACGATCTGCGGGTGCTGGCGCCGCTCGATCGACCAAGCCTGCTCAATGTGCGCGAGCTTGCCGGTCTCTGGCACCTGCCTCAGGCGAGCGACGACGTCGTCTTCCTCGAGCGCACCACCGCACGACGGCGACTGCCTCTAAAAGACACGGTCGCTCCAGGGGCGGACGGGGCAGGTTGCCGCATTGGCGTTTCGGCGCACCAGAGTCACTCGGTGCCGGTGCACCTGCCCGCGGGGCTGCTGGGACGCCATCTGCTGGCCGTGGCCAAGACGCGGAGAGGCAAGTCGAGCCTGCTGCTGCGCATGGTGCACCACTTGATGGACTCCGGTGGCGACCGCCGCTGCGTGGTGCTGGTCGATCCGCACCGCGACCTGGCGGTCTCGGCTCTCGGCCTCGTGCCGCGGGCGCGCCAGGGCGACGTCGTGTACCTGGACGTGTCCAATCGGCGCAGGCCATTCGGCATCAATCTGCTTGACGTCGGCCTCGGCTGGGATCGCGATCAGGCGACCGCCAACGCCCTGCGCATTTTCAGGAGGGAATTCGATGGCTACTGGGGACCACGCATGGAGGACGCTTTCCGCTTCGCCGTCCTGGCGCTGTTCGAGGCAAACGTTGCCATGTGCGCCGAAGACCCGCGCGGCGGCCGCGGTGCCCAGCACACCATCCTGGACGTTCCCTACGTACTCGAGCGACCGGGCTTCCGACGCCAGGTGCTCAAGAAGACCAGCGACCCGGTCATCCGCCAATGGTTCGACGGGTATTTTGAGCCGCTCGAACGCCGTTACCAGATGGAGATCATCAACCCTGTCCAAACCAAAGTCCACAAGTACCTCGGCAGCCACGTTGCGCGCCAGATCGTAGGCCAGCCGCGTTCGACCATCGACTTTCGCCAGCTCGTCGCGAATGAAAAACTGGTCATCGTCAACCTGAACGCGTTCGACGTCGGCGAGGACACCGCCGCCCTGGTTGGCGGCACCCTGGTGAACCTGGCGGCGCGCGCCATCTCCGGCCAGGCGCTCATGGCGCCAGCGGCGCGCAAGCCAGTCACGCTGGTGGTCGACGAATTCCACACCCTCCCCGGCGCCGACTATGAACAGGTGCTCGGCGAGCTCGCCAAGTATGGCGCCAACGTGCTGCTGGCCACCCAGACCCTGTCGCGGTTGGACCGCCTGACCGACGCGCAGCGCACCCGCAACCTGCGTGCGTCGGTGTTTTCAAACCTGGACGGCCTGTTCGCCTTCCACACCAGCGCCGAAGACGCCGCCTACCTCGCCGAGGAGCTCGGTGGTGGACTTGACGCCCAGGACATGCTCGAGCTGGGCCATTACCAGTGCTACGCGCGGCTGACCGATGTGCGCTCGGGCGAGCGGCTGCCGACGTTCAGCGTGCAGTTGGATCCGCCACCTGAGAGCAATGAACACCTGGCGGAACGGCTCGCGCGCCTGTCCGCCGAGCGCTACGGCCGCGACGCACTCGACGTCGAGCTCGACTTGCAATCCGCTCTGGAGCGCATCCGTGGACCGCAGACTTCGGCGCAAGCCGACAAAGCGGATGAGTCCACGCAGCCACCCGAACCGGCTGCTCCGGATACCGGCACACCTGCAGCCGGGACCGGCATAGCCGGCGCCGAGGTTCCTGGTGGAGGGCACCTAGCTGGCGCGGAGGCGGCAAGCGGATGACAGCGCCCACGCAACTGCGCGCAACACGGATCGGACCTGCGGGTCGCGCGGCGCTACAGCTGCTCGCCTGCTGTCCACGCATGCCAACTGATGCGGTGGGCGTCCTGCTTGGCCACCGACAGGCGGTGACAACAGCTCAGTTGCTGGCTCGGCTTCGGCGCGCAGGCCTGGCCCAGGATCAGGTGTTCAAACTCGGCCCGCTGCTGGGCTCGCGTCCCGTTCATCTGTGGAGACTTACTGCTGACGGGCGTGCGTTCGTCGCCAGTAGAGGCCCGGCACCAGCCATGGGCCAGACGCCGTACGGCGAACCCAAACGTCGGCGCGACCCGGGCCGGCAACGCGACGTCCCGCTGCTCGCCGCCTGCTATCGACTGCTGGCCCGGGTGGCCACTGGTCTCGACCGGCCAGTGCATGTTGCTGCCTGGGAGCATCCGTGGATCCGAGTCATCGTGCCGACTGGACGTGGTCGCGCGCGGCGGGCTCGGCTGCCCGCCGCGGCGGTGCTCCAGCGCCGCCAGACTGACGCCGAGCAGCCGCTCCGCTTGCTGTTGTTGCCAGACGTCGGTACTGCGCCGTTGGCCAGCTACCGCCTCACGTTGCAGGCGCTCTTCGAACTGCGTCGGACGGCGTATATGGAGGAGGAGTACGAGCCAGTCCTTATCGTCGGCATCGCGATACCGCCGCGGTCCTCGAGCGAGCGGATGGAGGCGTGGCAGTCGTTGCTGCGGGAGGTGGCACGACGCGCCGACGACCGACCGCTGCGTGCTAGCGTGCTCAACCTTGATGGTTCGTTGACGAACCGGCGCGACAACGACCGCTGTCCGCCAGACCAGGGCGCCGAGGTCTTCGCCCTCATTGCGCGTCACCCGCTTCTAACACGCCAACAGCTTGCCTCGCTGCTCCACACATCCACCCCGCGCATCGCTCGTCTCACGGCGGGTCTGATGGGTCGCGCTTGGCTCCGTCCGGTGACCATCGACAACCTGCGGCCCGGCAGCGATGCGTCCACCCACGCTCAGGTCCCACGCCTCGGCCTGGTCGAGCTCACCGCGGCCGGCCAGCAGGAAGCCGCTCGTCGGCTCCTCGTACCAGCAGGGCTCGCTCAGCGACGACACGGGGTCACCGTTGCCGACACCAGCGGGCGAGGAGTCCTTCGACATCTCCAGCACACGCTGGGCGCAAATGCGTTCTTTGTCAGTCTTGCGGCCGCGGCCACGCAGGTAACCAGCCGTGGCGGCGACGAAGCCCTCGTCGACTGGCGTTCAGCCGCGGCCTGTGCGCGCGGACGCTTCCGTCCGGACGGCTACGGCTGCTACCGACGCGGACTGTGGCGGTTCGGCTTTTTCCTCGAATACGACCGTGGCACCGAAAGGCCAGACCAGTACGCGGCCAAGCTTGCGGCGTATTACCGCTATCGCGACTGTGGCGCCGCGGCGCGCGAGTACACGGGTTTTCCGACGGTACTCGTGGTAACCACGCGGGAGGCCGCCGAGCTCCGATTTGCTCATGAAGCGTACGTCGCGTGCGAAAGACACGGCGGAAAGCCACTCTCACTCTTGCTGACCAGGACAGATGTCCTGGAGGCGACCAGAGGAGGCGTCCTCGGGCCGATCTGGCGCACCCCGGGCCTCTACGGCGAACAGCCAACTCGCGCGTACTGGCTTCCGCGCGAGCCTCCACATGGTTCTCTCCCGATCGCGCGGCAACACGTTTCCCGAGGCGACCGATGACGCTGGTCAACGGCTTGCAGGAGACGATTGGCCAAGAAGGCGCGGCCAATCGGTGTGATGCAGGAGGGCAAACCGCTCGGGACACCATGACGCCTTCCCAAAGCCCCATGATTGCCCGAGGTCCGAGGTCAGAGGACATCGCCGTCATGTTCTTACTCTTGATGCGGCAAATGGACAGGTTGCGCCAATCTTCTGACAACAACAGTCGCAAGAATGACGTCGAAGAGGCGGCTTCTCGGGTGGATTGAGCATCGGCCTTTCCCCCGCAGGTGCCGATCGCCGGCCCTAAGCTTACCTACTAGCGCCCGGGTGCCGCCGGGCCTTACCATCCACCTACACTCATTCAACCCCAGGCACTTGTGATGAAGGTGATCCACACCGGGCCCGTCATTGGTGTAATCGTTCGCAACTCGACGTATGCACAGGTCGGGAATTACCGCTCGGAAGTCCAGTCGGTTGACCTGCCCAAGCGCTGCGAATCTCTCGGCTACGAGTGGCAGATCTACGACGAGCAGGGCGTGAGCGGAAAAAGCCTGTCGGCGCGCGAGCAGACGCGGCAGGCTCTCGAGGACCTGCGCAGCGGCCTTATCCACGGAATCGGCGTCCTGGACGTCAAACGCGCCACACGCGACGAGGACTGTATGGACGGCCGCATCATCAAACAAGCGGTCAAGCAGGCGCGTGCAATTCTGGTCACGCGAGACAAGGTCTACGATTTCCGCAACAAATCCGATGCGCGACTCTGGGACATACAGGCGCTGCAGGCGGGCTGGGAGTGGCGCGACATCCGCGATACAACCTGGGACGGAATCATGAAGCGCTCAGAGAAACAAGGTGATGAATTGATGCTTCGGGCAGTACCGCCGCCCGGGTACCAGCTCGTCGTCAGGAGCTTCAAGAAGAATGGCATGCCCGTACGTGTACCCGCGAAGGATCCAGACGAGCAGCCTCTGGTCGAGGAGGTCTGGCGGCTGCTCGACGAACTGCCATCGCTCAATTCCATTGCCAAGCACCTGAACCGAGAAGGCAGGCTGCGGCCGCGCCGGCGAGCCGAAGGCGGTCGACAGTGGGTCACGCCAGACGTTTCTCGGATACTGCAGAACCCCCTGTACAAGGGTGTCATCTCATTCGGGCGGCGACGCGAGCAGGCGCACCGTCGTGGGATGCTGTCTGACGTGCTCGATACATTCGAGCCGACGGATCACGTCGTGCCTGAACTTGGCTACGTGAGTCACGCGACCTGGGAACGGCTCAATGAGAAGTTTCGCCGCACGAGTCACGGACCGGCCAAGGCAGGAGCGATGGCGTCACGCCACACGTTGTCCGGAATCCTCCGCTGTCCAAAGTGCGGTGACAGCGTGGTCGGTGCGGGGACGACGGGATACAACTGCCGACGGTCGGTGGTCGGGCTCTGCGAAGGATTTCGCATTCTGGATGTTCGCGGAGCAGCAAGCGTGCGAGATCCTCGACGGGGTTTTCAGCAAACTGAATCTGCCTGAGAACTTCGAGGAGGCCATGCAGCGCGAACGCGCGGCCCAACCGTCAGATGGACGTCGTGTCCTCGACGACGAGTTGCATGAGCTGGCAACGCAAGAAGACCGCTTGGTGGACGCCATTGCCGACGGTCTGATCGAGCGTGAGGCTGCGCAGCGGAAGTCCGCGAGAATCAAGAGCCGTCGGCTCGAAATCTACGGCGAGATCGAGCGGCTCGGAAGAGAAACCGAAGCCCGCCAACGGGCTGTGCAGTACGTCCAGATGGCGCGCACAGAGGGGATTGGCACGCTTGTCCTCGGGATGCCGATTGAGGACAAACGCAAGTTCTTCCGTGCGGCGTTCAAAACGATCACCCTTGACGGCCTAGGGCGGGGTCGGTGGCGGAAGCGGTCAGTGAAGGGTTACGAGTTGAGTGACGCGCTGAATACCTTCATCTTGCAACATGCATCGGCATGATCACGTGCAGATACCCGTTCGGTTCGCCTGAGGGACGGATGATGCCGGGGGAGCTGGGGCCGGTGATCTGCAAGAGGACCTCGGGGGTGTCGATGGCTTCGAGGGCCTCTCTCAGGTAGCGGCCGTTGAAGGCGATCTGGGTGTCGTCGCCATCGACAGTGGCGTCAAGGTTGCCTTCGTTGTCGCCCATCTCGGCGCTCGTGCTTTTGACCAGGACCGAGCCCAGGGCGAGCTCGGCGCCGTCTTTGGCGGGGCTGCACTCCAGGCGCACGATCATCGAGTTGTCGCGGGCGAACACCTGCGCCGCTCGGGTCGCTTTGAGAAAGTGCATCGTGCTGACTTTGACCTTGGTCTTGGCGTCGGGCGGGATGATCCGCTGATAGTCGGGGAACTGGCCCTCGATCAGGCGACTGGTGATCTCGGTCTTGCCGAAGGCGAAGTAGATCTGATTGCCGTTCGGCGTCATGTTGATCGCCACCTGATCGTCGGCCGCGTCGGACAACAGCCGCGCGACTTCGGTCAGCGTCCGGGCGGGCACGATCATCTGCAGATCCGGACCACCTTCGGGTAG
>Ga0070730_10001286_pt1 | contig 24455 bp, 21 predicted proteins | sample Coa_R1_3_FD_66447 | JGI IMG/M metagenome (GOLD analysis project Ga0070730, IMG submission 66447) | Surface soil microbial communities from Centralia Pennsylvania, which are recovering from an underground coalmine fire - Coalmine... | ecosystem: Environmental > Terrestrial > Soil > Unclassified ... | reverse complement strand
GCGACTTCGGATTGTAGGCGTCGGCGACATAGCCGTCCAACTGGGCCTGGTTGCTGCCCGTGAGCCAGATCGTGGCGGTCATCGGCGTCGTCGGATCGATCGGTCCCGCATCCTGGGCCGAGGCCAGCAGATCCTGTGTCGGCACCGCCGCGTCGGCCAGGGTCGGCAGCGCAGTGCTCATCAGAAGCATCGCTACAAGCGGGCGCACGAGCACCTTCCCGACCGGTGCGGAGACCGGCCGAAGCAAAGTACGGACACTCATTCCAATTAATCCTCTATGGGAATAGGAGAACGATTCACCGATGCCGACAACGCGCTTTGACGGCGCGCAATAACCACGTCTGCACGCGACGGGTTCGCACGCAGCAGCGCACACCGATCGCATGAGGTTTTCTTTGGATGGGATTTGATGATCATAGAAAGGACTACATTTTCCTGTAGTTTTTTATTTTTTGTTGCCTCCGACATGACGGGAGGCTTCAGATCGACTGATGCCCCCCGGCATGCACCGCCCGTTGTTCGAGCGATGTCGCTTTAATGACATTAGTATCGTTACAAACGAAACTACAAGTGGTTTTTAACGCAAAAAAGCACAATTTTCTGACATTCGCAGTCGCGGGCTCGAACGGGCGCCGCGGCGCCCGTGCGGAAAATCCGGCCGCCCCGCGCCACGCCGGCCGCAGGCTTCAATCACGCCCCATCATATCGTGCAGTTCCGGCGCGATGACCGGAGCGCATCCTCCGGCCTCGGCCGCGGTGGTGACGATGACGGCGCTGCCCGAGACCGATGTCACCGCAGGCACGGCGCGCCACCGTTGCGCTGCCCCCGCAAGGTCGAGCAGGGCGATGATGACGGCGGCCAGCACGAGGGCCGGATTGAGCCAGGCACAAGCTGCGTCGAGCGCTGCCATCCATCCCTTCATGCCGCCCTCCCCTGCGCGTGTTCCGATTCGATGACGCCCGCCCCGGTCAGGCGAGGCCCCGCCAGATGAGTTCGCCGCCCAGCACCAACAGGCCGGCGAAGAAGCACAGGCGAAAGGTCTCGGGCCGCACCCGTGCGCGGAGATACCCGCCCAGCGCCATGCCCGCGAGCGCCGGCACGAGCGCCAGGAACGAGGCACCAGAGACTCCCAAGGGCAGTGCGCCGTGCCAGGCGAGGCCCACAGCGAGCGCCAGCGTCGAGATGGTGAAGGACAGGCCGAGCGCCTGGACGAGGTCGTCCCGCTCCAGCCCGAGGGAGCCGAGATAGGGAACGGCGGGGACGACGAACACGCCGGTTGCGCCGGTGACCAGCCCCGTCGCCGCCCCGACCAGGGGGCCGGCCCAGGGCTCCGCCGCCGCCGGCACGCGCAGGCGGGGCTTGAGCAGCCCGGCGACGCCATAGAGCACCAGCGCGCCACCGAGGGCCGCCGTCGCGACCGGCCCGGCCGTGCCGGCGATCAGCCCCGACGCGGCGAGGGTGCCGGCGACGATCCCGACCATCATGCCCCAGAGGCGGCGCAGCAAACCACCGAAGCGCGGCCCGGCGAGAAGCTGCCAAACATTCGTCACGAGCGAAGGCACGAGCAGCAGCGCCGCCGCCTCGACGGGCGGCATCGCAAGGCCAAGCAGGCCCATGGCGACGGTCGGCAGGCCGAGGCCGGCGACGCCCTTGACCAGCCCGGCGAGAATGAAGGTGCCCGCGATGAGCAGGGCGTGGGGGAGAAGATCGGTCATGGCCGCGATGTAGCCCCGATTCCTCCCCCTCACAATGTGGGAGTGGTGTAGCCTGCCTCAGCCGGAGACGAAGGCAGCCGGCGCGGAGTACCGCCCATGCATTTTGACCTGATCGACCTGCGCCTGTTCCTCCATGTGGCCGAGGCGGGCAGCATCACGGCCGGTGCCGCGCGCTCCGGCCTGGCGCTGGCGTCGGCGAGCGCGCGGGTCCGGGGCATGGAGGAGCAGGCCGGCGTGCCGCTGCTGGAGCGCGGCCGCCGCGGCGTCGAGCCGACACCGGCCGGCCAGACGCTGCTGCATCACGCGCGGCTGGTGACGGGCCAGATGGAACGGATGCGCGGCGAGCTCGGCGAGTATGCCCGCGGGTTGAAAGGCCATGTCCGGCTGATGGCCAACACCGCGGCGGCGGCCGAGCATCTGCCCGAGATCCTCGCGCGCTTCCTTGCCGCCAATCCGAGCGTGGATGTCGACCTGGACGAGCGGCCGAGCCCCGAGGTCGCGCAGGCCGTCGCGGAGGGGCTGGCCGAGGTCGGTATCGCCGCCGACCACGCCAACCTCTCGGGTCTCGTCGCCATGCCTTTCCGCACCGACCGGCTCATGCTGGTCGTGCCCCGCGGGCACCCGCTCGCCGGCCGCGGGCGCATCGCCTTCGCCGAAGCCCTGGGCAACGAGCTGGTAGGTCTCTCGGGCGACAGCGCGCTCGGCGGGCATCTGGCGGAGCATGCGGCGCGCACGGGCGCGCTGATGCGAACGCGCGTGCGGGTGCGCGGGCTGGACGCGGCCTGCCGCATGGTGGCGCTCGGCGCCGGTGTCGCGGTCATCCCCGAAGCCGCGGCGCGACGGTGGCAGAAAGCGGGCGCGCTCGCCCTCGTGCCGCTCGAGGACCCCTGGGCCGAACGCCGCCTGGTCGTGGTCGTGCGGCGGCTCGACACCCTGCCGTCCCATGCGCGGCGCCTGGCGGAGCACCTCGCCGCAGGGTGAGCGCGACTGGGCCGATCGGAGCCGTCGACCGCAACCGCAAACAATTCGTTGCTGCCTACCCCGCCGCGTGTTCCCATGCACGGAATGGGTGAGGCAGTACAATGACCCGCTGTATCCCGTTCATGGCCTTGAGCCTCATCGCGTTGGCCATAGCTGATCCGGGATATTTCCCGGATCGGTTGATCAGGAGCGCATCAGCCAGCGAACAAACCAACACCTTGGGCTGGGTGGCTCAGGGTGAGGCGGCCGCATTGACTCGGGGAGGACCCGAGGTGGGTTCCGCAACCTTGTTGCTGCTCAATGCCGCCGATATTCCGCTCCAAATTCCGGAGCAGGAGAGTAGCGCGGTTATCACCGCCCTGATCGCCAGCCTCGGCGATGTCAGGAACGATACCGATGGCAGCCTGCGCGCCGCCGCCGCCCGGGCGCTCGGCGAGCTGGCCAAGGACAACAAGGCGAAGGGCACCGAGGCCATCACCGCCCTGATCGCCAGCCTCGGCGATGCCAGGAACGATCCCACTGGCACCGTGCGCGCCACCGCCGCCCAGGCGCTCGGCGGGCTGGCCAAGGACAACAAGGACAAGGGCGCCGAGACGATCACCGCCCTGATCGCCAGCCTCGGCGATGCCAGAAATGATTCCAATGGGACCGTGCGCGCCGCCGCCGCGTGGGCGCTCGGCGGGCTGGCCCAGGACAGCAAGGACAAGGGCACCGAAGCCATCACCGCCCTGATCGCCAGCCTCGGCGATGCCGGAAACGACCCCTCTGGCTTCGTGCGCGCCGCCGCGGCGTGGGCGCTCGGCGGGCTGGCCAAGGATAACAAGGACAAGGGCACCGAAGCCATCACCGCCCTGATCGCCAGCCTCGGCGATACCAGGCACGAACTCGGACCCATCGGGCGCGCCGCCGTCGCACAGGCACTCGGCGTGCTGGCCGCGGGCACCCACGACAAGAACACCGAGGCCATCATCGCCCTGATCGCCAGCCTCGGCGATGCCACGAACGATTTCAATGGCAACGCGCGCGCCGCCGCCGCCCAGGCACTCGGCGTGCTGGCCAAGAACAACAGGGAGAAGGGCACCGAGGCCGTCACCGCCCTGATCGCCAACCTCGGCGATACCAGGAATGACATGGGCGGCACCGCACGCGCCGCCGCCGCTCAGGCGCTTGCCGCGCTCGGCAAGGATAATGACGACAGGGTTACCGAGACCATCTCCGCCCTGATCGCCAAGCTCGGCGATGCCGGGATCGATGCCGATGGCACCCTCCCCGCGGCCGCCGCCGCGTGGACGCTCGGCGTGGTAGCCAAAGACAACAAGGCGAAGGGCACCGAGGTCATCACCGCCCTGATCGCCAGCCTCGGCAATACCGGGAGCGAGCCCGCCGGTACCGTGCGCGCCGCAGCCGCTCAGGCGCTCGGCGTGCTGGCCAAGGACAACAAGGCGAAGGGCACCGAAGCCATCGCCGCCCTGATCGTCAGCCTCGGCGATGCCAGGAACGACCTCGGGCCCACCGGGCGCGCCGCCACGGCCCAGGCGCTCGGCGTGCTGGCCGCGAGCAACCCCGACAAGAACACCGAGGCCATCACCGCCCTGATCGCCAGCCTCGGCGATACCAGGAATGACATGGGCGGCACCGCACGCGCCGCCGCCGCTCAGGCGCTCGGCATGCTGGCCAAGGACAGCAACGACAAGAACACCGAGGCCATCACCGCCCTGATCGCGAGCCTCCGCGATACCGGAAACGACCCCTCTGGCTTCGTGCGCGCCGCCGCTGCACAGGCGCTCGGCATGCTGGCCGGGGACAACAAGGCGAAGGGCACCGAGGCCATCACCACCCTGATCGCCAGCCTCGGCAATACCAGCAGCGTTTCCTACAGCACCGTGCGTGCGGCGGCCGCGCAGGCGCTCGGCGTGCTGGCTAAGGGCAACAACGACAAGCGCGCCGAGGCCGTCACCGCCCTGATCGCCAGCCTCAGTGATACTCGTGCCGATTTTTCGCACGACATCGTGCACCGTGCCGCCGCGAAGGCGCTGACCCAGATGCCCAATCCTTTAGGGGTTAATCAAATTGCCGAGTTCCTGGGTCGGGCGGCGGATCGGGCTCCGAGGGAGGACGTCAGTACGGAAGCAGAGTTTCATCTCCTGACCGGTGGCGATGGCACATTGGCCCTGTTATTGCCGGTATTGCGGCGCGCGCAGCGGTGGACGGCTGCCTACGACGCACCGGGCAAAACCCTGGACCTGTTTTTGACGATCTGGCCCGCGACCAAACCCTACAGGGAACTCCGGCAGCAGATTGCGTGGCACACCAAGCGCCTCGCCGACGGAATCTGCGCCGGCGGAGGGGCAGCCCACGACAAAGGCAGCAACTTGCGACCAGACTGGTTGGCCGACCTATGGACCGTTGCCGACAGAGTTTCGGTCGCGCGCTGCTTCCCCGGCAAGACACGCGAGGAAATCGCCGCATTGAGCGGATTGTTTCAGCTTCCGGACGCAGAATTTTCCGAAGGCCAAGAGCTGGACAAGCTGCTGAGGGACGACGACAGCCGCGATCTGATCGCGCAAGTCGTCCGGTGGAGTTTCGGTGTTCTCGCCGCCCACCTCGGGGTGTGGGTGGCCCTTCTGTGGCTCTACCCGCATCACAGCTGGGTGCAGGCAGTGTTCTTCTGGAACCCTACTGTGCGAAAGCTTTTCGGCTTGCATCTCACCTTGCTGATCCCGGTGGTCCCGCTCGCGCGCCGCCGCTTGCTGGCGCCGTTTCGGTCCGCACTCGGCCCGCAGTCTGCGTCGGCCAATGTGCTCTCGCTCCCGGATACGGCATGGTTTCCAGACGCGGAAGTCATCGAAGACAATACGCAGGAACGAGTCCCGGTTGCTCAAGCCTTACCGCGCCTAGGCGGCCTGACCGTCCTGGAAGGCAGTTCCGGTCTTGGCAAGACCGTGCATCTGGTGCGCCTCGCGCGGGCGTCATCACGGGTCGCCGCCTTCCTCAGGGCAGGCGAGGAAGGCGGCGATGTCATCAAGGCAATCGCTGCGCGGCTTCCCGCGGATGTCATGCGTGACGAAGCGTTCCTTCGGATGCTGATCCACGCCGGTGGGTTGGATATCTGCATCGATGGGCTGAACGAAGTATCGGCCGACGCGCGAGCAGCGGTAACGTCGTTTGCCCAGGCGGCGACGAAGGCCAATGTGCTGATCTCAACACAGCCCATCCGCTGGAACCGGCCTGCGGGCGCACGGCTGCTGCGCCTGCAGCCGCTGCGACCGGAGCAACGGCGGACATTTCTGGAATCGCGCGAACCCGCCCTGCCGCCGGGCTCGGCGCTGCGTGGCGAGCAGTTCACGGCCCGGGTGCATGCGCTCATTCAGGAGATGGAATCCACCACGCCGACGCTGATCGAGGAACGGTTGGCACGGGAGCGGGCACTCTCCAACCCGATGGACCTGACCACGATCGCCGTGATTCTGGCCAATGGCGGCACGCCAGACCTGCTGAACCTGCAAGAAACGGCCTACCTGCAGGCGGCCGCGCGATATGCGGCTGATAATCAAGGTGCGGAATTCCCGCTCACCGCCTTTAGCGAGCATGTCTATCAGCTTCGCTGCAAAGCCGTGGGCGGAGAGCGTGAACTCATCGTATTGCGCGATCCGCACTTTGCCGTCGAATGCGATGCGCTTGCCGATTACCGGCTTCTGCTGCGGGGAGAGGAGCCTAATGAGGACGGCAAAAATGCGCCGGCCTGGCGGTTCCGGCACGATAAGGTGTTGGATTTCTTCCTCTACATGGCGGTAACCAATCGCAATACCATGCACGAGCGAATTGCCGCGCATGTCGGTGATCCGCGCTTCGCCGGTGTCTATCTCCTGCTATCCCTGCGCGCACCGCTCGATCTCGCGAGAGAGATTCGCGACCGGCTCGCAGACCACGCGGCAGAGACGCGTGACCATTCACTTGCCGACGAGGTCTGGGGTATCGTGAGGCAGCGACTCGACACGGCCTCAACGCCGCCGGCGGAAGCGGAGTTGCAGAAATCGTGATTTCCGTATCGCCCGGACCAAGGCCGCCCATTTCTGCGCGATAAAACGCCCCCCGGGGCGTGCGCAATCCCCACCGCCATCCGCAGCGGCCCTACGCCATCCAGAATATTTTGAAGATCATGTTCGGGATCGCAACGGGCGGAGGATATTCTAACCACCCGGCCAGGAAGCGATCTTCAACTAGAGACTGGCGGAGGGAGCACATACCGCGGACTGCAGGCGTGCAACAGTCAGTAGTAGGCAGCGGCGTTGCCGAGGCCTTGGGCAGCGAGCTGGTGGGCCTGTCGGGCGACAGCGCGCGCGGCGGGCACCTGGCGGAGCATGCGGCGCGCACAGGCGCGCTGATGCGAACGCGCGTGCGGGTGCGCGGGCTGGACGCGGCCTACCGCATGGTGGCGCTCGGCTCCGGTATCGCGGTCATCCCCGAAGCCGCGGCGCGCCGGTGGGAGAAAGAAGGCGCGCTCGCCCTGGTGCCGCTCGAGGATCCCTGGGCCGAACGCCGCCTGGTCGCGGTCGTGCGGCGGCTCGACACCCTGCCCTCCCATGCGCGGCGCCTGGCGGAGCACCTGGCGGCAGGGTGAGCGCAGCTGAGCCAATCGGTGGTCCTAATTGCTGGAGGTGACCGCGTCGGAGTTCAAGGACTGCGAGCAACTCCGCTCCGACGGCGATGTCGTCGTTCTCCGACAAGACCCGGACCACCGCCCTCCTCCCCACGGTTTCGCGAAATCCATTGATAATGTTCTCTTTTTGTTCTATATTCGTTGTCGAGCCAAAAGAGCGGGATTAGGTAGCAGCTGCCACCGATTTGGCGACGCAATCCCGGGTATGATTCAGATCCCTTCCTTACAAGGATCTGACCATGGCCGTGAATGCCGTTCCCAAGGATATCTTGCTGAAGCGCGCCGTGCTGCTCGACCGAGCGGACGCGCTTGAGGGTGAAAAGCGGAAGCTGCTGGACGACATCGAGGCCCTGGACCGGGCGGCGCTGATCTTCGATCCGACCTACACGCCTCAGACCGTTGGAAAGCGTCCGAAGGCACAGGCAAGGAAGCCCTCCTCGATGCTGCCCGCCAGCGAACTCACCGCCATCATCGGGAAGCTCATCCGGTCGGCATCCGAGCCCATGACGACCTCGGCGATCGCGGCGGCCGTCGCCGATGCGAAAGGATTGGCGGCCGACGACAAGCGGAAGGCGGACGCACTCGTTCAGCGCGTCCGCACGATCCTGAACGGCCTGGAGCGGACTAAGGTCGTCGAGGGCATCCGAACCGACGGCGACAAGCGTGTGCTGTGGCGGGCGCCGCTGCGCCAGGTCGGCTGACGTCTACGGCACGACGACCATGAAGGCATCCTTCGGCGGATGGTTGCCCTGCCAGTAGCCGCATAGCCAGCGGCTCGTCCGATGTCCCATCGCCTTCGACAGCATTCCCCGCACGAGGGTGCGCATGTCGGTTCGGCGATGGTCCTCACGCCACGCCATCTCCGCCGCGTACCAGTCCAAATATTGGCTCGCAATGTGATGGAACGTGCCCCACTCGCCCCGTCGCACACGGCTGAAGAAGCTCTCGACTTGGTTGGTCGAGACGCCAGCCTCGCTCCGGTAGGCGAGGCTGTGATTGACGCGCTCGACCTCCTCGAAGACCGCCGCCACCTGATTGTAGGCGTGGTGCTCGTCGGCCACGACCAGGTGCGCATGTCTCGCGTAGCGTTGAAGCAGCGGCATGATGACGGCCGCGTCCTCCGTTTTCGTGATCGCCGTGACGATGCGGCCGTTGCGCTGGCGGATGGCGATGACGCACTTGCGCTTGCCGGTCTGGTTCTCGCGAAGGCGCCGGTCGATGCGGTCCTCGGCCCGGTTCTCTGGACGGATGTGGCCGCCGACATACATGCCGTCGACCTCGACGGTGCCTTCCAACATCAGCGAGGCGCGCTCGGCGGCGATCGCCTCACGGAGCTTCATCAGGTTGGCCCAAGCGGTCTTGTACTGGACGCCCAGCTCGCGAGCGACCTGGAGGGCAGCCTTGCCCTTCACGGCATGGGCCGAGAGCGCGATGGCCGCCAGCAGCAGGCGGAACCGCAGCTTCCGGTTCGCGAAGATCGTCCCGCTGGTCACGCTGAACTCGTGGCGGCAGCCCTGTGCCCGGCATTTGAAGCGACGGCGGCGCGTCTCCCAGGCGTCGGTGACACCGCATCGTGGGCAGTACGGGACGCCGTCTGTCTCAGGCCAGCGGGCTCGCAAGAACCACTTGTAGGCAGTCTCTTCGGGCATGCGGAAGACGCGATGCAGCGGCAGCGTCCGGCACTTCTTCGAGAGCAGGTAGTGCTGGGCCATGGCTCAGCACCCCGCCGGGCAGGTGCGGTCTGCGTGGCGGTATTTGACGGTCTCGCAGGCAGCCCCGGATGGCGACCAGGCGCGGCTGGAGGCTTTGGGCGAGGATGGCAGGCTGGAAGGTCATCACGCGGCTCCTGGCGCCATCAGCGGCGCTCAACGGAGTGTCTGTGGTTGGTGATGCCCGGCGGATCTGGCGAACGCGAACGGGCGACTGCGGCTTTACGGCCGCGCCGGTATCGAGAGGGTATGTGAGCCAGATCCGATCATGTCCGCATCGTATCAAAAATTTCGCGGAAAGTCGATCGCTAACCGGAAAAGGTCGTGCCCCAGCGGCTTCCCCCTTCTAGATATCTTGCGATGGCATGAGGGATTCTATCGGTTATGCTCGATGGAAGATGGTGTGACGCTAATCCAATCCCGCGCATAAGCATCCCGACAGCTATCGCAACTGGAAAGACGCGGCATGATCCGTATCAGGAAGTTTAGCCCTATCGATCGTGAATACCCGATTTTTGAGGTCACAGATCAGAACGATGTGGTGCTGTTCGATGTGGCAATGACGGATGACGGGGCGCTCGAAATTGGCTTTCACAATGGGATCGCTGGCCAGACGCTCCCGGTTTTGGAATTCAAAAGGCTGCTGAACGAGGCTATCGGGCTTGCATCCGACAAAAACATTCAGTGATTCACCGGACCATTCCGAAATTGTCAAGGTTAACCAATGAGTTATTGAGGTGGCGGTGGCAGCTGCTACCTAATCCCGCAAAAGAGCATGGAAACAGAGGGCATGGACGGGGAGAACTTTCAGGCAGCGCGGGGATATCGTCTCGACTCTCCCACCGATCCACAGGGAGTCTGTTGCGACGAGGACGGTCCCGCATTGGGTTCGTTTCGATTACTGACCAAGACCGCAGCCGGCTGGCAGCCGCATGCCGCTGGAGAACTGAACACTCTCCTCGATAAGATTTTCGGCGAGCCTGTAGACGGCGCCGCCTTACTGCCGGGACTTCGTGCCATTGCACGCGCACTCGACGAAGGCAATCTGGTCCGCGCCATGATCGGCACGCAACTTCTGCAACTGCCTGTCCTTAGCGAGGCCCAGGCTCGGCGGGCGATGGCCATGAAGCTAATGGCCAAAGCGTCGCCCGACGATTCGGAACATCCTGGTTGGCCTGCGGGGACCGAAGACGGGCGCGGTGGGGAATTTCGGCCGAAAAATGGTGAACTTCCCGGTAATGCAAAGAACATCGCAACGAATCGGCTGCGCCGACTCGTGCAGCGGCGCGCGATCCGAGCAGGCCTGCGGCGCCTGCTGAATTTCCGCCGGCTGGGACGTATCTCCGCGGAGATCGCGTCGAACGCGGTGCCCGGACTGGATGTCATCGGCGATGCCGCCATGGCCGTCGATATCGCCGACATGGTCGGGGAATTCGAAGCGTTGAAAGGCGACACGGATGCCGCGCTCGAATTCGCGTCCGGCGGCCCACGCGCTCTCGAAGAACTCCGCGTCAGCCCGCAAGACGAGTCGTTTTCTTCCTACGACGCTTTCAAGAAGGAAGATCTGGTCAAGCGTTTCGGTCCAGCCGGCGACGGTTACGAATATCACCATATCGTTGAGCAAGGGCAGGAGAGCGGAATTCCGATCAACGATATTCAATCGACCCGAAATATCGTCCGCATCCCGAGGCTCCTTCATGAGGAGATCAGCTCCGAATATGGACAACTCACATCCGCCAGCACCCAAACCGTACGCGAATCTTTGAGGAACGCATCCTTCGACGAGAAATGGGAAAAGGGGCTTGAGGTAATGCGGCGAGTTGGAATTCTTCGATAGGAGAAGGCACATGCCTCAGCACAACGACGAGAAATCGATTCATCAACTAGTCGAGCAGTTTAAGGCCGGTGCCATCCTCTACCATCAAGGCTTGGAGGATGAAAAACTTGCAGTCCAAAGACGAGGACAGAAAGCTGTCCTAAGCGCCATTCAGGAGTTGGACGCGTTCGGACCGGAAGGGCGCAACAACCTCATCCCCTTGTTGGATCACCCCGACCCAGGTGTCCGGGTCTATGCCGCCGGGACGCTCGTCAAGGTCATACCGGAGCGGGCGCTGGCCGTGCTCAAGGAAATCGATGACTTCGGCATGACCAGGGCACATATGACGGCTTTTCACATGCTTTGGAGCCACACGCATGGCGGTTTGAAGCTGTAAATCCGTTCGAGCCAGCGCCCCAAGCCCATTCCCCGCTGCCGCTTCCATGATGGAGTAGTGTGCGAAACCGGCCACCAAAACCAGGCACCCTTTCCAATTCGCCGGACGAGAATGGAGGCCGAGTTACGGCTGAGCTCCGCACAACAGCGCGGCCACTCGCAGAGAAGCGGCGATCAGCAGGGAAAGACTGGCGGAGGGAGCGGGACCCTTTGACATCACCCCATAAGGCCCGCACGAATGCTAGTTTTTCTAGGCTTCCCAAGGGCATGTGAGGGGTATAACGTGAGGGGTAACGTGTGGGGCATACTCCCTCCGCGACATTCCTGAGGCGCCCCTTATGCCCGTTGATAACCGTTACCTTGAGAAACGCCGACAGGGCTACTACTGCGTCGTTGAGGTGCCCCCTTCGGTGCGGCCCAAGCTCAACTGCAAGCGCCTGAAAAGGACGCTTCAGACCCGCGACATCAACGTTGCCCGCGCGAAGCGATGGGCGGTCGTCACGGAACTCAAGGCGATCATTGAAGCGGCCAAGCGGGGCGACCAGCCGTCATCGCTCAATGAAGAGGCTATGTCGTACCGAGAGTCCAATGAGGCGTGGGACGGCGATGGCGGGCCGGACGATCTCAATCCCGTCGAAGGGCTGATTGAAGAACGCGCCGAACAGATCGCAGCCAAGCACGGTAGCGAGGCGGCTGGCCAGTTCTCCACCATCGCCTTGGGCCTCGCGACCCCTCTTAAGCTGCACCTTGAGCTTTGGCTGAAGGAACGGAGCTATATCGAGAAGACCAAGGACGACCACAGGCGGGCCGTCGAGGCTTTGTTGGACCATGCGGGCGCCGGAGCCACGGTGGAAGGCATGACCAAGCGCAAGGCCGGGACATTCGTGACCACCTACCTAGCGGGCAAGGGCATCACCAATAAGACCATCAATAAGTACCTCTCGTCCCTATCGTCCTACTGGCGGTGGATGATGCGGCGCGGCTTGGCTGCCGAGAACCCGTGGCAGGGTCAGAGCGTGGAGAAGGAGAAGCGCACCAGGGAGGAGGACGAGCGGCCGTTTACCAAGGACGAGATGGTCAAGCTCTTTAAGTCCCCTCCAGACCTCGCCATGGCCGACTTGATGGCCATTGGTGCCTTATCGGGGATGCGGCTGGACGAGATCTGCGCACTTACGGTGGGGCGCTGTGCCAGCAACGTGTTCGACATTGTGAGATCGAAGACCCCCGCAGGCATCCGCAAGGTGCCCATTCATTCGGACCTGGTTCCAATCATCGAGCGGCGGAGAAAGGACAAGGCGACGGGCGAGTTCCTGTTCCCCGAGTTCAAGGCGGCGGGGGTGGACGGCCGACGATCAGACGCCATAAGCAAGCGGTTCGGGCGGTATCGCCAGGACGCGAAGGTCCACGATCTGCAAGAGGGGCGCCGACGCTCCCTGGTGAATTTCCATTCCTTCCGGCGCTGGTTCATTTCGATGGCCGAGACCGCAGGCCAGCCCTTCCCGACCATTGAGCTTGTCGTCGGCCACAAGCGCGAGGGCCAGAGCGCGGGCGTCTACTCGCAACCAGACTTTGACCTCAGGCGGATATGCGTGGAGGCGGTCAAGCTCCCCTTCCCGCTCGATACGCGGGCGGATAGGGAGTTCTCGCCGGTCAAGCCGGGCAGGAAGCGAGCGGCCCAAGTGGCGCCGGATGCAGGGAACGGCTAGGCGCCCACCAACCCTAGCCAGTTCCAGGACGCCGTAGAGGACTTCATGGGCTCCACGGTGGTCTTCGGGGACTATGCCAGCATGGGCGTTGGGGGCTCCGATTGGCATCAGGAAAAGACGCGGATTTCCAGGTAGTTAGTCTAAGGACTGACTAGTAGGAGAAACCAGGAAGGGCGCAGGTGCCCCCGCTTGGCGCGGCCTTCGACGGCGCCACGGAGAACTTGTTGATATTCAAGGGAAATTCCTAAACCCTGACCAGTAGGAGAAACCAAGAAGGTCGCAGGTGCCCCCGCTTGGCTTGGCCGGAAAATTTCGCCACAGAAATTCGTGGGGTCTGGCGCAACGGGGCGGTGTCGAATTTCCCCCATGGCCCTCCTCGCCAGCGCACGCGCGGACACAGATCGGGCGACCGGGCAGGCGTGGCGCGGACACAGCTCCCAAGCGCGCGCCTGCCATCCTTACGGGCACCCGTGGACCACGGCGAGGACCAAGGCTCATCGTCCGCCCCATCCGTGAACCGCCAAGCGAACGGCACCAGTCCCACCGCCGCATCGCTCGGTAGCCATTGACCGGCGACTCTGATAATCGTACACAATCTCCACAACGAACGTTGTCAAGGAAGTGTACGATGGTGGACTATGTGGCGTACTGCCGGGTGAGCACGGCGAAGCAAGGGCAGAGCGGCTTAGGCCTTGAGGCACAGGAGCAGGCAATCAATGCGTTCCTGCGCCCCGCTGACCGCCTCCTAGCGCCCGTCTATGTCGAGGTCGAGAGCGGCAAGAAGAACGACCGTCCCAAGCTGGCGGCAGCCCTGGCCCACTGCAAGCGCGCTGGGGCGACCCTCCTGATAGCCAAGCTCGATCGGCTGGCCCGCAACATGGCGTTCATTGCGAACCTTATGGAAGACGGCGTGCCCTTCGTGGCCTGTGATATGCCGACCGCCAATGAACTGACCGTGCATATCCTAGCTGCCGTGGCCCAGGCAGAGCGGAAGGCGATCAGCGCACGGACCAAGGCGGCGCTTGCGGCGGCAAAGGCCAGGGGGACGAAGCTAGGCGGCTACCGTGGTGGGCCTGTGCCGGACATCACGCAGCACCAGAGGGCCGGCGCGGACGCTGCTAGGGCGCTTTCAGGGGCCACTGCCCAGCGGCTTGAGCCGATCATTGCCGAGATCAAGGCTGATGGGTTCGTCAGCTTGCGGCAGATCGCGGCGGAGCTTAACCGAAGGGGCGTGCCAACGGCGCGCGGGGGGCAATGGGCGGCCCCCGCAGTAAGGAACCTCCTGCTAAGGCTGGCGGGTTGAGGGTTCAGGCCGAAAGGGCTTGGCCGTCCACTCAGACTTTCATGCCGTGCTGTCGGCAATAGTTGACGATCCATGGGCGATCATGCCGGTGACCATCCCGCCATAGGGCAGCGGCGTACCTTTCAGGTGTATGGCCGCTGTCATTTCTCTTGCGCTCGACCAGCCCAGCCAATTCTGCTTTCACATAGGCGGCGCAAACGATCCCCTCGTTATGCCCGTGCTCGTCCAAGAGCTTGCGGATCATGTCGCGCTGGCTGGGGAGCTTAGCGTCTCTCATGCCAGAAGTGGGCCACACATGCGGCAAGTTGTCAAAAGGGGTACTTGATGGGCTCCACATAAGGCCCATTAGCGGAGACCCCTGAGCGCCTGAGAGGATGCGGGCGGGCAAGCGTCTACCGGGTGCTCAAGGGGACGGATAAGGCTGCTTAGCCGTCACCCGTTGCCGGCACAGGGCCTACTAGTAGGGAAGTCGCGACACTGACCGCCCGTTGGGGAAAGCCGGTCGTGTAGGCCAGGGCAGCCGGTCCAATATGTGACTATTAGACAACCCTGAGACATGCGCCCCGCAGGGAGTCCGTAGAGGCCCCTGGAAGGCCCTTCCCGCTTTCCCGCCCTCTCAACCACCAGAGAGAGCGAGTAGGCCCTCCAGCGGAGTCCGTAGGGCATCTGGAGGCCACATAGCGCGGCTGGGGGATGTCTAAGGTTCGATTAGTAGAGAACCGGCGCCCACCTACGCGTCACCCCATGGAAGAAGCCTTTCGGCACTGCCGTGGTGCGAACGGTAGAGGCCAATGCGCCGGGCAATGAGGGGACCTGCGGGTCTAAACCCTTATTATAAGAGAAGCCACACAGCCACCCGAGAAGGCACTGGGCGGGCACCTAAGAGAACGAGGGTTTCCCAGGGGTTTTTCTAAGGGTGCACCTATTGGGGAAAGCGGTCGGGACGAGTGGTGGGCTCGAATGGCGGACCAATAGACAGGACGAGGCTGAGGGAGCTGTGGCGCAGCCGCTTGAAACCCGCACTAGTAGGGCAATTGCCCCGTAGCATACGGCAGGCCCTCACCAAGCGCCCAAAGGACGCCCAGACCCCCGATCCCGCTTTCCCGCCCACCCCCGCCAGAGCGCGTGCGCGAAGGTGAAGTGGACTCCACCGCGCAATCGGAGGCCAGCGCCAACACGACGGACTAAAAGAGAAGGCGGCCGGGGGCGGACGGTACGCTTGAATGGGGGACTTATAGACAAGTCGAGGCCGAGACGCCCCCTCCGACCGCGCGTGGCTGTGCATGCGTTCCACGTTGTTTTTTAGCCTTTGTAAGAAGCGGGTATGCCCCACGAACGGCCTCGTCAGTGACGCGACCGCATGGGCGCCCACTCCATCACCATCAGCCCGCACCCTGCGGCGCTCAACACATCAGGAAACCTATGTCTAACCGAACCGCAGCACGTGCGGGCATCGGCGGCACGATGTTGCGTTCGCGCAGCCTCGGCAGCCTTCTCGACGCCAATATCCCGACCCGCGAGCCCATCCTTGGGACGTGGCTGACCCAACGGCACCTCTCAATGCTCTATGCCCCGGCCGGTGTCGGGAAATCCATGGCGACCTTCTCAATTGCCCTTGCCGTTGCTGGCGGCGGGAAGTTCCTCGAATGGGCCACCCCAAAGCCACGCAAGGTCCTCTTGGTGGACGGCGAGATGGACGTGGCCGACCTCAAGGAGCGAGCGGCGTTGCTCCTCCAGGCGTTGCCCCAGGTGGACCTAGAGGCCGCCAGGGTGAACCTTGAGGTGTTCGCTCAGCAGGACCAGCACCCCGAGGCACAGTTCCCCGACCTCGCCACCCCCGAGGGACGAGCGGAGATCGTGAAGCGGGCCAAGGCTCACAAGGCGGAGTTGGTCATCCTCGATAACTTCTCGACCCTCGTCACCGTGGAGGACGAGAACGCCGCCAGCTCCTTCAATCCCGTGGTGGAGCTGATGCAGCGGCTCAAGAGTAACGGATGCGCGGTCATCCTCGTCCACCACGCCCGGAAGGGTGGAGGTAACGGGAAGGTCTCCGAGGGCAACTATCGGGGCACTTCGAAGATGGCCGTCATCTTCAATTCCATCATCGCCCTTAGTCACCCAGGCGGTATCGCCTCAAGGACCGGCACGGCCTTCGCGTGGCACTTCGAGAAGTTCCGAGGGATGCGCGACGGCACCGTGGGGGACTTCCAGGCGACCCTAACGGCGGGACCCGTGGGCGACGCCGCGTGGACCCACGAGGCCAGCACGGAGAACCTTGTGGTGGAACTGGTGGCGCTCGTTAGGTCGGTCCGGTGCCAGAACCGGGAGGAGCTTGCGGCGGCGCTCGGGGTCTCTACGGGGACCATAAGTGCACTCAAGTTGAAGGCGATTGGCCAAGGGTTGATCAGTGCCGCCGATTGGGACCAGTGCCTCCGTATGGCTCGCGAAGGGGCACCGGAAGAAACCTCAGAGGACTTTTGAGGTATCGGAGGGGGCTTCAGTCCTCCTCCAGGAAACAGGCCGTCAGCCGTCAGTGTCTTACTAGGGTTTGACGGGTTGACGGGCGCAGAAACCCTAGGCTTTTTGGCAGTCTCAAGAGCGCCCCGTCACACTCGATTTGACGGGATGGCCGCACCCGCCACGCCCATGCGGCGCTCGGCGAAACCACCCACCCACAATCAAAACTCAAGGACGCCCTCGGCAGAAACCGAGGCATGCGAAGGAACACACCCATGCATAAGATGAAAAGACCCCCAATCCACAAGCGTAGCGCCCTCGGTGCGCGTACGGTCCATGTGCCGCTGGCCAATAACGAGAGGTGCGCGGTGCTAGATGAAGAAGATTTCATCTGGCTAATTGCCAATGGACTGACGGGAAATTGGACATTCAATAACGCGAGCCCTGGATTTTCTTACGTTCGAGCACCTTGCGCAAAGACCGGTAATATTGTTACTGTTGCTCGCCTCATCATTGGGGCCGGTCGTGGGCAGGCCGTAAAGTATCGTGATGGGGATCGAATGAACCTCCGTCGCGCAAATCTCTATCTGAGTGCAGCGAAGCACGCGAAGCACGGTAATCCCTTCCTCGGTTTTGACGAGGACGCGGGTTTCTCTGAGTCGCAAACGGCGATGCATGTAATGCCGACTGGTACACCCACCTCGGCCAACCTGAGAGACACAAGACATGGACCACAGAGGACTCCTGCGGCTCGCTAGGGCACTCGATCAGCTTCGAGACCTTGACCGGATTACCACCGCTCTCGTCTTCGTCAACACCATCACGCGTCAGGGAGTTTGCTCCGCCGAACTGGCGGACGACTTGGGCCTTACGACTTCGGGCATATCCCGCAACCTAGCCAATCTCACAAGCCTCACATGGCGGAAGACGCCCGGCCTCGGCCTCATTACGCATGATTACGACCACATGGTTTCGTCCTCGCGTAAGCAAATTGAGCCCACCGAGAAAGGCGTCTTGCTGGCCGCTAAGCTGGACCGGATCATCCGGCCCTAGCGCAGCATCCCTAACCCGCCGTCGCTACCACTGCTCACGGCTTCTAGCGTCAGAGCTGAGCCTCTTCGGGCCTCGGCCAGAATAGTAGCGAGCCAAGTCGTGAACTGGTGAAATACCTGCCCGTCTTCCTCATATGAGAGCACTTCACATCTGGAATTACTGCGCACGTGGATAGATATATAGTATTGACATGAAATGGCTGATCAATAGGTTAGTGTTCGCACTTAATTTCCAGAACCATCTCTTGGAGCCAACCAATGCTTTCCGCGCTGATCCACCGCCTTGCCATCGTCGCTCGGCCGTTCGTCCCTGGGGACTTTTGCCCTTCGGGCATTGAGGGGCGGCCCGTCGGCTCTCCTTGGGCGGCCTACCAGACCCAACCGGGTCTCTATGGTGGGCGGACCCACCTCCTCCGCCTCGGGGAAACCACCCTGATATGGGACACCCCGGAGGTTTGCCGAGGGTTCGCCCACGAGCACGAGCGGAGGCGGATGCAGGTGTTGGCGGAGTAACCCCGACAGGCGCCCGGCCATTGCGCAGTTCAATAAATGAGGCCCCAGCGAGGCAACCCCTCCTGGGGCTTTTTATCGTCCTCGCCATGCACCGAAGCGGCACAAAGCAGGCCGAGGGGTTCCGCCTAAACCGGGAACAGGCGGTCTACCCACGCACCCAGGCGGGCACCCCAGCGGCCCGAGCGTTGGCCGCGTTGGTGGTTAAGGTATTGGGGAGGAACCTTCCGGGGACACCCAAGGCGATGGACTTCGAGACCGCCCAGTAGCTGCAACGGGCGCGGGCTGCGGTGGGGCGGTTGCAAAGGGGGCGTTATTACCTTCCCGCCACAGCTTTCTTGATCCGTCCTCGGTGCTCCGACTCAGTTCCTCGATGGCAGACCCATAGGTCGCCTGCGTCGGGCATGTCGAACGCCGCCACTGCACGAGCCATCACTTCATAGGCCTGGCCTGTCTTCTGCGCATCGTTCTTAGTGATCATGTCTCCGACTACTGGAGCAATATGAAAGGTCATATTCCCGTGAGGTGTCGTAGTCGCGTCGGCATGCACCTCGATGACCTTAAACGTAAACATGCCAAACTTCCCTGCTTAGACCAGACGGACTCGGACACGGGAATTGAGGTGCCATGGTATGCAATGCAAGAGGCGGGAGAATTTTTCGTAGCGGCTCGCGCTGTGCCGGACAAGGCGCGGATCTGCGCCAAAGCATTCGGCGCGCCATACACGCACGGCACTGTGAGGGGCATGACGTGTGGGGTAACGTGAGGGGTATGATGGGTAAAAACTACCCATAATCGATTGATTTATATGACTCTCGAAACACTGGCGGAGGGAGCGGGATTCGAACCCGCGATACGGTTTCCCGTATACACACTTTCCAGGCGTGCGCCTTCAACCACTCGGCCACCCCTCCGCATCGCATCGCCATGGTAGGGCAGATGCGAGGCGGCGGAAACTACCGAAGCGCGCGGCGGCGCGCAATCCCCTTGGCCGTGCGCCGGGCGAAACGCTGATCTTCGCGCCTTAGCTTGCGGTGGCGAATTTCCCGTCGCGCCCACGGCCCTGCTTCCAGTATGACAGTTTGAGGACAGGGGTAGCGCAGCCGGGGGATGGGATGGATATCGCAGATCGGGTCATGGCGCCGCCGACGCGGGTCGACGGCTATGCCAGGCGGGCGCTTGCGGCCTCGATGCTGGGCTATGCCATGGACGGCTTCGACCTGCTGATCCTGGGCTTCATGCTGAAGGCGATCTCGGCCGATCTGGGCTTGAGCGGCGCCGAGGCCGGCTCGCTCGTCACCTGGACCTTGGGCGGCGCCGTCGTGGGCGGCGTGCTGTTCGGCATGCTCAGCGACCATGTCGGCCGCATCCGCGTGCTGACCTGGACGATCCTGATCTTCGCGCTCTTCACCGGCCTGTGCGCGCTCGCCACCGGCTATCGCGACCTTCTGGTCTATCGCACCGTCGCGGGCCTGGGCCTGGGCGGCGAGTTCGGCATCGGCATGGCGCTGGCCGCGGAATCCTGGCCCAGCCACTTGCGCGCGCGGGCGTCCTCCTATGTCGGGCTCGGCTGGCAGGCGGGCGTGCTGCTGGCGGCGCTCGCCACACCGCTGCTGCTGCCCGTGATCGGCTGGCGCGGCATGTTCGCGCTCGGGCTCGCCCCGGCACTCGTCTCGTTCCTGGTACGGCGCGCGGTCGGCGAACCCCAGAGCTTCACCGCCCGCCGGCCTGCTGCCGGCTGGCTCGCGTCGCTCAAGCTCCTGGTCAAGGACCGGGCGACCGCAAAGCACAGCTTCGCGCTGTTCGTGCTCTGCTCGGTGCAGAACTTCGGCTATTTCGGCCTGATGATCTGGCTGCCGAGCTATCTCTCGACCCGGTTCGGCTATGGCCTGACCCAATCGGCGGTCTGGACCGGCGTCACCATCCTGGGCATGGCCTTGGGCATCCTGCTGTTCGGCGAGCTTGCGGACCGGATCGGCCGGCGCCCGGCCTTCCTCACCTACCAGGCCGGCGCCGTCGTGATGGTGCTGGTCTATTCCCAGCTGACCGACCCGACGGCGCTGCTCGTCGGCGGCGCGGTCATGGGCCTGTTCGTCAACGGCATGCTGGGTGGCTATGGCGCGCTGATGTCGGAGCTCTATCCGACCGCGGCGCGCGCGACCGCCCAGAACGTGCTGTTCAACCTCGGCCGCGCGGTCGGCGGCTTCGGCCCGCTCGTCGTCGGCAGCCTCGCCGCCGCCTATTCCTTCAGCGCCGCGATCGCGCTGCTCGCCACGATCTATGTGCTCGACATGGTCGTGACCGCCCTGCTGATCCCCGAGCGCCGGGGTGCGGCGCTCGACTAGGCGGTTAGTCCCGCCGCATGGTGGGACTAAACGCCAAGACGCTTAATCCTCCTCACCGAGCGTCGCCGCCACCGGCGAGCGCGGGTGGGTCGCGGCCGAATTGAGCCCGGTCCCGGTCGCGCGCATCACCGCCGAGGGCACGGCGAAATGGCTGGGATAGAGCTGGTCGGGCACGACCTGGACCGGCAGGTCGGCGCCGATCTGGCCGATCCATTCCGGGTCCATCGCGGCATCGACCAGCACGGTCTCGGTGCTGGCATCGAGCCGGGGCGTGGCGAAGGCACTGTCGAGCGACAGGCCGTAGTCGATCAGCATCGAGGCGAGCTGGGTCACCGCCGACAGGATCTTGCGGCCGCCGCAGGCGCCAAGTCCGACCCAGGGCACGCCGTCCCGCGTGATGATCGTCGGGCACATGTTGGCGAGCGGCCGTTGGCCGGGGGCGAGCGAGTTCGGGCGGCCGGGGCGCGGGTCGAACCAGTTGATCGCATTGTTCATCAGGATGCCGCTCGACGGCAGCACGATCCGCGCACCGAAGCGCGCCAGCAAGGTCACGGTCAGCGCCACCATGTTGCCGTCCCGGTCGACGACCGACAGATGGGTGGTGTTGCCGGCCGTGCCCGCGCCGAGCGTGTTGAGCCGGACCTCGTGCGCGTCGCGCAACGCCTCGGCATAGATGCGGAAGCTGGCGCCGTCGGGGCGCCCGAACGGCAGGCCCGGCAGGCGGCGGCCGATCTCGTCCAGCGCCTGGATCACCGTCGGCCCGCCGCTCAAGTGCCCGGCGAAATGCAGCCGCACGCCCTTGTAGTCATGGCTGAGCGGCTCGCGCAGCTCCGCCCGGTACTGGGCGAGGTCGGCCGCGGTGATGACGCTGCCGCCGGCCGCGAGGTCCGCCGCGATGTCGGCCGCCAGCTCGCCCTCGTAGAAATCGCGGCGGCCGGCGGCCGCGATGCGCTTCAGGCTCTGCGCCAGATGCCCGAGCGGCAGCGCACCGGCCGGCTGATCGGACGGCGCCGTCGCCGGCAAGCCGCCCGGCAGATAGGTCGCCGCCGCGACCGGATCCTTGGCCAGATCGGCGGCGGCCAGCGAGATCGCCAGGCTCGCATGCCAGTCGAGCGGCAGGCCCGCCTCGGCCAGGCGGATCGCCGGCGCCAGCACGTCGGCTAGGGTCTTGCGGCCCAGGCTCTCGACCGCCAGGCCCAGCCCGTCGACGGTGCCGGGCACGGTCGATGCCTCGTAGCCGCGATCGTTGCGGGCATCCTCGACCGCGGGCCAGCCGAAGATCGATCCCGCGGCATTGCCGCCCGCCAGCGGATAGCGCGCCGGATCGAGGCCGGCGGGCGCCACCGGGCCGAAATCGACGACCGTCACCTTGCCGGTCTTGGCCTCGGCCGCGACCATGAAGCCGACGCCGCCGATGCCGCTCATCCAGGGCTCGACCACGCCCAGCGCGAAGGCCGCCGCCGCCGCCGCGTCGACCGCATTGCCACCGGCACGCAGCAGCTCGACCCCGGCCGCCGCCGCAAGGGCATGCTGGCACGCGACCAGGCCGCCGCGGCTGGTCACGGCGGGCTTGGCGACCTGCCAGGTCTCATTCTGCCAAGAGGGATGCGTCACAAGATTCATGGGGGTCTCCCGTTTCGGGCCGATCTCATGTGTTGCGGCAAGGGCTTGGCGCCCGGCGTCGCCATCGACGGCGCCTGGTGGGCAGTATAGCATCGGCCCTGGCCACCGCCAGCGGGGGCACGGAGCCAATCCTCGATTCCCATATCAGGATACCACGACTTGCCATGCCGTTCCTGACCCCGCTCGAAGCCGAGGCATTCAGCCTCAGCCTGCGCGTCGGCGCCTGGAGCGCGGTCACGAGCCTGCCGCCGGCCGTCGCGATCGCCTGGCTGCTGGCGCGCGGCCGGTTCCGCGGCCGGACCCTGCTGAGCGTGATCATTCATCTGCCGCTGGTCCTGCCGCCGGTCGTGACCGGCTATGCGCTGTTGCTGCTGTTCGGCCGGCATGGGCCGATCGGCGCGTGGCTCGAAAGCTGGTTCGGCCTGGTCTTCGCCTTCCGCTGGACCGGGGCCGCACTGGCCGCGGCGGTCATGGGCTTTCCCCTGGTCGTGCGCGCCCTGCAGCTCTCGATCGAGGCGGTCGAGCCGGGGCTGGAGCAGGCGGCGGCGACGCTCGGCGCCCGGCCGATTGCCGTGTTCTTCACGGTCACCTTGCCGCTCATCGCGCCGGGCCTGCTCGCCGGCTTGCTGCTGGGTTTCGCCAAGAGCCTGGGCGAATTCGGCGCCACCATCACCTTCGTCTCGAACATTCCGGGCGAGACGCGCACCCTGCCGATCGCGATCTATACATTGCTGCAGGTGCCGGGCACGGATGCGGCCGTGCTGCGCTTGTCGCTGCTGTCGGTCGCGGTCTCGGTCGTGGCCGTGTTCGGCTCCGAGCTGGTGGCGCGGCGGCTCCGGCGGCGGGCGGCCGGCGCATGAGCCTCGCGGTCGAGATCAGCCTCGCCCGCCCCGGCTTCACGCTCGACGTCGCGTTCGACAGCCCTGGCGGGGTCACCGCGCTGTTCGGCCGCTCCGGCGCCGGCAAGAGCACGATCGCCGGCCTGCTCGCCGGCCTGGTCCGGCCGGATCGCGGCCGCATCCTGGTCGATGGCGAGGTGCTGGTCGACCGCGCCGTCGGCATCTTCGTGCCGCCCCATCGGCGCCGCATCGGCAGCGTGTTCCAGGACGGGCGGCTGTTCCCGCATCTGACCGTGCGGCAGAACCTGCTCTATGGCGCCTGGTTCGCCCGCCGCCATGCGAGCGGCAAGCCGCTCGACGACATCGTCGAACTGCTGGGCATCGAACGGCTGCTCGCCCGCCGCCCGGCGACGCTCTCGGGCGGCGAGAAGCAGCGGGTCGCGATCGGCCGCGCGCTGCTGATGGCGCCGCGCTTGCTCGTGCTCGACGAGCCGCTGGCCGCGCTCGACCAGGCGCGCAAGGACGAGATCCTGCCCTATCTCGAACGGCTCCGGGACGAGATGCGGCTGCCGATGGTCTATGTCAGCCACGCCCGCGACGAGGTCGTGCGCCTGGCCGACCGGCTGGTGGTGATCGAGGCGGGGCGCGTCGTCTCGGCCGGGCCGATCGGCGAGGTGACCAGCCGGTTCGACCCGGCCGCCGGCAGCGAGGCGGCAGCCGTGCTGGCGGTCACCGTCGGCGCGATCGACGCCGGCCATGGGCTGGCGACGCTCGATTTCCCGGGCGGCCGCCTGACCGTGCCGGCCGGCCGCCTGGTCGTCGGGCAAAGGCTGCGCCTGCAGATCCGCGCGCGCGACGTCGCGATCGCGACCGGCCGGCCCGAGGGCTTGAGCATCCTCAACATCCTGCCGGCGACGATCCTGGACATGGCCGCGGCCGGCCCGACCGCGGTCGGCCTCAGGCTCGATTGCGGCGGCACGGTCCTGGTCGCCGAGATCACGCGGCTGTCGGCCGAGGCGCTGGCGCTCGCCCCCGGCCGGCCGGTTCACGCGCTGATCAAGAGCGTCTCGTTCGACCGGCCGCCGGCGGATTGAAGGCGATCCCTGTCGTCGTTCTTGCGCGGGCGCTAGGGGATGTACATATCTTTTCGTTTAAGTTCAGATGGTTGACGTTTTTCATCGTCATGGCCGGGCTTGACCCGGCCATCCAGGCGCAAGCAAGCGCTTGCGCCCACGCGGTTGGGCAAGATGATTTCGCGTCCTAATAGGGCTCAAGCGGCGGCACGTGGATGCCCGGGTCAAGCCCGGGCATGACGGAATTCTTGAATCAACCGATTGAAATT
>Ga0070730_10001285_pt1 | contig 24462 bp, 13 predicted proteins | sample Coa_R1_3_FD_66447 | JGI IMG/M metagenome (GOLD analysis project Ga0070730, IMG submission 66447) | Surface soil microbial communities from Centralia Pennsylvania, which are recovering from an underground coalmine fire - Coalmine... | ecosystem: Environmental > Terrestrial > Soil > Unclassified ... | reverse complement strand
TAAACTCGGCGGCTCCATGGTGGCTGCCTGGTGGACAGGAATGCCCGTACGCGAAGCCGCTGGTCTGGGCACGCTCATGAACACACGCGGCCTGATGGAACTGGTGATTCTGAACATCGGCCTGGATATCAAAGTCATCTCCCCGGCGCTATTTTCCATGATGGTTCTGATGGCCCTGGTGACAACGTTCATGACCAGCCCGGTGCTGCAGGCGATCTGTCCGGATCATGTGCTGCGCGCCCAAACCTCCCCAACCGAAGATACTGCCTTGAAACACATGTCGGCGGCTCAAGTTAAATTTAATCCGGCAGGGGATTAAGCAGAGCGAAACGTGTGCGGACAGACTGGCCCCAATCCCTGCTTCACGACTATAATCCTCCCCCGTGAAGCAGACCAGTCTTGTTCGCACACTCATCTTTCTTGCGCCGGTTCTGGGCACGGTTTTATCTCTTCAACCGTTCGTCGCACAAACGGCTTTGGCACAGCCGAAGTACTCCGGCTTGCCCAGCGAAACACCGGCGCAATTTAACCACGTCACCGACAAATGGGACTATACCCGCCGTGAAGTGATGATCCCCATGCGCGACGGCGTAAAGCTGCACACCGTAATTCTTGTCCCCAAAAACGCCACGCAGGCGAAGACCGCCCCCATTCTGCTCACCCGCACGCCGTACAATGCCAGCGAACTGACCAGCCACGCCCAGAGCAGCCATCTTGGCCCCATTCTTCAGGGTTATGACAATGCGGTCGAGGTCATCGTGGAAGGCGGCTACATCCGCGTGGTGCAGGACGTGCGCGGCAAATATGACTCTGAGGGCGACTACGTGATGAACCGTCCGCTGCACGGGCCGCAGAATCCCACGCCCGTAGACCACTCGACCGACACGTATGACACCATCGACTGGCTGGTAAAGAACGTTCCCGAGTGCAATGGCAAAGTCGGCATTCTCGGCATTTCGTATGACGGATTTCTGCCACTGATGGCGCTGATCAATCCGCACCCTGCGCTCAAGGTGTCCGTGCCCATGAATCCCATGGTTGATGGCTGGATGGGCGACGACTGGTTCCACAACGGCGCCTTCCGCCAGCAAAACATGGCTTACATTCTGGAGCAGGATGCCACGCGCCACAACGACGCCAAATGGTGGTCCGGCAGCTTTGACGATTACGACCTGTTCATGCAGTCGGTCTCGGCGGGCGAACTTGGCCGCAATCACGGTCTGGAGCAAGTCGGCTTCTGGCGCAAGGTCCTCGACCATCCCAGCTATGACGCTTTCTGGCGCGACCAGGCCGTGGACAAAATCCTTGCCACGCAGCCGCTCAAAGTTCCGGTCATGCTGGTGGACAGCCTCTGGGACCAGGAAGATATTTACGGCGCCATCGCCGTTTACAAGGCCATCAAGCCCAAAGATACCGACAACAATAAAGTTTTTCTGGTAATAGGGCCGTGGCACCACGGACAGGAGATCGGCGATGGCAGCACACTCGGTGCTTTGAAGTTCAACAGCGATACCGGGCTTTACTTCCGCCGTGAAATTCTTCGCCCGTTTCTCGACCATTATCTAAAAGACGATGCGCCCAAAGCGGATGTGGCTCCCGTCACAGCCTTTGAGACTGGAACCAACAACTGGCGGCGGCTTCCCGTATGGCCAGCCGGCTGCGCCAGTGGCTGCAAAGTGCAGCCCACGCCGCTCTATCTTTCCGCCGGACTGAAGCTGAACTTCGCCGCGCCCAAAGACAGTGACGCAGCTTTTGACGAATATATCTCCGATCCCGCCAAGCCTGTTCCCTTCCGCTCGCGTCCGATACGTCCGGTGGGCTACGACATTGATAAAGGACTGACCTGGCCGCTGTGGCTGGTGGATGATCAGCGCGAAGCCTCTGGCCGCCCCGACGTGGCTGTCTTCGTCTCCGACGTTTTAAGCGAGCCGCTTAAGATCAGCGGACAGCCCGTTGCCAATCTGGTGGCCTCCACCAGCGGTACGGATTCAGACTGGGTGGTGAAGGTGATCGACGTCTATCCGGACGAGGTCGCTTCACAACCGAACATGGGCGGTTATCAGCTCATGGTCTCGGCTGACATCTTCCGCGGGCGCTACCGCGAAAGCCTCGAGACGCCAAAACCTGTCGCGGCGGACAAGCCTCTGCTCTATCGCTTCAATCTGCCGACGGCCAATCACGTCTTTCTGCCTGGTCACCGGGTAATGGTGCAGATCCAGTCCAGCTGGTTCCCGCTCTATGACCGCAATCCACAAACCTTTGTGCCCAGCATTTTCTGGGCGAAGCCACAAGATTACCGCAAGGCCACGCAACGTATTTACCACGCTCCTGGCGAAGCGAGTTTCATAGAGATGCCGGTCGTTTCGACGCAGTGATCAGGTTTCACGCCTGACCGCCAGCCGGGTTGCTACTTTTTCGGTTTGGTTGCCGGATGATCGGCTTCGAGGACTGGTTTGCGCGGCGCGCCCATGGATATGTCCATGGGTGTATTTTTGGGAAACACCACGTCGTGACCGCGTCCGATGAAGTTGACGTAAACCGAGCGCGCCGATCCATATGCGCCCAGCGCTATTCCCAGCGGCTGTGATTTAACGGCCGCGCTCAGAGCGAAGCCCACGAGCTTGAAACCTGCCGCGCCTCCCGCTGCTCCGTTATTCGCATCCCCGCGGCCCACTGCGTCGCTGTCATGGTGCTGACCGAAGGAAGCCGCGGTCAGCGCAAGGGTAAGAGCAGTCGTCGCATAACGCGTCTTCGGCGAAGTGGCTTCCGCGCCTCCTTCGGAATCAAGCGTTACATGATCATTCTTCGCCGCCTGTACACCCTCGAGGCTGGCCACAACTTTCTGCTCAACACCTTCGGGAAGAGACAGCTCACGAAACACAATGCGGAGCTGTCCATTGTGATGCAGGCGATGTGCCGGACGCGCCGCAGTCACGGCGCCCCGAAGCCGGGTGCCCTCGGGAAAGATCAGGCGGCCATTGTCGAACAAAGGCTGGGATAGCACGGCTTCAATGACATCGCCTTTCTGTGAAGTAGCGGAGCTGAGTGGGGTAACCAAAAGCGCATGTACAGTGCTGCCATCCGGCGGCGGTGTGCCCGGCGGCGCGATCATCTGCGGCTGAATAACCTCGGCACCAAAATTCAAAGGTTGTTGCAGTTCGGCGAAGTACACCGTACCGGAATGCAGATACTGTGGTCGCACCGGCATCTGCGCCATGGCATATTGCTCCAGGCGCTCCATTTTTCCCGGCTCCTTCACCTGCTGCATCTCGCGGTTCCACGTTTGCCGGGCCTGCTGCTTTGCTTCCTCGATCTTTTTGGCCGCGGCCCCCTGTACGCCTTTCTTCGTGTCGCTCTTTGTGCTCAGGAGCTGGATTGGCTGGCCCGTTCCCGGCGTAATCGCCACCTGCAGGGGAATATGCTTGCCGTCACTCATCTCAATCTCGGTAAATTCGACCTCAACCTTACGGGCCGGGGTGAAATCAGCATTCAGAATTCCCAGGACGCGTTTTTTACCGGAGAGGGGTTCAATCTTCGCGATGCGTCCCTTTACCTCCGTGCCGGCTGGAACCACGACTTTGTCAAACGCATACACCGTCTGCACGACCCGAGCGTGAATATCCTGTCCGGCCTTTTTTACTCGCACATTTTTATCAATGGCGATCTCCAGCGGAGCACCCGCAGGCACGGTAAGAGCAACGGTCTGCTGAGCAGACGCCGGAACGGCATCAGTGGACTGGGGGGCTTCCTGCGCCAGGGCACACCCGAGTAATGCAGTGAGGGACCCAAAGATAAAGAAATTGCGTCCAGGCATGGCTGGCTCCTTGATTTCAAAAAATACCGGAAAGTACACGGAACGCGTACTGATGCAGGGGATTATAGCAGGCCGATATTAACTACTTTGCTAACATACATTCATCCACTCGGCTGTATCATACGCCGCTCAGGCAATTGAAGGGCTTTCCTGAGACGCAACGGCAGGCACGCTGTTTTCCTTGTTTGTCCGCAGCAACGGCCAGCCCTTCCGAAGAACATAGTCCAGCCACGCGCCGGCGACCTGCGATGTCACAATGGCTGCTGTGACCAGCGTGGTGAAAAAAGCCGGGCTAATGATGCCAGCGTCAAAAGCCACACTGGCCAACACAATGCCAGGACCGCCGCGAGCGTTGGTAGTAACAGCAAGGTTGATCACGTCAAGTCCCCGGAACCCTGCCAGCCTGCCAGCCACTGACATCGAGAGGATTTTGATGGCGCAGCTTCCGATGATGAAGGCAATCATCATCCACGGCGACACTCCGCGAAGCAGATCGAGTTTCAGTCCCACAATAGCAAAATAAACAGGTATAAAAAACGCGAACGATACTTTGCCTATGGCGTCGAGCGCGTCCGCAAACAGGCGGCGCTTTCTGTGGACCACGGCAAAGCCGGCGAGAAACGCGGCAAAAACCAGGCTCACACCGAGCGCACCGGCAACCACGCAATATCCAAGCAGCACCGCAATGGCATAGGCCACCGGCGACTGTCTGGCAACCACGTTGAAGCGTGACTTGTTGATCTTCTTTACTATCCGCGGCGCTGCAGTGAGGCCCAAAGCGAAAAACCCAATCGTTGCGGCCAAGTGATACGAAATCTGCCTTACGTCGAACACAGCTTTGCCAGCCAGCGCCGTTGCCAGCGCAAGGGCCAGCCAAAGCACGATATCTTCCATCACGGCAACGCTCAGGATGAGCCGGGCAAAGCGGGTGTGCAGAATCTTCAAATCAGCGAATATCTTCGAGACTACCGGGACCGAAGTTACCGCGACACCCACCGCCAGAATAATAATGAGAGAAACACGGTTTCCGTTCGGACCAGCGAGCGCAGGACGAATCACCCAAGGCCCCAGCGCCAGCCCGGCGAGGAACGGTATCCCGGTTCCCATGATCATCAACCAGCTGGCTTCGCGCCGCTCTTCCCGCCGAAACAGATGCTGGATTTCCGCTCCGGAGAGGAACATGAGCAAAAGCAATCCCATCCAATAGATGAAATTCACCAGGCTCTCCTGGTGTTGAACGGTCTGCATCAGGCCTGCTGCCCAGGAAAAACGGCCAATCAGAGCCGGTCCCAGAACGATACCGGCAAAGATTTCTCCCACCACCTTTGGCTGTTTCATCTGAATAAAAAGCCATCCCAGCAACTGGGCCAGCCCCACCAGAAGCAGCAGCAAAAAAAGAATCGAAGTGAGATCGGAGTTCGGCATCTTTGTGGATCCAGAAGCTTAGGATGTACTGTCTGCACTATTTGTTTGCTGCAATCGCTGCACTCGGTAAATGTCTGAGGCAGTGGAGTGGACAAAGCAAAAGTTTCGAAGAGTTCGGGGCCTGGGTAAGCTGCTGTTCGCGGAAAAGATTACAATAACAGCCTGTTTATGTCTGACCGTTTGTATCTAAATATCTGGTTTCCCAGCTTCCGCGAACGGGAGATGCTGCCGCGTCTGCTCTCCGTGCTGAAGCAGTTCCCTTTTTCCGCGCAAAAACATGGCGTTGGATATCTGGCCGTCCACAGCGTCTCGTGGGATGAGCCGCTGCTTTTTGAGCAAACCTTTGACTACCATACGGACCCTGACCGGGCCCTGGCTCTGGCGCAGGAGTTTCTCCACGACGATAACGCCTACGAACTGGAAGCGCTTTGGGACCTCTGGGCTCCGGTACAGGAGGGCGACCTCGATCCAACATGGGAGATAAGCGCCCAGAAAGTCAGATTCCTCGCCTTTGGCACTCAATTTGAAGATGCTGCCTATCAGCAGAACGGACACATCCAGGTGGATTTCGGTCTGGATGCGCCATTTCTCTATGAAGAAGTCGATTTCACGCCCGCCGTGGAGCAGCGCGTAAAGGCCAATGTACAAAAACTCGTCAGCTTTACCAGCGCGGTAGAGAGAAATTGCGGCATCAGCGGCAGAGTGCTGTGGTCGGAATCCGAAGGCAATCTGGCGCAGAAGCTGATTGAAAGACTGCAAAAGGTGCAGTAACAGCCATCAAAAAATCTCAACACAGAGGAAAGGAGTAAACAGAGGGGATTTGATTTCAAATCCTCTGTGTCCTCATTTCCTCTGTTTCAGGGTTTGTTTTGCCCCTCGGTCACGATCTCGGAGAAATCCGCAATCCTGGAAAATTCATTCACCAGAGTTTGCAGCAGTCCCAGACGATTGGCGCGCAGGATTTCTTCTTCCACCATCACCATGACTTTGTCAAAGAAGGCGTCGATCATCGGACGCAGGCGGGAAATCTCGAGCAAAGCCTCTTCGTATTTACCCTGGCTGCGGAGCGCATCCACATCTTTGGCCACCTGAGGAATTGTTTCCGCAAGCTTTTTCTCTTCCGGCTGGGCCAGCGCGGTTGGGTTCAGCGCTTCGGCAATCTTTTTATTCGCTTCGCGCGCCTGGCGCAAAATATTCTTCATGCGTTTGAAGGCCACGGAGATTGACTCGAAATCCGCCGAGGGGCGCACGGCCGAAACTGCTCGGGCACGAGCAACCGCCTCCACAATATCGTCAGCATCGGCTGCTAACGCGGCATTTACCACGTCATAGGCCAGGCCAAGCACATCACGCAGATAAAACTCCAGGCGCTCGCGGAAGAACCCAGTTACCGCCTCGGTGTAGGCTTCTCCAGCCAGGGTAAATTTCTTTTCGGCATCGTCGCCCTTGTATCCATTGCGCGCATCGTCCATGAGTTCCGTGAGATGGACCGGCAATTTGTGCTCGGCAATGGTCTTCACAATGCCGTTGGCCTGGCGGCGCAGGGCAAATGGATCTTTCGATCCGGAAGGAATCAGGCCGAGGGCAAACATTCCAGCGATGGAATCGGCTTTGTCGGCGATGGAGAGCACAGCGCCTTCGAGAGTGCGCGGCACCGCATCTTCCATGGACTCCGGCTTGTACTGGTCATAGATCGCATCGGCAGTACTCTGCGGAATACCCTGCGCTGTCGCGTAAAGCCCGCCCACGACTCCTTGCAACTCAGTGAATTCCTTGACCAACTCGGTGGTGAGATCGGTTTTGGCCAGCCAGGCCGCATCCTGAACGATGCTGGCTTCACCCTTTACTTTAGAGTTGAGCCTGCTGCAGAGCCGTTCGGTCAAATTAGCCATGCGTTCGGCCTTCGCGTAGTAGCTGCCCAGGTCCTTTTGGAAGGTCACGCTCTGCAGCATGTTGATGCGCTTCCTCAAGGTTATCTTCTGGTCCGTCTCCCAAAAGAAACGAGCATCATTGAAGCGGGCGCGCAGCACGCGCTCATTGCCGTGGCGAATCAGGCCGTCGGGATCGCCATCTGTATTCAGCACCGCCAGAAAATGCGGCGCAAGTTTGCCAGCGGCATCTTCCACGGCAAAATACTTTTGATGGTCGCGCATCACCGTGACCAAAACTTCTTCCGGCAATGACAGGAACTGGTCATCAAAGCTGCCGAGAATCACCGAAGGCCACTCCGTGAGGTTGACTACGGTCTTCAGCAGCTCAGCATCTTCACGCCAGCGCGCGCCGGGAACGGTGCGTGTGGCGGCATCCAGAGCTTTGCGAATGCGGTGCTCGCGATCGCGGGAATCAACCGCAACGTGTGCACCGGCCAGCACAGTCTCATAATCCTGAGCGCGTGTAATTCGCTGTGGTCCTGAACTCAGGATTCTGTGTCCCCGAGTCTCCAGACCAGCCTTCTGGCCACCCAGTTCCAGCGGAACCACCAAATCGTCCAGGATAGCGACCAGCCAGCGAATGGGGCGCACAAAGCGCTCCGGCTTACCTTCGCGCCAATACATATTCTTGGGCCAGTAAATTCCGGCAATCTCTTTAGGCAGTGCCTCGGCCAGAATGTCCGCCGTGCGCCGGCCTTTCCGAGTGACGGTTGCCGCCAGATATTCACCTTTGGGATTGCTGATCTTCTCCAGCTTCTCCACATCCACGCCAGCTTTTTTGGCGAAGGCTTCCGCCGCAGGAGTCGGCTTGCCATCCTTAAAGGCCACCTTTAAGGATGGCCCGGTAATCTGCTCTGTGACATCAGGCTGCGAATCCGGAATTGCCGACACGCGAAACGCCAAACGGCGCGGCGTTGAATAGGAAGCAAAGGGAGTCCAGCCCGCTTCCGGTTTGAGCAGCGACTCGCGCACCAGCAGCGCGGCAACACGTTCCACCAGTTCGCTGCGCGCGGCGTCCAGCATGCGCGCGGGGATCTCTTCACAGCCAATTTCCAGAAGAAAATCAGGCATCAGGCCGCGCCCTCTTTCTTTAATTTCTCAGCCGGCGCCGGCGATTGCTGCGCCACATAGGCTTTGGCCAGGCCAACCGCCAGCTGGCGAATGCGGGCAATCACGCCCACTCGCTCGGTTACGGAGATAGCTCCGCGCGCGTCCAGAATATTGAACAGGTGCGAGCACTTCAGGCACAGCTCGTATGCGCCCAGCAGAGGAAAGCGCTGGCGCTCGGCTTCGCCTGCATCTTTTGTGTTCACGGTCTGGAACTTCGTGATCAGCGCCTGGCACTCAGCCTCATACATCTCCAAATGTTTCCAGGTCTTCTCCACGTCCGCGGCTTCAAAGTTATAAACCGAGAGCTGTAACTCGTCCGGATAGCGGACCTCGCGGTACTTCACTTCTCTTCCGGTTTGCGGATCGCGCGCCCACACGATGTCATAAATACTGTCCACGTCCTGGAGAAACGCCGCAATGCGCTCCAGACCATAGGTAAGTTCGGCACAGATGGGATCAAGATCGATTCCGCCGCACTGCTGGAAATAAGTGAACTGCGTAATCTCCAGACCATCGAGCATTACCTGCCAGCCCACGCCCCAGGCGGCCAGGGTGGGCGCTTCCCAGTTGTCTTCTTCAAACTTGAGGTCGTGCTTGCGCAGGTCGATTCCGATCGCCTTGAGCGACTCAAGATACAGCTCCTGCACATTTTCCGGCGGCGGTTTCAGGATCACCTGAAGCTGCATGTGCTTGTACAGACGATTGGGATTGTCACCGTAGCGGCCATCCGCCGGACGACGTGACGGCTGCACATAGGCCACCTTGTACGGCTTTGGCCCCAGCACGCGCAGAAATGTCTCCGGAGACATGGTGCCGGCGCCAACCTCAGTGTCATACGGCTGCTGCAAAACGCAGCCGCGCTCGGCCCAGAATTTTTGCAGGGTGAGAATGAGTTCCTGGTATGTAGGTGCAACGGGCATGGATGTCACGAATGTATTAATTTAACAGAAGAACAGCATTCAGCACTTAGCCCTCAGCATTCAGCCATTACACCCACTGCAGAAATGTTTGCAACACAGAGGAAAGGAGTAAACAGAGGATTCTGAGATATACAATAAGCCCCCCAATATTCTTCCTCTGTGTCCTCCGTTCCTCTGTGTTGAAGGTTTTGATCTGCGAACTAACTGCTTCCCTTCACACCCGTTCCAGCATGGTTGCGGTCACCAGTTTTTTCTCGATGTGGCGTTCAATGCTCTGGGTGAGGAAGCGGCGGAGATCGGCGCCGCGCTGGCGGGGCCACTGCAGTTTCTGAAAACTCTCGACTGGTGCACGGAACATCTCGCCAGCCAGGGCGCGCGATTCGGCGGACATCTCGCTGCTGGCCAGGCGTTTGTCATTCCCGCACAATAGCCCATCCGTCAAAGGATGGAAATAAGCCCGGCTGCCGTTAAGCGCGGTTCCGCAGGCCACGCACTCGTTCAGCTCCGGCATCAGGCCGATCAGGCGGACAATCCAGAGATCGAAGTAGGTGAGCGGCATCCAGAGCGAATCCGCCTTGAGCTGGTTCACGACCGAGAGCGTCAGGCGAAAGATAGCGTCACTTGGCTCGCGGTCAGGCAGCAGCTGGTCGATCACCTCGGCTACATAACTGAGCGCTGCCACACGTGGATATGTGACCTCATCTGTTAGCGGCGAAGAAATAATGTCGAATGAATCCAGCCTGGCCAACTCCTGGCCTTCTTTGTCGTTCCAGTGAGCGGTGATATGGGTAAGCGGCTCGAGTGCGCCGCCAAAACGTCGCCGGGATTTTATGGCCGATTTGGCCACACCCTTCACTCTGCCTTCGGCGCGAGTGAACAGCGTGACCAGCAGGTCAGCCTCGTGAAAGGGATATGTGCGAAGTACCAGAGCTTCAGACTGCTTCGGCATGGGATAGCGTGGCGTGCTTCTGGATCAAGAATACACTGCCCAAAGTACACTCCGAGCGGCGTCATGGCGAATCGGCAACAGACAGGCGCCTGCCTGCTTTATATGCGAACTGCAAGCACCTGATGATCAATAGAGCCCGGCTGCACGCCATCCTTAATAGTCTGCAAAATCTGCGTTCCATACCTCAGCAGGAAGTATGCCGCGCCGATTCCTCTCTCCTGCAGCTGCCTGCCGGGATACAGCAGGGTGGAAAGCTCGTCCGCGTGGCGCTGGCTTTCGGCATTCTTTCGGGCTTCGGCGCGCACCGCCTTCTCGCGCAGGCTTTGTATCTGATGGCGCATCTTGGAGCCGGCATTGTCCGCCGCATCCACCAGCGTGAGATCCAGTTTTTCGAGCGTCCCTCGGATCACCTGCAGCGCCTGCTCCAGATGCGCTTCGCCCTCATCAAAGCTCCGCAGAACGCTTTGCGGAATGGTCTTCTCCGCCAGCAGTTCGCGCAGTTTTTCCGGACCGCGAAAAACATCGTGCAGCGTGAGTTGATAACGGTGCAGCAGCTTTTCCGAGCGGGACTCCAGAAGCGTGGCTGAAATTCGGGGAATTATCGGGGTGACATGGCCGAGCAACTGCTCGTAAACCACCGAAACCTGGGCGAAATACGCGATCTCGGCAGGTCCGCCAATGTAACAGAGCGTGGGCAGCAGGTAGTCCTGCACCGCTGGACGCAGAAGGACATTGGCGCTGAACCGCTCCGGACATCGCTCCGCCTCGGCAATCAGATCAGCCTCACGCACCCGGCGCTCGCCGATCAGAAAACCTTCGGCACCGTGGCGCACCGGAACACGTACGCCGTCATTCACGTAGAAGCACAGCGTATGCGAATGGGTAACCTTTACCTGTACGTGATAGCCGGAGCTTTCCAGCTCTTCGGCGCGCCTCTGCAGGCGCTCATTGATCTCGCGGTTCTTCGCCAGCGACGCGCGATACACCGGCTGCGCAATGCGGTGCAGTTCGGCATCGCCGGGATGGAGCAGAACCAGGCCGTGATCGGTAAATATCCGCGCAAAGAATTTGGCAAAGGAGCTGGCAAAGGTCTCGCCCGGGCGATAACACTCCTTCAGCAGATCCAATGTGGTCGAATTGCCCAGCAGCGCTTCAGCCTGTTGCAGGGCCGAGGTAATTTCGCCATCCAGTGATACCACGCCTGCCTGTGCACCATCCGGATGCGTGGGGTTGACCGTGATTTTCTGCAAATGGTCACCGGCGGGAAGATCAACCGAGCGAATCTCGGCAATGTCGTGATCTTCGGCTGCCATCCAAAAGACCGGGACGGCTCCAGCGCGTTCCGCCTGCATGACTGCCGTAAGCGCCTTGAGGATGGAAAACAACGGTCCGCCAAACAGCCCCACCTGCTGGCCGGTAACAATCACCGGAGCGCCCTCGCGCAGCCGCTGAAGGTTCTCAAACGTCTTTACTCCGGAACCGAATTCGCGATTCTGGCGCTCCAGCACCGCCGCCACGGCCTCGCGGCGCTCCCGCGGATAATCGCTTCGTCCGTGCCGGGCCGAGATCTGTTTGAGGTCATGCGGGGAGGACGCATAGAAACGGCTGACCTTGTCAAACTGATAGAGGAAATCAAGAAAGAGCGGCGATGCGCCGGGAAGGCTGGCCCATGCAATACATTCGGCCTCCACGGATTTGGTTTCAGACATTGGCATACCTGGGATTGGAGTTCATTGGGCTCCTGTGAGATTCAAAAATTCACCCGGCTCGAAATGGACTACCCGTTACGCAAAAAACTCGTCAGCCATTGAAATCAAGCGCCGCAACCTGCCACAATCATCTCTTAACAGCAAGCACAGACGGGGAGGCACTCAATGTCCGACCAGCATCCATCGGCAACACCGGTAGTGCGAATTTTAGCAGCCGCGGAGTTTGCCGCACAGAAACATGCCGGCCAAAGACGCAAAGGCGCCGCTCAGGAACCATACATCAATCATGTGATCGAAGTGGCGCGTCTGGTGGCCGAAAGCGGCGAGCAGACCGACGTGGAACTGATCATGGCCTGCCTGCTGCATGACACCGTGGAAGACACCGACGCCACCACCGAACAACTCGCAGCCATCTTCGGCAGCGATGTCGCCGGCCTGGTCGCCGAAGTCACCGACGACAAGAGTCTGCCCAAAGAAACGCGCAAGGCGCTGCAGGTAAAAAATGCACCCCATAAATCTCCTCGCGCGCAAACATTGAAAGTCGCGGACAAAATTTCCAACCTCCGTTCCATTCTCGTCAGTCCCCCGGCCGGCTGGGGCCTCGAACGCCGTCGCCAGTACTTTGAATGGGCCAAACAGGTGGTGGATCGTCTGCCTTCGGCAAATCCCGCGCTTAAAGCAGAGTTCAACCGGATCCACGCCAGCTTCAACAGCAGCATGAATAGTCTTCCCTAAGCCAATAAAAACAAAATCTGACATTGAATCCAAACGACAAGTTCAGCATCAAATCAATTGACTCATCTTTCTTTTAGCTCTAAGGTGGATATAGTTCTTTGACAACAGGACTGGCTAAAAGTCCTTTCCGAAATGGGGGCGTCACGGCTTCGACGGAAATGCTTGCGGCCAGGAGGCATACCGGGGCGCATTCCCCCGTAAGTGGTGCACAAACAATACATGCCAACTCTAATCAGTTCGCATACGCTGCTTAATTAAATAAGTAGCCGTCCTCCACGGCTTTGTCTGCGGGTTGTGGCAGGACGTCATTTAGCAGGCTGGCTGGTGGTTCTACGTCCGGGGACCGCCGGTAAGATCTACGGGCTAGCGTCTTTTGTTTCTTGTCCGTTCTGAGCAAAAGGCGCGAATGTGGCGGGGTAACTCCCGTCGCGTGAACGCGACTACGTATGTAGGCTCCTGACCAGTAACTTTTTCGGACGTGGGTTCAACTCCCACCGCCTCCACCAATTTTAAATCAGTTACGGGCCTTACAATGAGCTTCGAATCCGTTCCGTTCAGAGCCAGCCCCACCCATGGATGCTGCTTCATGCACCTCGTCGCTAACTACATCCCTATAGATGGCGTGGTGCTGGCAGAGCTGCTTGGCCAGACGAGCGACCAATCAATGCAACGGTCTAGCTTGCGCCGACCAGTGCCACCTCCGAGCTGCTCTCCATGTTGAAAAGTGAGTTTTAACGAGAGTAATTGGATTGAGTAGATTTCCAAGAGCCTGTATTGCAGACTGCCACCCAGGTCGCCCCCCCTGCTGTTTTCGGGCTAAGATCCAGGCTGCTGGCACACTCCACATGTCTCAAGATACGCTACACTACAGAAACTTTGTTCAGATTGAAGATAAGTGTAGATGCGAATCTTTGCGCTGTCAGACATTCACGTCGACTACGAAGTCAATGCCAGGTGGATTGCGAATATCTCCTTAGCTGACTATCGCGACGATATCCTGATTCTTGCCGGGGACGTAGCCCAGACGCTGCCCCTGTTGGGTTGGTGCCTGAGTACGCTGGCAGGACGGTTCAGGAAGCTGTTGTTCGTACCTGGGAACCACGATTTGTGGGTGCTGAGCGAGCCGCATACAAAGAATTCGCTGCAGAAGTTTGACGAAGTGTGCGCCATCGCTGAGTCCAGCGGCGCGTCGACGCAGCCGTTTCGCGAGCAAAAGCTCTTAATCGTTCCGCTGATGGCCTGGTATGACTACTCCTTTGGCGAGCCTGGTGAGGAGTTGAAGTCGATGTGGATGGATTACCACGCCTGTCGCTGGCCGAGCGGATTAGGGGAAAAAGAAATTGCCAGACACTTTGCGGCGTTCAATAAGCAACCGGTCAGCTCTGCCGACGATACGGTCATCACATTCTCGCATTTTTTGCCTCGAATCGATTTGATGCCGCGCTTTATTCCGGCAAAAATGAAGTTTTTGCATCCGGTGCTGGGCACCACCGGGCTGGAACTCCATCTGCGCTCGCTCAATTCAGGAATTCACGTTTACGGGCATAGTCACGTCAACCACAAGCTGAAACTTGACAGCGTGGTCTACATCAATAACGCTTTCGGTTATCCGCACGAAACTCGCATCGCATCCAGGCGTCTGTTGTGCATCCATGAGTCCTGAACCCGCAAATCGCGAATCGGACGGCATTGCTGGAAACAGCGATGCGCTCATTCCACTCCCGCCCTCTGAGGTTCATCTGTGGTTTGCATTTTGCGACGAAATAAGAGAAGAGCGCCTGCTTTGCGCTTACCGTGAACTGCTCAATCCCCAGGAGAAAGAACAGGAGTCGCGGTTTTATTTCGCCAGAGATCGCCACCGCTATCTGGTTACCCGGGCTTTGGTTCGGACTGTCCTGTCGCGTTACGTCTCGGTTAATCCCAGGGACTGGCTGTTTTCCACAAATGCCTATGGGCGTCCGTACATCGTCAATACGGAGGCGACGGCTTGCCGTTTGTCATTTAATATCTCGCACACGCAGGGCCTCATTGTACTGGGCGTCAGCACGGGAGGGGCACTGGGGGTGGATGTCGAAAATCTCGCCGCACGCAGCGTATCGATTGATGTCGCAAATCATTATTTCGCGCCGCAGGAAGTCGCGGCGCTGAATGCAACGGCGCCACATCAGCAGCAATATCGTTTTTTTGAATACTGGACTTTCAAGGAGTCCTACATTAAGGCGCGCGGCATGGGCTTGTCTTTACCTCTCGATAAATTCAGCTTTCACTATGCGGATGACCGCGCTGTTGATCTGGTGACTCACCCCGAACTGGGCGACGATCCAGCTCGCTGGCAGTTTTGGCAGTTGCGTCCAACAACGGACCATCTGTTGGCAGTCTGCGCCGAAAAAACCAGTACCCGATTGCCAACGCTGATAATCCGCAGGACAATACCTGAGGTGAGTGAAAAAATACTTGCTCAGGAGTTCCTGTGCACCCCCGGACTGGATCGCTCGCGCGAACCGGCCATGGACGCCGTGTTGATCGGACGGCGTTCAGAAATAGCTGCCTGGCATCGTTGAACGGGGCTAAGTCGCGTTCAGGATACCGGCAGGTAGTTGCCTCGCAGGATTCGAACTCAACTCTCGCTGCGCTAGACTCACTCTATCGGTTGGGGCTGCCTTGTTCTCATTGGGAGTATCATGTTTCGTGTCTTTCCCCAGACTCGGCGGGCTGCATCATCGTTACGACTTGGCTGCCTAACCCCATATTGCTCGATTTCGGCTGTGCCTTCTGATAGTTCAGAGGAAAGGTCTGTTCGAAAACCGCTCCCAGCCATTCGGCCTCTCTTTGCCGGAGCCTAAATGTGGCATCTGCACTTCGTTTGATCCCGAGTTCAGTCTATGTGCGTCCGCAATGTGCTCCATGAACGGTGCACTTTCAGTTTTGGCGAAGCAACCGCATAAACAAGATCGACGGTCCTTCTTTCCCAGACAGGAAAGAGTCTTTGCCGAAATAAAAATTCTTTCATGTTATTGAACCATTATGGGACAATTGAGTTTCATTATTGGACAACGGCACTTTGCCATGAAAAAGTCCGGAGCTTTAAGTCGTAGTATCTATATCGGCAGGACATGCATTCACACTTGCCTTGGAACGATTAAAAAGCAGACCCATAAAAAATCCATTTCCCAGTGTGTAACAGATAAATTCATTGAGCTGTTGCCAGCTTTCGCGATTGTAAAACTTGCGATGAAGGCAATTCGACCAGATCTGCGTCCCTGGCACATCTTTAGTTGGTTGAGTTTCAGGCCACACTTCCGGCCTTCCGCTTTCCCTTGCCTCGTTTGCAAAATAACAATTTTCATTGTGAATCACGCCGGCAGCAACAAGCCAGAACTGCCGGGTTTATTCCCATAGCCGAGAAATTCATGACTAATTTTATTGGCAATGAGACTTCCCTTCGCGCATGGATGAAAGAAACGATTGCGCAAATTCTGGGCGTATCCTCCGGGTCGATCGAACTTGAGACCCGTTTTCGAGACATGGGGCTTCGCAGTGTGCATATCACTGTGCTGGTAGCGCAATTGTCGGAGAGGATAGAGCGGAAAGTTTTGCCGACAAGCGCCTGGCAGCACCCCACGCCCGCCGCTCTGGCTCGATACGCCGCCGCTCTGGCCGGTGAAAAGCCATCGAAACCCGACATCACCGACAACCGAAGGCCCGGTGGATCATTATCGGAACCGATCGCCGTGGTTGGCATCGGCTGCCGGCTTCCGGGCGGAGTTAACTCTCCCCGGGAGCTTTGGGCCATGCTGTGCGAGGGAGGCAACGGGATTCGCGAAGTTCCCGAGGAACGATGGAATGCCGAGTCTTATCTGCATGACGATCCCGGTCACCCTGGTACGATGACGACGCGTTGGGGCGGCTTCATTGACGACGTGGATCGGTTCGATGCAGCCTTTTTCGGCATTTCGCCGCGCGAAGCGCAGCAGATGGACCCCCAGCAGCGGCTCACGCTTGAGGCGGCCTGGTCGGCACTGGAGGATGCGGGCATCGACATCGAACATTTGCGCGGGGCCGCCGTCGGCGTATTCATGGGATCGATGTGGAGCGACTACGCGCGCCTTACGCACGGCCATCCCGAGATGATCGACGCTCACACGGCTACGGGCCAGGACACTTCGATCATCTCGGCGCGCGTGAGCTATTTCCTTGGACTGCAAGGCGGCAGCGTCACCGTCAACACGGCCTGTTCCTCGTCGGCGGTGGCGATTCATCTTGCCTGCCAGAGCCTGCGTACCGGCGAAAGCCGGATGGCGCTCGCGGGCGGGGTGCATTTAATGACCTCTCCGCAAAGCACCGTGGCGATGACCAAATTCGGCGCCATGAATCCCGCCGGGGAGTGCCGCGCCTTCGACGCCTCCGCCAATGGGTACGTGCGAGGCGAAGGCGTGGGCATCGTGGTGTTGAAGCCGCTGAGCCGGGCGATTGCGGACGGCGACCGCATTTACAGCATTATCCGGGGCAGCGCCATCAACAACGACGGTTTTTCCAATGGTTTGACCGCGCCCAATCCGGAGGCGCAGGAGGCGGTGTTGCGCAACGCCTTGTCTTCCGCCGGCCTGAGCCCCAATCAGATCCACTACGTCGAGACCCACGGACCGGGTACGATTCTGGGCGATCCGCTGGAGGCGGGCTCCATCGGAGCGGTCTACGGCCCGAGTCGCCCGGTGGAACACCCACTACGCATTGGCTCCATCAAAACCAACATCGGACATACGGAAGCAGCGGCCGGCGTGGCCGGGTTCATGAAAACGGCACTCTGCCTTTATCACCGGATGCTGCCTCCGAATCTCCACTTCAAGCAGCCTAATCCTTATATCGATTTCGATAACCTGCGCATTAAGGTACAGACGAAACTGGAAAACTGGCCCTCGGCCGAGGACCTTCCCCGCGCCGGCGTCAGTTCGTTTGGATTCGGCGGCACCAACTGTCACATCGTTATGGAGGCCGCGCCGGAAAACGGGACGATGCTGCTGCCGTTCTCGGCCAACGACGCGAGAACGCTGCGCCGCAAGCTGACGGATGCCACAGGGCTCTTCTCCCGCGTCAAAAGCAGGCAAGAGGCGGCCGCTCTTTGCCGGGAGCTTGCCTTGCGCGAAGGCGGCGGCAGCCATCGCGCGGCGCTGATGGTTGCGGATGCAAACAAAGTACTGGAGGAGTTGTCCAGGAGGTTGCGCGATTCCGCGATCGGACAATCGCGAGAGCGTCCTCGCCTGGTTTTTGTCTGCCCCGGCCATGGCGGGCAGTGGCTGGGGATGGGCCGTTCCCTGTTAATCTCCGAGCCTGTGTTTCGCGCCGCCATCGAACGGTGCGACGGGCTGATTCAGAAACACTGCGGATGGTCCCTGATCGAAGAAATACTCGCGGACCCGGAGCGCTCTCGTCTAAGCCAGCACGATGTCATACAGGTCGCCTCTTTTTCCTTCTGTATCGCTCTTGGAGAACTCTGGAAATCCTGGGGGGTAGAACCAGATGCAATTGTTGGCCACAGCGTAGGCGAGGTAACCGCGTGCGTCCTAAGTGGGATTCTCTCACTGGAAGAAGGGCTTCGCGTCGTTGCCGTCCGTTCTCGTTTGATGCGCGAGGTCGCTTCCGGAGGAGGAATCCTGCTGGTCAAGGCCGCGGAGGATGATCTGGCGCAGATCCTCCGGATGTGTCCCGGCCTCTCCGTTGCGGGGTACAACAGCCCCATATCGAACCTGCTGGCGGGAACCAATGCGGACATCGAAAATGCCGAAGTTCAGTTTCGCGACCAGGGTGTGGAGTTCCACCGTATCAAGGTGGATGTAGCTTCGCATAGTCCGGCGGTGGATGCCGCGCTGGAACCGTTGCGGCGGGAATTGCAGAATCTCTCACCGCGAGTTCCCCGTATTGCGATCCGTTCCACCGTACGCGAAATATGGCTCCAGGGTCCCGAATGCGGCCCCGATCATTGGGCCGATAACCTGCGGCAACCGGTGCGATTCCGCCAGGCGATCGAGGCGTTAGGCAAAGAGGGGCCGGCCGTCTTTCTGGAAATCGGCCCGCACCCGGTCCTGATGGAATCGATGGAACAGACGCTGAAGCAGCCAGGAGTTCAATCCTGGGTTTTCGCCTCCTGCTGGCGCGAGAGCAACGAACGCGACACCATGCTGAATTCGCTCGCGCAACTGTATGAATTGGGGTTTACCGCAAACTGGAGGGCTGTAGCTGGTTCGGATCCAGTGTTGCCGATCTCTGCCGGGATTTATGAGGAAGTCAACGAGTTCTTTGGTCCGGCGACCGGCCACAAGGCTGATCCTTCTCCGCTGCCGGCATGGCCGATATTGTTATCGGGCAGGAGCGAAACCGCCTTGCGCGCCCAGGCCCAGAGGCTGCTTGATCACCTGCAGAAACGCGAGGACATCTCGCTCCTCGATCTGTCTTTCTCTCTCGCCGTCACCCGCACCCAGTTCGACCACCGCGCCGCCATCGTCGCTCATGATCGCGACGAGTTGCTTTCCTCTCTTGATGCTCTCGCCCACGGCAACCCCGCGCCCAATACGGTGCTGGGAGACAGCCGCGGCAGCGGCAAGCTCGCTGTGCTCTTCACCGGCCAGGGCAGCCAGAGACCCGAAATGGGACGCGCCCTCTACGTCGCCTTCCCCGTCTTCCGCGACGCCCTTGATGCCGCCTGCGCCGACCTCGAACGCCTGCTCGCCGGCCTGGATATCCAGGACATCGAACACGAAACCGATCAGGATCCTGATCACCGGCCTTCGCTGCGCGAGGTTCTCTTTGCCCCCGAGAACTCTCCTCTGGCCGCCCTCCTCGACCAGACCGCATATACTCAGCCCGCACTCTTTGCCCTGGAAGTCGCTCTCTTTCGTCTGCTGGAAACCTGGGGCATGAAACCCGACCTGCTGCTTGGCCACTCCATCGGCGAACTGGCCGCCGCTCACCTCGCCGGCGTCTTCTCGCTGGAGGATGCCTGCTCCCTCGTCGCCGCACGCGCCCGCCTCATGCAGGCCCTCCGCCGCGACGGAGCCATGGTCACTCTTCAGGCTTCCGAAACCGAAGTCCTCCCCCTGCTCGACCAATACAAGGGCCGCGTCTCCTCGCCGCCCTCAACACCCCCTCCTCCTCCGTTATCGCCGGAGATCAGGACGCTGTTCTCGACATCGCACGCCACTTCCAGGAACTCGGCCGCAAGACCTCCCGCCTGCGCGTCAGCCATGCCTTCCACTCTCCCCACATGGACGGCATGCTCGACGCCTTCCAGCGCGCGGCAGAAGACATATCCTTCCATCCCGCACGCCTTCCCCTCGTCTCCAACCTCACCGGCGCCCGCGCCTCCGATCTGGAACTCAGCCGCCCCGATTACTGGGTGAGTCATGTCCGCCAGACCGTCCGCTTTGTCGATGGCGTGCGTACCCTCTACGACGAAGGCGTCCGCACTTATCTCGAACTCGGACCCCACGGAGTACTTTCCGCCCTCGCCGAGGAAGCAGTACAGCAGGATCAGGATGAGCCTGGCGCTAATTTCATTCCCACCCTGCGGAAGGGACGCGACGAGGTGGATACGTTCCTTACCGCGCTGGCCGAACTCCATGTGCGCGGCTTTGCCCTAGACTGGAAGGCCTTTTTCGCTCCCTACGCGCCCAGGCGCGTCGATCTGCCGACGTATGCCTTTCAGCGGGAGCGCTTCTGGCTGGAAGCGCCCAGGACACAGCATGCGGACCTGGCTTCGGCAGGACAGATCTCGGCCGACCATCCTCTCCTGGCCGCCAGCGTCTCGTTGGCCCTCGACAACGGATCTCTTTTCACCGGGCGGCTGTCGTTATCCGATCATCCATGGCTGGCGGGCCATGCCGTTTTTGGCGCCGTAATCCTTCCCGGAACCGCCTTTGTCGAGATTGCTCTTCTTGCCGCCCACCGCGCTGGACTTGACGTTCTCGAAGAGCTGACTTTGGAGTCGCCCCTGGTGATCCCAGCCGCCGGGGCCGTGCTCTTGCAGATGCACCTCGCTTCCGCAGACGGTTCCGGTCGCCGCGCGCTGAGCATCCACAGCCGGCCCGAGCCGGACGCAGCTTCGCAGGGGGAACACGAGGCATGGACACGCCATGCCGTCGGCATGCTTGCCCCGGCGGCGGAGGCTGCTTCCTTCGATCTTCGTGAGTGGCCGCCCGCCGGCGCGGTTCCACTCTCCACCAGGGGTATTTACGAAAAGCTGGCCGCAATCGGACTCAACTACGGCCCCGATTTCCAGGGGCTGCGCGCCGCATGGCGCAGGGGCGAAGATCTTTATGCCGAGGTCCAGCTGCCCGAAGCCGCGGCGAAGAATGCCGAGGGTTTTGCTCTCCACCCCGCGCTGCTCGATGCCGCCTTGCATGCCTTGCTTCTCGACCAGGATCGCAACCAGGGGGTTTTGCTTCCCTTCTTTTGGACAGGCGTGCGCCTCCGCGCGGTCGGCGCGACCGCACTGCGAGTCCGCCTGCAGCGCAATCGGGTATAAGAGAATGCCGTACGGCTCTTCATCGCCGACGCAGCCGGAGAGCCGCTCGCATGGGTGCAGCAACTCGCCCTCCAGCCCGCCTCGGCCGAACAGTTCCAAATAATCCTCTCGTCCCAACGCCGGACCGAGGCCCTGTTTCACCTTCACTGGACTGAGTTGCCGACAGCCTCTGTCGCCTCAACGGCGCCGAGCTCTGCCCTGCTCGGCTCCTGGGATTTTGGCCACCCGCTTCCGGATCAGGTTCCCGCCCTGATGCGCTATCCGGATCTGGCCGCTCTGCGAGAGACTCTGGATCGGGGCCTGGCCCCGCCCGAGGTTGTTCTTGCCCCAATGATTGCCTCCTCATCGGGCACTCAAGTCAACCCAGCGGAGGCCGCTCATCGCGCCACTGCCCGCGCTCTCGCGCTGCTGCAGGCATGGACGGCGGACGAGCGTCTGGCCTCTTCGCGACTGGTCTTTCTCACCCGCCGCGCCCTCGCCGCCAGCGACAGAGAGGACGTGCTCGATTTACATCATGCTCCCATTTGGGGTCTGGTTCGCACCGCGCAAAACGAACGTCCGGAGCTTCGTCTCTATCTTGTCGATTCCGACGATACCGAAACCTCGCAACGCTCCCTGTTGACAGCTCTCGATTCCAGCGAGCCGCAACTGGCCCTGCGTGATGGGCGCCGCCTTGTCCCCAGGCTGACCCGCGCCGAGGCAAACGATTCTCTCCTCATCCCCGATTCCTCCGCCTGGCGGCTGCATATCCCCCAAAAGGGGTCCTTCGACAACCTCGCCTTCGTTCCTTATCCCGAGGCGCACGCTCCGCTGGCCCGCGGCCAGGTCCGCATCGCCGTCCGCGCCGCCGGCCTTAACTTCCATGACGTGGTAGACGCTTTGGGCATGATTCCCGACGATGCCATGCCTCTCGGCGGCGAAGGCGCGGGCCTGGTTACCGAAATCGGTCCCGGAGTCGATCGCTTTGCCGCAGGCGACCGTGTCATGGGGCTCTTTCCCGCAGCCTTCGGCCCTGTGGCCATTGCCGATGCCCGCACACTTATCCGCATGCCTCAGGCATGGTCTTTCGCGCAGGGCGCAAGCGTCTCCGTCACCTTCCTCACCGCCTATTACGGCCTGGTGGACCTGGGCGGCCTGCGCCCAGGACAACGCGTGCTCATCCATGCCGCCGCCGGCGGCGTCGGCTCCGCCGCCGTTCAGATCGCCCGCCACCTCGGCGCGGAGGTCTTCGCCACCGCATCCCGTCCCAAGTGGAGCGCGCTCCGCGCCGTCGGCTTCGACGACGCCCATCTCGCCTCCTCTCGCGATCTCGACTTCGAGCGGCACTTCCTGCGCTCCACTCACAACCAGGGCATGGACATCGTCCTCGATTGTCTCGCCCACGAGTTCGTCGATGCCTCTCTGCGCCTGCTCCCTCGCGGAGGACGCTTTCTCGAAATGGGAAAAACCGATATCCGCGACGCCGCGACCGTATCCGCCGATTATCCCGGCGTCGTCTATCGCGCCTTCGATCTGCTCACAGTCAAACCGGAGCGCATTCAGCAGATGCTCTCCGAACTCTCGATCTTGTTTGAGCGGGGCATCCTGACCCCAGCTCCCATTACCCGCTGGGACCTGCGCCGCGCGCCCGAGGCCTTCCGCGCCCTTGCCCGCGCCCACCACATCGGCAAGTTTGTTCTTGTTCCACCCCGCAACCTCGATCCCGACGGCACCGTTTTGATTACCGGCGGCACTGGCGCGCTCGGTTCGCTGGTGGCGCGCCGAATGGTGGAGAAGCACGGCATTCGACATCTGCTGCTCATCTCTCGCCAGGGACCCGATGCACCCGGCGCACAAGCCCTCATCGGCGAACTGCAAGCCGTGGGTGCCGAGGTCGCTATTGCAGCCTGCGATGCCGCCGACCGCTCGGCCCTGCAATCGCTGCTTCAAACCATTCCCGCGGCCCATCCGCTCACCGCCGTCTTTCACACCGCCGGCGTGCTCGATGACGGCACGCTGCAGTCGCTTACGCCCGAACACATCGACCGCGTCTTCGCTCCCAAGCTCGACGCCGCCTGGAACCTGCACGAGCTCACGCAGGACCACGACCTGGCCTCCTTTGTGCTCTTCTCCTCCATCGTCGGCATTGTCGGCTCCCCCGGCCAGGGCAACTATGCCGCTGCCAATGCCTTCCTCGACGTCCTGGCCCAGCATCGCCGCGCCCACGGATTGCCCGCCTCTTCCCTTGCCTGGGGCTACTGGGAGCAGAAATCCGGCATGACCAAACACTTGAGCGAGGCCGATATCGCCCGCATGCGGCGCAGCGGGATTCTGCCGATGTCATCGGAGCAGGGCCTTGATCTTCTGGATGCCGCGCTGCTCAGGCCCGAGGCTCTTCTTGTTCCCGCGCGCCTCGACCTCTCCGCCCAGAACGAGATTCCATCCTTGTTCCGGGCCATGGTCCGGACTCAATCCGCCCGGCCTTCGGCCCATAACAGCATCGCCGCCGAATCCTTTAGCCGCCGCCTGCTCTCGCTCTCCGAGGCCGAGCAGGAGAGCGCACTGCTTGATCTGGTGGGCGCAAAAGCCGCAGGCATCCTCGGCCTTGCCTCCACACTCGATCCTCGCCGCCCCCTGCGCGAACTCGGTCTCGATTCCCTCATGGCGGTCGAGCTTCGCAACCGCCTCGCCGCCGCCACCGGTCTCCGTCTGCCAGCGACTCTCCTGTTCGACTATCCCACCGTCGCCGACCTCTCCCGCTTTTTCTCCCAACAGATTCTGGGCCGCGACGCCGAGCGCAACACCGCTCCCCTTCCCGCTGTTCCCGACCTGGAACTCGATCCCATCGCCATCGTCTCTATGAGTTGCCGCTTGCCGGGGGGCGTCTCCACGCCCGAAGATCTCTGGAAGCTGCTTTCGGAGGGCAGGGATGCCATCTCCTCCTTCCCCGAGAATCGAGGTTGGGCAACCGATCAACTTGGCGACAACACCGCTCGCCAAGGCGGTTTTCTCTACGACGCTGACCGCTTCGATCCGGCCTTCTTCGGCATCAGCCCGCGCGAGGCCCTGGCCATCGATCCGCAGCAGCGCATTCTGCTCGAGATCTCCTGGGAGGCCATCGAGCGCGCCAGCATCGATCCAGTTACGATTCAGGGCAAAACCTGCGGCGTATTCGTCGGCCTGTACGCCAATGACTATCTCGCCCACCTCTCGCCCACTGAAATCCAGGAATTGAAAAATTACCTTACCACTGGCAGCCTTACCAGCGTGGCCTCGGGACGGATTGCCTACACCCTCGGCCTGCAGGGGCCGGCCATCAGCATCGATACCGCCTGCAGTTCCTCTTTGGTCGCCATTCACCTGGCGGCACAA
>Ga0070730_10001283_pt1 | contig 24482 bp, 20 predicted proteins | sample Coa_R1_3_FD_66447 | JGI IMG/M metagenome (GOLD analysis project Ga0070730, IMG submission 66447) | Surface soil microbial communities from Centralia Pennsylvania, which are recovering from an underground coalmine fire - Coalmine... | ecosystem: Environmental > Terrestrial > Soil > Unclassified ... | reverse complement strand
ATGATGCGATGAATGAGGCACAGATCAGTTTGGCAGGGCTGGCCTTTTCAAAGCTACTGCGGCCCCACTGGTCTTACGCTGCCCTGTGCGTATTTGGGAGGCCGATGAACGATTACGTGAAAGCAATGGAGTGGTGCCGATATGGGCTTTATAATGACCCGAACAGTTACCGGGTAGAAGCATTTCTATTTAAGCGCCTGCTTCCGCCAGTTTCGCCAACAAGTACGGCAACGGTGGAATAACATCGTGGCTGTGGGTGATCGCTTGGTGCAACGCGGCGAACTGAGCCAAGTCGAGGTGATGTTTCTAGTTGGGGAGAAAGATAGGAGCGGGTGATGGTTCTAGAAACGGCTGCAAATATTGCACAAATCATGACTGCTATTGTGGCGGTTGTCGCAAGTGCCTACTACTGGCGTGACCAGCGCCGGAAACGAATCAAGATGGAAGAATATTTAAAAGCAGAAAAAAAAGATAACCCCAACAGGCATATTCACACGACGTTGCATCTGATGGCGAATATAGGGCTGACGGAAGACGAAATTCTACGGGCCAGCTTCCGCAGCCGCCATATCAAAAGACTTGTCCATGTGAACCGTGATACTAGCTTGGCGGATGACCTTCTGTTTGAGTATCAGGACTGAGCCATCAGAAAAAGGCCGCCAAGTTTAGGATGGCGGCCTGAGAAAAGGTTTTACCGTAGCTCTGGCACCATGTTGCCGTGCTCAAGCCAATACGAATGGACATATTCAGGAACGCCGGGTTTGTCATCAAAGGTGACGATGTATTCGCCAGCTTTGTGAAAAACCTCAATTGTTCCGATTCTGCCGCGATACGCCGCGCGCCCTGGTTCTTCTATGCCCCTTACCCGGTCGCCCGGTTTAAATTTCCGTGCCGTCATAAAGGCACCTCCGTTTCCACTCTTACGATTACTATTTAACTCTAAATTATTCAATGCCTAAGAATGGTGCAGCACGGGGGAAACCCTACCCGAAAATCTCATTCACCTTTTCACGTGTGCTTTGGCTACGCGATGGTTTCAAATAGCGCATAGTACTTTCGATGTCAGAATGACCTATCCATTGCTGGACCGTTCTAAGGTCCACGCCAGCCCACAAACAGCGCGTTGCAAAGGTTGCACGGAACTTGTGAAGCCAGAAGTTATCCGGGTTGAGTTTCGCACGTGTGGCCACGGCTTTCAAACAAGCCCAGAAGTCGCCTTTTGGTTTGCATCCCGAAGTAGGAAATACCAGATTGCAATTCTTGTCAGCTTTTGCCTTCCACTCCTTCAAGCTTTTGGTGAGTTTCGCCGGGATAGGAATCGAACGCTCCTTGTATGCCTTCGGCGTCCAGTTTCTATCCGGCTTGTGCGTAACCCGGACAATGGACGCGGCAAAGTTAACGTCCGACCAGTACACGTGCATGACTTCCTGTTCACGCATTCCTGTCATCAAGAAGAACTCGAACCATAAGCGTTCTTCTGGATCACATTCAGTGAACAATGCTTCCAATTCTTCGTCTTCGTACATCTCCGGTTCTTCTTCCGTGAACTGTGGCCAATCGTTCTTGTTCACCAAACCCCGGACGCCTTGCGCCTTCAAAAACATCATCACGTAGTTAAACTTGTTCCAACAGCTTCGTTCACCGTGCTTCTTTTCCTTGCGCAAGAAATCTGAAAACTTGAGCAAGTCTTTGCGTTCGATTTCTTCAACATAAAGTTTGTGGCAGGATTCCCTGAAGTAGGCGAGCGTTTTTGTGTAAGCAGCCAACGTTGACTTCTTCCGGTTTGTGAGCCGTAGGTTTTCTAAGTACTCTGCGATTGCATCGGCTATGGACGTGCGCTTCGCCGTCCTGTCCTGCACTGCCACTGGAACACCGTGGTTGACGGCATTTAGTTCGGCTTCCTTGCGCAATTGCCGGGCACCCGCATCGGCGGCATCCTTGCCTACCGATAGCCGAATACGCTTCGCCCCATCACTCCAGTCAAGGTAATAGCTTCCTTCGGGATGGCGTTCTTCTTTGCCTTTGCCGTCTTTGCCGGTGACGATGACCCAATCCGGCTTTACACGCCCGTTGTTGGAATACACTACCGGGCAGAAGCGCAGGCCGTCTGGCGTCTTGATACGCTTGGTAAGGTTGACTTCACGATTCATGTGATACCCCCTCCGATTACGTATCACATAACGTATCACAGCATCCTAAGTTATTGCAACCATTAAGTATTGTGAAGAATGCAGGATTCTAAATCAGAACTTGCCCCCGCAGCACACTCGTGGATAAAGATTTGGTTCTATGAGTCAGGGTAGCGGCTTGCTTCCCATAATCAGCAATGCGCCAATGCGTTTGAATTCACGCAGTTCGGCGGCGTTTTTGAACCATTTGCCGCTGTATTGCTCCGGCGCCGGCGAAGGATCGGGAATATGATGGATTTCAACCTTTTCGAATCCGTGCAGCCGGAACATTGCGGCATACTCGTTTTCCGAAAGCGCATGCACCGGCACCCCCAAAGCCCCTACCCAGCGCAAAGAGTATGGATTCTCCTTAAACAGATTGATGAGGATAAAAAGCTCGCCCCCGGGGGCGAGCACACGCATGAGTTCATCCAGAGCGCGGTGCTGATCGGGATAATAATAGAATGACTCGATGGAGAGGATTCGGTCGAAAAAATTCGTCTCGCATGGAATTTTTTCTGCCGAACCAACCCGATAGGTAATATTGGCAAAGCGCTGCGAGACTTGTTGCGCCCGGCGTATCATCTCATCGGAAATATCAATACCCACTACACTCCCCTGGGGCGTCTGCGCAGCCAGCAACCGGCTCGCCCAGCCGGCCCCACAGCCCATATCCAGCACCTGATGGTTGGATTGAAGCTTCATCATCTTCAGCACAGGTTCGGTAATCGGAAGATGGTCTTCTTCCATCCCCTCGCCGCGCCCTTCTTCAGCCCAGCGATTAAACTCGACTTGTAATACTTCTTCGGGATTCATGGTTTTTGCCGGTACGGGTTCATCCGCAGCTTACAGTTTTTATGCTACAGTCTTCCCATCCGATGTCACAAGCCTCTGAACCGCTCCCGCTCTACTGCCCCACATGCGCGCGTGAGGTCACCGATCCGCTGACGTGCGGCGACTGCTCGGCTGTGATCTGCCGCGTCTGTGGCACGCCGCTGGAAGCGCCGGCAGACCTGGGAATGGGATAGCTCATGGGTTCATCCATCGAGAATCCGGTTGTTGCCGCTCGGGCCCCGGCAAAACCTCCGCGCATATCCTTAAAACGAATTTTCCGTGGATTGGCGGCCGGTCTTGCCTTTCTCTATTTCGGCCTTTGCGGCTTCTTGTGGTTCGATCAGACTCGTTTCATCTTCTTTCCAAGCGGCGCTGAATACCTCACTCCGGCGCCCTTCCATGTTCCATTTCAGGATGTCTGGATTCCGGTCCCCTTGTCACCGCAGGAAAATGCCGCCACTCAGGAGAATTCATCGCCAGAAAAGCTGCACGGCTGGTGGCTGCCTGATCCTTCCTCCAACCGCGTGCTGCTCTACCTGCACGGCAATGGCGGCAATATTGCCAGCAACCTTGAACATGCGGTGCGTCTGCGCAACTTTGGAGCATCGGTCCTCATCATTGATTATCGCGGCTATGGCCGCAGCACAAACCGCTTCCCTTCTGAGTCTCGCGTTTACGAAGATGCTGAAGCCGCATGGCAATATCTTGTACGAGAGCAGAAAATCGAACCCAGGCAGATCGTCATCTACGGTCACTCCCTCGGAGCCGCAATTGCCATCGAGCTTGCATCTCACCATCCGGAAGCCGGCGGGCTGATTTCCGAAAGTGCCTTCACATCAATTGAAGATATGGCAAAAGCGGAACGGGCCTATTCTTATTTCCCCATTCATCTCTTGGTGCATGAGAAATTCGCCTCGCTTTCCAAGGTGCCCTCCATCAAGATTCCCATTCTGTTCATTCACGGCGCCAGCGATAAGCTCGTCTCTTTTCACATGAGCGAGCAGCTTTACGCAGCGGCATCCGGCGTTAAACAATTGGTATTGATCGAGGGCGCAGGTCACGAAGATTGCGCCACCGTCGGCGGAGAAAAATACAAGAGCGCGGTCGAATCTTTTCTCAAGGACATTACCGCAAAAAAGAGCGCGAGAAAGAACAGCCTCGTCAGGGGAGACGTATAGTAGCCTAGCGCTTCATCTGGATTATTCATTAAGTGCACAATAGTGACGATGAAACGACATACCAGCCCGGCAGGGCGGCATTAGGTAGCCCGGGGCGGAAGCCCTGGGTAAGGTTAAAAATCATCCGAGCCCCAGAGGGGCGACACCTTTTTGCAACACGAGTGTGTTTGCTAGTCCCGGTCCCTCCTCTCCTTGCTCGTCAACCGGCGAAAGATAAAATGCAGCAAGCTCAGGATCACGCTGCCCCACAGCGCCGCCCACCAGTCCCGCACCACTAAACCCGGAGTAAACAAGCTGGCGAACTTGAGCATGCACGCGTTAATCACGATGAGGAACAGGCCGAAAGTAAGCACGGTCAGGGGGAAAGTAATGATCTTCAGGAACAATCCCAGGGTTGCGTTCACCAGACTGATGATGGCGACAGCGAGCATGGCGTATAAAAAACCATTCACGTGAAGCCCCGGGACAAAGTGCGCCGCAATCAGCAGGCTGACGGCGCTGAACAGCCAGTGCAAAAGCCATCGCATGGTTGCATCTCCTCTACTAAGAGCATACCGGATACAATTCTGCCATGCTCACCATTCTGCTGCTCACCGTCTCCAACGTCTTCATGACCTTCGCCTGGTATGGACATCTCAAATACCGTGAGAAACCGCTGCTCGCCGTCATCGCTGCAAGCTGGGGGATTGCGTTTTTTGAATACTGTTTCCAGGTCCCCGCCAACCGCATTGGCTACGGCCGCTTCAACGGCGCCCAGCTTAAGACCATTCAGGAAGTCATAACCCTGGCCGTGTTCTCAGTTTTCTCGGTGCTCTATCTAAAGGAACCTTTTCGCTGGAACTACGCGGTCGGATTTGCCCTGATCGTGGTTGCAGTCTTCATAATTTTTCACAAGTGGTGAGAACGAACCGCCGAGACGCCGAGTCATAAATTATCAAATCCGCGTGATCCGTGAAATCCGCGGTAAGCAGTTTTCTACGCCGTCGTACAACTCAGCTTCGACCGCAACAGCTCCCTCATCTGGTCGATTTCAGCCTCGCCTGCAAAGGCGCGCTTGGGAATCCAGAAAACGCGCGCGCCTTCCTGAAGGTGGAAGAGATTGGCGCTCTCGTAATATCCGATGAAGCACTCCCAACGCCGCATGCTGAAAGCAATATCGCACGTAGTCTTAATGCACTCCGAGTCAATTTCGGCCGTAAACTTGTATTGCATGACCGGGTACGCTTTCCAGATGCCCCGAGTCTGCCTCTTTGCCCGCAACCAGGCAGCTAACACAACCGCCATCACCCCGAGGTAAATTCCAAGCAGCAGAAACAGCATGGGATTGAGGGGATCGAGCCAATAAAAAGTCGTGAGACACAAAAAGAGCAGCGCGGTCAGGAGCAGCAACCTGACGCGCGCCTTCTTCCACGCGCGCGAACGCGCCGCCCGAAACGCCTCGTCGATGTCGCCGGAGTCGTAGCGATACTCAATTTTGAGAGTAGCAGTCAGCACTCAGTAATCAGCATTCAGCCCCTAAACGCTGCTTCTCTGGCTGAATGCTGAGTGCTGACTGCTGAATGCTTAGTATTTCGCCAACGCTTCCATCGCCCGGTACAAATCCTCTGCCTGTGGCAGGATCTCGTCTTCCAGCTTCGGCTGATAAGCCACGAAGCTATCAGCGGCGGCCACACGGCGCACCGGCGCGTCCAGGTCTTCGAAGAGTTCATCGGCAATGCGCGCCGCGATTTCAGCTCCGTAGCCGAAGCTGAGCATATCTTCGTGGGCCACGATCACGCGGCTGGTCTTGCGTACCGTTTTGACAATCGCATCCCAGTCGTACGGAGAGAGAGTTCGCAGATCAACAATCTCTACACTCACACCCTGTTCGCGCTCAATGCGCTGGGCGGCCTGCAGGGCGCGCGGCACCACTGCGCCGTAGGTAATCAGGCTGAGGTCGCGTCCTTCTTTCCAGGTGCGTGCCTGGCCAAAGGGCACCATAAATTCCGGCCCCGGATACGGCGCGCGCCCAAAGGGCTCGCGGTAAAGCCGCTTGTGCTCCAGGAACAATACTGGATCGTCGCAGCGAATGGCGGTGCGCAGAAGCCCGTTGGCGTCGAGCGCATTCGAGGGGAAGCAAACTCGCAGTCCGGGGATGTGCGTGAAGACGCTCTCGCCGCTCTGCGAATGATAAATAGCGCCACCGGTCAGATAGCCGCCAATTGCGACGCGCAGCACAATAGGGCAAGAAAAATTGTTGTTCGAGCGCCAGCGAATCACCGGAAGCTCATTATGGAGCTGGTGCATCGCCGGCCAGATGTAATCGAAGAACTGTATCTCGGCCACCGGTTTCAAGCCGCGCGTGGCCATGCCGGTAGCGCGGCCCACGATGTTGGCCTCCGCCAGCGGCGTGTTGAAGACCCGATCGGAGCCGAACTCGCGCTGCAAACCGGCGGTAAGCTTGAAGACCCCGCCCTTGCCTTTTACCTGCTTCTGTTTGAGATATTCTTCGCGGCTGCAATCGGCCACATCTTCTCCAAACACGAGCACACGCGGGTCGCGCCGCATCTCATCGCGCAGGCAAACGTTGATGAGGTCGGCCATGGTTTTTTCCACGCCTTCGCGCAGCGGCTGCGTGGCAAACGAAGAGGAAGTGGGATCGACATACGGCGAATAAATAAAACTCTTCCATGATCCACTGGCCGGCAGCGCCGCCGCCAGGGCGCGGTCGGTGGCCTCTTGAATTTCTTCGTCCACCTGTTTTTCCAGCTTGTTGATGCTGTTCTCATCCAGGATATTTTCCCGGATCAGCAGCATCTGCATGCGCGTGATCGGGTCGCGCTGCGCGTCTTTCTGGCGCTCTGCGTCGGTGCGATACAATCTCTCGTCGTCCGAGAGTGAATGCGAGTAAGGACGAATCACTTTGCCGTGCACCAGCGCCGGGCCCTTTCCCGCGCGGCAATACTCAACCGCCTTGGAGAGAACGGCGTAGCTGGCCACCGGATCGGTGCCGTCGCACTCCGCCAGATGGAAGTTTGGGAATCCGGCGATCAAGTGCGAAATGCTGCCCCCCGGGGTCTGCACCTCTACCGGGACCGAAATCGCGTACTCGTTGTCTTCCACCACAAACAATACCGGTAGTTTCTGGTTCGAAGCGCTGTTCAGCGCCTCCCAGAATTCACCCTCACTGGTTGCGCCCTCTCCGCAGGAGACGTAGGTCACCTCGTCTCCGTAGAATTTCACATCTTTGAAAGCGCGGTAATCGCCGTCATGTTTCTTGGCAGCTTCCGGATGCCCGGAAAAATAACGCCCGGCCTCGGCGCATCCAACGGCCTGCAGCAACTGCGTACCCGTGGGCGAGGACTGGCTCACGATGTTGACTTTCGGAGACCCCCAATGCGAAGGCATCTGGCGCCCACCCGATGGGCCTTCGCCCGCCCCAACCGCATCGAGCAGAAGCTCGTAGGGCGTCATGCCCAGCGTGAGGCACAGCGCGCGGTCGCGGTAGTAAGGATAAAACCAGTCATAGCCGCTCTTCATCGCCATGCCCGCGGCTACGAGCAAAGCTTCATGCCCGGCGCCCGAGATTTGAAAGAAGATTTTCTGCTGGCGCTTGAGCATGATCTCCCGGTCATCAAGCCGCCGGGAGAGAAACATCAGGCGATAGATCTCGATGATCTGCTTGCGGGTGAGTCCGTGATAGGTTTTTTCTGTTTTGCTGGAGGAGTTCTCCGCAATTTGCGTTGCCGCCGTGGCTTTCGGCTCTGCCTTAATTGTGGCCATCGTCATCCTTTGGGGAAAACTGTATGTGACGGTGTCGTAAGCATTGTTAGCTTCTATTGTAAATCGGCTCAGTGCAAGCAAAAAACATTTCAGCCCTACAGAAAATTTTTTAGTTCGGAGTTGAATTATTGATTGTACTCTGATTGGCTTTCTCAGAGCTTTTAGCTTTTAGCTCCGGCGTCTCGCCCCGCATCTTGACCACGTGCTCAACACTAGACAGGCTCCCTGACACTCTATCTTCAATATTGAATCGCAAGAGCTAATGGCTAAGAGCTAAGAGCCGAGCCGTGATACAAATAATTGAATGATCGTTTTCAACCGCCCAATTCCGCGCGAGAAGCTGAGGCTTCTCATTTTCGATCTCGATGGCACCCTGGTGGATTCGCGCCTCGACCTGGCCAACTCCATCAATGCCATGCTGCGGAACTTCGGACGCGCCGAACTCCCCCTCGACGTCATCGCCAGCTACATCGGCGACGGCGCTCCTACGCTGGTGCGCCGCGCCCTGGGCGACCCTGACGACCAGGCGTTCCTCATGAGCGCGCTGGAGTACTTTCTGCTTTACTACCGCGAGCACAAGCTGGATAACACTCTGGTCTATGACGGGATTCTGCCCGCTCTGCAGCAGCTCGCAGCCCTCAATAACGGATCGTCGCGCCGGCTCGCCGTGCTTAGCAACAAGCCCGTGAACCCTTCGCGGCAAATCGTGAAGGCGCTCGGATTGGGTGATTTCTTCTTTCAGGTCTACGGCGGAAACAGCTTCCCCACCAAGAAGCCCGACCCGCTGGGCGTAAACACTCTGCGCGGTGAAAGCGGCTGCGCGCCGGAAGAAACCATCATCATCGGCGATTCTGATATTGACGTGCTCACCGCCCGCAATGCCGGCATCTGGAGCTGCGGTGTAACCTACGGATTCGCTCCCCACTCCCTGCAAGCGGCTCCGCCTGACGTGTTGATTGATTCTCCCGCGGAGCTGATTGAACTTTTTCATGCTCCTTCAACCCCGGCCCTGACATCAAAGTCGGAGTAATCATGCAACCCTCTCGAACAGCGCTGATTCTCGTGGATGTACAAAAAGGCTTCGACGACCCGGTCTGGGGCAAGCGCAACAACCCGCACGCGGAAAAGCAGATGGTGCGGCTGCTTTCCGCCTTTCGCGAGCGCGAGGCGCCTATCTTCCACTTCCAGCACCTCTCCCCGAACCCTAATTCTCCTTTGCATCCTGGCCGCCCCGGTTCCGCTTTGAAAGACGAGTTTGAGCCCCTTCCCGGCGAGCCACTCTTGACGAAAAAAGTAAATAGCTGTTTCATCGGAACACCGCTGGAAGAGGAGCTGCGCAAGCTGGAGATTGAGGCAGTGGTCATCTGCGGATTTACCACCGACCATTGCGTGTCTTCCACCGCGCGCATGGGAGCGAACCTCGGCTTCAGGGTGCACGTGGCTTCTGATGCCACTGCAACCTTCGACCGTGTTGGGCCCGAGGGGCACAAATACCCGGCCGAAGTGATGCATGACACCGCTCTTGCCAGCCTGAACGAGGAATTTGCTATTGTGGGTACGTCGGATCTGCTGATTCAAAAACTATTTACGGAGCCTGCCTAGATTGCCTGACTTCGGTTTCACCGCCCGCGAGCTTCGCACCTTGCGGGCGCTGCGCACACCGGCTGGAATCCAGAAATTTATTGATGGCATGGAATACCATCTCGCCGGCACAGCCTGGTCGCCGCGGCTGGTACTGCGCGAGCGGACCTGCCACTGCCTCGAGGGTGCAATCTTTGCCGCCGCCGCCCTGCGCGTGATTGGCTTCCCGCCGCTGCTGCTCGATTTTGAGGCTGTCAACGATACCGACCATGTCATCGCTGTCTTCCAGATTGACGGCCACTGGGGCGCTCTGGCGCAATCCAATTACTCCGGATGCCGCTACCGCGAACCCGTCTATCGCAGCCTGCGCGAGCTGGCCATGAGTTATTTTGAGGATTATTTCAATCTGCGCTGCGAGCGCACCATGCGCACCTATTCCAAGCCGGTAAACCTGGCGCGCTTCGACTCGCGCAACTGGATGACCACAGAAAAACCAATCTGGTTCATTCCCGAATACCTGGTGGATATCCCGCATACCCGCCTGCTGACCCCCCGCATGATCAAACGCCTCGCCCGCGTGGACCTCCGCTCCAAAGGCGCCGCCCTCTACGGCCATCGCTGGAAGTGAAACCCAGTTCTCAGTTCTCAGTTCTCGGTTCTCAGTAGGGTGGCCCACACAAACATGGGTGCCCCACACAGGCGAAAAGCCTGTGTGGGATCTCTTGACCAAGGAAGCAAGCAAAGAGGGCCCCAAGCAATATCCCCTTCGTGAAAGCCTTTGTGCCCTTTGTGGTTATCTTTATCTATCCAGCACTCTTTCTTCAACTCGCATCTAACCCAAACGCATGCGCAGCAGCCTCCTAGCTTCTGTCGTCGAATCCAGCGGATACTCCGAGTGCCTCGACCGCCTTGCCGCCACCGGAGGCGAAATCCGCCCTCTGGCCACCTATCGCTTCCAATTCAACGCCGGCTTTCGCTTGGAGCAGGCGCGGCAGCTTGTGCCTTACCTTGAGCGCCTGGGAATCACGCACATTTATGCTTCCCCGCTGCTGCAGGCGCGTCCTGGCAGCCTGCACGGTTATGACATTACCGATCACGATCATCTCAACCCTGAGATTGGCTCCATGCACGATTTTCGCGCGCTGGCCGGCGAGCTGAAGTCGCGCGGTATGGGACTGGTGCTCGATATCGTTCCCAACCATGTTGCCGTGACCGAAAACAATCCCTGGTGGCGCGACGTGCTGGAAAACGGACGCGCCTCCGAGTTCGCCAATTATTTTGATATTGACTGGTGTCCGCTCAAGACCGAGCTGCGCGGCAAGCTTCTGCTGCCCATGCTCGGCGATCAATACGGCGAAGAGCTGGAGCAAGGCCGTTTGCAACTTGCCTACGACCAGGAACAAGCCGGCTTTGTGGTGCAATATTACGAGAAGCGCCTGCCCATTGATCCACAAACCGTTCCGCTTATTTTCAATCACGCTGCGCAGTACGCTCCCACTCCTCCACCCAACGATGCCGGCCTCGCCTTCCGGGCGCTGATCACCGAATTTGGCTGCCTGCCTCCGCACAGCACCACTCATCCTGACCTGGCGCAGCAGCGCCGCGAGCTGGTTCCTGAACTGCGCAACAAGTTGCGCGGCCTTCTGAACCATGACGCGCCTTTGCGCCAATACGTTGACGAAGTAGTGGCGCGCTGCAATGGCGAGCCCGGAAACAGCCGCAGCTTCGATGTCCTTCACCGCCTGCTCGAGGCCCAGGCCTACCGCCTGGCGCACTGGCGGGTTTCCGCGGAAGAGATTAATTACCGCCGCTTCTTCGACGTTAACGACCTTGTGGGCTTGCGCATGGAGAACCCGCGCGTCTTTGCCGCCACCCACAAACTGGTCCGCCGTTTCCTGGCGGAGGGGCTGATCAACGGCCTGAGAGTTGACCATCCCGATGGCTTGCTGAATCCGCACCAGTATTTCACGCGCCTGCAGATGCTCTATGCCTCCGGGCACTGCTGCGGCCCTGAGCCGCGGCCGCCCCTGGCGGAAAATGGCATTGAGGCTGAGTTTCAAGACGTCTTCGGACAGCAGGAATGGCTGCGTCACAAGCCGCCGCTCTACGTCGCGGTAGAAAAAATACTGGAGCCGGGCGAAGAACTCGCCCGCGAGTGGATGGTCGACGGCACCGTCGGCTACGACTTTGCCAACCTGGTCAACGGAATCTTTATTGATCCTCGCGGCGAGCGCCCCCTCACCAACACCTATCACCGCTTCACCGGCGAAAGCGATTTGCCCTCTGAGATCATCTACAACAGCAAGAAACTCATCATGAATACCGCGTTGCCCAGCGAGGTCAACGTGCTGACCCACATGCTGGAAGAAATCTGCAACACCGACCGCCGCGCCCGCGACTTCACCCGCAACTCCCTGCGCGGCGTGGTGAAAGAGCTGATCGCTTGCTTCCCCGTCTACCGCTCCTATATCGACGAGCGCGGCAACATCAGCGAAAACGACCGCCGCATCATCATGCTGGCCACGGCGCGCGCCAAGCGCCGCAACGAAGGCACGCCCAGCGCGGTGTTCGATTTTGTGCGCGACATTCTGCTGCTCAAAGAACCCAAAGACGCCCCCGCCGACGCCCGCCGGCAAAGGCTTTGCTTTACTTTGAAATTTCAGCAGCTTACCGGCCCGGTCATGGCCAAAGGCCTGGAAGATACCGCCTGCTACTCCTACAACCGATTCGTCGCCCTCAACGAAGTGGGCGGTTCACCGCAAAAATTTGGGACCACTCTGGAAGAGTTTCATCAGGCCAATGCTCTGCGCGGCGAGCATTGGCCTAACTCCATGCTCGCCACTTCCACGCACGATACCAAGCGCAGTGAAGACGTGCGCGCGCGGCTCGACGTCATCTCCGAGATGCCGCGGGCATGGTCGCTGCAGGTCATGCGCTGGCGCCGGATGAACCGGGCGCGCAAGAGTACGATTGCAGATGGCCGCAGCGTTCCCGGCGCCAATGAGGAATACCTGCTCTATCAGACTCTGGTGGGCGCATTGCCCTTTACCTTGATGCAATCTATGTCGCAGGTTTCAGGCACGGCGCAACACGAAGAGTTTGTGGGCCGCATCCAGGACTACATGAACAAAGCCGTACACGAGGCCAAGCGTAACCTGAGCTGGGTCAACTCCAATCCCGAATACGCGGAGGCGCTGCGCAATTTCATTGCCCGCATCTTGCATAAGGCTCCCCGGCACGCGGCCCAATTTTGGGATTCGCTCGTGGCATTCGCCTCGCCCATCGCATACTTCGGCGCAATCAATTCCCTGGCGCAAACCTTGCTGAAGATCACCGCTCCCGGCGTGCCCGATATTTATCAGGGAAACGAGATATGGGATTTCAGCCTGGTTGACCCCGACAATCGCCGTCCGGTGGACTTCGCGGTTCGCGAGCGGCTCCTGGGTCAATTGCTGCAAGACAGTCAAACCGGTGAGCTGCCCGCGCTCTGCGCTGAGCTGCTGCAGTCGTATCCCGATGGGCGGGTCAAGCTCTGGACCACGCTGCGCGCGCTCAACTTCCGCCGCGAACACGCCGAGCTTTTTCGCCGGGGGCTCTATCATCCGCTGGAGGTAAGTGGGTCCAAAAGAGTTCACGTTTGCGCCTTCGCGCGCATCAGTGGAAACGCCGATGAGATGGTAGTGGTCGCCGTTCCCCGGCTCAGTTTTACGCTGATGAAGGGGGCGTTGCGCCCGCCGCTGGGCGAGGCCTGGCAGGAGACCGAACTGCAACTGCCGCGCAGCGCGCCTACTTACTTTGTCGATGCCTTCACCGGCAAAGTGCTGCAAACCGATGCCCGGCGCGTGCTCTCATGCAGCGAAGTTTTCGCCGGCTTCCCCGTGGCCCTGCTGCTGGGGCGCTGAGAGGTGTGCATCCCGGTCGGCCACTTCCATCAGTGCAGCCAGCCGTTCCGCTGTTGCCTGGTTCAGCGCTCCCGGCTGGTATCGCCATTTCCAATTGCCATCGGAGTGGCTGGGAATATTCATGCGCGCCTCGCTGCCCAGCCCGAGCACGTCTTGCAGCGGCACAATAGATAAATCCGCAACCGACGTTACAGCCGCCTGGATAAACGTCCAGTGAATCTCCTCCTCCGCCTTCGGCCCGAAATAGGCGCGTACCGCCGCGCGTTCGGCTTCGGTGGCCCCCGAACGCCACCATCCCAGCATGGTGTCGTTGTCGTGTGTACCGGTATAAACCACGGTATTGTTGTGGAAACGGTGCGGCAGATAAAAGTGGGCCCCGGGATTCCCAAAACCGAACTGCAGCACCCGCATTCCCGGCATCTGCTGCCGGTCGCGAAGCGCGTGCACCTCAGGAGTGATGTAGCCCAGGTCCTCGGCAATCACCGGCAAATCTCCCAGCGCATGGCGTAGCGCATTGAAAAGATCGTCTCCCGGCCCCGGCTGCCAGCGGCCGTTGATCGCGGTGGGATCGGCTGCCGGTATCTCCCAATATTTTTCGAAGCCGCGGAAGTGGTCAATGCGAACGATATCGCACTGCGTCAAGGCCCAGCGCATGCGCTGCACCCACCAATCGTAACTTTGCGAGCGCAGCACGTCCCAGCGATACAGCGGATTGCCCCAGCGCTGTCCGGTCTGGCTGAAAGCGTCGGGCGGGACCCCGGCCACCACCGTGGGCCGCAGATCGGCATCCAGGTAAAAAAGCTCCGGATGGCGCCATACATCAGCGCTGTCGTAGCTGACGAAGATGGCAACATCGCCCACGATGCGAATACCATGCCGCGCACAAGCCTGGCGCAACGCCCGCCACTGCTCGAAAAAGGCAAACTGGATTACGGCGCCATATTCCAGCTCGCGGGCCAGCTCCCCCCGGGTTCGTTGTAGCGATTCAGCTTCGCGCCGGGCCAGGGTTCGCTCCCATGTGTTCCAGCTTGCGCCCTTGTATCTTTGCCGCAAGGCGTCGAAGAGCACATAGTCCTCAAGCCACCATCCGTTCTCTTCCCGAAATCGCTGGAATTTCTGCCGGGCAGAGTTGTCGGCCTTTTGCAGAAAATTTTCTGCGGCTTCACGCAGCAAGGGCATTTTGAGCGTGCGCACCTGCTCGCCATGAATCGGAGAAACCGCTTCGGGAAGGGCCTTCAGGCGCTGCGCGTCGATCCATCCTCGCTCCGCCAGCCGCTCCAGGCTGACCAACAGCGGGTTGCCGGCAAAGGCTGAGGTCGAGCTGTAAGGAGAGTTCCCGGCGCCGGTTGGTCCCAGCGGAAGCACCTGCCACAGGCCTTGCCGCGCCTCCGCCAGGAAGCGCACAAAATCATGCGCCGCCGGACCAAAATCGCCGATGCCGCCGCGCGAGGGCAGTGATGTTGGATGGAGCAGAATCCCGCTCGAACGCTGAAATGGCATAAATTAGTTATTAAAGATGAATGGCTATGACGTTTTGACGATTACCGCGCTTCCCGATTCCACCACGAACTGTTTGCTTCCTGTCATTTCCGTTTGCTTCTTGTCATGCTGAGCGCCGCTTTTGGCGCGAAGCATCTTGCGTTTTCTTAGCTTGATATTATTTTTCGTACAGAAAAACTAAACAGGTCTGATATTTCAAGTCTTCCTATATCCCGTTTCTCCTACACTCCAGCGCCGGAGGCGCGGAATGAGTTAGCCCAGCGCGGAAACGCTGGGTAAGCTGGAAAACAGAGCACCAGCCCCGGAGGGGCGACACCCAACTGCGGGATACAGCAATCCTTAAAATGGCTCTAATAAAGTTGCTTTGCCCAAAAAGCCGCGAACCGGGCCTGTTTCCCTGTACTGTTGAAGATAATACGCCTGCTTGCGTTGCCTGGAATGTTTCTGAATTGGTTTGAACAGAGACAAAACCACAGGGCCTTATGCCATTTTAACTATGACCGTGCTTAACTATGACTGTGCCCTTGCACATCCCGTTAGCGCCTGTCATTCTGAGCGCGCTTTTAGCGCGAAGAATCCCGAGAATGTTTCGATCGTCCCAAGCTGTCGCAAGGCATTCTCTGGAGAATCGGCACTTTTATTTCTGAGTACCGAGTACTTTTCTACGCTTCCAATTCCGCCGTAACCCGCACATCGTCCGATTCGATTTCGACGGAAAGGAGATTAGGTTTGCAGCAAACCTGGCAATCTTCCACGTACTGCTGATGGCCGCCGGCGGATTCATCCACAAAAATCTCGTTCCACTCACCGCAGCCGGCGCACTGGAAGCTGGCTTCCATGACTGGCAAACCGGCTCCGCTTATTCTGTGCCCGTGGCTTTCGTATAGAGATCGAGCTGCTGCTGGTTCACCTTGACCTTGCCTTCCTTCTCCATGCTGGCTTTCAGGCCGTCCACGTAAAGTTGCATCATCTCCTGGCGCTTTTGTTCGAGAAGCGTCTCGCGAATCCCGTCGCTGGCTTTCTCTACTTCGGCCTGGGTTGGCTCCTGGCGCTCGAGCACCTTGAGTATGGCTGCATTGCGGCCGGCGCGAATCGGAGAGCTGATGTCTCCCGGCTTCATGGTAAAGGCTACGGAAGCCCCTCCCTCCATACCGCCCAGGTCAGCCATCGGACTGGTTGGCGTCACGAAGTCGCTGGTCTTCACCGTGGCGCCAAGTTCTTTGGCTGCCTTCTGCAGATCGTTCAAAGCGTGGGCGCGATCGCTGAGCTCTTGTGTCTTCTTGTAAAGCTGGGCATTGGAAAGTTCGGCCTTATAGTCGGTCTCGACCTTGCTGCGCACATCTTCATACGTTGGAACTGCCGGAGGCTGGATCGCCGTAACCTCGAACACTACGTAGCTGGTGCTGGTAGCGACTTCGCTGGGGGGCGATTTCTCTTTCGCACTGAAGACCGCATCGGCGAATTCGGGCGAATTCCCGATTCCGGGCAGTGAATCGGTGCGTGCGAACCAGTCAGAGCTCACGATGTCGAGTTGGTTCTTTGCCGCAGCCGCATCGAGTCCCTGATCTTTCGCCTGCGTCGCCACAGCACGAGCCAGCGAATCGGCCTGCTGATGCGCCTTAAGCCCTGCGGCTTCCGGCTCGATCTGCGCTCTTACCTCTTGCAGCGTCTTGATGCCGGCCTGGTGTTTGTCGTCAACCCGGATGATGTGATAACCATACGTCGTCTTCACCACTCCGCTGAGCTGGCCCGGCGCCAAGGAAAATGCAGCCTGCTCGAATTCCGGCACCATCTGGCCTCGTCCGAACCAAGGGAGCGAGCCGCCTTGCTTTCCGCTTCCCGGGTCGTCGGAGTTCTTCTTGGCCAATTCTTCAAAGTTGGCCCCAGCCTTGAGTTGCTTCAGGATGTCTTCCGCCTTGGCGCGCGCAGCCGCGTCCACTTTGGGGTCTGCGCCCTCGGGAACTTTGATCAGGATATGGCTGGCCTTCACCTGTTCCGGCACACGGAACTCATCCTGGTGTTCGCTGTAGTAGCGTTGCAGCTCATCGGGAGTAACTTTGATCTGATCCTGCAGTTTGCTCTGGTCGATGACCACGTAGCGCGCCTTGCGCTTCTCCGGCAAGGGAGTGGCATATTGCGTTTTGTGCTGATCGTAGTAAGCCTTGATTTCGCTCTCTGTCGGATTGATGGTCTTGGAAATGTCGTCTGCATTGATGATGGCGTATTGCAGCTTGACCTTGGTGTACTGCTTGGCCGCCTCGCGCTGGATTTCGTCGGCAGAGACCTGCGCTCCTGCTGTAACCATGTTCTGCAGCTTGCTCAGCAGCAACTCCGTCTTCAGCTCTTTCTCAAATTCCGGCACCGTGGTGTGGCCCTGGTCTTGAATGATGCTGGTGTATTTCTCGTCGCCGATATATTGCCCCTTGGGGAAAAACATCTGCCCGAACTGGCCCTTGTGCAGAAAATCGCGCAGCTCGTCGTCGGTGATTCTGAGTCCCACGCGGTCGGCTTCCATCAGCATGACCTTCTGGCCCAGGACCATTTGAAATACCCGGTCGAATATAGGCGGCGAGAGCTCCTGGCCCCGGGCGGCTTTCTGAAGATCGCTGATGCCGATCTCCTGATCGCCCACCTTGGCCAGCACGCCGGAATTTGCGGCGGAGAGATCGCCTCCTGAGGAGGGCACCAGATACCACACCATGCTCACACAGATGAACAGCAACATGGCGCTCAGGACGATCTTCTTCGTCCTTCCGGGGGTTTGTAAGAAACGAATCATTGAGGTTGATACTCCGAATCAAAAGAGAAGCAGATATTTTGATTATATCAATAGGTATTGCTTTCTTGGCTTTTGTATCAAGGCGCGGATTCATCCGTGCCGCAAACGCTTTGAAATATTCGGCTTTAGCCGCTGAGGTCAAGTATCCAGCCCTAATAGGCCGTGGTTAGAAACAGCTGGTGGCTCGAAGCCAGGAGCCGAGTTACGCTAGTACCGTGACCGTAAGAAAGGCAAACCATTGTGTCATGGGAATCCACGTTTCTTCGCTGGGAAACAAGCAAGTGGTATCAGATCATTGCCTTTTATCAAATTGCTGGCATGATCGATGCAGGGCTCTGTGCCCCACGGTCTTTGAAAACTCGACCCATGCCTCTCTCCTCCCAAGGGCGGGAACAAGGATATTTCTGCCTCTGCCGGATTCATTACTCGAGTAATATCCCCTCTCCCCAACAGCCCTGATCCCAGAGGCGAGGGAGAGGGTATTCCTGCGCCAGCCGCACTTCGAGGTTACTTAGTAACCCCCACCCCCCTCTCCCCAACAGCCCCGAGAACAATTTTCAGCTCTCCGTTTCCCGTGCCTGCCCCTCAGCCCAGACCCATCTGCGTTCCTCCTGCGGCCAAGGTTGTCCTGGTTGATCCTGATGAGGACGCGCCTTTCACCCGGTCGCGACACTAGCCAAAAATCCCGAACCTGACCAGAAAATATAACGCCGCAACCCCGTCCTTCCAGGTGATCTTCTTTCCCTCTTCGTAGGTGCGGCCGTGATAGGAGATCGGCACCTCGTAGATGCGGCACCGCAGGCGCGCCGCCTTGATGGTGATCTCAGGCTCGAAGCCAAAGCGGTTGGCGGTCAGCTTGACCTTTTTCAGGAATTCGCTGCGGAAGACCTTATAGCCCACCTCCATATCGCTGAGGTTGAGGTTAGTGATCATGTTGCACAGCGTAGTCAGGAACAGGTTGGCCTGGTAGTGCCAGAAATACAGTACGCGGTGCGTGCCGCCATGAAAGCGGTTGCCAAAGACCACGTCTGCCCTGCCCGCAAGAATCGGCTCCAGCAGCGCCGGAAAATCGGATGGGTCGTATTCCAGGTCGGCATCCTGCACCAGCACGATGTCGCCGGTCACATGCTCCAGGCCGGTGCGAATGGCCGCGCCCTTGCCCTGGTTGCGGTCGTGCATCAGGACCTTGAGTGTGGCTCCGGCGGGCGGAGAGAGTTCTTTCAATATTTCCCGCGTGCCATCTTTGGAGCAGTCATCCACGATAATGAGTTCACGCGACAGCGTCATAGGGACCGCCATCACGCTCTCGATAACGCGCCGGATGGTCTCCTTCTCGTTATAAGCAGGAATAATGATGGAAAGAGTCTTGCAGTCTAACTGCGTAGGCAATGGATTCATGAAATCTTTCGGAGGGGCAAATTCTTTCGGAGGGGCACAGCTTTAGCTGTGCCGTAAAGAGCCCCTGGAATCGGGGCTTTAGCCCCTGAGGTCGCTTCGCGAATCATCGTCATAATATTTTTGAAATACACTCCGGATCTCGGAGCAAATCGTAAATCCTACTTCGTAAATCGTAAATCTCTGCGTTCCTCAGCGTTCTCTGCGGTTATCTTGCGCTTTTCCACCGCAGTAAACAGATAGACGCTAACCAGCAGCATCTCCGGTTCAATCGGATGGCGATACCGCGGATGGGTAAACGTAAAATAGTAAATCATCGAGATGGAAAGGAACACCCAGAAAAACAATACGGCGCCGCGCACGCCCCGGCGCAGTGCCACCCCCAGCCCCAGCCAGGCCAGGATCGAAGTCAGACAAAAGTACATGTTACGAGCCATTTCTCCAGCTATCGAATCCATGGCTCGAGGCGTCCCAAACCAGAAAAAGAAGGCGCGCTTCAGGGAGATCGCGGCAAAACGCCCGGGATTCTCAGAAATCCAGGCTATTGCTTCCTGCTTCCGCTCTTGCACATAGGCAACTTCCCCCAGGCGGCGATACTTCTTCAGTTCATCGGGGTCCTGGCTGGGATGCAGCCAGTACATCCACTGGCCATCGGCCCCGGGCCCATTTCCCAGCCGCAGCTCTGCCCCCGCGTTGTCGCGAATAAACACAAATTTTCCGAACACCAGATCGTTGCGCACCAACCAGGGAGCGATACAGCCAACGAACAACAAACCCGATAAGACCGCGTAGTGCAGCTTCATAGTTTTCGCGCGCTGCTGGCGATAGAGCACCCACATTCCACAAAAAGGCAGGAAAGCCAGCAGCGACGGATTGCTCAACCCAATCAGCGCCCACAAAAAACCGAACCATAACCAGGAAGAAATCCGGTTGTCGCGCTCCAGTCTCATGGCAATCAGAAAAACCGCGCTGAGCAAAAATGTGGCAAAGCTGGTCTCCCAGGCAAAGCGCACCGGCCAGTAAATGGCATAGGGCAGCAAGGCCCATATCCACGCTGTCCACAGCGCCACGGTTGTGCCGAACAGCTCTTCACCCAGCAGGTACAAGGTCGCGCAGGTCAACGCAGAGAACACGCTGTTCACCGCCAGCGCAACCCAGGCAGCGGCATTCGAATAAACTCCAAAGAGCTTGAACAATCCCGCGAGGAAGTAAGGATAAAGCGGCGCAATCCACGCCGTAGGGCCGGTGTCTCCCTGCATGGGAGAGCTGAATCCTTTCCCCAGGGCAATGGATCGGGCAATGCGTCCGGTCTCCCATCCAAAACCAAAATGGTCGTCACGCGGAGAAAAATGATAGGTATGCCCCAAGGTCAGCACCGCAAGCCGCAGAAAAAAGGCGACGAGAACAATTTTCACCATCGCTCTGCGCCGGGAATTCATTTCCTCGCGCGTGCCGTCGAAGTGAGTCTGGGGTTCGGTGGAAACATCCGGAGAAGTCATTCGCTTTTTAGTTTAAGGGAAAGAGCTTATGATTCAAATCGAATCTGCCTAGAACCTTTAAGTTTTGTTAACCGCGCAACATTCTCAACCCCGCTCTGTTATCATTTTTCTACCCCTCCAGGAATTTTATTCACGAGGCATTATTATTTCCATGCGCGCTCTGTGTTCTGGGATCTTTCTGTTTCTGGCAACTTTCTCCTTGGCTGCTGCACCCGGCCCATTTCGCATCCAGATTTCGCCGGCCAATAATACAGTCACTCTGACCACAACCCAGCAGCTCAATGCCCAGGGGCATTTTCTTTCCGTCGCGGGTGCGGGTGGCAAAAATCTCACGAGTATTGCCGCATGGAAGTCCAGCGACCCGGCCATCGCCACCGTGGATGCCAATGGAGTAGTGACCCCGGTCAAACAGGGAACCGTAACCATCAGCGCCAATTCCGGCCCATTCCACGGCTCGACCAGCATCACCGTGATTCCCAATTTGTCGGTCAGTTCCATCGCCATCACGCCGGTCAATCCGTCGGTTCCCAGCGGATTGAACCAACCCTTTGTGGCCACTGCCACCTACTCCGATAACAGCAGGCAGGATGTTACCGCAGCCGCGACCTGGGGCTCGAACAACCTCTCCATTGCGACGATTGATACTTCTGGCCTTGCCAGGACCCACACGCCGGGCACAACCACCATCTCTGCCAGCTTCGGCGGCCACAACGATTCCACCCTACTGACCGTAACCGTGCCAGTGCTGACCAGTATTCAAGTCACGCCTGCCAGCACAACCATCCCTTTTGCCGGTTCGTTGCAGTTTACTGCTATAGGGACGTTTAACAACGGACTTAGCCAGAACCTTACTACCAGCGCAACCTGGAGTTCGAATACCCCTGCAGAAGTTGGAATAAATTCGTCCGGATTGGCTACAGGCCTGCAAGTAGGCGGCGGACCGGTCACCATCAGCGCCAGCCAGAACTCGATCACCGGCACGGCCACTGTGACCGCCGTTACGTTCTCGAATGCAAACCTCAACGGCCAATACGCCTTTTCGCTTAAGGGATCGTCTCCTAATGGCCCGTTTGTGGCTGCGGGAACCCTTCAGGCAGATGGGCAGGGCAATATCTCCAGCGGCATTCTTGATTCCAACAACTCTGTTGCTGCCTCCGCCAACCAGGCTTTCACCGGCACTTACTCCATCGGCCCGGATGGCAGAGGTTCAGCCGTCGTTACCGGAGCTGTGAATACCACATTCAACTTTGTCCTCACTGCCGGCGGTGACGGCGTGATCACGCAATTCGATCCTGCGACAGCAGCCACCGGCATCGTGAAGAAACAGGATGCCAGCGCCTTCACTGCTGCGGCATTCAATGGACCTTTTGCTTTCTCCCTGAGCGGGTTCGACATGGGTGCCATGGGCAATGTATTTCCAATGGGGATCGTCGGCCAGTTGAATCCGAACGGCGCAGGCAACATCGCCAGCGGCCAGGGGGACATCAATGATGCAGGAAATTACTCTGGCTTATTTACCATCAGCGGCACTTACTCGGTGCCCAACAACGGACGTGGACTGCTCACATTGCACGACCCATTTGGCGATACCCTCGACTTTGCTTTGTATATGATTTCCAGCAATCAGGCGCTGCTCATCTCCCTCGATGCTGCTCCGGGCCTGGTAGGTACGGCCACGCGGCAAAGCGGAGGGTTGGGCACTTCCTCCCTTCAGGGCAATTACGTCTTCTCGCAGGACGGCATAACTTCCGACGATGCATTCAATGTTGACTTCTTCCCCTTTGCTTCTGTGGGAGTCATGCACGCCGACGGAGCTGGGAACATCTCCAATGGTGAGATGGACGTCAACGATACCAATCTGGGAATCTCTCAAGCTCTGACTTTCTCTGGTTCGTATTCCGCCACTTCTACCGGACGCGGCACGGCGACTCTGACCAGCGCCAACGGAACTTCCAATTACGTTATCTATCTGGTCTCACCCACTACCGGCTATTTCCTGCAGACCGACAACAGCGCTGTGGTTACCGGTATAGCCGAGCAACAGGCGGCTGTAACCTTCTCCAACTCCAGCCTGCAGGGCAACTTTAATTTCGTCTTAGGGGACAGCATACTCGGCGGCACCGCACTCTCTGGCAAGTATGTGGCCGACGGCTCCGGAACTCTGAGCGGCACTGAAGACGAAGACGTTTTTGGAACTCTGATCTCCAATGCCAGTATCACCGGCACCTACTCCGTTGAGAGCACCGGACGAGGCACGGTCGCGATTAACGACACCATCGGCGGTACAGATAATACTTCGAATTTCCATTTTTACTTTGTCTCTGCCTCCCAAATCCGGTCTGTGGAGGTTGACCCCACCATCTTCATGTTCGGTATTGGAGAAAAGCAGTTTTGAGAGCACAGACATGAAAACATCCGGGCAGCAGCAACTAACAGGCAGGATGGTCAGGCCCAAACAGTCCTTAAGGCGGCTCTGAGATCTTTAATTCTGCGGCGAAAATGCCCCTTGGAGCTTGCAACTTGGAGCTGTTCTTTACTCATACCGCAGCGCGTCCACCGGATCGAGGCGGGCGGCCTTGACCGCGGGGTACATTCCGAAAAATAGTCCCACGCTCATGGAGACCACCACGCCGGTCACCACCGCCCACATGGGCACCGCCGAGGGCAGCGAAGGCAGGAACAGGTTAATGAGCAGGCTGAGGGTGAAGCTGATGACCACGCCAATCACGCCGCCCGCTCCGGTGAGGGTGATGGCTTCGGCCAGGAACTGGCCAATGATATCGCGGCGGCGCGCGCCGATAGCCTTGCGCACCCCGATTTCGCGCGTGCGTTCGGTGACTGACATCAACATGATGTTCATCACGCCCACGCCGCCGATCATCAGGCCGATGGAGCTGAGCACGAAGGTGATCAGGGCCACCTTGCCGGTGATCTGGTGGAACTGGGTGGCAATCTCATCGGCGCTTGAGATGCCGAAAGTATCCGGCTTGTCATACGGAACCTTGCGGCGGCGGCGCAGCACCTCACGAATCTCGTCTTCCGCCTCGGCTTTCATGCCCTGGTAGGGCGCGGCGGCAATAAAATTATCGTTATTCGCGGGATGGTGCCTCTCATACGCATGATAGGGCACAGTGGCTGCCCGGTCCGCCGATTGATTTTTGAAGAACTGCCCTTTGCGCTTTTCTTCCACCCCGATGACCTGGTAAGGGATCGAATCCACGAGAATGATTTTTCCCAGCGGGTCTTCGTTGGGGAAGAAAGTGTCGGCTATGTCAGAACCAATCACCACCACGTCGGCGCGGTGCTCATCTTCCGCCTGGGAAAAGAAGCGGCCCTTGGCAATGGCGATGTTGTTCACCTGTTCAAAGCCGGGCACAGCTCCGACGTGATTCACGCCGCTGACTTCCTTTCCCTGATAACGGGCCGAGTGGACAACACCGCGTTGCTGGGGAAAAATCGCCACGCTCAGCCATTTGACCGCACGACACTGCTCCTGGATGGCCATGGCGTCATCGTAGGTCAGCGGCTTGCGGGCGCGCTCTTCCGCGGTCGGCCGGCTGAGATGAATGCCGGGAGTGAATTTATAAACAAAGAGCGTATCTGCGCCGAAATTGTCGAGCAAGTCACGCATATCCTGGTCCAGGCCCACCATGATGGCTGAGACCGAAAGCAAGGTGGTGACCCCAATCACGACCCCGAGGACGGTAAGCAGTGACCGCAATTTGTTTTCGCGCAGGGCCTTCAGCGCCATGCGCACGTTTTCGCTCCAGGCGAAATGGCGGAACTTTGTCTTAAGTCTCATGGCGCAAGGCCTCGATCGGATCGAGCCGGGCAGCTTTGTTGGCAGGATAGATTCCGAAAAACATTCCGATGGCGGTTGAGAT
>Ga0070730_10001281_pt1 | contig 24509 bp, 27 predicted proteins | sample Coa_R1_3_FD_66447 | JGI IMG/M metagenome (GOLD analysis project Ga0070730, IMG submission 66447) | Surface soil microbial communities from Centralia Pennsylvania, which are recovering from an underground coalmine fire - Coalmine... | ecosystem: Environmental > Terrestrial > Soil > Unclassified ... | reverse complement strand
GTCGCCACACAGTTCGAGGAGAAACATGCGAGGACTCAAAGACAAGCGGGTGCTGATCACCGGTGGGGCTTCGGGCATTGGGGCGGCTACCGCGGCGCGTTTCCTGGAGGAAGGATCGCGCGTGTGCGTGCTGGATCGCGACGCAGCCGCTTGTGGACATATCAAACATGAGCTGCCAGCACTGGGAGAGGCAATCATTGCGGATGTCACCGACTTGATGCAGGTGGAGGCGGCGTTCGCCGAGGCCATCCGGCGGATGGATGGGGTGGATGTGCTCATCAATAATGCGGGCATCAGCATCCGGCACAAGTTCCTCGAAATTACTCCGGAGGAGTGGGACCGCGTCATGGCGGTGAATTTGACGGGCGTATTCTATGTGGCGCAAACCGCGGCGCGGCACATGTGGGAGCGCGGCAGTGGAGTGATCCTGCAGACGGCATCGACGAACGGGGTGATGGGATATCCGTATTACGCCGATTACAACGCCACCAAGGCGGGAGTCATTGAGCTGACGCGATCGATGGCGCTGGAGCTGGCGCCTCGAGTTCGCGTGTGCGCCGTTGCGCCGGGATACGTGCTGACTCCGATGCAGCGGGCGGAGTATTCCGATGCGATGTTGGCGGAGGTGAACGCCAAGATTCCGCTGGGACGGCACGCGAAGCCTGAGGAGATTGCGGGGTTGTTTGCATACCTGGCGTCGGATGACGCTGCGTTTGCGACCGGGCACGTATTCACGATGGATGGCGGGGAGACGGCGGGGGGCTTGGCTAGCCGGTGATCATTAGCCACGGATTTATACGGATCAAAACGGATTAAGGAATTACAGGTTCATCGATCACACCAGGAGATGGGAACACAAGGTCCCTCGACTTCGCTCGGGATGACCATGACATTATGCGACTCAAGGATAGAGTAGCGTTGATTACCGGCGGGACTTCTGGGATCGGCGAAGCCACCGCACTCATGTTTGCCCGCGAGGGTGCATGCGTGGCGATTGCGGGCAGAAATGTCGATCGCGGCAAAACCGTATTGAAGCGGATCAAGCATGAGGGTGGCGAGGCTATCTTCGTGCGAACAGATGTTAGCGTCGCCAAGGATTGCAGGCACGCCGTCGAGCAGACGATGAAGGCATTTGGGGGAATCGACATCCTGTTCAACAACGCGGGCGTCTTCTATCCGCAGACGGCGTTGGAGTGTGGAGAGAAAGAGTGGGATGAACAGGTTGACGTCAATTTGAAGGGAACGTTTTTGATGTCGAAGTTCGCGCTGCCTGCCATGATTGCGCGCAAGCGTGGAGTGATTATCAATAACGCGTCGGGATGGGGTATTGTCGGCGGCGATCGGGCGGTGGCGTATTGTGCGTCGAAGGGTGGCGTGGTGCTGATGACCAAGGCGATGGCGATCGATCATGGAGCGCAAGGGATCAGGGTGAACTGCGTTTGTCCGGGAGATGTGGAAACGCCGATGCTTCCGGCGGATGCGAAGATGCGCGGGCAGAAATGGGAGGAGTACATCGCCGGGTGCGCGAAGCGTCCGCTGGGGCGGGTCGGCACTGTCGAGGAGATTGCAAAGGCGGTTTTATTTCTTGCCTCGGATGATTCGTCGTTCATGACGGGAGCGGCGCTGGTGGTAGATGGGGGCGGGACCGCGGATTAGGGGTGGCCAAATCCCCACTTCTGGCAACACCGGCCAAAATCGGGTAACCCGCAACGAGGCTCGAACACAGGGTCCCTCGACTACGCTCGGGATGACAATGTACGCTCGGATCACAATGCCAAAACCATCCCAGGGTGGCGCAGTCGTGTTTCTTGGTGGCGGGCGAATTACGAGCGCGCTTGCGGCCGGGCTGCGGGTATCCGGTAGCAAGAAGACTCTTCTGGTTTACGATCGCAATCCTGGAAAATTACGCGCTCTCATACGGGAATCGCGCGTGGAAGGTGTGCGCGATCTGAGGTCCGCAATTCTGCGGGCCAAGATGCTGATCATCGCGGTCCGGCCACAGTCCGTGAAGGGCATGTTGCAAGAAGTGGCGGGTTGTGGAGCGCCGCCTAAGTTATGCGTGAGCCTTGCAGCCGGAATCCCGCTGGCGACTTTACGTTTGGGGCTGCCGCAAGCGAGGTGGGTACGGGCGATGCCAAGTCCGGTGTGCCGCATGGGACGTGGGTTGACGGCGCTTTGCTTTGACCGGCGAGTGAGCGAAGACGAGCGGCAGTTGGTTTCAGAATTCTTTGCGCGCGTAGGGCGGGTGGTCGAGGTGCCGGAACAACAGTTCGATGCCTTCACGGCGACCTATTCATCCAGCCACGGCTATCATGCCCTGTCCACACTGGCTGCGGCGGCGAAGCGCGAGGGCCTGAATACGAAGACGGCGTTGGCGGCCGCGGCCCATGCTCTGGCCGACGGGATCCTGTATTGGCGCGAAAGTGAAATGAGCTTAGACGATCTTTTGACTGAAGCGGCCACTCCGGGTGGAATCGCAGCGACTACGATGGCCGCGATGAATCGGGCTGGATACAGCCGCGCGATTGCAAAGGGGATTGAGGCAGGGATCAGGCAGGCAAGGAGGAATGCGCGCGAACATGCACTCCGTAGAAGATCTTAAACCGCTGAGATCGCGGAGGGCTCGCAGAGTACGCTGAGAAGCGCAAAATCCCCCCTCCTTTGAGTTCGCTCGTGGCAGGCGCGGCTGCGAAGAACGCGACGAGGGCGGCGTGTGCCGGAAGTTACCTTGGTCATCGTTCGAAGCGAAGGTGAATCTGCCACAATTGCTCAGGCACTCCGGCGTTCGAGCCGAGATTACTTCGATGGAAGTCGTTACGCCCAAAGCGGTGCGGCGCAGCACGCGCCTCAGAGTAGAAATCCCGGTAAGTGTGATCAGCCTGGACCGGCAGAGGCCCTTCGGCGACCGCTGCACTTTGCTGGTTGTGAGCGCGCAGGGCTGTGGATTTCGGAGTTCGGAAGAACTGCTGGTCGAAACGCCGATCATGCTGAGCGGATTGCCGGGTGGGGGCAGCGTGACAGGCCGCGTCGTAAGCTGCGTTCCCTTAGGCAGCGATGGGAATTATTTCCTGGTTGGCGCATCGCTTTATACTCACGGAAACGTGTGGGGTATCGAGAATCCTCCGGCGGACTGGAGTGAACCGGCGAAGGCCGACCCGGTCCAAGTCAATAATCCTGCGAAGACTGCGGCCGTCGCGGTTGCGCCGAAGCCCGCGGCCCAAAAGAAATCCTGGCCCTACAACCTGTTTTCCGAAGGCGCCGAAACGCATCCTGGGCGCAAATAATACGTTGTTCCATGCCACCCCGAACAACGGGCAAGCTGAGAGCTTGGCGTCCGTCATAGGCTAAATCGAAGAAACAATTGGGTTCTCGTTCTTTCGTAACTTCGTCCGTGCCCGTCGTGCTGCGATACTGCGGGTAATTATGTTGGACGAGTTTGAATCGTCGGCGCGATTGCTGCCTCCCGCCCCCGCGGAGCCGAAACCCGCAAAACGTGCAGCCAACACGGAGAATGTCCCCGAGCGGCCATTTCGCGTAAAGCTGCGCGGTTCGGTGCTGGTGTTGGTGCGGTTGCCGAACAAGCGGGCGGTGCGGGCTTCCTTCCATCAGCTTTCGACGACCGGTGGAGTCATTCATTTCGAGAAGCCGCTGGATGAAAAGCTGGAAGTGGAATTGATCTTCCACATCCGCGAGGCGACCATTCGAAGCAAAGCGCAGATGCTGTTTCCTATGTGGGCGACCCAAGGATGGATGCAGCCCTTCCGCTTCCTCGATCTGCCGGAAGGTAGCCGGAACGTTCTCGATCAAGGATTGAAGAGTTTCATCGGAGACGCGGCGAAGGGCGCGAGTGCTGGAAGCTAGTCAGCGCTCAGCATTCAGCCCTTGGAGCTCGTACCTCATACCTCATACCTCCCACGTGCGCCTAGTTCGACGATCCGAAAAGAGAAATCTAGTCCTCGACTGGCTGAATGCTGAGTGCTGATGGCCGACTGCTGCGGTCTAACGGCTCAGTCACGTTACCGAGGTTACCTTGGTTACGAAGACAGTTGGGCTATGATCCGGGGACAGGAACCTATCCATGAAACGTCTTAATTTTCTCGTCTCGCTGACGAATGACGAAAACGACTATCAACAGGAGCAGGCGGCAGCCGCAGAGAAGGCGGCGCGGCGTCTGGGCGTGGATGTGAAGATCATTCATGCGAACAACGATGCACTGGCGCAGAGCCAGCAGTTATTGCACTACGTGCAGGATTCGGCGGTAGTGCGTCCGGATGCGATCATGTTCGAGCCTGCGGGCGGAACGGCGTTTCCACAGGTGGCGCGGGCGGCTGCTGCGGTGGGAATCGGCTGGGTCGTGCTGAATCACGAAGCGGATTACGTGCTCGATTTGCGGAGGCAGTACAAGGTCCCGGTCTGCGCGATTAGTTCGGACCACGAAGAAATTGGAAAGATTCAGGGCCAACAGTTCGCGGCTTTGCTGCCGAATGGCGGATCGATGCTGTACATCGAAGGTCCGAACAACAGCACTGCGGCGAAGCAGCGGACTACCGGTATGCTGAAGTCGAAGCCGGCGAACATTCAAGTCAAAACCATGCGCGCGAACTGGACCGAGGAAAGTTCTTATCGCGCGGTGAGTTCGTGGCTGCGGCTGCGGACGTCGCAAGAGAGCCATATCGATCTGGTCGGAGCGCAGGACGATAGCATGGCGATGGGCGCGCGCAAGGCGTTCGCGGAAATCGAAGGGGACCGGGCACGTTGGATGAAGATTCCGGTCACCGGTTGCGATGGGATGCCGAAGACGGGTCAGGCCTGGGTCAGGAACGGAAGTCTGGCTGCGACGATTTTTATTCCTCCGAACACGGACATCGCGATTGAGATGCTTGTGGAGGCGTTCAAGACGGGCGGCGCCTCCCTGCCGGATCACAAGGTGACGCAGGCGCAATCGGTGCCTTCGCTGGCGGAATTGGCCGCTTCGGCGAAGAAGGTCGCGAAGGGAGCTGGAAAGTAGTTTTCAAAGTTTCCAAGTCTCACAGTTTCAAGGTTTCAAAGTTGAGGCGCCCACGTGGACGCCTCTTTCCTTCTCTCTGAAAATAAAGTCCCCACTTCTGGCAACACCGGCCATGAGTGGGAACCCGGCAGTGCCCTTCTTTCATTTTCGCAAGAGATCAATCATCGGCAAAACCTTTAACCGCCGAGGGCGCCGAGGGCTCAGAGGGCTCGCGGAGAGCACAGAGAAATCGGCAAGCTCAGCTGGCGTTCTTGAGCTCTGCGCGCATCTGATGCCAGGCCTGTCTCGCCTCCTCGACGGAACCCTCATCCTCGATGGTCGTGATATCGCCGGGATTGCGGTCCTGCACCACGGCGCGAAGCACGCGACGCATGATCTTGCCGCTGCGGGTTTTGGGGACGGCATCAACGAAATTGAGTTCGCCAATGACTGCTACGGGGCCGAGTTCGTGGCGGACCGATTCCAGCAACTGCTTCTTCAAATCGTCGGAGGCGACATAGGCCTGACGAAGTACGACGAACGCGGAAATCACTTCGCCGCGAAGTTCGTCGGGGCGGCCGATCACGGCCGACTCTGCTACCGCCGGATGCGTGAGCAGCGCGGTCTCGACTTCGATGGTGCCGATGCGGTGGCCGGCGATCTTGATGATCTCGTCGGCGCGCCCGGCGAACCACACGTATCCGTGCTCATCGATCTGGGCGGAGTCGCCGGTGTAGTAAACGTTGGGGATGACATTCCAATAGTCACGCCCGTAGCGCTCCGGTTCGCCCCACAAAGCAGGAGTCAGGCCGGGGAAGGGCCGCTTGATGACCATAATTCCTTTCTCGTTGGCGGCGCACGGCTTGCCATCGAGATTCATCACTTCAGCATCGATGCCTGGCATTGGAATGGTCGCGGATCCCGGCTTGATGGGAAGCAGGCCGAGGCCGAAGGGGTTGCCGAAAACGGGCCCGCTGGTTTCGGTCTGCCACATGTGATCGATGACCGGGATGCGGCCTTTGAACATTTTGAGCTGCAGCCATTCCCAGGCGGGCGCGTTGAGAACTTCACCCGCGCAGAAGACGCGCTCGAGATGGCTATGATCGACTTTTGAGAGCGAGTCGCCGTACCGCATCAGCAGTCGAACGGCTGTGGGTGAGGTGAAGATTCCGGTGACGCGGAAGTCTTCCAACAGCGTCTTCCAGTTGGTGTCAGGCTGGGGATAATCGAGCGCGCCCTCGAACGCGATCGTGGTGCAGCCTGCGATCAGTGGCGCGTACACGATGTAGCTGTGGCCGACGATCCAGCCGATGTCGGAAGTGGACCACCAGACGTCCGTCGGCTTCAGCGCGAAGAGCCACTGGCCCATGCTGTGAATGTGAACTTGATATCCGCCGTGCGTGTGGATCGCGAGCTTGGGCTTCGCGGTGGTGCCGGAGGTGGCGAGGATGAAGGCGGGCTCGTTGGATTCCATCTCGACGTAATTGCCGCTGTGGCCGGGGGCGCGGGCGAGGAACTGATTCCAGTAAATGTCGCGAGTTCCTGTCATGGGAGGAGCAGCGTCCATGCGCTTCAGGACGATCACCTGCTCGACGGCGGTGTCGGTGTTGGTGAGTGCTTCGTCGACGATCTCTTTGAGGCGAGTCTCTTTGCCTTTGCGATACGTGACGTCTGCCGTGAACACCAGGCGCGAACCGCTGGCTTGAACCCGATCGCCGAGCGCCTTGGCGCCGAAGCCGGCAAAGACGACCGAGTGGATGGCGCCGATGCGGACCGCGGCGAGCATCACGATAATCGCTTCGGGACAGGTCGGCATGTAGAGGGTGATCCGGTCGCCTTGGTTGATGCCCAGACTTCGCAGGGCTGCGGCGGCGCGTTCGACTTCGGAGAGCAGGCTCGCGTAGGTGTAGACGCGGCGCTCACCGCGCTCGTTGAGGTAGACGAGGGCGGCGTGGCCTCCCCAACCGCGCTTCACGTGATGATCGAGGGCGTTGTAGCAGAGGTTCGTCTTGCCTCCCACGAACCACTTGAAGGTCGGGCGATTCCACTCGAGGACCTGATCCCACTTGCGGAACCACGGCAGCTGCGCGGCGGCGCGTCCCCAAAACGCGTCCGGATCTTGCCGGGCATCGTTGACCCACTTGTCGACGGTTGGATGCATGATCTGCATGGGAGCTCCTCCTCGGTTGCGGCGTGCCGGATTCGTGTGACGCAGCACGGTAGCCGGCCACAAGATGAGGGGGATTCTGAGGCGGGGACCGGCGGTGGGCAGTGATTTTAATCACACTCGGATGTGTTTAAACGCGGCAGAAGCGAAAGAGCAACTTGGGGCCTGGCAGCAGCTGGGGGATTTTCGTATTGCAGGCGCACCGCATGAAACCCGCACGAAATTATCTGCCCTAACGTTCTTGCAGAGCTCCCATATTTGGATCGAACGATCGTTCGAATCCACCACGCGTGATGCGAATCACAATCACAGGTGCGTATCCGCACATCCTGGGGAAGAAATCCCGCCTACTGTGACATCCCATTACGCCCGTATCTGGGCATGATTTTCAGGGTCCCGAAGCTGGGACGACGGCAAGTGCGACAGCCCGAAAAGCACGACTCGCGCTCCGGAACGGTAAGTGTCACGGCCCCGCAGTCGGTAATTCATAGAAGCACTCCCGTCTCACGAAGGAGAAATCAATCATGCTGAAGTGGAAGAAATGGATCTGCAGCTCACTTGTGGTAGCCGCAACGGTCGCGCCCGTCCTGGCAGGGACGAAGGACGCCGCTGACGCGAAGCCGGAGACGCCACCCAGTGCGGCCGCGCAGCCGTCCGCTAATGGTACGACGCTGTCCCCGGCAGCGAATGCGAATGTCACGGCGTTGCTGGGCCTCCTGGTGATGAAGGGAGTGCTGGCGCCGAACGAGGCCAACGAAATTCGAAATGCGGCGCCCGACGCGGAGTTCCGTATGCTCGTGGACCTATTGGCGCGCAAGGGAGTGGTGAGCGCGGGAGATCTATCGGCGGCAACTGCTGCCCCGGCGCCGGCACCTGCTCCGCCACAAGTGGCGCAATCGGTTCCCAAAGAGACGAAGCCGCCCGGTCCGACTGTGGTACCGGCGATCGCTCCGTTACGGGTGTTGCCGGTGGATCCTCCAGTAAGGGATGGGCTCAAGGCGGCCTTCAACGTAGGCCCGATCAAGATGACGCCCTACGGGTTTCTGAAAGCATCAGCGGTTTACGACGACAGCAATCCGAACGGCGATGACATGACGTTTCCGGGATTGTTCTTGTCTACCCCAACGGTCACGAGCACTGGCCCGACCAAAGATCCCAACTTCCACCTTAAAGCGCGATCGGCGCGCATCGGAACCAACTTTGAGTTCCCCGATTTGAATTCCAGGCTCACGCTCACCGGGCGGCTGGAAGGAGACTTCGAGGGCAACTTCACCGAGGCGGATAACCGCGACGTCTCCTCGATTCGCAGCAGCCAGTTCTCGATCCGGCAGGCTTGGGTGCGTTTGGATTACCTGGCGAATGAGAATACCGACCTCTACTTCGAGGGTGGGCAGGACTGGACGCTGTTCGGATCGAGCGCTCTGCCCAACCTGATGGAGACCACGGCGCTGGGCTATTGGTACGGCGACGTCTACGAACGTTCTCCGCAATTCCAGTTCGGAGTGGTACGCAAGCTGGGCGGCTCGCGCAACTTTAAGCTCGCCCCTACCTTCGGCATCATGATGCCGAGCACGGGCCAGATCCTGAAGCTTGGTTCGAATGGTCTGGCGGGGCAACTCGCGCAGGCCGAACGCCAGGGTGCAGACTCTGGGCGACCAGAGATTGAAGGCCGCGTGGCCTTGCAATTCCAACTGGATGAGGCCCCCGCCGTGGCACCGGCGCAGATCATCTTCTCCGGTGTGGAGGGACGGCGCACTTCGATCGTCCCCAATACCGCTCCGGGATATAGCGACTTGCCGGCGAACTACCGGGCGGCATTCCCCAATGGTTTCAACGCATCGAGCAATATTTACGGCTTGCAGGCGGCGGTACAGGTTCCGACCCGCTGGTTCACCATTGTTGCCAGCGCTTACCGCGGCGGGGATCTGCGGTTCTTCTTTGGCGGACAGGTCAACAGCTTCGCCACCGATACCAGCGGACTCTCCAATATCCAGAGTGGTCCGAGCGGGGCGGGTTTCCAAACGCTGGATGGCGGCCCGCTGGCGGCGGCCGGAGGTGCGGTGCTGGGAACGAATGCAGCCGGGCAGGTTGTGGTTGCCCCCCAGAGAGCAATCCGGACCTTCGGCGGGTTCGTGAATCTCGGGTTACCGCTGTCTCGCTGGTTCAAGGCGGACCCGAAAGGCCACAACGCCGGCTGGCAAATGTACCTGCACATGGGCAAGGACCAGATCGTGCACCGAGATCTGGAGTATGCAGGCTATACCGCCAATGCCAATATCCTTTCGCCGCTGCCCTTGTCGATGGGCCACATGGCTGCGGCCACCCTCTACTACAAAGTCAACCCATACGTAACGTTCGGCTTCGAGCAGTCGATTTACGCCACCCGGATCAAAGACGGGATCCCGGCGTACATCATTGCAGGCAAGCCGAGCAACGAATGGCAAGACCATCGCAGTGAATTCGGGCCGATTTTCACGTTCTAGGACCCGAATGCCGCGACAGAGAGGCACCTTAACCCACGGCGAACCCGCCCGGCCGTCCCGCGGCGGGTTCGTCTGCCGGTTCTCCGAAAATAAAGACTCATTGCATGAGTTTGGATTCGGGAGGAGAATGTTTGCCAATTTTAGGCCGGATTCGGCGCATTTGCCTATGAAGGAACGGCGGGGCAATGGGTCCAAGGAGCCTTGCAATGAATTGGCGTGCAGCGGTCGTTTTGCAACTGGTCGTTCTGGTGTCACTCCCAGCCAATGCCGTGATCAAGAATTCTACGCGGATTACGGTTTTGGACGAGGAAACGCATGCGGCCTACATAAATGACAATGGCGTGCCCAAGAATTGCGACTTCGCCAATTATGACGCGTATTGCCACAACAGTTGGACGACGATTGTGACCAATGTTTTGCTGGTCCAGGAGGGCGACCGAGAGCCATACCGGGTAACTTGCAGGGTGGAAACCAAATGGTCACATTGCAAGCCGCTGCTTAAGGGATACAGCTTTGACGCGAAGAAGGAAAAACGCGGGCTCCTGATCTATTACCTGGATGAAGTCGGCAAGCTCCGACAGCAGTTGTACTCCTATGTGGCCGAGCCGGGGGAGGCCGGGCCGAAAGCAACGAGCCGTCGGGCCGAGAACGCGGCGGCTCTCGGATCGAGGCAGCCAGTTCCGGCCGCCTCACAAGAAAGCCAGCCCGAAATGGCGAAGTGCAGCTTCATTTCGACGCCGGGAGGCGCTGAGATCACGGTGGACGGGAAATTTGTTGGCAGTACTCCTTCGTCATTGAGGCTCAGCACGGGAGATCACTTGGTGGTGATTTCCATGCAGGGATTTTCGGAGTGGAAGAGGCATATGAACGTGATGCAGGACTCGGACTTGACGATCGATGCAGTGTTGCAGAAACAGCAGTAGGGCCAAAGAGAAGTTGTTGAGGAGATCAAAACGAGGCAGTAGCAACTGCGTTCGCGAAAATCGAAGGAGAACATCCTATGGGAAATGTGGCGAGAACTCTTGAAATCCCAAAACCAGTCCCTGGGCCAGCGCCAGTACGCGTGGAGCAGTCCATATGGGACAAGATTGCCGAAAGCAAAGAATTTAAAGACCTGATGGCCACCAAGAAAGTTTTCATCGTTCCGGCATTCATATTTTTCGTCGTGTACTACTTTGCCTTGCCGGTGCTGGTGGGATACGCGCCGAACTTTATGGCAACGAAGGTAATCGGGCGGGTGAATCTTGCCTACCTGTTTGCTTTGTCGCAGTTTTTCGTAGCGTGGGGGATTGCTGGGCTGTATGTGAGAGCTGCCAGCAATTTCGACCGGCTGTCGAAAGACATATTGGAAAAAGCCGAAAACAGCAAGGGAGCCAGGTAGGTCATGAATATTTCATTAGTGATGTTTCTTCTTTTCATAGCCATCACACTGGGAATTACTTACTGGGCCTCGAAGCGGTCGGCGGGGGCAAGCGCGTACTTCGCGGCGAGCCGGCAGATTAAGGGATGGCAGAACGGGATTGCGGTGGCCGGCGATTACATGAGCGCGGCGTCATTTTTGGGAATCGCGGGCATCATCGCGTTTCAAGGATATGACGGATTCCTCTTTTCGGTCGGCTGGCTGGTTGCGTACCTGACGGTACTGTTGGTCATCGCCGAACCCTTGCGGAACGCGGGCAAATACACGATGGCGGATGTGCTGGCATATCGGTTGAAGCCGCGTCCGGTGCGCGCGATGGCGTCGCTGAGCACTTTGACGGTTAGCACGTTTTACATGATTGCGCAGATGGTGGGCGCGGGCGCGTTGGTGAAGCTGCTGCTTGGAGGATATGTCACGTACAACCAGGCGGTCATTGGTGTCGGCATTCTGATGATCGTGTACGTGGTATTCGGCGGCATGCTGGCGACCACGTGGGTGCAAATCGTCAAGGCCGTGCTGCTGATGGCGGGCACGATTCTGCTGAGCATCCTGGTGATGGCGCATTTTCATTTCAGCTTTGGAGAATTCTTCGGCGCGATCAGCCAGGTGACGTATCACGATGCGAAGGGCGCGGTGGTGGTGAAGGACTTCCTGACGCCCGGCTTACGCTACAAACCGCCGTTTGGCGCACTCGATCTGATTTCGCTGGGACTGGCGCTGATCTTTGGAACAGCCGGACTGCCCCATATTCTCGTCCGCTTTTACACTGTGCCGGACGCCAAGACCGCACGTCATAGCGTGGTGTGGGCGATGGTGCTGATCGGCAGCTTCTACATCATGACAACGTTCCTGGGTTTCGGTGCGGCGACGATCGTCGGACCGGATTTCATCAAGGGGCATGGGGGAACGAACATGAGCGCGCCCCTGTTGGCACAAGCGCTGGCGGGAAATATTTTCTTCGCGTTTATCTCGTCGATCGCATTTGCCACGATTCTCGCAGTGGTGGCGGGTTTGACGATCAGCGCGACGACTTCGTTCTCGCATGATTTCTGGACCAACGTGATTCACAACGGAGTCGAGCGGAAGCCGGGCGAGGAAGTGCTGGTGGCACGCATCTCGGCATTCGTAGTGGGCGCGGTGGCGATTGCGATCGCAATCCTGCTGGGCCCAACGGCGAATGTCGCGTTCCTGGTCGCGCTGGCATTTGCGGTGGCGGCATCGGCGAACTTGCCGGTGATTGTGCTGTCGATCTTCTGGAGACGTTTCAACACGGCTGGCGCGGTTACGGGGCTTGCGGTTGGGCTGCTGGCCTCGATCGGGCTGATTCTGGTTAGTCCAAGCCTGATGGCCATCGATCCACCGACCGTGACAGGAGCGGCGCGGCACTTGATCCAGGCAAAGGCGTGGTTCCCGCTTGAGAATCCCGGCATCTTGAGTATTCCGCTGGGATTCATCGGCGCGTTCCTGGGGACTCTGCTCAGCAGCGAGCCGACCTCCGCAGAGAAGTTCAACGAACTGCTCGTGAGGTCGAACACGGGGCTCGGCGCGGAGAAGGCGACGGCGCATTAAGAGCAGTGGTCAGTCGTTAGTAGTCAGTCAGCGCTACTAAGGCTAGGGTCAGCCGGATTGATTCCTGCTGGCCTTTATTCTTGTTTGCGGCATCTTCCTCCTCGCGCAGCGACCGCGCCTTAGCAAAGGACATCTCCAGGTAGTGATCACTGGCCATTGACCACTGGTCTCCGACCGCTGGCCCCTGCTACATTGGGCTTGCGGGCCCATAGCTCAACGAAGAATCCGCGAATGAGGAAATGCGGCCGCAACCGCTCCTGCGCCGTCTGCCAGAAATGCGGCTTCCTCCTTCGCGTGAGGCTAAGGTCGTGACGCCAGCACTGTCGGGCACCCTACAAAGTCTTCGTGCCCGGGCACATCTTGGCGCTAGCCATCCCGCCGAGGCGTGCTAAAATAGCCTCCCCAAAAAGCTGCCACGCGGGCTGAAAGTGAGGTCACCTGTGCAGCGACGTCGTCACCACACCAGGGACGGGCAACCGTTGTGTGCGGTCTGCAACGAACCGGTAAAACTCGAAACGGCTAAGACCGATCATGACGGGCACGCCGTCCACGAGGAGTGTTACCTCGCGAAAATTTCTGGCAAGATCCCCATCAGGCCAGCGTCGAAAACGCGGCAACAGCCAGGGCCGAGAGCGGGAGGCACAACATGACCCCTGAGGAAAAGCTAAAGCTGGACGACATTTGCCGGAAGGTCATAGCCGAGAAAGACCCGAAAATTTTCGACGAACTTGTGAAGCAGATGAACGACCTCCTAGAGCAAAAGTACGGCCGCCTGGAGCTGGCCAGCCAAGGCCCCTCGACACCCAAACGGGACTGATCCGAAACCTATGACTCCAGATTAACGCGAAGAAATGAACCGACTCTGCAAGCTGGTCCAGGACGAAAAAGACCACCCGCTGATTGCCAAACTCATTGAAGTGGTCGCACGCAAGGAACGCCGTCTCGAAGACCAAGACACCCACACAAATTCAAAGTAGCTCCCTCTGGACACCCACACGGCCCCACGAGTAAGGTGTTCCCATCGAAAGCGAAAGGAGTCCTTCTGTGCGGGAAGAGACTCACCAGCAGGACACGTGTGTTTACTGCGGGAAGCCCATCACACCTCAGCAATACCCCTGCAAAGGAATGCCGGACGGGAGGAAGGCGCACCTCGAATGCTATCTCGATCATGAGGACGAAGAGGAAACCCAGCTAGGCCGCTGACGGTGCACGTCGCGCGCCAGCAAAACGCGCTGGCACGCGCCGCGCAAACGACGCACCCGCCTCCGACGTCGCGGGCGTCCGTGCTGGACTCACGCTCCAACCAATGTGGAGCGTGCGCGATACACCCGCGCGCGATTTTTTGTGGGGGCCTCGATTGCCGGCCCCCATCGCGCGCAAACCCGTGCGCGCTCCCACTGGTCTCTAACCCCTGGCCCCTGCTACATTGGGCTTGCGGGCCCATAGCTCAACGGTTAGAGCAGCAGACTCATAATCTGTTGGTTCCAGGTTCAAATCCTGGTGGGCCCACCAACCATTCTTCGTAGCCACGTTGCTTCACAACCGATACAATAGATGTTCCCTTTGCTTGTAGTCCCCATTCAGCAGCATCGCTGCTGAAAGTGCAATAACGTTATTCTTCCCATATAGGAGACATACATGCCGAAGAAGCGTGTCGGTATTCTTACCGGTGGCGGAGACGTTCCCGGACTGAACTCGGTCATCAAGTCGGTGGTGTATCGCGGAGCCGAGATCGGATGCGAGGTGATCGGCATCCGGCGCGGCTGGGAGGGATTGACGCATGTCGACCTGAGTAATCCTGCAAGCAAAGCGCGGTACATCCTGCCTCTGAATCGTGAGAACACACGGACGATTGACCGTACCGGCGGAACTTTCCTGCACAGCTCGCGGACGAATCCTACCAAGATGAAGAAGCTGCCGCCGGTTCTCGCGGGGCAGACGTTCGAAGCCAAACAGTCAACAAAGAAGGGCGTGACCAACACGGTTTACGATGTGACGCGGGCGGTGCTGAAGAATATCGAGACGCTGGGCTTCGATTACCTGATCGCGATCGGCGGCGACGACACCCTGAGCTACGCATCGGAGCTCGACCGCAAGGGCATGAAGGTGCTCGCCGTGCCGAAAACGATGGATAACGACGTGCGCAACACGGAGTACTGCATCGGCTTCTCGACGGCGATCACGCGCGCTATGGACGCGATCGACCGGCAGCGTACGACCGTGGGATCGCACGAGCGCATCGGAATCTTTCGCGTGTTTGGGCGCGATGCTGGATACACCGCGCTGTACACCGCCTATGTGACGGCAGTGCGCTGCTGCATTCCGGAATACAAAGTCGATCTCAAGCGGATGATCGACCTGCTCATCAACGACAAGAGAAACAATCCCAGCAACTACTCGCTGGTGATTCTTTCCGAAGGCGCGGAGTGGCAGGGCTACGCGGTCAAAGAGTACGGCGAGGCGGACGCATTCGGCCATCGCAAGAAGATGAGCGTAGCCGAGGACCTGAGCGATGAGATCAAACGGGCGACCGGCGAAGAGACGGTGGTGAGCGATCTGACGTACGACCTGCGCTCGGGCAGCCCCGACTTCGTGGACCGCATGGTGGCGTTTACGTTCGCAGGCATGGCCATGGACGCGCTGGAAGAAGGCAAGTCTGGAATGATGACTGCTATTAACGAGGGTCGCTACCAGATGGAGCCGATTCCCGATCCCAAGCTGGGGCCGCGCAAAGTGGATATTGAATCGATGTATAACACCGAGCGCTATCGTCCGAAGTACGATCACAAGCTGGGACTCCCGATTTTCCTGACAAAACCGTAGATGCAAGATGGAACGGGCGCTGCTTCCCACGTATCCCAAAATCGGCGGGACGTGGGGCGCTCCATTCTTTTCGATTCCCCTCACCCTTCGTTCGAGCCGTGTAAGATAAATTCAGAAGAACAAACTCAGGATCATTGAGGAAGTTATGGCACACACGGTTTTTTGCGTTAAGTTCAAAAAAGAAATGCCCGGGTTGGACGAGCCGCCCTTCGACAACGAGCTGGGTAAGAAGGTGTACGACAACGTATCGCAAGAAGCGTGGCGGATGTGGATGGAGCATTGCAAGATGCTGCTGAACGAGTACCGCCTGAATCCGGCGCGCCGCGAGGATCAGGAAGTGATCGTGAAACAGCTGGAGATGTTTTTCTTCGGGGAGGGATCGGCTCGACCGAAGGAGTATGTGCCGCCGAAGGAGTAATCACCAGGACGGCTGTGTCCCAGTGCTTTCCTTTTCTCCCACAAAGTTCCGGTGAGCGGGCGATCCTTCGCTCTGCCACGCCTTCAACTTACTCGCGCTTGACGGGCAGGTTGCATGAGGAACGGCCCGGCACCGGCGACGAGCGCAATCGCGGGCGGCACCGCCCAGATGAAAACTCCCTCCAGGTAAAGCAGGGGATGGTTCCACAGGAACTGGTTGTGTTCCGCCAACGCGCTGACCGGAATCACCAGTATCCACAACGCGAACATCACGATGGCAGGGAATGCCGCAGCCAAAACTCTCGCTCGGATGCTTCCGCCGGCGCGCCGCGAGAGATAGGCTGCGGCTGCTCCGCATAAAAGCTGCGCCCCCAGCCATGAGAGATAAAACGGCAGACCAGAGCTCACGTGATCCGGTCGCAGGCTCATGCTCGTGAAATAGAAAGATGAATCGTGAGTCATTACCATCTCTTCGGCAAACAGGAATAGGCTCGCCGAAGTAAGGGAGACAAAGCCCGGCAGCCAGACGCTTCTGGTGCGCTGATTCAATCGGTTACCTTCGTATGCGGCAGCGCAAAGCAGCAGTGCCATCTCGACAATCCAGATCAGCCGCTGCACAACCGCCGCGCGGTCGAGAAATACCAACACGAGGCCGATTGGAAACAGGATCGCCATAGCGGGCAGCAGGTAGCGTTTGGTTATCGGGTTCATGAGTTCCTCCGTTGACTTCGCGCGCTGAATGCGCTTGCCAAGAGCTTTCCAGTCTTTTACTTGGTCCAGAGCGAGCTTGGTTGCTTCGGAATCATCCATGCCACGCGATTGCGCTGACTCGTACGTCTCTTCCAGATGAGAGGCGAGTTCCGAAACGATGTCGTCGCGCTGCCCTGCGGGCAGACGGGAAGGCAGGATTCGCTCGATGACGATCCTTCGCCATGCGTGTTGGTCGAGTCTGCTCATGCGTGTGTGGCCGCTCTCGATTCAAACCTCGTCAGGAAGGGCATAGCGCCCAGCAACAAAGCGAGTGCGGGAATTGCAACCCAGGTAGTCAGGCACACTCCGAAGCCCACAAGGGTAAAAAAGTGCAAGCCGTCGAGGATCAGTCCCCAGGGCAAAATCAGTAGCATGACAGCGAGCATGATGAGAGCCGGGGATAATGCCGCGGCCAAGCGCGCCGTCATCGGCCCTTGTGCGCGGCGGGAAAGATAAGCACCCGCTGCTCCGAAGACGGGCAGAGTAGCGAGCCACGGTAGATAGAGCACCAACACCGTATGGTCGAACCACAACATGCGGGGTGCGATGCCATGGAATTGACACAACATCAGAGACGCGCTGGCACCGAGGAAAGTTAAGAGCGCTGGTATCCAGAGACTCTTGGTGCGATGGTTCATCTCACCCTCCTGCTTAGCGCGCACGATCTCTGTGGCAAGAACGCTCCAGCTTTGGACTTCTTTCAATGTGAGCCGGAGTGCTGAACGTTGCGTCAATCCTGCCGAGCGCGCCTGCTCGTATGTTTCTTCAAGATGATGCGCAAGTTCCGCAACAACATCTTCTTTCGTCCTCCAACTGGGCATGCGCCGGCGAACAACTTGCTTCCAATCAGGCATAGCTCTCCTCTGACTCCTGAGGCCTTGGACGCGAGTTTCGAAGGAAAGGCAAGATTCCGGCAAGTAATAAGAGAGCCGGAAGAATCACAAGCCCAATCGTAGAAAGAGCGAAGTGCCTCATCGGAATTCCGGAGAAATCCTGCGGATCAAGTGCCAAAGGCAGTCCCACTAACACGAGGACCGCCAGCCACAGCAACGACGGTACCAAGCCGGCAATGAGGCGCTCAGCACGGGACGCTTGCGCACGTTGTGCCAAAAATGCACCCAGTGCGCCCAATGCCGGAAGCATAAAAAGAAAAGGGATGCGGAACGCTCTGCCCACATGGCCCGGAGTGGCGAGCCCCGGTTCTTGCAAATTGAAACGGTCGAACAAAATTACAAGAGCAATCATCGCGGCAAGATTAGCCAGGGAAGGAAGCCAAAGACTTTTAATTCGACGGTTCATGACGGTCCCTTTCTTGGAACGCTCGATGGCGGTCGCGAGCTTTCGCCATTTGATTGCAGAAATACTGCCCTGCCGATTCGAAGGCTCGCTCTCCGCGTCCTCGAGGTGAGACGCGAGTTCGGCGATCACTTCTTCCCGAGTCTCCGGCGCCAGGTTCAGCCGTTGCATCCGCCCACGAATCTCTTTCTTCCAATCAGGCATGGCTGACTCCGGCCAGGCTGTCGAGAGCCTGGAAAAACGAGCGCCATTCCTGGCGCAAGGGCGCCAATTGACGGCGGCCAGCCGTGGTCAGGCGATAGTAGCGGCGGTCGCGTCCAGCCTCGTTTGCCTGCCAGTGGCCTTCCACCCATCCACGCTTTTCCATTTCGTAAAGCAGCGGGTAGAGCGAGGCCAAGGTGAACTGGAGCGCGCCGCCGGTGCGCTCGCCAATCTGCTTGGAGATTTCGAAGCCGTACAGCGGCTGCTCGGCGAGCAATGACAGGATGGCGAGTTCGCCACTGCCGCGCGCGATTTTCGATCGAATCCGTTTGGTCATGTTCGTCTCAGGATCGCAATATAGGAATCCTATGTTGTCAGTATAGGATTCCTATATTCCGGGGCAACATTACCAAAGGACAGGGGTCGGGGGCCGGGGATCAGGGGTCAGTTCTCGAGTATTGCGAGGTGCAAGATTCTCGCGTTAACCCGTTCTTCTTTCGTTGAGGAGGAGCGGCATGAGACACGAACGCGGATTTACGTTGCTGGAGCTGATGATTGTGGTGGCGTTGATTGTGATCATTGCGGCGATTGCAATGCCCAGCATGAAGGAGGCGAAGATGAACGCGAATGAAGCGTCGGCGGTGTCTTCGATTCGGGCCATCAACACGGTCGAGGTGGCCTACCAGGCGGCTTATGGTGGATACGCGAATACGCTCGCGAATCTTGGCGGGGCGGACCCGTGCACGAAATCGATGGAGACGGCGTGCTTACTGGATCAGAGCCTGGCGGGAGGAGTGAAGTCGGGGTATCGATTTACCGCGTTGGGCGGAAATGCTTCGGGAGGGGAGAACACGAGTTATGCGGTGGGAGCGGCTCCGGAGATATATGATCGCACGGGGAAGCGGCGATTCTGTTCCACCGACAAGAATGTGATTCGAGTGGATTTGAATGCGGGCGGAAGCACGACTCCACCGAGTGCGGAGGAGTGCGTGGGGTTTAAAGCTCTGCAGTAGCGCGAAGATACTTCACCACAGGGGGCACAGAAGAACACAGGGTTAGCGCAGTGGCAACGTGGTTCCCATAGCCCGGAGACGTGTGCGTTTCAGGTTACTTCCCTAGTTACCTATGCACCAAAATTGATGCACCTTTAATCACCCCGTAACAATTGACTGATAGAACGAGAGCATGGATCCGCAGGGCTGCAACACGCTGATCCTCTCGGACCTGCACCTGGGTGCAGAGACCAGCCATGCCCGCGAGGCCACGCGCGTGTTGAAGGAAAGCCGCTTTGAGCGGCTGATCTTGCTGGGCGACATCTTTGCCGACCTCAATTTCGCCCGTCTGACCAAAGATCACTGGAAGTTCCTCGGCTATATCCGGAAATTGTCGAACCCGAAGCGCGATATCGAGGTGGTGTGGGTGGAAGGAAATCACGACCACGGGCTCGCCGATATCATGTCGCACCTGGTCGGCGTGCGGGTCTATCAGAAGTACGAATGGAATTATCGAGGGCTGAGACACATTGCAATCCACGGCCATCAGTTCGACGGGTTCCAGGTCAACCGCGTGCGGTTGAGCCGGGTCGGGACGTCGCTGTATCTGCTGCTACAGAAGCTGGATTTCAAAAGCAAGCCGGTTGCGCGGCTGATCGACCGGCTGAATACCCGCTGGCTGCGCATGTCGGAGAAAGTAGCGGCGGGAGCGTTGGGATTTGCGCGGCATCATGGCGCGGACCGCATTTTTTGTGGGCACACGCATGAGGCGCTGCACGCAACGCGAGACGGCATCGAGTATTACAACTCCGGCGGGTGGGTCGATTCTCGGCTCACTTACTTGACGATCGATGAGGAAGGAGTACAAATCCATGAAATCGACAAGCATGACTTCGAAAAATCTGAACTCGACGAGCGCCGAGACGGGCGAGCTGACTATCGTGATTCCGGCGAAGAACGAGGCGAAGCTGATCCCGCGGTTGCTGACTTCACTGACGACTCAGGACTACTCGAAGATGTCGAGTACGAGAGTATTGGTCGCTGACGCGAATTCTACGGATGGAACTCCGGAGATCGTGCTCAGCTTTCGCAACCGCCTCAATGTGAGTGTCATTCGCGGAGGCATGCCGTCGGTGGGTCGGAACCATGGCGCGCTGCGGGCAGAAACTCCTTATGTGTTGTTTCTGGATGCGGATATCGAACTCGCAGACCGCACGCTGATCCGGCGCTGCATGGAGCGCGTGCAGGCGAAGGGATTGCACTGTGCAACCACGAACATCATTTGCCGCGATGGAAGCTTCATCGACAAACTGTTTTATGCGCTCAACGACATCTTCCAATACGCGTCGTATTTGCACCGGCCGTTTGCCACGGGGATGTTCATGTTGTTCGAACGCGAAAAATTCTTCATGCTGGGCGGATTCCATGAGCAGATCTTGTTCGCCGAGGATTACCGACTGAGCCAGAAGGTCGATCGCGCGCGCTTTTCCATCGTGCGCGGCGGCGTGTACACCACGAACCGGCGGTTCAAGCGGATGGGGCATTTGCGGGTGGGATGGTTGTTCCTAAAGACTGCGATGAATTACTGGAACGAGAAATATTTCTTGCGTGATCACAAGTACTGGGCGGAGCCCGAAGTGCCGCGCGGGTAAGCCGTCGAGCTTCGCTCGCGGACAGCCGAGGGCGGCTGTCCCTACAAGATTTTGTACGTGGCCACAGAAAACAGGATTCAGCCAACCAGCTGAATCCTGTTTTGTTTAGAAACTAGAAATGAATCACAATGCCGGTCGAGACGCGAACATTGTTTTGCACGATGTTGAAGAGATGACTATGGAGATAGTCGGCCTGGAGTCGCCAGGCGACGAGAGGAATGAGATGGTAGTCGATGCCCCCTCCGACTCCGCTGGAGATGGAGGTATCGTTGCCCGAGCCATTGGTGCTGGCGTGCGCGAACCCGACCAGGCCTTCAGCGAAAGGACGAATCTTGCCGACAGTAACCGAAACGCGTGGGCCGAAAAGAAAATTGTCGATATGTACGTTCCGACTTTGGCTGGGGCAGCCGCCGGAGCCGCCGACCGGGACCAGGACTGGACAGGGAACGGGAAATTGCTGCGTACCATAGTTCGCGCTGAAGTCGGCAACTACGCCAACCCAAGGAATGATCTTTCCTTCGATCGAGCCTTCAAAGCCGTTCAAGCCACCTCGCGCCGAGGAAAGCTGAGTATTGTAGTAAGAGTATCCGACGAAAACGTTGCCCCCTGGAACCTGAGCTGCGGCGAGATAAGCGAACGAAATCACTGTGAGGGCGATCAAGACGATCTTGCGCATGCGTGTCCTCCTTCTGTCTTCTAACCACTAAAGTCTCAGAAAGTTGTTTGGATGCGTGGAAAAGTCAGTTGGATAATGAAGAAATACTTAACAGTTACGGTGTGTGGCCAGTCCCAAGTCTGGCCTTTGCAAGCAAGAAGAATGGCTTCGCAAAAACACGAAAGTCCGTTCCAAGGGGAGATCCTTCCCTCCGCCTAAAAGGCGGCTTCTCCCAGGATGACACAACTACAAAGGTTCCGAGATGATTCACTCAGAAGCGCCAGACGATACCGGTCGATGCGCGGTAATCGTTCTGGGTAGCGCTCAGGTAATGGGTGTGCATGTAGTCGCCCTGCAGGCGCCAGGAAAAATTCTTAAAACGGAGCCGGTAGTCAGCGCCTCCACCTACGTCGATCACGAGCGGGTTATAGACAAATCCGCTCGAATTCAAGTGGCGGATGCCGGCCATGCCGTGAACAAACGGCCGCCACCTGTCCAGATTGGCGGAGAGCCGCAAGCCACCGAGGGCGTTATATTGGGTCACGCCGGTGCGATAGAAACCGCTGCCATCAATGACAAGACCGACGTGGGGGAAGCGACTGAAAGGAAGATCTTCGAACGAGCCGTTCCATCCACGATAACTTTGCTTGTTGACGACGTTGGTGAGTTGACCATAGGAAACGCCGGCGTAGACGTTTCCGCTGGGAAGAAGCCCGCCAAATTGTGCCGACATCGGAATGGAACACAAAAACAAACCCGCGAAGGCCAGCACCGCGGCAGCAGTTTTCGACACGAAAATATTCCTCCCCGGCAACCGGGCCGGCAAAAATAGCAATTAAATCAACGAAATCCGTTAGATGCAGTGTACCGGATGGCCAAGATGTCTGGGGCGGCAAAAATTGTGACGGCCCACTGGGCAGCCATCCATCCACATGAAAATTTAACAGATTTTCATGATGCCAAAAGCGTTCGAGTCTCGTCTATGTAGTACGTGCACATTATGAATATCAATGGACAGATGTGGGACCAGCCGATCGCAATGGCAGGATTTGCGGTCTTTAAGGAGTCGAAGTTGAAACTGAGTCTAGAAACGCGGAATCGTGGCGATGTCATCATCGTGCACTGCCAGGGCCGCATCGTGTACCGCGATGAGGCGTCGGCCCTCTCGCGCCTGATTGACGAACTGATGCGGGGCGGGAGCAAGGTGGTTCTCGATCTCAGTGGCGTGAGTTCGATGGACAGTGCGGGCATCGGGGAACTGGCGTTGCTGCAAACCTGGGCACAGGAAAGAAAAGCAAACTTGAAGTGTGCGGGTGCGAATGATCTGGTCGGCGCGTTGCTCGATTTGACCAATTTGGATTCGGTGCTCGACGTCCATCCGACCGTAGACTCGGCGGTCCAGGCATTTCAGGAAGAGCAGGTCTGCGCCGACTGCTAGCCCGATCGCACAGTTGAGATTTCATTTGGGAGCAAAGGTGACCTTTGCTCCCCTTTTCATTCTTTACCACGGAGGCACAGAGACACAGAGAGGAGAGGCAGAAGATTTTTCTCCGTGACTCTGTGCCTCTGTGGTGAAATTCGCCATTCTAGCTTTCCCTCTGGAACCGATAACGTCCCTTGCGATCCAGCGCGAGCGCCTCCGCCACCTTTAGGAAAGCCCGCGCCGCGTGCGACAAGTTTGCGTCCTTGCGGTAGATGAGCCGCAGCTTGCGTTTTAACTGCAGCTCGCGCACCGGAATGCGAACCAGTTCGCCACGCGCAATCTCAGATTCGACGCTGATTTCAGGGACGAAGGCCACTCCATTGCCCATGGCCACGAAGCGTTTGATCGCTTGCAGCGTCGGTAGTTCGAGATCCATGTGCAGCGGGGTCTTGTGGCTCTTGAAGAGCTGAATCACTTTCTCACGGTAGGGAGAGTTGACGATGTGGGCGACGAAGGATTCCGCGCCGAGCTGGCGAATACTGATTTCCGGCGCGGAGGCCAGCGGATGCTTTGGAGGAACGACGAAAACCAATTCATCGTGAAACACAACAATGGAATGCAGGCTCGTCTCCTGGGGCTGGTACGAGAGGACGCCGAACTCCGCTGCGTAACGCAGGACGTCATCAGGGATGTGGCTGCCCAGCGCGCGTTCGACGGTGATCTTGATCATGGGATGAAGGCGGCGAAATTCGGCCAGCACCGGAAGCAGATAAAGAACGGTAAATTCGTTGGCTGCAATGACCAGCTTGCCTTTCTGCAACTCGCGTAATTCGGTGAGGGATTCGGTGGCTTCGGAGCGAAGGTTAATCAACTTCTCGGCGTATTCATAGAGAACTTTGCCGGCATCGGTCAGGACACCCTCGCGCGAAGAGCGGTCAAAAAGGGCCTCGCCGAGTTCGTCCTCGAGCTTGCGGATGGTCTGGCTCACAGCCGACTGGGTGCGAAAAAGCTTGTCGGCCGCACGGGAAAAGCGGCGTTCGCGGGCCACGGCCAAAAAAACTTCTAGTTGCGCGAGCTCCATATACCTAATGCATTCCAGAATATCATTAGCAATACTTATTGTAGCAGTATTACTAATGTTGTTAAAACAATTATAAGTTGCGCTTCTAACCCGAATCTCCGTACTATAGGAAAATCACGTTGTGGAAATACCGGACGGTCGGTAAGCTAGCGGGCGCTGCTTCCCCGGCCCCCCGGTGCTACCTCAGTGAGGGATCAATGAGTACAGAACGAGCGCGCATCACTATATTCGACACCACCCTTCGCGATGGCGAGCAGTCGCCGGGTTGCAGCATGAACCAGCAAGAAAAGCTGCGGATGGCGCATCAGCTCGACCGGCTGGGTGTGGATGTGATCGAGGCGGGGTTTCCGATTGCTTCCGATGGCGATTTTGAGTCGGTGAAGGCGATTGCATCCGTGGTGCGGAGGCCGATTATCGCGGGTCTGGCGCGGGCTTGCCGCCAGGATATCGAGCGCGCGTGGGATGCCCTGCGGCATGCGGCGCGTCCGCGAATCCATGTGTTCCTGGCGACCTCCGACATTCATCTGCAGTACAAGCTGCGGATTACGCGCGACCAGTGCGTGCAGCAGGCCCGCGAAGCAATTCAGCTTGCG
>Ga0070730_10001280_pt1 | contig 24529 bp, 26 predicted proteins | sample Coa_R1_3_FD_66447 | JGI IMG/M metagenome (GOLD analysis project Ga0070730, IMG submission 66447) | Surface soil microbial communities from Centralia Pennsylvania, which are recovering from an underground coalmine fire - Coalmine... | ecosystem: Environmental > Terrestrial > Soil > Unclassified ... | reverse complement strand
TGGGTTTGGCCCTGGCACGTTGGCCGCAGACGCGCAGACTGGGCGTCGGCGCCGTTGGGTATGCGGCGTTCATCTCGGCCTTTGGCGCTGAGCAGACCGCGCTGCTCGTCGGCCCGCAGCATGGGCTGATCCAGGGGGCGCACCTGGTGTTGGGCCTTGGCGCGGTGCTGTTGGTGCAGAAGATGGCCGCGCGTTATGGCCAGCTTACATCCGACCAGACGGTTCGAACGATCCGGTTTGATTAGTTCAGGAGGTTTCTATGTCCATGGTACAAGGTCTCGCCACAGATAAGCCTATCCTCGCGTCGGCGCCGGCCGCCACGCCGTCCTGGCTGGACCGGTCTCTTTATCCGTTTCAGAGCCGCTTCCTGTCGCTCGACGGGCACCGGCTGCACTACATCGACGAGGGCAGCGGGCCGCTGCTGTTGTTCCTGCATGCCAACCCCCTCTGGTCGTTCCAATATCGCAACCTGATCCGGCCGCTCAGCGCCCGCTTTCGCTGCGTGGCGCTCGACTATCCCGGCTTCGGCCTGTCAGACGTCCGGCCCGATTTTCAACACAGCCTGATCGCTGATTCCACGCTGGTGGAACGTTTCATCCGGGCGCTGGAGCTGAAGGACGTGACGCTGGTGCTGCACGACACGAGCATCTCGATTGGGCTGGGCGTGGTCACCCGCCACCCGGACTGGTTCAGCGGCGCGGTCATCTCGAACGGCTTTGCCTGGCCCCTGAGCGATGACCCCAGCATTTACCGCTTCCTCCAATTCGTGGCCTCGCCGCTGTTTCGATTCATGATCATCCAGTTCAACTTCCTCATCCGTTACGGCAACGCCACCCTGCGCAGCAAGTTCTTGGTGGCCGAGCGTCGCGCCTACCTCATGCCGTTCGCGGACAAACGCCGGCGCCATCACCAGCATGACTTGTTTCGCAGCATCCTGAAGAGCTACGATTACCTGCTCGACCTCAAGGGGCGCCTGGCGGACATCCAGACTCTGCCGGTCTTGCTGGCTTACGCCCCCGGCGACCCTAGCTATAAGGCCGGCTTCGTCGAGCGCTACGAGAACATCTTCCCCAACCACCATACGGTCTTGATCCAGGGCGCGCACCATTTCCCGCAAGACGAAGACCCCGAGGCGATGGTGGCCGCCATCCAGGAATGGTGGGACAATTTCAGGCATCGGACATGACTGCGCTTGATTCACCTGGTCGTCTGCCGGCGGCTGCGCCGGAGTCGTTTGAGACCCACCGGTCCTACCTGTTCGCGATCGCCTATCGCATGCTCGGCAGCGCCATGGACGCCGAGGATATGGTGCAGGAGACCTATCTGCGCTACCAGGCAACGCCGCCTGGCACGATCGTCTCGCTCAAGGCTTACCTGACGACCATCCTCACGCGGCTGTGCTTGGGACAGCTCCGCCTGGCCCACCGCAACCGTGAAACTTACCTGGGGCCGTGGCTGCCCGAGCCCATCCCAACCACCCATAGCGAAGATCGGGTGGTGACCGACGAGACCCTGTCGGTGGCCTTCCTGGTGCTGCTCGAGCAGCTTCAGCCTATGGAGCGCGCGGTCTTTTTGTTGCGCGAGGTCTTCGACTATGACTACCCGGACATTGCAAGTTTCCTGGATAAGAGCGAGGCTGCTTGCCGCCAGTCCTTTAGCCGCGCCAAGAAGCATCTCACGCAACACCGGCCGCGCTTCCATACCTCGCCCGAGACTCAACGGCGGTTGCTGGGCCGGTTCTTGGCGGCAGCCCAGGCCGGGGAGATGACCGGCCTGATGAATCTATTGGCGAAGGACGTGGTGCTGTGGGCCGACGGTGGCGGCAAGGTCAAGGGAGCGGCCACCCATCCCATTGCCGGGCGGGCGGCGGTGGCCGAGTTTACGCTGGGCGTTGCGCGCCTCTTTGGCGAGGCTGGCAATCGCGCGAAGCTGGGCGAGGTCAACGGGCAGCCGGCCCTGGTGTTTTACACTCAGGGCCAGGCCTTTTTCGTGCTCACCCTTGAGGCGGACCACGACCGCATTCGCGTCCTGCGCGGCATTGCCAACCCAGACAAGCTCACGCGCCTGGGACGACTGACCGAGTGACTGCCAAGAGAAGTGTGCGCGAAAGCTGGTCTAGCCGGCTCACTGCGCCCGTCATAGCGATGTCAACCAGGCTGGGGCCGGATGAATAAGGCAACTGCCACGGTCTGGCCATCTGCCTGTGCCAGGCGACTAGCGTCCGGGATCTGGACGCCCAATCCAAAGCGCAGCAGACGATTATACGGGCGAGACCTCTGGCGACGTCTACACTGAGCCAGGCCGCCTAAGCAGTCACTCAGGCGATGGTTGGTTGAAACGTTTACCAGCGGACTCCTAGCGCTTCGAGCACATGGGCCGGCGGCAGCATGGGGACATATTCAACACCGCTACAACCCCAACTGGAGCTGCCCGATCCCGCCGAAGGAGAACCGGCTGACGGTGCCAATTCGTGCGGGAGAGAAAGTGTTTGAGGTCGCGGCTCACGAGTAACCAGCGCGGTTCTCATAGGGCAGTACCGTCATTGCGATGGGCCAATAAGGACCGTGCTGTCCCATCCCGATTGCTGTAGGTGCGCCCCAGCCCTGCGCCTCGTGGTGGGCGCTATCCTTGGACTCGCGTACAATGTCTGCCACGGAGGGTAAACCGTGGTCCATATTATCCGATCTCGGGCGACACCCCAGCAGATCGCAGACATGCTGGAAACACTTGAGACTTACATTAAACTAGCCGTAGATGTGAAACGCGGTTTGTTAGCCGGAGGCGGAGTTATGCATGCCGATTGCGAGTCGGCGCTGCTTGACGATGGCAGTCAGCAAGAAGATATCTGGGGTGCGGATTGGACGCCGGCCAGCCAGCAGGTGACGTTTGAGTCGTTGATCAATATTCGCCCGCGCCAAAACAACCGGTCTTTGGACATAGAAGATCCCGCCACCCGCGGCCGGGTGAAAGAAATCGCGCACAATTTGTTAGCTGGCATATGATTAACCTTGAGATGGTGCGAGAACGTTATCTGCGGGACGCTCTTCCCATTCGCTTAGGCGGGTTGGCGGCAAACCTGCGCCGTATCAGGTCCTTTACGCAGCACGCGGCCAATCGCGTAGCGGTCGAAGGGCTCCTGGACGAAAGCAAATACTTCATTGAATGGACGGCGGCCGAGACGGAAGTTGCCACTGCTGCTGAGTTGGTCGAACTACAGGTCCAGTTGGCGCGCTGGCAGCGCAACCTGGCCCGTATATGGGCCGACCCAGAACAACGCCAGCAAGTCAGCGAGCAGTCTCGGGTATGGTCCGACCGAGTACTAGACCTTTCCGGACTGTTGCGCTGAGCCATTACCACGCCAGCGCCCATTTCTCCAAGACGTGGGCCAGCGGCAGCATTGGGACATATTCAACATCCTTATAACCCAAGGTGGAGCTGCCCAATTCCGCCGAAGGAGAACCGGCTGACAGTGGCGATTCGGGCGGGGGAGAAGGTGTTTGAGGGCGCTGCACACGAGTAGCGGCTGGATTTTCGAACTGAGCGATCGATGAAGCTTTCCCCCGCGACTGAGTACGACGTAAGGCAGATCTTCGTCGAGCTCGACAAACAAAGTCATCTGCCGCTGAGCGGCGATTTCCTACTTGGTTTTCCAACGACCTCCGTGAGTTGGCATAAGGCCGAGCTAGACATACAGGAATTTGAGAACTTATACTTGTTCTGGGATGGTAGCGCGTGGGGCCAAAACTATAATGAACCCCCACGGACGCTTAAGGAAGGTGTGCCCGCTTTCCAGCAAATTGACGGTGATGCAACCCAACCCGACAACAACCATTTGAAGCAAATTAAGTCTTGTCTTGAGAAGCTTCGCGCCAGAGAATTCGAAACTGACCGGCCGTTTCTAATCCTTGCTGGCGATGCAACAAGCAAGCACTTCATTATTCTTGACGGGAATCATCGGGCGGCTGCGGCCTACTGGTGGTCGCTCGAGGCTCATGGTCTAACATGGCTTCCGCTAGTCGCATGGGTGGGGTTGTCACCAGAAATGTTGCACTACTCCTTTTATAGCAGGATATTCCGTTAAGGCTAAAATCTGATGCTGCCGAAAAGACTCGCGGCAGCCAGCCGGCTCTTTGGCCGTGCTATACTCTATGAATATCTGTTCGTAGAGGCCGCCCATGTCTACCTTGACCATTGCTTTGAGTGAGGAAAGACTACAGAAACTGGAAGAAATTGCCCGGCGCTTTCAAATCGCGCCGGAGGAGTTGGTACGGGTCAGCATTGACGAATTGCTCTCTCTCCCCGAAGAGGACTTCCGCCGAGCGCTCGACCTGGTTCTTACCAAGAACGCCGAACTGTACCAGCGGCTGGCGTGATTCGCTATCTCAGCGTCAATGAGGTCTTGGAACTCCACAATCGAGTGATGCAAGCATCCGGCGGGTCATTAGGTCTCCTCGACCTTGGCGCGCTGGAGTCAGCCGTCGCGCAGCCCCGCATGGTTTTCGCAGATGCGGAGCTTTATCCTACTCTGCCGGATAAGGCAGCGGCGCTGGGTTTCTCTCTAATACAGAATCATCCGTTTCTGGATGGCAACAAGCGCACGGGCCATGCGGCGATGGAGACGTTTCTGGTTTTGAACAGCCACGAAATTAAGGCCACGGTTGACGAGCAGGAATCCATCGTGCTTCAAGTGGCTGCTAGCCAAATGAAGCGTGAAGCCTTCGTGGAATGGCTTCGCGAGCACATCGTACCCTTGCCGTAAACTGCCCAGCGGTTTGTCGTTCGTTGGCTTAGCTACGGAAGCCGTTCGCTACCATCGTAGCTCAATGGTCTCCAGCACCCGCGCCGCTGGCAGCATTGGGACATATTCAATATTGCTACAACCCAAATTGGAGCTGCCCGATTTCGCCGAAGGAGAATCGGCTGAAGGTGGCGATTCGGGCGGGGGAGAAGGTGTTTGAGGGGGGCGGACACGAGTAACCAGCATGGTCTTGACGGGGCAGCATTGTAGCCACGATAGTCCAGTAAGCGCAGTGCTGTCCTATGCCAATTTTGACCAGACTCGTATGTCCACGCGCTATGCTGTAAGGGGCCGACTGGTTTGGCAGTCAATCAGGGTCTTTCGGCCGAATAGAGTGAAGGTGTTGGGTGCCGCCGTGCACGAGGCCGTCCGTTCCGGGCGGCCTTTTCAATTCTCGGCCAGGCAGGTATCCTTGCGGCCTCGGCCACGGCGGTTGGTGAACCAGGGCCTCGGCGGTGGTGGGGCCGCGCCATGAACCGCACTCGGTTCAAACAAAACGCGAAGCCCGACCCGAGTCAATCTGTTTGGCGGCAGGTGTCTCGGGTCGGGCAGGCGCGAAGTGATGCGCAGACAAATGGTAGTCGATTTTGGATTTGGCCTGGCAGGCACTTGCGATAGAATTATGCGATCAGGTCAGTCCTGTTCATGGCTTCGTAGTTTCGAAAGCGAGGGTGTCGGCTATGAAACTGACTACCCGACGTGAATTCTTGAAGCGCAGCGGATTGTGGGCCGTCTCAAGCCTGGTGCTGCCGTGGCTCACGAGACACGGGCGGGACCCAGCCGCAACCCGGACAGATTTCCAGGGCGTCCTGGGCCCACAGGCCCCGACCGCCCCGACTGCCTACGAGCTTCAGACGCCGCACCAGGTGCTGCAGATGGACCTGGCGGCCAGCGATTACGACGCCCGCTTCACCCAACTCACCAGCCAGAGCTACCGGCCGATCTGGCTCCAGGGCTGCACCAACGGCGCCGGCGCCGCCACGTATTCCGCCATCTGGGTGCGAGATGGCGCTGGGCCGTGGATCGAGTGGCGCGACATGACCGCCGCGAGTTACCAGGCCTATTTCAACACTTACGCCCCTGGCTACCGCCCCATCTCGGTCTCTGGTTTTCGGAACAGCGGGGTCAACCAATTTGCCGCGGTCTGGCTGGCTGCCAGCGCCGCCTATCAGGGCATCGACAATGACACCAACGCGCAGTACCAGGCCTGGGTCAATACCCAGGTCAGCAATGGCTTAATGCCGCAGGTGGTGGACGGTTACGCGGTCGGCACGGACCCGAGCAGCGACGATTACATCTCCATCTGGGCGGATGTGCCGGCTTACCTCTTCGAGGCCCGCCACGGCTTGACCTCAGCCGGGTACCAATCGTTTGTCGCCACCTACGCCGCTCACGGCTACCATGTGACCTGCGTCAGCGCCTATCAGATCAACGGCACCACCTATTTCGCGGCCTACATGGTGAAGGACGCGGTGACTGACTGGATTGCCCGGCATGATACCCTGCCCGCCGCCCTGATTAGCCAGGCCGTCACCTTTGAACAGACCGACTACCAGCCGATCGTCATTGAAGGCTATGACAACGCGGCCACGCGCAACTTCGCCGGGGTCTGGGTCAAGAAGGCCCGCACCTGGACGACCACCGGCGCCTATAACCCCGATCTGGCCTCGTTCGACAACGCGGTTCAAACCTATATGCAGGCCCGCAATATCCCGGGCGGCGCGCTGGCGGTCACCCAGAACAGCCGCCTGGTGTATGCCCGCGGCTACCGCTGGGACGGCTATACCGTGGACCCGGTCAAACCGGATTCCGTCTTCCGCATCGCCAGCCTGACCAAGCAGCTGACGTCCATGGCCATCATGCGGCTGGTGCAGTTGGGCAAGCTGCATCTGACCGACCATCTGACCAGCTTGCTGCCGCTGTCCATCCTGCCCGCCCCGCTCGACCCGCGCATGAACGACATCACCGTGCTGGACCTGCTGCAGCACCTGGGCGGCTGGAACCGCGACACCAGCGCGTTTGACCCGATGTTCGCGGACCAGGTCATCGCGACAGCCATGAGCGTGCCCCTGCCGATCTCGCGGCAGACCATCATCAACTACATGACCACCAAGCGCATGCTGGATTTTGCCCCGGGCACACTGATGGATTACAGCAACTATGGCTACTTGCTGCTCGGGCGCATCATCGAACAGGTCACCGGGCAGACCTACGCCACCCATATGCAGGATCACATCCTGGGGCCGCTGGGGATCACCCGGATTGTGCTGGGCGCCAGCGAGTTCCAGTATCGCCATGCCAACGAGGTGCCGTACTTCACGACCTACCCGGGCCTTTACGCTAACGTGCGGCACGCCGGCGCGCCAGTCAATGTGATGGCTCAGTATGGCAACTTCAATATCGAGAACATGGACTCGCACGGCCGTTACCTGGCCTCGGCCGTCGACCTGGCACGATTCGCGACCGCTTTTGACGCCACCGGGCTGTATCCGGTGCTGACCCAGGCAACAATCAATAAGGTCTTTGCGGTGCCAGCCGTTGGGATCAACCCGGACGGCTCCTGGTATGGGTGCGGCTGGTATGTACGTTATGCCGGCAGCGGGATCAACACCTGGCACAACGGCCTACTGACCGGCACGTGGACACTGATGGTGCGGCGCTTCGACGGCCTGAATTGGGTGGTGCTCTTCAACCAGAGCGACGATCCCTCCGGCCTGGACTACTGGGCCATCGACGCGGCCCTGCAGACCGCTGCCGACGCCGTGACTCACTGGCCGTCCGGCGATCTGTTCCCGAGCTACGGCCTGCCCTCGACGATCTACAAGTTCCGGGTCTTTCTCCCGCTCACGCTCAAATAGGCGCCGCCTGCCGGCCCGCACCCGCGGCCTGTGCCGGTGCGTGGGGCACACGTGCGCCGAGGGCACGGCCACGGCGGCTCGTGACCGTGTGTGCGGTTGGCGCCATTCTCTCCGATTCAGCGCATGATCAGCGGCAGAAAGGGTCCGGGATGGGCTACCAAAATCGGGGCAGCGCTGGTGCCGCTGTTGTTGTATGAGCTCACCCGAGACGGGCGAGATGGCGTCGTAAAAGTCGTGCTGGAGTGGACATAAACCTATGGACCAAACTACCGTGGCCTTACACACCGATTTCCAGATCGGCGAAGTGGATGCGCGCATTTACGGCGGGTTCATCGAGCACCTGGGGCGCGGCATCTATGGCGGCGTCTATGACCCCACCTCCGCCTTAGCGGACGAAAACGGTTTTCGCCGGGACGTTTTGACAGCGCTGCGCCGTTTGCGCATGACCGTCATGCGTTACCCGGGCGGGAACTTCGTGTCTGGCTATCACTGGGAAGATGGTATTGGGCCGAAAGCGGCCCGGCCGACCACGCTTGAGATGGCGTGGCATACCATTGAACCCAACCTGTTCGGCACCGATGAGTTCATGCGACTGGCCAAACTGGCGAACTGGAGCCCGATGGTGGCCGTCAACCTGGGGACCGGCAGTCCGGAGGAAGCGCGCGACTGGGTCGAGTACTGCAACGCGCCGGTGGGCACACGATACGCCGATCGGCGCCTACAGAACGGCCACCCGCAGCCATATGGCGTGAAGCTATGGTGCTTGGGCAACGAAATGGATGGCCCCTGGCAGATGGGGCACGTGCCGGCCGAGCACTATGCCATCCGGGCTCAGCAAGCGGCCCACATGATGAAACGGACGGACGCGGCCATTGAGCTCGTGGCCGCCGGTTCCAGCGGAACCGCCCTGCCGACTTACATAGAATGGGACCGGCAGGTGTTGGAGTATCTGGGGGAGGCGGCCGATTACATCAGCCTGCACCGCTACGTTGGCAACCCGCAGGGTGATACGGCCAACTACTTGGGCGTAAGTGCCGCCATCGACCGGCAGATCGAAGAGATCGACGCCGTGTGCCGCATGGTGCAGGCCAAACGGCGCAGTCCCACGCGCGCTTACCTGGCCTTCGACGAGTGGAACGTTTGGTATCGCACCCAAGACTCGATCTACACGGCGCCCAAGGCGTTTCCACGCCCCATCAACGAGGAGCACTATAATCTGGAAGACGCCCTCGTCATCGCAGGATTTCTCAACAGCTTCATCCGCCACGCCGATGTTGTCAAAATTGCGAACCTGGCCCAGGCGGTGAACGTCGGCGCGCCAATCCTGGTAGACGGCGACCGGCTCCTTACCCAAACCAATTTCTTTGTGCTTGAGATGTTTGCCAAACGGCGAGAGGGCATCTCGCTCTGGCCAGTTGTCAAAGGACCAGGCTACGCGACGCGCGACTACGGTGAGGCCCGCCTGATTGACGCCAGCGCCATCCTGGGGGAGGGGGTGCTGCACGTGTTCCTGGTCAATCGCGGCCTGGAGGGGACCCAGCCGGTAACGGTAGAACTGTTCGGGCACCACCTGCTCGGGGTCGAGTCGGCCGAGATTCTCACTGGCCCCGGGCCGGAGGCAATGAACACTTTTGACCAGCCGGACCTGGTGGCGAGCCGGCCGTTGAGCAGCGTGGACGTCGAGCCGGGGCGCGCCGGGTTGGTTCTGCCGCCCCTGTCGCTGGCTGCCATCACATTCAAGGTGGCTGGGCACTAATGGTGGCGATACGGGCGGGGGAGAACAGGAAAGCCCGCTAGCTTACGCGAGGCCTGGGCCAATTTGGATGCGATTGCCCTGCGAGCGCGGATCGGAAGGTGGCTCGGGGTTTCCGGTATCCTTCCGTCCGCCGCCACAACCAGATCCGGTAACCGCCTCACTGACTGCGGGAGACCGTCAGTGTCACACTCTCGAAGATCTGTGTCTTGTAGTCGGGAAAAGCGCCGGTGGGGAAGCTGCTGAAATAGACGCGCGGCGCCGGCCCCCCAATCGTCGGGTCGCCCGTCTCGCCCATGAGCGTTTGATAAACTAGAGCGCGGCCGGCCTCAAAGTAGCCGGCGTTCACAGGTTTGGACCAATGAAGCAGATCACTGGAGGTCCGCACTTGAAAGCCGCCTTTATAAGCATAGACCGCCAGGTAAACATTGAAGCTGCCGTCGTAAATCACGCTGGGCTCGTAGGCGGCGCCGTCACTCCATAAGGGTGCAAACTTTCCGGCCGTGCCGGCAAGGTCGGGCGTCTGGCTGCCCGAGTCCCAGGCGGTAGCCAGTTGTGTCCAGGCATCCGGCGAGGCGCCGTCATAGTTGTGGAACAGGGCTGCCACCTGGTGGGGGTCGCCGGAAAAGGCGGCTGCGACAACCGCTGTATACGGCGCGCGCGCCACGGCCAGGCAATTGGCATGGGCACAAGCGCCGGGCAGGCTGGGCAAAGCGTTGGAGTAGAACAAATAATAGTAGGCCCGGCTCGGATCGGCCGGAGGATTGTCGAGATGCTGGCCATTGGCATCGGCCACCAGCAGTGATCCATAGCCCACTTCCATGTTATTGCCGCCGCCGTCGAATGTCGACAAGGGTTGGCTCGGTTGAGCGATCTGCCCGACAACGTGGAAGGTTTTCCCATTATCGGTAGATACCGCCAGCCCGATCGAGGAGTAAAAGCAGGGGACTTGTGAGCCGGTCGTCCCAATCTTGCACCAGTCGCTCGGCGGGTTGGCCTTGTTCTTCCAGTGATATTCGGCGTGGAACGCTACGAACAAACCGCTGTGGCCGCCACTGGCGAAGCGCACCACCTCGCCACCGCCCGCATAATCCCGATCGAACGTCCAGCCGGTTGGCCCATCACCAGGGCCAAAGAGCTGCCGACAACCGTTGCTGCCCGTCACGTGATCGAGCGTGCCGGTAAATGAGAATTCGCCTTTGGCGTTCGGGCTGCCGGCACAGGTAGAGGCCGCAGCGGCGACGCCGTAGAAAGTGTAATTGTCTCCGCCAGCGGGGATGGCGCCAAACTGGCCATCCGACGGCCCCCATAAAAAACCAAAGCCGGATAGTTCCGCGTGCGTCGCGAAGGTGACCGGAGCGCCGAAGACGCCGGTGACCAACGAGGCCCCTGTGCCGGGCGCCGCCGTCGCAGAGGCGGCGGGTGACGCCCCGGCTGGGGCGCCGGTGGGGCTAGCGTGCAATGGAGGTGTGGCGGTGGGCGTGATGGCCGTGGGCGAAGCGACCGGCGGCACACTCGTCGGGCTGGCGCTCGCGGGCGGGGGCGCGTTGGTGGCAGTTGGCACGGCTGTGGGCGCGCTCGACAATGTGCACGCCAACAACGTGACGACGACCAGGAGAATGGATGCGGCCGATTTGTGGTTGGTCACGCCACATTCTTTAAGTCTTCGGGATCGGTTGCCCCGCTGCTGTTCAGCACATAAGTATACCCCCATCCGGCGGCCAGAGTTACCGCCCGCGTCGTCGCGGGTGTATTGCAACCTGGGGCGACTTTTCGCAGTCCGGACCGCCTCACCCCCTACCCCCTCTCCTAAAGCAGAAACGGCTTCAGGAGAGGGGCCGATGATCTGGCTTGGACTCCCCTCGCCTGGCTCGCGCCTTTGCGTTTCGCGGCCAGGAGCCCTAATGAGAATTGACGATCAAGACCGGTAATCTGCTGGGCGACCGTCGTTGGACATTGATTGTAGGGGCGGGGTTTCCCCGGCCTGACGCACAGATGGATTGGGCTAGGCGGGGAAACCCCGCCCCTACCGCAATGCGTTACCGATGTTGATCGTCAATACTCAAAAGGGTGCTTCGCAAAGGGGGCAGGGTGAGGCGGCCCGGCAACGGCGGCCTGTCGCCCCCCCAATTCTGAATTGCGCCCGCGTCGTCGCCGAAGGGGGTGGGACGGGGGTCGCCCGCTCGGTCAACGCCAAAGCAGCCAATGTTGGCTCCGCCACCGTGGCTTGCACTAGAATAGGAGCACGAGCGGCGACTTTGAGCGAACAGGATGTGGGCGATCAACTTCCCCTCATTGGGTATCCGCCACCATGAAAGGCAGGCAGCATGGACCAACGACCCAACGCAGACTTTCAGGAACGGCGGGGCAAGGCGCTAGAACGCTATCGCGATGAAATCCAGTGGTATGAGCAGATCAAACATAGGCAACGACGTGCCTATCTACTGCTCCAGGTCTGTGTGATCGCCTTTAGCGGTCTCACCCCGCTTCTCATCTTGATCGATCAGGTTCCCAAGACTCTCCAGGCCCTGCCGGCTGCCCTGGCCGGAGTGCTGGCGGCCATTCTGGCAACCTTTCGTCTCCAGGACAACTATGTGCGCTTCGGCTACACGACGGAAGCCTTGAAGAGCGAACTCCTGAAATATGAGGCGCGAGGCGATCGGGACTACGGACCGGATGTGGACGATCAACTGGCGTTCGAGCGATTTGTCTCCAGAATGGAAGGGCTGATTATGGCGGAGGTTACGGACTGGCGACAATCTGCGATTAGGAAGGAGCAACCCGAGGAGCCACAGGAACAGCCGGCCAGACCCCAAGGCACCTAGAGCTGCTTTGTTCTATATCAGCCCATGTTCGATAAATCGATTTCAGGCCGAACCCAACCCGTCTGCCAGCCCCTCACCATGAATACCAGACCTACCTTGCCTCGGCTGAGGGACGCTGGTCGACTTCCGCCGTCCACTGCATGTCTGGGTCGAGGGGATAAATCGGCCGGCGGAGCTTGTGGTAGGTGAAACGCTCCAGGTGGGTCGTACATAACCCAGGCGTATCCACAGGAACTACCAAGCGCGCCATATCGCCGAAGGCAGCTTTCCAGGCTATGGCGGACTTGACCACGATCATGTGCGCCACCTCTGGCAAGAGGCCTTGAGAACGCAACTGTTCCGCGTCGAACGGTACCATCTTCCGCTCTGTTAGCAGCAAGCGCACTCCGCCATCCTGGCAGTTAAGCACGACAGACGGACCCATGTTCATTTCGCGGCCAGTCATCCAGGTGCCTTTGTGTACGTAGCGGCCGTCGCTGATGTGTTCGACCCGGCCTTGAACGCGCACGGGCTGACCGTGCCAGGCATCCGTCTTGCCGCCGACCAGGAGCGAAATTTCACTACCCAGGCCGACGCCACATGCCTGACGCACGGCTTCCGCATCCGCTACTGTCACAATGGCATCCCGCGCTCCCTGCCTCAGAAGCTCCTGCAATAGCTCTGTGCCGTCCCCAGGACAACCGCCGCCGATGTTGTCCGCTACATCCACCAGGATCACGGGACCGTCGAGAAAATTGAGCGCTTGACGGACGGCCTCGGCCACCGGCATGTTTTGGACCTGGAACTTCTCGCGGTCCTCCCAGGCCGCCACGGCCAGTTGCCGCGTGTAGCGGCTGGCCGCGCCCAAATCAGAGACCGTATGGACAATGCAAGAGAAGCCGGCTCGCCCGACATCCGAATAGGGAAAACCAGCCGCGACCGTGACGTTGAGAACAGCCGGATCACGTTCGATGTCATGGGCCAAGGCCATCAAGCCCGCCATTGGCTCACGCGCCGTGTCCATACCTTGAACGGAAGGCAATAAAGGCAGCCTGGCGATAGCCGCCGCCGGGCGCTGGCGCCCGCGAACCATGCGCTCCAGTAACAAAACCGCCTCGGCACCCCGTTCGAAGATATCAACATGGGGATAGGTATCGTAGCCAACGACGACATCGGCTGCGAGCAGAGCCGGGCTATGGTTGCCGTGGAGGTCGGTCATGGCCACGATGGGCACGTCCGGTCCAACGATGTCGCGCACAACCCTGGCCAGGGCACCCTCCACATCATCTTCGGCTTCGCTGACCATTGCGCCATGCAGGGATAGGATGACGCCATCGCAGGGCAGGTGAGCCCGCAGGCCAGCGACAATTTCGGCGAAGAGTCTTGTGTAGGTCGAGGCTTCGACCAAACCGGAAGGCAACGCCCCGGCACTCATGATTGGAATCAGGGATACATCCGATTGCTCGGCAGCAGCGATACAGCCGCCAATACCGGTGCGCTTGCCGCGGTGGTAGTCGACGATGTCATTTCCGGCCAGGTACTCAAAATCGACAAAATCCTGCCAGACTGTCGGGGTGGCGGCAAAAGTATGGGTCTCGTGCCAGAGGCCAGCTAATGCGACACGCATATTCTTGATCTCCCTGAGTTCGGCTTAGCGGTTCAGTCGGGACACTTTAGGGTGAACGGTCAGAGTGACAGATACACATCTTCGCTAACGAGGATACGCGTTCCAGACGGGACCATGCACAGCAGCACGGCGACAACGCGCTGGCTGTGCAGGATCGCCGTCCGTTGCCTCAGCGTCACACAGTCGCCGGTAAAGCGCGGGGTGACACCTGGCATGGACGCGGTATACCAGTCCATCGCCGTCGCCAGATCGGCATGGGTCTGATAAACGGCCTGCCGGCTGATCCAGCCGCGCTTAAGGTCGGCAAATTCAAGCTGGTTAACCATGACGAGGGTTGAGCCCGGAAACTGGAATAAAACTTCATCCAGCACTTGTCTGCCCAGTGGGGCCAGACCGGCCAGCAGGGCCACCAATGCCAGGAGTGCTGCCATCCCGGCGGCGAGAAGCAGGCTCAGTCGCATTTTCATTGCTTGCTCAACTCGCTCCCATCCTGAGATATAGTATAGAGCAAGGCGTGGCTACCGGTCGGAAACGCTGCCGACCTGGAGCACAATGGCGCGCAACAGCCAATCACGCGATGGGGTGAGGTTCAACATGACCTACCGCGTTCTGGTGGATGACAACTTCCATTACATGGACGAAGACGAACGGTACGAGCACGGCACGTATCCGACCCTGGAGGCTGCCACCGCGGCGGCGCAGGCCATCGTGGAGGATTTCTTGCTGGCTTCCCGCCAACCCGGCATGAGCGCCGGCGAACTATTTGACCTGTACACGGGCTTCGGCGAAGATCCATTCATCACAGCCCCGGACCAGCCGGGCCGGGTCTTGTTTTCGGCCTGGGACTACGCCAGGCGGCGCTGCGAGGAGCTGTGCGCCGGCACGCAGCCGGCGAAAGGTCAGGAGTGAGGTCAGCATACTGCTCCAGCACCTGGGCTAACGCCATACGCCGAGTATGGCGCCAATGACGACCAGCTTCAGGAGCCAGTCACCCGCATGAATGGCGGCCAGCTTGAGCGGCACGTTCTCCCAGACGATCGAGCTGGCCCACTGCATGGCCGATAGCCCAACCCACAGCAGGGCGCCCAGGCCTACGCCGGCCAGCAGGCCGTTGGCCCCCAGGTGCACGATCAGGTACGCGAGCACCCAGGCGAGCACCAGGCTTTCCGCGAGGACCACCAGCAGCTTCCAAGGCTGGCGTCGCTGCTTCAGCGCCGCGGCGAAGGCGGCGCTGACCTTCGCCAGCTCTCGGCCGAACGCGATATACCAGACGAGGCTCCCAACAAACGCGGCCAGCGCCGCTGCGCCTGTGGCCAAATAGTTGATCCCCAGCAATGTGTCCATTTTATCCGCTCCTGTCGTCTCGGATGCCGCTATTGAACCTGAAAACCGGCGCCTGTGGGTGTCTGCGAAGGGATACAATTGGCCGATATTGAGGATACAAGCGGGACCGTGTTCGCCACTACGGAGACCTATTCATTCGGCGAATGGCTCAAACAGCGGCGTGAGCGCCTGCGCCTGACCCAGCGCGAGCTGGCGCTCAGCGTCCACTGCTCCGTGCCCATGATCAAGAAGATTGAGTCCGACGAGCGCCACCCGTCCGTGGCGCTCGCCGCTCTGCTCGCCATCACCCTGCAAGTGCCTCAGCCGCAGCAGGAGCTCTTCATCGAGGTCGCTCGCGGCCAGCGTCCCGTGGATGCGCTCTGGCATGTACCCGACGAGGCCGCGGCGCCAGCCGTGCCGCTGTACGCGCCTGTGCCTTTGCCCGAAGGGTTCTATCGGCAGTTACAGGCCACCCACAATCTCGACGGCACGCCCGATGCGCTGCCCGTCGATCTGATGGCGTTATGTGCGCGGGCAGCATTGGTCGCCACGGCGCAGGGGCAGTCGGAGCGGGCTGTCACGCTCGCCAGCCTCGCCGAAGCACTCCGCGCCCAGACGGGGCAGATCATGCTGCCGCCGCTGCAAGCCCGCCTGGACGAGGCCCTGGCTGGCATTCGCGTCCGCCTGTCAGAGCGTGTCTCTAACCGCGCCTGGCGCGCAGGCCAGACAATGTCGCTGGCTGAGGCATTTGAGTTTCTGTTGGGCTGATCCCAATGACACCTGAAGCGTGGCATACTGTCCGGGTAGTTACCAACATTAGCGGCCAGCCCAGGGAGGCGACATTATGACCAACCAATCGCTCGACCAAAGCCAGGTGGACGACTTTGGACAGACAATGATCGGTATCCTGAACCATGCGGCGATGGCGCTCATGGCGAGCATCGGCCACCAGACTGGTCTTTTTGACGCTCTGGCCAATTTGCCGGCCTCGACCAGCCGCCAAATTGCCGAGGCGGCCGGGCTGAATGAGCGCTATGTACGCGAGTGGCTGGGCGCCATGGTTGTGGGCCGCGTGGTCACCTATGACCCCCGGGAGGGTACCTATCGCTTACCGCCGGAACATGCGGTTTGGCTCACCCGAGCAGCCAAGACGAACAACCTCGCCAGAGAAGCTCAAACTGTGGCGATGTTGGCTGAGGTCGAGCAAGGCATCGTGCAAAGCTTTCGAACCGGAGGCGGCGTCCCTTACTCAGCCTACCCCCGCTTTCAACAGCTGATGGCAGAGGGCAGCCGGGTCGGGTTTCAAGATACGCTGATCGACGTCACTTTGCCCCTCGTGCCCGGCCTCATTGAACGGCTGCAGGCCGGGATGGACGTGGCTGACTTCGGCTGCGGTCAAGGGGACGCCGTTAACCTGATGGCGCAAGCCTTTCCGCAGAGCCGGTTTGTCGGCTATGACTTTTCTCAGGAAGGCATTGCCGCCGCGCGCGCGCATGCCGGGCGGATGAGGTTAGCGAACGCAACATTTGAAGTGCAAGACGTGGCCCGCGTGCCCGCCTCGAACCAGTACGACTTGATCACCGCCTTCGATGCCATCCATGATCAGGCGCAGCCCGCCGCCGTCCTGAACAAGATTGCCGAGGCGCTGCGACCCGAGGGGGTGTTTCTAATGGTCGACATTGGGGCCTCCAGCCGGCTGGAAGAAAACCTGAGCCACCCATTCGGACCCTGGCTGTATACCATATCGTGCATGCACTGCATGACCGTTTCCCTGGCCCTGGCCGGAGAGGGCTTGGGCACCGTGTGGGGTGAGCAGAAGGCGCGGCAGATGCTGGCGGAGGCCGGTTTTGCCCACGTGGTCGTGAAACGCCTCGAGGCGGATGTATTCAACGCCTACTACGTGGCGGCCAAGAATAGCCCGGGCCAGGCCGCTTCACTGTCGTAGGCTGACTTGATTTGAAAGGACACTGAGAATGGCCATACCGGAGTCCGTTGTAAGCTCCAGGTTGACCCGCTTGCAAAGAGAGCTGGAGGCTGGCAGCGTTGCCGCACTTGACGTTTTCTGGCGAGAAGTAAGTGAACGAGGCGCGCCACTCATTGAGCCAACGCAGGACGGCGAGCAGGCCGTCGTGACCATTCTTTGTCGCGCGCCAATGGACACCAAAACTGCCGGTGTGGTTAGCCCATTCAGCAATCGCACACTGGCCGGGCAGGCCGGCGAGAATTTATTCGAGTTTCAGGTAGATGCCATGACGCGTTTGCTCGACACGGATCTGTGGTACCGAACGTACCGATTTCGGAATGACTTCAGAACGCAGTATCGAATCATTCTCGATGGTATTGAACAACCTGATACGCTTAATCTTCGGACCATTGTGTTCCCCGGCGGAGATGAGCAGGGCTGGCAAGAGCAGGATTTTGTACTCTCAGTGGTTGAGCTGCCGGCTGCGCCGCCCCAACCCTGGGTCGCGCCCCGCCCTGGCGTTGGGAGCGGTCAAATCGTCCACCATCGCTTGCGCAGCAACATTCTCAAAAATGAGCGCCGCATATCGGTCTATACGCCGTTCGGTTATGTGCCTGAGGGCGATCGTTACCCCCTTCTGGTGCTTTTCGATGGTCTCGCCTATGAACGGGTGATGTCGACGCCCACTGTGCTCGATAACTTGATCGGGGCCGGCGCGATACCGCCGCTCGTGACGGTCATGATCAGCAGCCTCGATGGGCCAACACGCGACCGCGAAATTTTCTGCAGCCCATCATTCGCCGAATTCATGATCCAGGAACTGATCCCAATGGTCCGCGGTGCGTACCACGTCTCTACTGATCCATCCCGCACCATCGTTGGTGGGTTTAGTGCCGGCGGACTCACGGCCGCGTATTTGGGCCTCCAGCGTTCGGATATCTTTGGCAACGTTCTCAGCCAGTCTGGCCCATTCTTTTGGAAGCCGGGCGCCGAGCCGGAGGAGGAGTGGCTGGCGCGGCAGTTTGCCGCCAGCCCACGGTTACCTGTGGTCTTTTACCTTGAAGTGGGGTTGCGCGAGATGGGCACGCTGCACGGAGAATCCGACCTCCTCCGCTCGAATCGGCATCTGCGCGATGTCCTGCAAGCCAAAGGTTACACCGTCCACTATTCCGAATATAACGGCGGCCATGATTGGAGTTGTTGGCGAGGCTCGCTGGCCGATGGCTTGATGGCGCTGATCGGAATAGATAAAGTTGGCCCCTGACCATTCCGGAAGGTGAGCAGGGGTTGTAAGGATCGGGTTGAATGCGCATTGGCATCGTCGGCGCCGGGGGCGCGGGGTTGACAGCCGCCTGGCTGCTCAGCGAAGAGCACCAGGTCACGTTGTTCGAGAAGCAGGACCGGCTGGGCGGGCACGCGCACACCATCGAAGTGGAGCAGGCCGGGGAACGGGTGGCGGTGGATACGGGCGCCGAGTTTTTCTCTCAGGCGATGTTCCCCACTTTCACGCGCCTGTTGAACCTGCTGGCCGTACCGCTCCATCACTATCCCATGACCGCTACCATGTATACGGTGGACAATCGCTACGTCGCGCTGCTGCCGCCGCTGCGGAACGGACAAATGATCTGGCCGGCGCTGGGGCCCAGGCAGCTCACGGATCTGGCCCAGTTCGCCCTGGTGCTTTATCGCGCCGGCCAGCTCATGCGGTCGCCGGATCCCTCCATCACCCTGGAGCAGTTTTTAGACCACCTGCCGCTCACGCGAGCTTTCAAAGAGCGATTCATGTACCCATTTGTGCTGGCCGGCTGGTGCGTTGAGCCAGACGCGTTTCGACAGTTCAGCGCCTATGATGTTCTGAAGTACTACTACCTGCACGGGACCAGCGGCCTGTCGCCGGTGGTCATGACCGACGTGATGGGCGGAACGCAGAACTATGTGAACGCCCTGGCCCAGGCGCTGGCGCCCGGCACGGTCAAACGATCCGCCGCGGTCAGCGGCATTCGGCGTCAGGGAGAGACCTTTCTTCTTCAGGCTGAAGACGGCGCTCAATACGAATGTGACGATCTCATCCTGGCCACGAATGCCCGGCAGGCGGCCCAACTGCTCAGCGATGTGGAAGGGACCGAGCCGGCCCGGCAGGCCTTGGGCCAGATCGAATACTTCCAGACCACCATCGCCGTGCATGGCGATGCGCGCCTGATGCCCGCCAACCGCCAGCATTGGTCAGTGGTCAACACCCGCTACGACGGGCGCCATAGCGCCAACACGATCTGGAAAGGCTGGAAGAGCCGCCAGCCGATCTTCAAAAGCTGGGTGACGTATGAGGCGCGCCTGCCCGAGCCCTTGTATGGCGTCGCCACTTTCGATCATCCGTGCGTGACCGCGAGCTATTTCGAGGCCCAGAAAGAGCTGGTCCGCCGGCAGGGCCAAAATCGGGTGTGGCTGGCGGGAATGTACATGCATGATGTGGACTGCCACGAAAGCGCGATCCAGTCCGCGGCGAATGTGGCCCGCCGGCTCGCGCCCAACGCGGCGCGCCTCAAACAGTTGCTGGGCGCTGACACGGAAGGGCCGCGATGACCCCAGCGAAAAGTTGCGTCGCGCCGCAGCGCCGGCCATGAGCGATTTCGACGTCATCGTGATCGGCGCCGGCCACAATGGGCTGGTGTGCGCCGCCTACCTGGCCAAAGCCGGCTACCGCGTGTGCGTGGTCGAAAAGCGCTCCGCGGTTGGCGGCGCCATCGCCACCGAAGAGATTGTGCCCGGCTTCAAGTTTGACCTGGGCGGCTCGGCCCACATTCTGATCAACCTCACCCCCATCGTGGCCGAGCTGGAACTGGCGCGCTACGGGTTGGAATACCTGGATCTGGACCCGATCATTTTTGCGCCGTTCCCGGATCACACCCACTTGATGATGTGGAAGTCTGTCGATCGGACGTGTGACAGCATCGCGGCCATTTGCCCGGAAGACGCCGATCGCTATCGCGCCTTTATTCAGCGCTGGCAGCCGTTTGGAGAACGACTGCTCGAAACACTGCTGCACGCCCCCACCCCGCTCAACCTGGGCCGCTATCTGGGCTGGGATGTGCTAAAGCGCCGGCGGGCGTGGCTGGAGGATTTTCACGCGCTGCTCGGCAGTTATGGCCAGCTTTTGCGACAAACGTTTGTCAGCCCCAAGCTCCAGGGGATGATCGGCTGGCGGGCGGCCCAAGGACAGATCCCATCCACCGAGCCATTTTCCGCGCTGCACGCTGCCTGGCAGCCGATGTTTCACCTCAGCGGCATGCGCCGCCCGCGCGGCGGCTCGGGCATGCTCACACAGGCGCTGGCCAGGCTGGTCCAGGCGCACGGCGGCGCTGTCCTGACCGATTCGCCGGTGCAGCGAATTGTGGTGCAATCCGGCCGGGCCGCCGCGGTCGAGACCAGCAATGGGCACAGGCTGAGCGCGCGCAAGATCGTCTCGGGCGCGCACATCGTCACCACGCTCGACCTGCTCGGCGAGCAGGCGCCGGCTGCCGTCCGCACACGCGTGCGGCAAGCGAACCTGGGCAACGGTTCGGGGGTGATGGTGTGCTGTGCTCTGAAAGAGCTGCCCAACTATACCGCCTTGCCCGGCAGCCCCGCTGCCCATCACAACGCGCTGCAATACATCTGCCCCGATCTGCCCTATCTGGAGCGCGCCTACGGAGACTATCTGCGCGGAGAGCCTTCGGCCGAGCCGGCCTTGAGTGCCATGACATTTTCGGCCGCCGACCCCACACTGGCCCCGCCCGGCCGGCATGTGCTGTCGCTGTGGGGCCAGTACGATCCGTACACGCTGGCCTCCGGCGCAGCCTGGGACGAGGTTGGCCCACAGGTGGCGGACCGCATGCTCGACACCCTGGCCTGGTATGCGCCCAATATTCGCGCGGCGGTGATCGACCGGCTGATCGAGACCCCCGTGGACCTGGAACGAAATCTCGGGCTGCTACGCGGCAACATCATGCACCTGGAGATGTCCATCGACCAGATGTTCCTGTTCCGGCCCGTGCGGGGGCTGAGCCAGTATCGCGGCCCAGTGCGGGACCTATATTTGACCGGCGCCAGCACCCACCCGGGCGGCGGCATCATGGGCGCCTCTGGCCGCAACGCCGCCAGCGTCATTTTGCGCGATCTGTCGCGCGAGCGCCGGCCGCGGCTCTAAAGGTTTGACTCTCAAATGAATCTGTCTTAAACTGCGCTGACAGTCCCGCGGCAACGATCCACATCCACCAAATCCTCACCACCATGCAGGAGGTCGTCATGTCGAATGTCATTACCGAAAAGCCAGCTTCAGCGCCGGCGGCCAATGGCGCCACGGTCATGGCCCCGGTCATTTTGTCATTGGGGAAGAAGAAAAACAAAGCCATCAAGCAGCTCAAGCGCGGCAAAGGCAGCGCCATGGAAGAGCTGATGGGTGTGGTCGAGCAGGTTCAGAATAATTTAGGCGAGCAAGCCGAGGGCAAATTGATATTGCCGGTCGTGGTGATCTACAGCAAAAAGCAGCGCCGCATTCGCGGTTTGTTTTAGGGCGGCTACCGGTCGCGTTTACGGCGGGGCAGGGGCGTTCAACACCTGCCCAGACCGCACCCCCGCAAACTGAGCGGGGGGCAGGTGTGCTGGGTTGAACGCCCCTACGAGCAACAGGAGGCAAGAGATGGACCAGGAAAACAACGCTTTGTCGTCCAATCCGCTGCTAGATCCCACCCACCCGATCGTCGTCAAGGCGAAGGGCAAAAAGAAACGCAAGTATTCGCGCGGCCTGAAAGAGCTCCAGCAAAACAGCCGCAGCCTGGCGAAAGTCTCTGACGACCTGGCGCGCTCGGTCTCCAAAGGCATCCGCACCTATCGCAAGGCCAGCGACAAATCCGCCCAGAAAAAGCGGGATGGGGCTATGGTCGATTTTGGGTTGAACCTGGCGAAAGGCCTCAGCAAATCTTTGCGCACCTCCAGCTCCGTGCCCGAGGATCTCGCCCAGGCCCTGATGGGACAGGGCGGCACCCGGCGCCGGCTGCGGCGGCAGATGCGCCTGGCAGCGCGGTTAAACCGGCGCATTCTCAACCTCCGCTGAAACCATCGTTCCGGCAGGCGCGTCATTCAGGGCGCCTAAGACTATCGCTTTCGCGCCCGGCCCTTGTCCACCGGCCTGTGGATAGGGGCCGGTGCCAGTCTGCGGAGAGCCGTCATGCCCGACGATAGCCGTCGCCTACTTCCGATTATCCATTCCAATCATCACCCCCGCTCGCTGCCGCTGTATTTTCGCGCCCAAATGCCGCGCCGGGTGCGCCACGCCATGGCCGATGCTGCCGCCCGCCAGCGGATGAAGCCGGCCGGCAACTCAACCCGCCACGTGCGCTTGCCAGACAGCGCCGACCGGCTGGCCGCGGCTTACCAACCACCGGCGGCTTACCAACAGCCCGGGGCGCAGTATGAACCCTCGCGCGTGGATCGCGATTCGCACCAGCCTGTCATCCGCAGCATGGCGCGCCGCGTGCAAGCCCATGTGGATACGCCCGGGACGTTTAGCCGACCGCAGTTTCATCTGACGGCCGCGCCGCGCATCGGGCCGCTGCGCCTGGTGCACCGCCTGGGAGTCTACCTCGGCGCGATCGTCTACTTTGTGGGGGGCACCCTGGTGGACAAACTGCGCCGCCGCGATTCGCAGGCGCGCCGCGCGGTGCGCCTGCGCCAAACGTTCGAGCGCGTGGGAGGCACCTTCGTCAAGATCGGGCAGCAAATGGCCAGCCGCCTGGACCTGCTGCCATTGCGCTATTGTGAGGAGCTGGCCAGCATGCTGGATCACTATCCGGCCATTGCCACCGAGCAAGCCATCGCGGTCATCGAGCGCACAACCGGCCAGCGGCTGGACGAAATCTTCTCCACCTTCGATCCCGACCCGATTGGATCGGCGTCGATTGCCTGTGTTTACCAGGCGGTGCTCAGAGAAACGGGCGAAACGGTGGCGGTCAAGGTCCGCCGTCCGGGCATAAGCGAGCTGTTCGAAGCGGATTTTCGAGTGCTGGACCTGCTGGGTGGGACCGCCGAGGCCCTCACACTCGTCCGGCCCGGCTTGAGCCTGGGCATCCGCGAAGAGTTTCGGAACGCGCTGGCTTCCGAGCTGGATTTTCGCAAAGAAGCGCGCATTCAAGAGACCTTCGAGCGGCGCGCGCGCAAGGCCAAGCTCCGTTTTTTCTCGGCGCCCAGAATTCACCCGCAATACTGCAACGACGAGGTGATCGTGCAGGATTTCAGCTCTGGCATGTGGATGTACGAGGTGCTGGCCGGGGTCGAGCAGCATGACCCGGTGGCCCTGGCGCGCATGGCCGAGCTGAACATCGACCCGCGCAAGGTGGCCCGGCGATTATTGTTTATGAGCAACTGGAGCGTGTTCGAGGGTCTGGCCTTCCACGCCGACCCGCACCCGGCCAACATCGTGGTGCGGGCGAACAGCCACATCGTCTTTATCGATTTTGGGGCTTCGGGCTATTTCGATCAGCCGCGGCGCGACGTCTACGTCCGGATGTACCAGGCGTCGCAGGCCGAGAACGTGTGGGAGATGGCGCGGATGGGCCTGGCCATCAACGAGCCGCTGCCGCCCATGGATATCAACGCGGTGACCCGCGAGCTGGAAAAGAACTTCTACAATGCGATGCTGGCGATGAAGAGCAAGTCGGCGCCCTGGTACGAGCGCACGTCCGCGAACAGTTGGATCAACGCGGTGCGGTTGATATCGAAACACCACATCAACACGCCGCCCGATCTGCTGATGTATGCCCGCTCGACGCTGCTGTACGACACGTTGGCCGCCCGTCTGGATCCCTCGATCAACTATTACAAAATTGGCATGCGCTACTTCGCGTGGGCCAAGCGCGGCCGGCAGAAACGCGGGCGCAAAGCGTTGCGCCGCATGGCGCGCCGCGGCTTGTTCAAGAGCATTGACTTTCAGCAAATCGAGCAGAGCGTCACGACCTTCAATAGCCTGCTCTTCCGGCTGCAGCGCCTGTTCTCGGCCCCGTATGATTTCACGGTGCTGCCGTTCGTGATCGAAAAGTGGATCTTCGTCGCCGTGACGGTGATCCGGTTCTTCACGCAAAGCTTGATCGTCACCGGCCTGGCAGTTGGTATTGGCCTGGTTTCAGATGTGCTGCAAGGCCAGCCGCTGGCGCTGGCCGAGACATTGCGGCGCGTCGTTCAGAACCCCATCTACCTGCTGGTCATCGCGGCGCTCGCCATCCTGCACATTCGGCTGATCTTGTTCCGGCTGGAGCAAAAGACCCAAACCACGTAAGCGGGCCCCCGTTCAGCTGTGCGCTTGTGCGTCATCGGCATATAAGCGGCGCAGCACCCCGCCCATCAGCCGGATGGCGAGCCCGCGCGGCAGCACG
>Ga0070730_10001279_pt1 | contig 24555 bp, 17 predicted proteins | sample Coa_R1_3_FD_66447 | JGI IMG/M metagenome (GOLD analysis project Ga0070730, IMG submission 66447) | Surface soil microbial communities from Centralia Pennsylvania, which are recovering from an underground coalmine fire - Coalmine... | ecosystem: Environmental > Terrestrial > Soil > Unclassified ... | reverse complement strand
GCCATCCTCGAGCCTGCGCGAGCTCAGCTTCGGTGCGAACGGCTGGGCCTTGTCGAGGATGACCTCGCAAAGGCTCGGCCCGTTGGTGTCGAGCGCGGCCCGGATCCCCGCCTCCATCTCGGCGTGGGCGGCGATGCGGCTGACGGGAAAGCCGAAGGCCTCGCCGAGCCTGACGAAGTCCGGGAAGGTGACCCCGCTTTCGGGACCACAGCCGACCACATTATCGGGGAAGTAGTTCTGTTGCGTCTGGCGGATCGAGTGGTAGCCGTCGTTGTTGAGGATGAACAGCTTCACCGGCAGGCGGGCGCCGACGATGGTCTGCAGCTCCTGGAGGTTCATCATCACGCTGCCGTCGCCGGCGACGCAGATGACGCGCTTGGCCCCCTTGGCCGCGTGCCAGGCGCCGATGGCGGCGGGAACGTCGTAACCCATCGACGCCGAGCCGGAGTTCGAGAACAGCCGCTGCCCCTGCTTGAGCACGGCCGACTGGAAGGTGACGACGCAGGCGGTGCCGTCGCCCGTGACGACGATGTCGTCCGCTTCCAGCTGCTCGAACAGCGTCTGGGCGAAGCAGTAGGGGTTCACGGGGGCGGCGGTGCGCCAGTATTCCGGCAGCACCACCGGATAGCGCGCCTGGCGGTCGCGACACCAGGCCAGGTAGTCCCGGTGAGCCGGCGTCGCGGCCCAGTCGCCCAGCTCCGCCTCGAGCGCATCCAGAAAGTCGTTCAGGTCCGCCTGGACCGGAAGGTCGATGGAGAGGGTCGGCTTCGCCAGCTCGGCCCTGTCGATGTCGACCATCACCTGGAAGGCGGCTCTGGCGAAGGAATCCCAGTTGTAGCTGATCTGGCGGATGTTGAGGCGGCAGCCCAGGATCAGCAGGAAGTCGGCGTTCTGGACGGCGAAATTGCCGGGCCGATCGCCCACGGTTCCGGCCCGCCCCACATAGAGCGGGTGGTCGTTGCCCATCAAGTCGTGGGCGTTGAAGGCGGTGGCCACCGGCGCGCCGAGGCGCTCGGCGATCCTGAGGAAGCGATCGGCGGCGCCGGCGATCCGCACCCCGGTGCCGGGAAGCATGCACGGGCGCTTGGCCGCGGCCAGCCGCGCGATGACCGCCCGGGCCGCCTCGCGCAGGGCCGATCCGGTCAAGGCGCCCGCCTCGCTAGGCACCGCCAGCGGCCGCCCGTCGCCCCCCGCCAGGGGATCGAAGCCTTCCAGCGAATCAGGGTCGACCTGAGTGCCCTGGATGTCGATCGGAACGTCGACCCAGGTAGGTCCGGGCCGGCCGCTGACCGCCAGGTACAGCGCCTTTTCCACCTCGTAGCGGATGCGGGCGGGATCCTGCACGGTGACCGCGGACTTGGTGATGCCGCCGACCATGCGGACGATGTCCACCTCTTGGTCGCCCAGCTGGCGAAGACCGATCGGGAAGTTGCCCGCGATGGTCTCGCGGCGCACCTGGCCGGAGATCACGACCATCGGAATGCTGTCGGTATAGGCCCCGAACACCCCGTTCAGCGCGTTGATGCCGCCCGGACCGGTGGTGACGTTGAGAATGGCGGGCTGGCGGCCCAGGCGGGCGTAGGCTTCCGCCGCCATGGCGCAGGCCTGTTCATGGTGAAGGCAGACGACGCTCAGTCCGGGCGCGCGGCCGAACGCATCGTTGAGGTGCATGGCGCCGCCACCCGTCACCATGAACACGTGGGTCAGTCCGGCGGCGGCGAGGCGGTGGGCGATATAGTCGGCGACGCGCATGAGCTTTGGGAATCTCTCCGGGGCATAGAAACGCGGATGAGCGCGCGGCCCCGGGGCCGCGCGCGACGCCTAGAGCATCACGCTCCAGCGTTGGCTACCCCTTTTCAGGTGGCGACGCGCTTGAACTCGCGCGGCGGCGCGGCGGCGGCGCGCGGCACGCCGCGGTCGTCGATCAGCCGGCGCAGTTCGAGATCGTTGGCGTAGTCGCTCTCGACGTCGCGGATCTTCACTGGCTGGTCCTTGCCGATGGGCGCGCGGAGAACCTCGCCCCCTTCGAACTCGCGGACCGAGATCTGGCCGTGCACCAGGGGCACCGCGAAATAGACGTCGTCGGCGGTCAGCACCTGCTCGGCGGACAGGTCACGCTTGGCGTAGACGCCGCGAACCAGTTCGTCGAGGTAACGGACCTCCTTCTCGGGCGGCACGCGCTTGGCGCAGGCCGGCGCGCCGCACATTTCCTTGGCCTTGTGGAAGGCCTTGAACCAGGTGTCGGCCTGGCGAGGCAGGGTGCAGTAGGGCGAGACCGGCACACCCTGGTAGTCGATGTCGACGTGGCGCTCGAAGGTGCGCGCGCCCTTGGCGTAGGCGATCAGCACCGAATTGGCCCAGTCCGTCATCTCATGCGACGAGAAGCCGATCACCGTGTCTGGATAGCGGGCCTTGAGGAAGTCGATCTGGTTCAGCTCCAGTTCGCCGTCCTGCGAGGGATAGATCGACACGCAGTGGTTCAGCGCGAAGGGGAGGCCGCGCTCGGCGAAGAACTCGACGAGATGATCCATGTCAGCCAGGGAGGCGCCGCCGCTGGAGGCGATCACCGGCTTTCCGGCCCGGGCGATCTTTTCGAGCAGCACGCGGTCGCGGATATCGGAACTGGCGATCTTGATGAACGCTAGGTCGAACTCCACGCACTTGTCCACCGACACCTCGTCGAAGGGCGTCGCCATGGCGATCATGCCCTCGTCGCGGATGGCCTGGACCAGCATCGCCAGCTCGTCCCAGGTCAGTTCCGTCGCGCCAACCTTCTTGATGTAGCGCAGGTCTTCGCGGTCGCGATGCTGCCTGTGGATGAAGGTCCCCACGTCGCGGAACTGAAGCTTCATCGCCGCCCGTACGTTGTTGCGCCTGACGACCTCGCCGTACTCCCGGATAATCTTCAGGCCACGGTCGAGATTGCCCCAGTGGTTGTTGGCGAGTTCCAGGACGAACAGGTCTTCATAAATCGCATTTTGCATTCGTTCTTGCCGATCTCGGTTAGAGGGGGTGTCCCACAGATTGCGGCTTCGTCGACAAGGCCCCCCCTTAGTGACGTCACCATTCCATTTGTCGCGTCGGTGATTTTTCGCACAGTTCTCCACAAAATGACGTCCAGGCGCCCCGGTTCCCTCCAGGGAATCGCTCCCCCGGGACCGTTGGCGCTCCCCATCCGGCGCGGCCCGGGTACCCGTGGGTCATGTCGACATCATGACAATGAGCGTCACCTGAAGCGGCCCGAACCGATGGTCATTGGTGGTGTTCCGGGCTCTTCAGACTGACGCCGAGCGTTAGCATATGGGCTGGACGATCGAAAGCCCGTCGCGGCTTTTGGCCGCCGGGTGGTGATTTTGGTCTGGAATTGCCTTTGCGGCGCCTGTACCTGACTGCGCCCGCATGTTGACCTTTCAGACGCCATTGCCGCGCCACAGGCGTTCGAAGGCGCCGATCACCCGGCGCGGCGCCTAGTGGAGAGCGCCGTTTCCATACAAACGCTCGCCACCGCGTCTCCGTCGGCCCGCCGCGGCCGGGTGGAACTGGTCCTGGGCGGCCTCGTTCTCGTCGGGTTGCTGCTCGCCGGTTGGCGTTTCATGCAACAGGGCTACCTTCCCCAGCCGTTTTACTACCGCGCGTCAGACTCCTTGCTGGATTTGTATAGCACGGCATTCTGGGCGCACACAGCCGGCGCGTTCTCGCAGTGGCATTCGCAATACCCGCCACTGTCGTTCATCTTCCTTCGATTCGCCTCCCTGAAGAGCTGTTATGCGCCGGGATACCTATCCGGCCGGGATTGCGACTGGTTCGCGCGGCTGGTGCTGTTTGCCATTTTTTTAGGCAATTTGGCGCTGGTCTATCGGAACTACCGGCTGTCCGACCCGCGCACCGCCATCCCGCGGACGATCGCCATGGGGCTCGGCCTGCCCATGCTCTACGCGCTCGAACGCGGCAACCTGCTGATTCCCTGCTTCACCTGCTTCGTCCTCGGATACGGCGATCTCATCCGGCGCCAGTGGATCCGCTGCCTCGCCCTGGCGGCGGCGATGAATTTCAAGCCCTACCTCGTGTTCGTGGTCGTGCCGATGATCATCAAGCGCCGCTGGGCCTGGGCGGCGGCCTGCGGCCTGATGGGGGGCGCGATCTATGTCGCGACGGCGCTGTGGTACGGGTCGGGCTGGCCGTTGCAGATCATCGCCAACGAGACCTCCTACGCGGGCGCCCCCAGCAAGAGCTACTTCTCCGACCTCTACTATGCGACCTCCTACTGGCCGCTCATCCGCATCCTGCACACCCTCCCGGCCGGCCTGAGGCTCGCCTCGGCGCCGGTGGCGGCGGGGTGGAGCATGGCGCTGACGGTCGCTCTGCGCGCGGCGCAGCTGACCGCCCTGGCGTCACTGGTCGCCGCCCTCGTCAGGCCCGCAGGCGCCGACATTCGCCGCCTCGCCGCCCTGTCGGTGGCCGTCTCGATCACCGCCTTCACCACCGGCTCGGCCGGCTATGCGCAGATCTTCCTGTTCTTCCTGGTCTTTTACGAGCCCTGGCGCGGCCCGGTGCGCATCACGGTCCTCCTCGCCACCTACCTCCTGTGCATCCCCATCGACTATATAGTCCTGCCGCTCGCGCCCCAGGCGGCCTACAGCTGGCTGGGGGGGCGCGAGGTGACGGCGGCGGCGGGGGTGTCCATCGGCCAGATCGTTCGCCCGGCGCTGCTGTTGATCATCCAGACGGGCCTTGTCATCCTGAACCTCCAGGACATCCGCCGCGCCCCCCAGGGCGCGCGCCCGCGCCGCCATGACGATGGTTTAACGTGCTCGCGTTCGGCGGCCAGTCTATCAGAAACCTGACGCCGACCGACGCCCAGGCCGAGAAGGACCAGCCATGATCAGCAGCAGCAAGTCAGGGCGCCGCCGAGCCGCCGGGGCGACCAAGCCCGGCGAATTGAGGGAGACCGTTCAGACGATCGCCGTCGCCCTGCTCGTCGCCCTGGCGATTAAGACCCTGCTGTTCCAGCCCTTCACCATCCCTTCGGCCTCGGAGGAGCCCAACCTCTACGAAGGCGACTATGTCGTCGTCTCCAAGTGGCCCTATGGCTACAGCCACCATTCGATCCTCTTCAGCCCGCCGCTGTTCAACGGCCGCGTGCTGTTCAGTCCCCCGCGGCGGGGCGATGTCATCGTCTTCAAGCTGCCGAGCAGCGGTCACGTCGACTTCATCAAGCGGCTGGTCGGCCTGCCCGGCGACCGCCTTCAGGTGCGGGATGGTCGGCTTTACATAAACGGCCGGCCCCTGCCGGTCGCGCCCGACAAGACCGTCACGGTCGAAGACCGCCTCGTGTCCGAGGAGGCTTCGTGGCGCTGGGAGACCAACCCCGAGGGGCGGCGGTACCTGACCCAGATCCACGGCGCGGGAGCCGAAGCGGCCGACAACACCGGGGTCTACGTCGTGCCCCCGCACTGCTACTTCATGATGGGCGACAACCGCGAAAACTCGCTCGACAGCCGCTTCGATTCGGGCCTGTCGCCCGAAGATCCCAAGCTCCGCGGGTGCGGCTGGGACAGTCGGCTCGACGCCTACCTGCCTCAGGAAACCGGCGTCGGCTTCGTGCCGGAGGAGAACCTGGTCGGCCGGGCGGAAATCGTGCTGCTGTCGTGGAACAGGGGGGCGTCCATCTTCAAGCCGTGGACCTGGCTCGACCTGCGCGGCGACCGCTTCCTGCGGCTCATCCACTAAAAGCGCGTTCCGAAAAGTGGGAGCCGGTTTTCGGATCAAAACGCGCGTCGAAACAAAGAACTACTCCACCTCCACCCGCCCGCGCACGAACTGGACCAGCAGGAGGCCGGCCAGCGTGAGCCCCGAGGCCCACGCCGCAGGGTACAATGGGTTGTAGTAGGCGGGTATGAATTCCCCGAAGAAACCGGCCCGCATCATCTCGAAACAGTGGATGAACGGAATGGTGAGCACGCCCGCCCGAAACTTCGGTGGCAGCCAGGCGGCCATGTAGAAGGCGCCTGAGACCGGGATCAGGACGTAGGTGATCACCTGCACGAACCGCTCCACGAACTCGAAGATCTGTCCCAGCGCCCCGGTGATGAGGGCGATGCCGAACGACATCCAGGCCAGGAGAAACCACCCCCCGTAGAGGAGCAGAAGGTTCTTCGGCAGCGACATCAGCCCGAGGAGATTCAGGCCCAGCACGATGACGATGTACGCCAGGGAGATTCCCAGCGCCTCGATGCTGAAGCGGGCGACGAACAGGTGCAGGGGGGTGATCTGCCGATGATAGAGCAGCGCCTGGTTGACCCTCACGACGCCGACGCTGAACCCGACGGTCTGCCGCAGCAGGATCAGGGGCAGGTAGCCGGTGATGATGAACGGTACGACACGAATCCCGTGCTCGTAGGGTGCTCTGATCACGCTCCACAGCACCGACACGGCGCCGGCGAAGATCATCGGCTCGGCGATGACCCACAGGAAGCCAAGGTTGTCGCGGCCGTAGCGGGTGGCCAACTCGCGCATCAGCAGGGCCCAGATGATCCGGCGGTGGGTGTCGGCGGCGTCGGCGAGCCGTCTGGCGGCGGTGGAGACCATGGGCGGACCATCGGGGCGGGCGGCCCCGCCGTCAATCGCCGCCGCGCCGCCAACGCCGCGCTTTACGGCGCGGCGGTTTCCTCCTAAGCAACAGAGTTGTTAACCATCCAGGCGTCGAGGTCGACTAACGCGGCGTCTGGCGAGAGGACTGCAGCCGTTGAATCCGACGAAAGTCTGTATAGATGGCTTCAATATCGCCATGCCTAAGGGTTCCGGCATTGCAACCTACGCCCGCAACCTGGACCTCAGCCTGAAATGTCTAGGTTATCAGACGCAAATTTTGTACGGCCCCGAACAGGGAGCAGGGCGGGACGAGCTGCTCAGCGAGATCGCCTTGTTCGATGCTCCATCACCGCCGTCGCCGGCCCGGCGGCTCGCCGCCGCGGTGCGCGACGTCACAAGCCTGGCGGCTCCCCTCGGTCGCGTCGCCCGGGAAATCGTCCCGACCGGTGAGGTGATCACCGGCCAGTCAGAGCAGAATAAACCGTCCTCGGACGGATTGTGGGTGAGCCGCCATCTGTTTCACGCCGCGAACCGGGCTCATGCCTCCCTGGGGATGTTCACGCCGCTCCGCTTCGAAAAGGGCCGTGATGGGCCGCCGGACGTCATGCACTGGACCTGCCCGCTTCCGCTGCGCGCGCCGGGTCGCCCCAACCTCTACACCATCCACGATCTCGTGCCCTTGCGGCTGCCATTCGCCACGCTCGACAACAAACGCCGATTTCTGAGCCTGTGCCGGGAGATCGGCGCCTCGGCGGATCGGGTGGTTACAGTCTCGGAGCACTCGCGCGACGACATAGTGCGGATCCTCGGGGTCGACACAGAGCGCATCTCGGTCACCTATCAGTCGGTCACCCTGCCTGAGGCCTTGATGGCGCGGCCGGACGCCGAGGTGGCGCGTGAGGTGGGGGGCGTGTTCGGCCTCGACTGGGGCGGCTACTTCCTGTTCTTCGGGGCGATCGAGCCGAAGAAGAACCTCGGCCGCATCGTCGAGGCCTACCTGGCCTCGGGGGTGGCCGCTCCCCTGGTGATCATCGGAGGCAAGGCGTGGCTGGACGACGCCGAGACGCAAATGATCTATGACGACCTCGTCGGGATCAGCGCCCTGCGCGACGGCCTGATCCGGCGCGCCGATCGCATCCGGCGCTATGAGTACCTGCCGTTCGGCCTGCTGGTGAGCCTGATCCGGGGCGCCCGGGCGACCCTGTTGCCGTCGCTCTACGAGGGGTTCGGCCTTCCCGTCCTCGAATCGATGCTCCTGAAGACGCCGGTGCTGGCCTCGACCGCCGGGTCGCTTCCCGAGGTCGCGGGCAACGCCGCTCTGCTGGTCGACCCCTACGACACCCACGCTATCCGGAAAGGAATCGAAGCCCTGGACGCCGACGCCGATCTGCGCAGCGAACTCACCGCGCGGGGCGTCCGACAGGCGGCGAAGTTCAGCCCGGAGGCGTACCGGCGGAAGCTGGCCGACCTCTACCAGCCGCTCCTCTGACCTGAAGCGCCTCATGGCCGTCGTCCTCTTTGACGCCACCCGGCTCTTCATGCGGGCCTCGCGAACCTCGCCCACGGGCATCGACCGCGTGACCGAGGCCTACGGCCGCTGGCTGCTCGGGCGGGGCGACGTGACCCTGGTGCCCGTCTGCTCCTGGGGCGGAGTCCTCACCTCGCTGTCGCTGCGGCGATTCGAGCGGATCCTGGACGACAAGCGCTCGCGAGCCCCGGGTTCGGACCGACACTGGTCGCAGCTGGTGGCGGCGCTCGACGATCCCGCCGGACGGGCGCCGGGGCTCCGCGTTCCGCCGGACCCCGACCCTCTGGCGCGGCCGGGCGTCCGCTACGCGACCTTCGCCATGCGCACCCTCGCCAACTGGCGGCCGCGCCGCCCCGCCGCGGACGCCCTCTATCTCAATGTCAGCCACTTCGGCCTGGAGCAGCCGCGGCTGCTGGAGCGCCTCACCGCGCGGGGCGTCCGTCCGGTGGCGATGGTCCATGACCTCATTCCCATCACCCATCCGGAATATTGTTCCGCCCCGGCGTCGGGATGGCATCTTCGCCGCATCGAAGCGGTGCTCGACCACGCCGCCCTGGTGATCACCAACTCCGGCTCGACCGCCGCGGAACTGGAGGCCTTCGCGGACGCCCGGGGACGGCGGCGGCCGCCCCTGCGCGTGGCGCCCCTCGGGCTGGAGCCGGCGTTCCTGACCCGGCCGCCCCCCCTCGCCACCGGGCGCCCCTACTTCCTGTGCGTCGGGACGCTCGAGCCGCGCAAGAACGTCGCGCTCCTGTTCACCCTCTGGCGCAGGCTGGCGGAGCGGCTGGGGGAGGCGACCCCACCCCTGGTCCTGGCGGGGCGGCGCGGATGGGAGACCGAGAACATCATCGACCACCTGGACCGCTCGCCGCCCATCCGCCGGTTCGTGCACGAGGTCAGCGGCCTGGGGGACGCGCAGCTGGCCCGCCTCATCGGCGGGGCGACCGCGCTGCTGGCGCCCTCGTTCAGCGAAGGGTTCGACCTGCCGGTGGCGGAGGCGGCGGTCCTCGGCACGCCGGTGATCGCCTCCGATATCGCCGCGCACCGCGAGTTGGCCGGGCATGCCCGGCTCCTCGATCCGGTCGACGGGCCGGCCTGGCTGGCCGCGATCGAGGCGGCGACGCTCCGACGCCCCGTTTCGCCCCCCTCCACGCCGTTCAGCTGGCCCGAGCACTTCGCGCTGGTCGCCGAGGGGCTGGGCCTGGGGGCCGATCGCGACCGCTAGCCTTAGCTGGTCGGGTCAGTTCGGCAGTTCCGCCAGCATCCGGCGGGTGGCTTCCGGGACGATCAGATCGATCCCCCGACGGGTGGCGTAGGCTCCGCTGACCTGCGTGCGCGCCATCACCACCTTGCGGAAGGCGGCGAAGAACTCCGGATCGGGTGCCTCGCCGGCCGTCCAGAACGAGTCGAGGCCGCCCTGATGGGTCAGGCCGGGCAGGTCGTAGATCGCCTTTCCCAGGGCCACGGTCGGCAGCCCCGCCTCGATCGCCGTCAGGCCCGCCGTCGAATTGACCGTGACCGCGCCGGCCGCGTACCCTGCCATGGCGCGAAAGTCGCCGATGTCGCTGAAGAACACCCGGGAGGCCACGCCGGCCGCCCGGGCCGCGGCCGTCAGGACCTCGCGGTGCGGCTCGAGACCGTGGTCCAGGGGATGGGCCTTGAACAGCAGGCGCGCGTCCGTCGGCGCGCTCCTGGCGAAGCTCGCGACCACCTGTTCGATGAACGAGGCGACGCCCGGTATCGCCGAATGAAGTCGCAGCTGGCTGTCGCCCGGCCGTTGCAGGATGGCGAGGTAAAGCGGGCCCGGCGTCTCGAGAACGGCCGTCAGCCGCCGGCGGTCCCGGCGGCGGAACAGACGCTGGCGGATGTAGCGGGCGGTATGGCTCAGCGCCTGGCGCTGCAGGTCGTAGTCGTAGGGCAGGCGGAACTTGGCGAACGCCGGCGCGGCCAGCCAGACGGCGAGGTGATAGGCGAAGATGTTGCGCACGGCCGGCGGCGTCAGCGGGGGAAGCCACTGCACGGTCGGTTCCGGCGCGTCGGCGGCGGCGCGGCGATAGGCGTCGGGCGTCCGGGGAAGGCGGGAGCGGCCGTTGACGCCGTCGCGTTCGAGAGTGATCCAGAACGGCCGGAAATAGCCCTGCTCGAGCACGTGAACCTTGAGCGAAAGACGGGCCGCCACGGCCGCCGCCTCGACGCAATAGGGGTGCGTATCGCCATAGAGCACCAGGTCGGTGACCCCGCCGGCCGCCGCCATGGCCTCCAGCCAGCGGCCCCACCCCGGAAGGCCGTCGCGATAGACGTGGGCGTGGTCCAGCCCCCAGTCGAGGACGTCGCCGCCGTTCAGCAGGATCCGGCTGCAGCGCGCCCCGGTCGAACGCAGGTTCTCGGCGAGCCGGCGCGTGAACGCGCCGAACGGGCCGAAGATGAAAAGGAAATGGCGGCCGCGCCCGCCGGCGTCGTCACGGACGCGCAGCCGGGAAGCCCGGTTGTCGAGCGGACGCGCGCCCGGGCCGAACAGGTCGGTGTCGCGCGGCAGAATCGCGCTGCGGCGCGCCGGGGCGGGGGCGGCGCCGCCGCAAAGCTGGCCCTCCGACAGGGCGACCACGAGGTCTATTCTGCGGTTCATCCGCGACATCCCCCCTGGCGGCTACGAACGGGTCATGGAATAGTACTCGTTACGCGAACATTATAGCCGATTTGCGTAACGCTATTGATGAGGTCAAAGAATTTCTTAGTTTCGGTAATATCCGAGCGCGGAACATAAAGCAGATCATCGGTGCTCATGTCGAAATTGTTGGCGACGAACACGCTCTCCGGGTTGAGGAAATTCAGCCGGTAGACAATCGGCGTTCCCTTCGCCGCGGGCGGCATGGTCACGCCCAGGGCCGCGGCCACCTCCGGCCGTTCGAAGCGGAAGACCATGACCGAGCGGGCGTTGGCGGCGTTCGTGTCCAGGCCGCCGGCGCGGCTGATGGCGGCCGCCAGGGTCAGGTTCTCGTCCTCGATCGCGGTCTGGGAGGCGCGGCCGAAGGCGCCGAAGGTGCTGAACTTGCGCGGCCGGTCGACGACACGGACCTGGTCACCCGGCGAGAGACGGATGTTCTGGGACGGGTCCGACAGCACCGCGTTCAGCGGAACCTCGCCGTAGCGGCCGCCCCGGACGACGATCAGCGCCAGGTCGGCCGGCGCCTTGCTCGGACCGCCGGCCGAGGCCAGCAGGTCGAGCAGGCGATCGTTGTGCGCCGAGAGCGGAAAGTGGCCGGCGTTGCGCACTTCGCCGATGACGGCCACGGCGTTGGCGCGGCTGTCGATGACGGTCACGGTGACCTGAGGATCGACCGCGCGCTTGCGCAGCGCGCGCCGGATGGCGTCGGCCGCCTGGGTCGGCGTCAGCCCCGCGACCCTCACCTCGCCGGCGAAGGGGACGTCCAGGGCGCCGTCGCGGTTCACCACCAGACGCGGCAGGGTTCGCGCCGAATCCGTGACGACGGGCGCCTCAGGAAGGTCGGCCGGGCGCTCGAAGAGCCCGCCGCCGCCGGCCTCGAAGACCGCGACCGAGAGGGTGTCGCCTTCGGCGATCAGGTCCGAGGGCGCGTCGCTGGACTGATTCGTCAGGCTCGCGAGGGCCCTCGGCGGGTGGGCGGCGATCACCTGGGTGGCCGCATAGTCCAGCTCCACGAGGGCGTAGCGCGCCTCGACTCGGCCCGCCTCCCGCGGAACCGATCGCGCCGAAGGACCATCGTGCGGCAGCGTCGAGCAGCCGGCGGTGAAGAGCAGCAGAAGGGCGGCGGACGCGACCCGCATGAAGACCCCCGGGGTAGGTTCTTGCGACCCGGGGCGGGGAGGAGCCTCCGTCCGGGATTTGGAACTCTGTTGACCGCCGATCGTCGCGTCCAGCCCGGCCCGCCCGCCGAGACCCTCACCACGTCAGCCATTGTTAAATCCAGGAAAATGGGGGCGGAAGCAAGGCAGGGGCGGGGGAGGCGGCCTCCGATGATTTCGGTTGCGCTCCAGGGGACGCGAGGGGAAAAGAGGCGCGATCGGCGCCGCGTGGGGTTGAGGATGAAGTTTGAACGGGCGCCCGGCTTCCAGGCCGAAGCGCCGGCGGCCATCTCGATCGGGCGGCCGGACCAGGGTGCGATCTCGGGGAAGCGGCCCTGGCCGACGCGCATTCCGTGGCTTTTCGTGCTGATCGTCGTCGCGCCGACGGTCCTGGTCGGCATCTACTATCTGCTGATCGCCTCGCCCCTCTATGTCTCGGAGGCGCGCTTCGTGGTGAGGTCGCGCAATCAGGCCCAGCCCGCGGCGCTGGGCTCGCTGTTGCAGGGGGTCGGCATATCGCTCACCCCCGGCGAGACCGACGCCTATGAGGTCCATGAGTACATGGTCTCGCGCGACGCCGCGCACGAGCTGATTCGCTCCCATCGCCTGCGCGCGCTGCTGGCGCGGCCGGAGGCGGACTTCCTGACCCGCTTTCCCCGGCCCTTCGAGGGCCAGAGCTTCGAGAACCTGTACCGCAGCTACCACCGCTTCGTGACCGTCGGCTATGATTCGCAGACCGGGATCAGCACCTTGCGGGTCGAGGGCTTCCGTCCCGGCGACGCCCAGGAGATCGCCCAGGCCCTGCTGGACGGCGGCGAAGCCCTGGTCAACCGCCTCAACGACCGGGCCGCGGCCGACGCGGTGGCCCAGGCCCAGCGGCAGGTCCTGGAGGCGGAGGCCCACGGCGTCGAGGCGCAGGCGAACCTGACGACCTTCCGCAACGCCGAGCGGCTGATCGACCCCGAGCGCACCTCGGCGTCCGGCGTCGACCTCGTGGGCCGGCTCGAGGGGCAACTGGCGTCGATGCGCGCCGAACGCGCCGGTCTCGCCGCCTCGGCCCCGGAGAGCCCGCAACTGCCCGTCCTGGACCGGCGAATCGCCGCCTTCTCCGCGCAGCTGGAAAGCGAGCGCACGCGAATCGCCGGCGAGGCCGACTCCCTGGCCCCCAAGGTCGGCGAATACGAGCGCCTGACCCTGGCGCGCGACCTGTCGGTCAAATCGGTGGAGGGGGCCGTGACCACCCTCGAGGCGGCGCGCCTCGACGCCCGGCGCAAGCAGCTCTACCTCGAACGGGTCGTCAGCCCCGACTTCCCCGACAAGGCCGAACGCCCGCGGCGCCTGCTGACCATCTTCACCGTGCTGATCACCGCCCTGGTCGCCTACGCCACGGTCTCGCTGGTCATCGCCGGCCTGCGCGAGCACCGCCAGCAATGACAGCCACCCCCAGCGCCCCGGAAACGCGCTGAATGCTGGTCGTCCGCGGTCTGACAAAGCACTTCCTTCGGCACGGGACGCCGCGGACCCTGTTCCGGGACCTGTCGTTCGACCTGCCGCGCGACGGCCGCCTGGCCGTGCTCGGCCGCAACGGCCAGGGCAAGTCCACCCTGATCAAGATCCTCGGCGGCGTCCTCTGGCCGACGGCGGGCGAGGTGAAGTGGAGCATGACCGCCTCCTGGCCGCTCGGCTTCGGCGGCGGCTTTCAGGGCGGGATGACGGGCCTCGACAACATCCGCTTCCTCGCCCGCGTCTACCGGCGCGAGGCCAGTCCACTGATCGATCACGTCGAGCGATTCGCCGAGCTGGGCGACGCCCTCAGCGTGCCGGTGAAGCACTACTCCTCGGGCATGCGCGCGCGCCTGGCGTTCGGCCTCTCCCTGGCCATCGAGTTCGACTGCTACCTGATCGACGAGATCATCGCCGTGGGCGACGCCGTGTTCCGCGGCAAGTGCGAGCGGGAGCTCTTCGATCACCGCCGCGACCGGGCCTACATCATCGCCTCGCACGACATGTCGTTCATCAAGCAGACCTGCTCGAGCGCGATCGTGATCGAGAGCGGCCGCGCCAAGATATTCGACAATGTTGACACCGCGGTCGATATCTACGCTGCTCTCTGCGACGAGGAGTCCGCTCGTAGCATGGGCGAGTACGCATGACATCCGGGGTCTCGCTGTTGTTGGATCACCCCTCGCGTCTCTGGTGGCCTCGCAACCTGTTTCGCTGGGGCGACGTTCCTGACGATGAATGCCCCGAACAGATGGACGTCACCGGTCAGGCGCGGGTGCTGGCCTTCGGGCCTTTTGTCGAGCTTCAGGCTGGCGATTGGCGCGCGGTCATCAGCTATGAAGTCTGTGACCAGGCGGCGCGGCGCTCGTATCTGGTCGAGTTCGGATCGGGCGCCGATCTGTCCCGCGCGCGGGCGGGGCCGGTCGAGCCGGGGCGCAACCAGCTCTGCGTCGAGCATCACTTCGTGCGCCCCGCAGCGGCGGAAATTCGATTCTGGGTGGCTCGCGCGGCCTTTCATGGCGAGTTGCGTTTCCTGGGCGCGACCCTCGAGCGTGGCGCTCCTTCGGCCGACGGCGGCATTGAGTTCGCGTCCGACATCTAGGCCGCGGCGCCTTACAGGGGAGCGTGGGTCGTGGGTCGTTGGTCAGTGCTCAGACTGGGAAGACGCATGATGGGGGGGCAATCTCCAGCGCTGGATCTGATCGGTCTGAACGAGCTTCCGACGATCGACCGATGGGACCTGGAGCGACGCGCCCGCGGCGCGGTGCAGCCGGTCTACCTCGGCCAGTCCGTCGCCCTCTGCCGGGTGCTCGCCCGCTACAAGATGTTCGTGGACACGACCGACGTCGGGTTCGGGGCGCATCTGTTGCTGGACGGCTTCTGGGAAAGCTGGCTCACCACGTTCATAGCGGCCCGCGTCAAGCCGGGCGACGCCGTGATCGATGTCGGCGCCAACCACGGCTACTACACGCTCCTGATGTCCGATCTGGTCGGGCCCGCGGGACGCGTCGCCGCCGTCGAGCCCAATCCGAACATTTGCCGGCTCCTGCGCAAGTCGGTCTCGCTCAATGGCTTCGCATCCCGCGTGACCATCCTCGAGCAGGCCGCCACCGGCGTCGATGGGGCCGACGTCAGCCTGTGCCTGCCGCCGAACGAATCGAAGAACGCCTACCTGAGCGAGTACGCCGACCAGGCGGTCGCCCGCGGCGAAACGGTCGTGAGCGTGGTGGCCGGCCGGCTCGCCACCGCCCTGAGGGATTGGGACCGGCTCGACTTCGTGAAAATCGACGTCGAAGGCGCCGAGGAGGCGGCGGTGGAAGGACTCTTTCCGCTTCTCGAACGCCATCGGCCCCGCATGGTGCTCGAGTTCAACGCCCTGCGTTGCGCCGCGCCGCGCGCGTTGCTCGAGAGATTGATAAAACTTTACGGGTCGCTGGCCTTCGTCCACTTCGACGGCGCCGCCCATCCCGCCGAGATCGACAGTCTGCTCGATGTCCAACAGCGGGAGGACTGGCTACTCTACCTGAGTCCCCCGGCCTAAGTCCGCCAGCCTAAGTCCCGGCCGCGTGCGACTAGTTGCCCTAATGACCGGGAAAACAGGGCGTGATGAGACGCAGACCGTGCAAATTCCCCCCGCAATCGTTAAACAGCGCCAGAGTCGCATCTCCGATCAAGCGCGAGCGATCATGAATTCCGCACGTCGTCGCCAGCTTTTCGCATCGAGCGCCGGCATTTGACTGGTCCGGCCCAGATTTCCACCGGGTCGGTGGCGTTTTCGATCGCCGCCTCGATCTGTGGCGTCCCTGTCGACGCCGCCGAGCTGGCGCATCGTTTCGGCGCGGGCGGCGCCTTCGGCGTGCCGGAGATGCTGCGCGCGGCCCCGGCGCTGGGCCTGCGGGCCCGCTCGGCGACGCCCTCCGTGCGCCGGCTGGCCCAGATGCCGATGCCGGCGCTGGCGCGCGACCGCAGCGGCGAGTTCTTCGTCATCGGCCGGATCGGCGTCGACGACGACGGCGTCGCCCGGCAGTATCTGATCCAGCGCCCGGGCCTGGCGCCGATGGCCCTGGCGCCCGAAGCGTTCGCCCAGGTCTGGGACGGCTCGCTGGTCCTGATGGCCCGCCGCATCGCGCCCGGCGATCCCAACCGGCCGTTCGGCCTCAGCTGGTTCTACGACGCCGTCTTCCGCTACCGGCGGATCCTCGGCGAGGTGCTGATGGTCAGCTTCGCCCTGCAGCTGCTGGGCCTGGCGACGCCGCTGTTCTTCCAGGTCATCGTCGACAAGGTGTTGGTCCACCACGGCCTCTCCACGCTCAACGTGGTCGCCATCGGCCTCGGCATCGCCCTGACCTTCGAGGTGCTGCTCGGGGGCCTGCGGTCCTATGTCTTCTCCCACACCACCAACCGCATCGACGTGGAGCTGGGGGCGCGGCTCTTCCACCACCTGCTGCGCCTGCCGCTCGGCTATTTTGGAGCCCGCCGGGTCGGCGACAGCGTCGCGCGGGTGCGCGAACTGGAGAACATCCGCCAGTTCCTGACCGGCTCGACCCTGACCCTGGTTCTCGACCTGATCTTCGGGATGATCTTCCTGACCGTCATCTTCCTCTACTCGCCGATCCTGGGCTGGGTGGTGACGGCGGGGATTCCGATCTATGTGGCGATTTCGGTCCTCGCCACGCCCGCCATTCGCCTGCGGATCCAGGAGAAGTTCCGCCGCGGGGCCGAGAACCAGTCGTTCCTGGTCGAGACGGTGTCGGGCATCGAGACCCTCAAGGCGATGGCGGTCGAGCCGCAGATGCAGCGCCGCTGGGAGGAGCAGCTGGCGGGCTACGTGCGATCGGCCTTCCGGGTCAGCACCCTCGGCATCCTGGCAGGGCAGGGGGCGCAGTTCGTCAGCCGCATGACCACCCTGGTGATCCTCTACGTCGGGGCCAACCAGGTGATGCACGAGAAGATGACGATCGGCGAGCTGATCGCCGTCAACATGCTGGCCGGCCAGCTTTCCGGCCCGATCCTGCGCCTCGCCCAGCTGTGGCAGGACTTCCAGCAGGTGCGGGTGTCGGTGGAGCGGGTGGGGGACATCCTCAACAGCGCCGCCGAGCCACTCAGCCCGCCGGGGGCGGCGGCGCGGCCGGCGATCGAGGGCGCGATCGCCTTCGACGACGTCAGCTTCCGCTACCAGCCCACCGGCCCGCGCGTGCTGGACGAGCTCGCGCTGAGCATTCCGGCCGGCCAGATCATCGGCGTCGTCGGTCCCTCGGGCTCGGGCAAGTCGACGCTGACGCGCATGGTGCAGCGCCTGTGCGCGCCCGAATCGGGGCGGGTGACCATCGACGGGCTCGACCTGACCATCGTCGATGTCGCCTGGCTGCGGCGCCAGATCGGCGTCGTGCTGCAGGAGAGCGTGCTCTTCAACGCCACCATCCGCGACAACATCGCCCTGCGCGATCCCACCATGACCATGGACCGCGTGGTGCGCGCGGCGCGCCTGGCCGGGGCAGAGGAGTTCATCGCCGAGCTGCCGGGCGGCTATGAGACGGCGGTTGGCGAGCGGGGCTCGACCCTGTCCGGCGGCCAGCGGCAGCGCATCGCCATCGCCCGCGCCCTGGCGCTGGATCCGCGCATCCTGATCTTCGACGAGGCGACCAGCGCCCTCGATCCCGAGAGCGAACAGGCGATCCAGGCCAACATGCTGGAGATCTGCCGTGGGCGGACGGTCGTGATCGTGGCCCACCGCCTCTCGGCCCTGCGCAACGTGCACCGCATCGTCACCCTGGAGCGCGGCCGGATCATCGAGGACGGGACCCATGCCGAGCTGCTGCGGGCCGGCGGGCGTTACGCCCATCTGTGGGCGGCCCAGACCCAGGGCCTGACGACCGTCGCCGCCTGGCCGGGGGCCGCGGAATGAGCCGGCGTCCCAGGCGGCGCGACGAGCCGGGCGCGGAGCGGCGAGCGAGGCCGCCCGCCCTCCCCAGGGCGCCCATCAAGGCTGACCCGATCTTCGGGGCCCGGCCGCGGCACGAGCTGCAGTTCCTGCCCGCGGCGCTTGAGGTGATCGACACCCCCGCGCCGCCGTTGCCCCGCGTCGCCGCCCTGGCGATCGTGGCGCTGCTGGCAACGGCGCTCGCCTGGTCGGTGCTGGGTAAGGTGGACATCGTCTCCACCGCCCCCGGCCGGATCGTCCCGGCTGGGGGCAGCAAGGTGGTCCAGCCGCTCGAGGCGGGCACGGTGACGGCGATCCTCGTTCACGACGGCGCGGCGGTGCGCCGGGGCGACGTGCTGGTCACCCTGGAGCCCACCGCGACCCTGGCCGATCAGGCCCGCGCCCGCGGCGAGCTCGCCGGCGTACAGCTGGAGGCGGCGCGGCTGCGGGCGGTCGCCCTGGGCGAATCGTTCCGGGCCCCGCAGGGCGCCGACGCCGAGGCGACCACCATCGCCCGGCGCGAGGCGGATGCGGAGATCGCCGACCGCCAGGCCAAGCTGCAGGGCCTGCGCGACCAGATCGCCGAGCATCGCGCGGCCCTGACCGGGGCCAGGGCCGAGGTCGACCGCCTGACCGCGCTCCTGCCGCTCGCCCAGCAGCGGTCCAAGATCTACCAGGCCCTCAACGCCCAGGGATTCAGCTCTTCGCTGCAGCTCATCGAGGCCAGGGAGAAGGAGGCGGACACCCGCATGTCGCTGGAGATCCAGCGGCGCAAGATCCCCGAACTCGAGGCCCAGATCGCCACCGCCGAAAGGGCGGAGGCGCAGGCGGCGGCCGACGCCGCCAAGACCTCGCTCTCGGCCCTGGCGGAGGCGCAGGTGAAGGCCGCCTCGCTGCAGGAGGATTTCACCAAGGCCGCCGACCGGCTGAAGGGGCGAACCCTGACCGCGCCGGTCGACGGAACCGTCCAGGAGCTGGCCATCCACACCGTCGGCGGCGTCGTGGCGCCCGGCCAGACCCTGATGCGGATCGCGCCGTCGTCCGCCCCGGTCGAGGTGGAGGCAAAGCTCGCCAATAAGGACATCGGCTTCGTCCGCGCCGGCATGCCGGCGGAGATCAAGGTGCAGACATTCCCGTTCACCCGCTACGGCCTGATCAAGGCGGTGGTCTCCAGCGTCTCGCGCGACGCGGTGACTGATCCCCGGGCGCCGGACGCCCAGGCGACGCAGAACGCCGCCTCGGGCGAGGATCTGCACTACCTGATGCGGCTGAAGCTCGACCACGACACCATGGACATCGACGGCAAGCCGGTGAGGCTCACGCCCGGAATGGCGGTGACCGCGGAAATCCGCACCGGCCGCCGGCGCGTGATCGACTACGTGCTCTCCCCCCTGGCCCGCGCCACCCGCGAAGCCGGCCGCGAGCGCTGACGGTCAGCTGTGGAACGACCACTCCGGGCCCAGGGCGCCGACCTGAGTGTACTGGGCCTGGCCGCTGACGACCTTGCCGATCACCACGGCGCCGTTGGTGTTTTCGATCATGAAGCTGTCGACGCCCTGCCCGGTGTAGTCGCCGGCGCCTACGAACTTCCACTCCGGACCCAGGCCGCCGATCTGGGCGTAGGTCGTGTGATTTCCCGCGCCCACCTCGCCGACCTCCAGCACGCCGCTGGTGTTCTCGATCAGGAAGCCGGTGTTGCCGTCGCCCAGGAAGTCCCCGGTTTCGACGAATTTCCATTCCGGGCCGAGCGCCGCCACCTGGGTGAAGGTCGTCTGGGAGCCGCTGACCTCGCCGACCACGACGGCGCCCGAGGTGTTCTCGATCAGGAAAGCGTCCTCGGCGTGGTGCAGGAAGTTGCCGGCCCCGACGAATTTCCATTCCGGACCAAGGCTCGTCACCTGGGTGAGGAACTCGCTGCTCCCTTGGCGATGGCCGAGAACGACGGCGCCCGCCGTATTCTCGATCAGGAACTCGGACACTCCATCCCCCCGGAAATCGCCGGTTTCGCGGAAGGACCATTCGGGCCCGAGGGCGGCGACCTGGGTGTAGGTGACCCCGCCCCCGGCCACCTGGCCAACGAACACCGTCCCGTTGGTGTTCTCGATCAGGAAGTCCGAATGGCCATTGCTCAGGTAATCTCCCGTGCCCTCGAAGCGCCACTCCGGTCCCAATCCCGCGACCTGGGTGTAGGACTCCTGGCCGCCTCCGCCGAGCTGGCCGATCACCACCGCGCCGACGGTGTTCTCGATCAGCAGATCGCTGACGCCGGCCTGGCTGAAGTGGTCCGGGACGCCCAGGGTATGGACTTCATTGTCGCTGGCGTTGACGCTGGTCGCCAGGCCTGAGCCGATCTGGGTCGACAGGGAATCGCCCAGCGCCAGCAGGTTGCCATTGAACGTGGACGGCGTCGCCCAGGCGCTCGACGTGCGGTCGACGCCGCTCAGGATGATGCAGGTTGGGCCGTAGGCGTCGACATAGTAGGTGGCCGTGTTGGTGACGGTCCCCAGATTGAACGTCTCGATGGTAATCTGGTTGGTCGCGTCGTTGATCGCGCTGACGACGTAGGTGACGGCCGTGTTGCCGCTCACCGCCGCGTTGATCGTCCCGTTGAGGGTCGCGAGGCTGAAGTTCGAGCCCTGCGTGCCTGTGGTGGTGTCGGTGATCGACGTCAACGTGACGAGGCCGGCGTTGGTGAACCGCTGGTTCAGCAAGCCATCGAGAGAGCCGGTTACAACGCCCATGACATCCACTCCAACACACCGGCGACAAACGCCGTTACATTCTTCGCGCGGCTCACTTCCGGAACGTCCACTCCGGTCCCAGGGCGCCCACCTGGGCGTACTGCGCATGGCCGCCGACCACCGTTCCGGTGAACACCGCCCCGGCGGTGTTCTCGATCAGGAAGCTGTCGGGACCGGCGCCGCTGAAGACGCCAGCGCCGACGAAATGCCACTCCGGACCCAGCCCGCCGATCTGGGTGTAGCCGGCCTGGCCGTTGGAGCCGACCTCGCCCACCGCCAGGACGCCGTTGGTGTTCTGGATCAGGAAATCGGTCTTGCCGTCGTTCAGGAAGTCGCCGCTCTCGACGAACTTCCATTCCGGTCCAAGGGCGCCGATGGTCGTGTAGCTGGTCACGCCGCCGTTGACCTCGCCGACAACGACGGCGCCGTGGGTGTTCTCGATCAGGAAGCCGCCCTTGCCGTCGCCCAGGAAATCGCCCGTGCCGACGAAGCTCCACTCCGGTCCCAGCGCCGCGATCTGGGTATAGCTCTCCTGGTTGCCGACGCCGATCTGGGCCACCACCACCGCCCCGGCGGTGTTCTCGATCAGGAAGCCCTCGGCGCCACGCCCGCCCTTGGTCGGCACGTCTCCCTTGAACGACCATTCCGGGCCGAGGGCGGCAACCTGGGTGTAGGTGACGTGGCCGCTGACGACGTCGGCCGCGACCACCGCCCCGGCGGTGTTCCTGATCAGGAAGCCTTGATTGCCGTCGCCCAGGAAGTCGCCGGCGCCCACGAAGGTCCATTCGGGGCCCAGGCCCGCGACCTGGGTGTAGACGGCGCCACTGCCGCCGACCTCGCCGACCACCACGGCGCCGTTGGTGTTCTGGATCAGGAAGTCGCTCTTGCCGTCGCCGTTGAAGTCCTCCCGCACCCCGGTGGGCGAGACGGACACCACGGTGTCGCCGTTGGCTATCTGGGTCGACACCAGCATCGACTTGGTGTCGCCCATCAGTCCGAACGTATCGACCACCACGCCCCCGCTGGTCAGGACGAGCTGGCCCGTCGCGTTCACGCTGACGGATGTCGCGGACACGCTAGGAAGGTCGAGTAGCGCCCCGTTCCGCAGCAACAGACCGCCCGGCGACACGCCGGAGGAGACTGTCAGCCTGCCGCCGAACCGCACCGTCGCGCCACTGTCGATCGAGCCGTTCTCGAAGATGTCGAAGCCGCCGGACCCCACATCCAGCCCCACCTCCGTCGCGCCGGACACGACATCGACGATGCCGTAGTAGGCGCCGGCGCCGCTGACTGCGCCGCCGGAAAGAACCTGGATGGCGTGGCCGATCGTTCCGCCGCTAAGGACGGTCACGCCTCCGATCACGGTGGTCGTCGACACGGTCTGCGAACCGCCCGAGGACGTGGCGCCGATGCCGAGCGTCGCCCCGCTGGAGACCACGTCGCCGAACAGGACCGTGCCGCCGCTGCTCACCATCTCGTTGGCGACCACGGCCCCGGAGGCGACGATGTCCACCCCGCTGCTGGAGACGATCGTCCCCGTCGTGCTCCCGCCCGAATAGACGATGCTCACCCCGCCGTTGCCGTTCACGCCGATCTGGGTTCCGATCGCGGTTCCGCCCGCCAGCACCAGCTGCCGGGCGTCGCCGGCAAGGTTGTTGATCATGGTGCCGCTGGCGACGCCGTCGACTATGAGCCGGCCGTCGACGAGGGTGACGCCGCTCGCCACGCCGCCGGCCGCTATGGTGGCGCTGCCGGCGTCGCCGAACATGTCGCCGAGGCTGACGCTGTCGATCTCGCCGGAGACGATGGCCGTTTGCAGCACCGTCCCCGCGCCCGTGAGCAGTCCCCCGGCCGACACCACGGTCACGCCCTCGGCGACCCCGCCGGAGTTCAGCTTCAGCTTGCCGCCGCTGAGGATGGTGGCGGCGCTGGCGAAGCCGCCGCTCTCGACCTGTTCCTGCCCGCCCGAGCCGACGGTGGTCGAGACCGTCAGGCCTCCGGACAGGGCGTCGACGTAGCCGAAGTAGGCCCCGACGCCGCTCAGGATCGCTCCCTTGTCCACGAAGTAGCCGGAGGCGATCAGGCCACCGCTCTGGACGCTCACGCCGCTGACGGTCGTCGTCGAGGTGGCGGTCACGGTAGCGCCCGAGGCTGCGGAGCCGATGCTCACGGTGGTCCCGCTGAGAACCTCCGCGCCGAAGGCGATGGTCCCGCCGCTCATCACCGTGACGTTGCTGTCCGCGCCGCCGGAGTAGATGATCTCGACGCCGCCGGACGAGACCGTCACGCCGTTGGTGCTCGCGCCGGAAGATATCAGCTGGACGCCGCCGCTGAGCAGGATGGAGGCGCTGGCCGAGCCGCCGGCCAGGATGACTTCCAAGCCCGAATCCGTCGATGAGAGAATTTCGCCGCCGCCCACCACGATGGCCGTGTCGCCCGGGTTGAGGACGAGCCCGCTGCTCACGACTCCCGAGCCAATGATATACGTGGTCATCGAACAATTCCCCTTGTCGCTATTCAGACACAGATTTGCCCCGCGGCGTCAAGATTCATCGGCGCGACGCAGCGTCGCTGGCGGCGGCGCAGCACGGCAGTGCTTGTATTGAGGGCGAAAGGAGCGAGTGTGTGGCTTGGCGGCCTGAAGGTTTCGTGTGACATATTTTATTGATTGCGATGGAGTGACGTCATGACGATAGAGGAAGCTCAAGTCGCGGCCGTCGCCGCCAGCTTCAACGCCGCCGCCGACCGGACCGACTCCCTGCTCGCCGCCCACAAGTCGCTCCTCGCCAACGCCAGCCTCGAACTGCGCTCGCCCCTCAGCCGACTGGCCGTGGCCGCCGAGATTCTGGCGAGCCACGCCGAGCCGGGATCCGCCGCCTCCGTGCGCCGCGAGATCGCCGAACTGCACGCACCGGCGGACGAGATCCTCCCGGTCGGCCGCCTCGCTCCCGGCGGCGAGCAGGCCGCGCAGGCGTCCAAGGCCGCCCTGTCTGCCTACGTTGACGGCGGCTTCAACGAGGTTATGGGCTGGGGTATCGACTCATTCCTGGGCAATGTCTTCACCCAGATAAATGACTTTCAGGTCAGTCGCGCGATCAACGGCCCGCTTGTTGAGATTGGCGTGCAGGACGGGCGCGTGCTTATTCTTCTGGGCCTCATGGCCCAGCCGGGCGAAGCTGCGATAGGCATCGACATATTTGACAGGCAAGAGGAAAATCTCGATCACAGCGGAATAAATGTTACCATAAATAAGGTTATGAAAAATCTGAGAAAATTTGCTCCAGCCGTCAACTTTGATCTCATCAACTCCAATTCGTTTCGATTGCTGCCATATCAACAGGAAAAACTGCGTCACTTTCGTTTTTTACATATAGACGGCGGTCATTATTTGGAAGTCGTGCTGAACGACCTGGAGCTTGGGCAGAGAATGATTGGCGCCGGGGGCGTGATCGTGGTCGATGACTATTGGCACTCTGGATTCCCGGAGGTGCAGGAGGCCGTGCATCGATACTTTGACACAAGCACGAACATCAAGGCCGCGCCGTTTATGGTGGGGTCCAACAAGCTGTTTCTTGCAAGTCATGAAATTCGGGACAGTTTGCGCGACTACATGGCTGCTCGATTGCCCGAAAATAGGCGCAAGTCCGTTCGGGTGATGGGCTACGATGCCATCACGTGCGATCCGCAATGGTAGTCGGGGGTCAGGCGACTTTCGGGAGGCGCGCCAATTCCGCCGCCGCATCGCGACAGTCGGGATCGAGCTCGAGCGCCTGGCCATAGGCTTCCTTGGCCTCCTTGGTCCGGCCTGCGATTTTCAGGAGGTGCCCCAGCTGCAGGAAGGTGTCAGCCCAGCGCGGCTGCATCTCTATCGCGGTGAGGTAGCAGGCTTCACTGTAACGCAGATCGCCGATCTCCTTTCGAGCGTGACCGAGCTGGACCAAGATGTGAGC